>Ga0315294_10003084_pt1 | contig 18132 bp, 18 predicted proteins | sample YL17G13_40_MG_FD_203626 | JGI IMG/M metagenome (GOLD analysis project Ga0315294, IMG submission 203626) | Sediment microbial communities from Yellowstone Lake, YNP, Wyoming, USA - YL17G13_40 | ecosystem: Environmental > Aquatic > Freshwater > Lake > Sediment | place: USA: Wyoming | collected...
GACAACGTGGAGTTTCGGGGACGGTCCGTTTGGTGCCATTCTATGAGGAGCGGCCTACGATTTCAGACGTATCCCGCAGGGTGTCCCTTTGTGGAATGGCTCCGTCTTATCGTCCGACAGCAATGAACATATAGATCGCGAGCGCCAGCATAACAGGCGCGGCGATCATGCTGAGCCACAGCGGAATAACTTTGCCATTCGCAGTGATCTTTACTTTGAATACCACCCTCAAAAACTGCATGATGGACATTGCCAGAAATATAAAACCCGCCACCTTCAACGCGACGATCTGCATTTCTTTGCTTCCGGGAAAATAGGGTGAGGACGGTTCTGATACTGATCTCAGGCCTGGTTATTTCTGGCCCCGTTCATATGTTTATTTTGCACAAAAAATTATTTAAAACTGCATCGAAAGGCTCTTCGCTCCCTTCTAAAAAAATATAACTAAACCAGCCTTTAGAAGTAGCGGTATATTCTGTCAGTTTTGTTATAAGAACCGGTTCGCGTACCGCGACAGGAGGTTTGTGATAGATAATGAGAAGAACCGCCGCTCGCGCAAATTGGCGCCGTACTTTTTTGCTGTAATCATCGAACAGTTTCGCTATAGTCATTTGCCCGAATGCAGGGTATGTTTTGACCTCGAGAGCGCCGATGAGTTCACCGGAAACACATAAGGATATGTCAGGAACACAAAAAGCTCTTTTACCAATAGCGGGAAGCGGTATATGTCTATTCTGGGCTAACTCTAAATCGATTTTATGTGCGCTGAAGACCGCTTTCCTGAATCGTTCCGGCGCGTTCTTATATGGCACTTTTTCAAATGTTATCCCTCTTTCTGTTGCGATCTTATGATACATAACTCTAAAAAGCAGCGATTCCGAGAAGCCGCTAAAATGTTCATCGCTGCCCAGCCTGTTTTTCAGACATTCGCAGAATTTCATATACGCCTGAAACAGCTCGTCGCATGAGATCGTTTTATACTGACATTTTATATGCTCGTCGATCTCTTGAAAGCTATTGCCTAATGCATTATCGATCACATCAGCCAAAAACATGCGATGCCCCTGCTCGACTATTACTCCAAAATATGTTGCAGCGCCCTGATAATTTCTATCATTCCTCTGGTGTCCAGATCGCAGTATTTCTCAAGAGCGGCGCGGACACGCCGGCGCTCTTCTTCGTCAACGTTATTTCCAAAGGTTACCCGACAATACTCAATACTCGCCATGCCACCATCAGCTATTTCCATAGTATCATAGTTCGATGTTGTCATTACAGGAAGAATGTTCTTGAGCGAAGCGCTCCCTGCCTGGTCTGGATGGTAATAAAGAAAACCGCGGAAGGGAGTGAGTAGATCAACAACACGCTCCTCCGCCGATGCCACCCATCCTTGATACTCAGGATATGCCTCGCTTGCATGCCGAAGCGTTGTCTTTTCAAATGTGGCGTTGTAGGCAATAATTGATCCTGAATTTCCTAACAACGCCTGTAATTGCTGCAGGATCTCGGGCCTTGGATCTTTATCCCCGGGCGCAAGATATGAGTGGCGTTCTGGTTTTATACCTTTATCTTTGACTATATATAACGAATACTGAAAAGGGATCGCTTCGAACGGCCTCGAATTGTCATACGCAGGTATTGCCGGATTCATCGTTTCGAAATCAAGGAGATAGAGAGGGTACTTTACTGTATCTAAAAAGTCCTTTATCCCTTTCTTATCAACGTGAGGGCGGTTGGTTTTATGACATTCGACCTGGATACTCTGCTTGTCGCTCAGTTTTACATCTTCTTTGATATCGACAATGCTCAATACCCCGCGCTCTAAGAGCTCATAGGCCTTCTTTTTACCCGAATACAAACAAAAGATATCCCCTTTTTCAGGGAGAAATCCCCAACACATATCCTCAAGAGGGCAAGGGTAAGGGGTACTGCAATGCTCGCCGATTTTTATATGCGGTGCGTACTTTTTTTGTATCGCTTCAAACATATCGGCTATGTTTGCTTCAATTTCCGGAATAAGCTCATCCGCCTGTTTTGTAATATCTTCCGTCGCGAATAACCGTTCAGGGTCGATATCGCCCTTACGCACGTATTGGTTATTGATATACATGAGATGACATTTGCGGATTTTCAGCCCTGCGCCCTCATAGGTATACTTCTGGAATGCTACATCGTAGTAATGTTCATCTTTTACTGCGCTTGAGCTTTTGACTTCAATAAGGTCCCAGGCATCCTGAGCGACTGGATTAAGGATATCAGCCAGAGCATAGGCCTGTTTAAAAACAAAACCTGCCTCAAATAACGGCTTGCGATGTTTGGCGGCTTCTAACGACTTTTCTGCCTGCCTGTCCGGCGCATACTCTCTCTGAAGCACTATGCCGCCGGGGAAAAGCGTCTGAGCCAGCTCTCCGACACGTTTACCCTGGTTCATAAGAGCCTGCGCGGCGGGATCAGTTTTGGGAAGGTCTTCTTTGCGATTATACGCGTACCACAGAAGTTTGGGGCATTGGAGCCCGGTTAGATATTTGGTCTTTGATAAAAAAGGACGCGTCTTATCTCTCATCCGCACCCCGGAAGGTATCTTTATATCAGATTATACTCCTCACCATGATATATCTCAATATTTTGGGCGGCGGTCATTTGGACCGTAAAAAAGCTTTTATTTTCTTCCTGCATTTCTCAAAAACGACTAATGCCCACTCAAGCACATCGTCATTGAACCCGTATTCGCATATCCCCATCTGCAAAACCGCCTCGAGATCGGGATAGCTTTTTACCGGCGGAAAGAGCATCACAACCTGATGCAGCGAACAGATCTCGTGTATCTTACGGAACCGCTCTTTGAAACTGCCATCACGCCGGTTTATCTTTATCTCATCCTGAATGTGAAAAACGGGTGAATCCCAGGTTTTGTGAAGCGAGCAAATATATTTTTTTCCCTCATATATATTACAAAACACTTCCAGCTCATCTATGTTATCTATCCTCATACGCAACCCCAGACTATTGGTCACCAGCCTTATCAATCGCTCGCTTCTGTGCCGGTTTAAAACATTTTGAGGCGTAAGCTCTTTTTTGTTTTTATTCGCCGTATGCAACGACTCCGGCTCAGAGAGATTATAGTCGGGCTTTTGTACAGGCCTGCCGTGTTTAAAGATGTTGCGATCTTTATTCATAAAATACAAAAACCTCCGCAGGTTGCATATTAACCGAACGAAGGTTTTACTTTTTTTAAGTCCGAGATTTAACCCTTCTAACTCGGGACTATGGGCTGATTGTCGTATATATTATCTTCCATTTACTCAAGATCGTCAAGATAAATATAGGACAGATCATTTTGATCCAACTTAAAACGCATGCGAAACTTTGACTTTTTAAGCCGGGGCAATACCTGATAAAAATCTAATTCCTGTTTCATAGTAATTCATCTCTGGGGTTAACCCCATTCAGTCAACGCTTTACGGACGCCGCCGCCGATCCCTGCCTTGTATCGGCAAGCTGCCTATGGACATGACAAAAGGTCTCGAGGTTGTATATGCTTAAAATATGTTTACAACCGGTAGATTTACAAACTCTACGTCTATTGTTTGTTTTTATCATTTTAGACATACAAGATACCTCCCTGTTGATGAAAGAATATCTTGCCGCTATAAATAAAAAACCGCATGGTTGATGAAACATCTCCCACGCGGTAAAAAAAACAGTAGTTTTGCTTAGTAATCATGTATCATGATACCATAACTTCCTCTCTCTGTCTACTTGTATCTTTGGCGCCATCCTCTGTGGGGATGGCCCCGGTTTTAGTCATAGGGTGGCACTTTCTGGACTGTCCCAGGTTTTTAGAATCGGCTTCATTGATCGTAGCTCATTCCTCCCAGCAATTTCCAGCGATCGTTCTCTTTCACCCAGGTATGGGTTATCCGCGAGATTTGTGTTTTCGCCACAGTGGAGGTGTCACTGCAAGTGACGTTAATGGTGTATTGGGTCAGCGCAACATCTTCCAGCACCCGGATACCCCCTCGTTCGATCTTGAAGGTGTATGAAGTGGGCCTGGAGATCAATTGTTTCATGAAGCGAGCGCTTCCATCCTTATCGATCGGTTGCGGCGCAGTATCCGGCCACCCGAGGAACTGACTATGCACAAGGGCAAGTACCGCCTCGTAATCCGCTTTATAGAGGTTTGCGAAATAGGCCTCTTCCAGCGCCCAGATCTCTTCTTTCACGCTGTCCCTCCTTGTGTTTATATCTGCCGTATCTGAATAAACCTGTGAATAGAGTGAAGCTCCACGGCCTTACAGCCGTGGCATCTTTTCTTTCAGGGTTCCGCCAAGGAGCGGAACCCTGAACCGAAAGCCATTCATCCACGCCCTTACAGGCGTGGCTTTCTGGTTCACGGGTAAAAGAATACATGTAAAAGTGATTACCGACCATTGGACCGCCTTTTTCATCGTAGGATCCTCATCTTTCAAAACTTTTCGGGTAGGAGGGGACGCGTTCTATGGATCCGTTTCCCAAAGAGCCGGGCAGGATCGTATCCGAGTATCCGTAAGTGGCTCCGCAGAAAACGGACCCTATTTGAAGACGCTAACTGTGCAACAAAAACGTGCAACTCCCGTGATTTACCCTATGACGTGAGGATTCAAGCGATATTTTGTCCCTTTTTTCCCAATCTCCAACAGGCCTTGGTGAATTAGGATCTTGAGATCTCGCCGGGCTGTTCTTTCGGTAACTCTCCGATATATGATTTTTAACTGCTCATCTTCAAAAAGGTCCTTGAGCGTAAAGGACTTTGCGGTACTAAGGAGCATGTTCATGAGATCGTATTGCCGCTGAGTGATGCTCTTCTTCTTGCGCAGGAATCCGTAGTAGTCCTTGAGTGTAAATTCCCGGATCAAGGAAAAGATGCGGACTCGTATCTCCTCTAACGACTCAAGCAAGCCTTTTAAGAAAAACTCTATGAAAGGCGTGATGCTTTCCTCTTTGTTGCGCTCGGAGAGCGAAAAGGCCCAAAAGTATTCGTCGATATGTCTATAGTAATAATTCGACAGCATGTTATAGACAAACCGAAACCCCGCTGCGCGAAGCATCATGGCCTCTATTGCGCGCGATGTCCGTCCATTTCCGTCGCCAAAAGGGTGAATGAGGGCAAGATAGTAATGCGTAAGCGCGGCCCTGATAACAGGGTTTTTTTCCAGAAGCTCCGGCGAATTGATCCACGCCACAAATTCCTTCATAAGGTTCTTGATGTCATCAAGAATTTTGGGCGGGGTATACACGCCGCCGTGCTCTTCATTGCTGACTTTGACAACGTGGTTTCGATATTGGCCGGGCGTGTTTTTCTCATTCTCTGATCCTTCGGTAATAATAGCGTGCATCTTTTTTATCTCGTCTTCGCGTACAAGAAAGGGGGTATCAGAGAAAGGCGTCTCCCGAATAAGCGAATAGGCCTTCTTAAGGTTCTGGATCTGTATTTCGGCTTTTTGGGTAGCCTTTTTCTTCTCTTCCTCGGTCAAAATATTCTTCACCGCCTCCTCCGAGAGAGGATTCCCCTCAATCGCTGCCGTCCCAAAGATAGATTTTCGAATAAGCTCATCCTCTAGGTGAGAAGCGAGGTTTGGCAATATAGGGATCTCCCGTATGGTAAGAAAATGCACCCGCGCCTCGATGAGAGCGGTACTTACCTTCGCATGATCGTAATTCAGGCTAAAAACAAAAAGCCCTGACTTAAATGTCTCTATCTTCTTATCCATATATTTGTCACTCTACTTGACACACCTAACTCATTCATTTACAATAGGAAGTGTATCATATGATGTTAAAAATGTCAATACTTATGTCAAGAAATTAGAACCTGACAATTCCTGTACCCGGCTACTTGAAGATATGATGGGTCCGTTTCCCAAAGAGCCGGGCAGGATCATATCCGAGTATCCGTAAGTGGCTCCGCAGAAAACGGACTCTGTTTGACTACCTAAAGCAATCTCATTCAGAAATGGCGAATGTCGAGACCTGACCCCAAGTTCCAGGCAGGTGAATAGTGAAGGTTGTTCCTTTGCCAACTTCGCTTTTGACATCTATAGTCCCATTATGTCGGTATAGTATCCCATAAGCGTTGGCAAGGCCTAATCCAAGCCCTTTCTCCGGACCCTTGGTGGTAAAAAATGGCTCTCCTAATCGCTTTAAATCTTCCTGCCGTATGCCTACTCCGCTATCAGAGAAGATTATTTCAACGCTGTTATTTTCTTTAATCTGGCTTGTTCTTACGGTAAGTTTGCCTTTTTCAGTAACGGCGTCAAGCGAGTTCAAAATCAAGGCTACAAAAACCTCTTGCAGTTGTCCTTTATCCGCCATAACGAACGGTAAATTCGGCCTGAGGGCTTTCTCAACAGCCATATGAGACATTCTCACAAGAGGCCACGTTAACTCCAGGGCGTCTTCAATCGTTTCGTTTATATCTGTTGGTTCAAACTCATGTTTTGCCTTTTTGGAAAAACTGGAAAGTTTATATAATAGCTCGCTCGTTTTGCGTTCCAGTCTATCAATAGTATTCAATTTCTCTGTTGTGTCATTGTTTTGATTCCCGCCGTCCAACAGCATCCTTACATAACCCCTTATAGAAAGCAGGCAGTTAAGCATATCGTGCGCAAATCCGCCGACAAGATACCCTGTTGCCATAACTTTATGGGCATATCGTAATGATTCTTCCTGTCTCTTTCTCTCAATATGTTTTATAATCCTGGAGGAGTGCGCACTGAAATATCCAAACGCAAAGAAGAACGAGATATTGCCGAGCAGCAGGCTTATCATTTGGGCAGGCGGTATGTTGTAATCAAGGTAGGATAGGGCAGGAAATAATCCGATATATCCGAGAACTACGATGATCGCAAAGAAGAGAGAGGAAGCCAATACAGCAAAAAAGACCGCTTGAGCGGTGGATACGACCCCTGCCCAAAGGATAACCGCATAATACGCGATGCTTACAACGGGGGCCTCTAATCCACCCATGTAATAGATCACCCAGGTGATGGTGATAATATCGACTATCATCTGATAATATTGAAATCTATAAATATTGACTCTCTTGATGATAAACGTATACGGCTGATTTAAAATTGCCTCTATGAAGATTAGAGAGATGAGAGCGATATTAAGGTAGGAGTATCCGCCCGCTGATTTCATCAACAAAAGAAATAATAAAAGCAGGGAAAAACTTAAGAACCTGATCTTCCCCGCCCATTGATATTTTTTTAATAATTCTCCGGATGGGTCAATGGTTGCCATTTTTCGAAGATTTAGAATTTTTCATTTTTTATTTCTTTGTCCCCATGCTGTCTTATATCTATTTTCTATATCTGTCATTAAGCGGCCAAAAATTTCTTTTGCTTTCCTGATCTCGTCTCTTAGATTTGTATACGTCAGCTGATGACCCGAATTCTTAGAACTTGATATTACTTCGTTCAGGTCATTGATAGAGCCATTCAATATGCTCGACATGGGCCCGAATCGCTCTTCAAAAGCAACAAACTCTTTATATTGGTCTGCCACATTTGCAAATAAAATAATTCTATCTGACAGAGACAGGATGCATGTTTTGCAAACTTCCGCTGCTTTCGCAGCCTTCATTTTTAAAATAACTTCGGACATGCCGCCTATGATTCCTTCTGCTTCGGTAAATCCAAAATGTTCGATATCGCTTATGTGATTTTCTATTGTACCGAGAATAATCTGTATTTCTTTGTATTCGAGATTCAGGTAATCTTTTTCAAAGTTGTCTTCCAGGATAACATTTGCCTTCAGCCGTTCGCGAATAATTCCGTCGTATTTCTTCGAAAGGATCTGCAGTTTTTTTACGTTATTTTCCTTTTGTTCGTCAATCGTTCTTTTTGCTATAAAGCCGGCAACGCCGGAAGAAATAATTACCGAAATCGCTACTAATAAGATTATTTTTACCTGCCGCTTTTCTGCTATTGTTGTTTTTTCCGATTTCTTTTCTTCGACTGTTACCTTTTCAATAGTTGTTACGAATAATCCCTGCTCCTCGAGCTTGTCTATGGCATTTCTTTGATCCGCTGCTTCAATGGTCCCGGTTTTCTTCTTCCCGTCCTTATCTTTTGCATGATAAATGAAATTATATTTCATATGAGTGCCCTGTATCTGTTTTATTTTGATGGGATTAATATAGCCGCGACCAGCGCGTCCAACTTATGAAGATCGAAAGGCTTAATTAAATAATCGCGAGCGCCCTGTTTGAATGCCTCTTCGGCAATATCTCTGTCCGGAATCGCCGTCAGCATGATTACCTTGATAGACTCATCGATGGCTTTTATACCCCTTAATACTATTAACCCATCCATGCCCGGCATTCTCACGTCGCATAAAACTAGATCGGGTTTTTGCATCTTTATCTCATTCAGCGCTTCTTCGCCGCTTCCAACCGCGGTAACCGTATAGCCTTTCTTTTCTAAAAAACTACTTAAGAGCTTTGCGATCTCTTCTTCATCATCGACTATCAAAATATTCCCGTGGCGTTTTTCTCTTCCCGTATCAGGCTTTTGTTCTTTTAATATCTCTAAAATCGCTTTCATCATATGGTGATCGGAAAATTCTTTTTTTAACGCGGACGATATGGCTAGCGGGCCGCCTTTTTTAATATCCAGTTTAGGCTCGCCGGCGGTAAGAACTACTATTTTTGTCTCAGCGTCAAATTCTCTTATCTTTCTAACTGTCTCAGGCCCTCCCAGCGTAGGTAGATTCTCATCGAGAATAATAAGGGCGGGCCTTTCTTTTTCTAATCTGATCAATAATTCATTACTATTGGGCACGGAAACTACCTTGTACGCCAAGGCAGATAATATTTCGTAAAACCAATATCTTACCTCCGCATTTCCGTCTGCAATGATGACATTTTCGAACATTATTTCCTCCTTTGTCTTTTACATCTCCCGCGCGTAAGCGTAGAGCCTCGATGTTTCTATCGGACTTTTAATATTTTGTTGATCTTATCCAATAGTTTATGTAAGTCAACGGGTTTATTTATAAAACTATCTACTTTCACGTCGCAATGTTTCGCTTCCCAATCTATATCGCCTGTAAGAAAAATAACGGGTATATTGAATTTCATATTTTCAAACTCTTCTAACACGGCAATACCATCGATCCCCGGCATTCTGCCATCCAGTAGTATAATGTCGAACGTTCGTCCGCTTTTGACAGTAGCCAGGGCTTCTTCGCCGCCGCTACATTTTGTAACCTGAAAACCTTTCTTTGTTAAATATTCTCCCAGGAGGGCGAGTATCTCCGGTTCATCGTCTACTACCAAGATTTTTCTCTTCAAACAGTACCCTCCTCAATAGGCAAAAGTATGATAGCTGTCGTTCCTTCGCCCGGTTTGCTTTCGTGTCTCATCTCACCGCCATAGGCCTTTATGATACTATAGCATATGGAAAGACCCAATCCTGTTCCCTTTTCCTTAGTGGTAAAAAAAGGGTCGAATATCTTTGCTATATTTTCTTTCGGTATGCCAACACCGGCATCTTTAAAATCTATACGAATAGTATTCTTTTCGCTTGAGGTGGTTATGGTGATGGCGCCGCCGTTCGGCATCGCTTCTTGGGCGTTGTTCAATAGATTCAAAAATATCTCGTGCATCCTTTTTTCATCTATGCGAAGGCTGGGCAGGAGAGGCTCATACTGCCTTATTATTTTGACATTTTTGAGAGAAAATTGATGTTCTATCAATTGAACGGTAAATTCTATACATTGATTAATATCGGTATTTTTTACTTCGCCTTTCGTCTGCTTTGAAAACATGAGCAGCCTTTGAATAATGCCTTTCGCCCGGTCGCACTGGTTCATGATAATATGTAAGTTATTCTTTAATTCCTCGTTCGTTATGTCTTCCATTAAAGAAAGCTGGGCCCTGCCTAAAATTATCATCAACGGATTATTTATCTCGTGCGCTATATCAGCAATGAGTTTGCCTAAAGAAGCGAGTTTCGCGGATTGGATCAATTGAGCTTGAGTATTCTGTAACTCTTCGTGGGAATATTTCAAATCGGAAAGTATATTAACCAGGGCTTTCTCGCTTCCTTCCAGTTTCATATTTATACGTTCCAGCTCTTTTTCCTTTTTCATCCGTTGGTTGATGTCCAGTCCCGTTCCCAAGAGATACTGCACGCCTTCTATGTCAAAGGTTTCTCCTGAGAATAAATAAGAGACTTTCTCGCCCGATTTCGTCATAAGATCCGCTTCCATTGAAACCTTGCCTTTAAAAAAGGCCTGTTGTATTGCATCGCGGATACGCTGTTTGTCCTCTTCACCAAAAATATCGAGAGGTTTCATTTCTCGTATTTCTTCTTTCGCATATCCGGTAATCGTTTCAAAGTTTTTATTCCACTGCAGGAAATTGCCTTTATCATCAAAAAGATAAAAAATGCCTGGTAGACTATTTATTATTGCTGCGGAAATGTTCTTTTCCTTCAACACGGCGTCTTGCGTCTTCTTGCGCTCAGAAATGTCGTGAGCAACCATGACAACGCCCATCGTACCTCCTTCGCTACTTCTGACAACCGAACACGAAAGGATAACCGGCACTAGGGCGCCTGTTTTTGTGCGATATGATGTCTCGTAATCTTTGACCAGACCTTTCCACAGTAATGGTTCTTTTTCTGTTTTATCCGGTGTCTTTTCGCCTAACAACAAGGCGATCGGTTCTCCCGCGATTTCGTGTTGCGTATATCCAAGCAGTCTCAGCGTAGCATTGTTTGCTGCGGCTATATTCCCCTTGGCATCAAGTAACACTAACGAGTCCGACATGCGGGAAATAATCTCATCGGCGGCAACGGTGGGGGTAATGACCAATAATTTATATCGTTCCATGGCGAATATCATTCCGCCGGCCCAGATAAGCGCCGTAATATTTCCCATGGGAGGGATTGTATGGATGTTCAATTCTGGGAGCACCACGTCATTTATTGTCCCCAGTATGAGCGAGGCGATCGTCGTAAAAAACATTACAGCTACCTGCTTTTTTCTGTTTGTCTCGTGCGCACTCTTTCCATACTGCACTAATAGATAGAGGGCGATCAGTATAACGGCCATATAATAGGAGAAATATAGATACGTCCAGACCGAATTCGCATAGATAAATGACCACCCATAGGGCTGTCTGACAAGGTCTTTTATGATCGCATGTGCCGCCCAGTTTTTATAGAGCAGCACGAGCGGTAAGCCGAACAGAAGCAGGTAGAGAATCTTCGTCTTTAATATCTTTTTCTTTTCCGTGAATATAAGGATAAGCCACAGATAGAAACCGCTGAAACTGATCCATCCGATAGAACCGATGTTATCAAATAACCGCGCGATGTCCTGAGGGGTATCGGGGCTTTGTGTAACAATATTTTCGAGACTCCATAAAACTAAACATGCAAGAAACGCGGCGAAGGTTCTATTGAGCGGGGACCTCGGGTTTTTATAGAGCGCGAAACCCGCCAGGGTCATATAGACCAGCAGACTAAAAAAATGTAAAAAAAGTAAAATATTCATCTTTTTCTTTCATTAACGGTCTTACTCATACATCATCCGGCGCCGGCTTCCCAAGTTCTTCTGTTATTTTGTTGATCTCCTTCTTCAACTCTATCATCTTAAGTTCCCTGTCCACGGTCAGTTCTTTATACTGCTCAAGCTCTATAACCCTATCCTTACGTTCCTCCTCCATCTTCTTGCGCTCGGTGATGTCCCAGAAGATCCCCAATATACCGACGCTTTCTCCCTTTTCATTTTTGACGGACGTTTTGACCGTGTGGACAAAAAACTCTTGCCCTTCCGCGAGATACTTCTCCTCTATATCTTCCATCTTCCCCGTCTCCATGATCCTTTTATCGTCCGATCTATATTTCTCAGCCAGGTCTTTAGGGAAAAAGTCATGATCTGTTTTTCCGGCGATCTCTTCGGGTTTGATGTTCAAATCCAGGGCGTAGTTCTTATTACAGGAGATATAAACCATATTTTTATCCTTGTAAAATACCTTCTGCGGAAGATTATCAAGGAGTACCCTATTCTTAATCTCGCTTATCCGCAGCGTCTCCTCTGCAATGGTTTGTTGAACGACGAAAGAGACGGTGTTGCTGAGTCCATCCAACATCGCGTCTTCAGCCGACAGGATGGGGTGTTTGGCGAAGAGAGCCAGTACCCCCAGTATCTCTCCGCCGGGAACTCGGAGCTGGTAACCCGCGAACGAGACAAGTCCAAGTTCGTGCGCCCATTCGTGGTTGTGAACGCGAGGGTCGGTCTGCGCTTCATTGGTGAGGAATTTGTGGTCTTCGCCTGACGCAATGCGTCCGATCTTGTAACAGCCGAACGGGACCCGGGCGTGAACTTTGCCGTCTGTGTGGGTGTAGCGTCCGGAACTTGCCAGTAAGTGCAAACACTTGTCGCGGTAACGGCAGATATGAGGTCCTTCATTCACTCCGGCATGGATGCAGCCCCGTCCGCACATATCCCCGGGCCGGATCAGCCAGATCCGACAGAAATCAGCGCCGAAGAGGAGGACAATTTTGTCGGTCACGATCTTGAGTTTGTCCACAAGCGGGGCCGGCGCAAGAAGCGACTGCTGGAGTAGGCCGACACTCTGCTGCCACAGTAGCATTTTTGCGGATTCCTTCTCTGTCCGATTGTGCTCGGTGACATCGCGCACATTCATAACAAAGCCCGCGACCGCCGGATTATCAAGAAGATTGCTGCCTAAACCTTCAAAAATACGATCCGAGCCATCTTTATGACGGACGCGGAACGAGTTCGGAATATTGGTCTCTTTTGTCATAAGCGCTTTGGCAAAATCAACCGCAGCGCGCGGTAGATCGGCCGGATGAATAAAGTCGAACGCGCTTTTACCAATTATTTCTGCCTGCTTATACCCAACAAAGCTCTCGATAGAAGGGCTTATATATCTTACAATTCCTTTCTTATCCACAATAATAATGATGTCCAAAGAGTTCTCTATAACTGCCCTAAAATATTCTTCGCTCTTCTTAACCGCCTCTTCCACCTTCTTGAACTTGGTAATATCCCTGCCTATCCCTAATATACCTACAGTGGTTCCGTCCTTGCTTTTATCCGGATATAAGCTGAAACCTAACATTTTCTCTTCATTGCCTTTCGCTCTGATCCTCGCCTCACCCCGACGGATCTTGATCCCGTTTTTAATAACCCCTTCAAGAAGTTGCGTGCATTTGGATCTCTCATCTTCCGGAAGATAGTCATTAAAATCTCTTCCCAGCATCTCTTCTTTGCTATAGCCAAAAATATCCTTACATGCTTCATTCACATAAACCCATCTTCTCTGAAGGTCTAATTTGAAGAAAAGCGTATCAAGCCTTTCTAAGAAATCCTTATACTGTATCTCTTCCATATCCTATCCTCGTAGTGCGCTGCTCATTTCCCCACAGCGACTGCCCTGTCTTCCTGCGGTCGGTTTTTGACTGTGTACGGTCTTCTCTCTGCCTCTCTTTGCCACAATAGTCCTTTGTCTTCGTCTCCTTCGGTGTAAAATATGCATCCTTTCTCAATATCAAAAGATACGCTCCTTCGCGCCGTTCCTCCCACTGCTTGTGCCTTTATCATTATCTTTCTTTCCCTCAAGATTTCAATGGTTGAATCAATATTGTTTTTACCGGTGGCGTCATCCGTTCTTTTAAGGATATTCGCCCCGCCTACCAGACATACCTCGATATCCTTGATATCTACTCCGAATGAAACTATTTTTTTCAATATTTCATCTATTGCGTCGGCTGCGTATTTTGTCTTTTCAAAAGAGTTGCTATCCGGCGCTTTTCCGGGAAGCATAATATGCGCCAAGGCGCCTACTTTTTTCTTTACGCTAGAGACTGAGATAACAACGCATGATCCTATCGCACTCGTCTTTAAGATCATCTTTTCGTTACCAACCTCGATCTTCCCGGTTGGGACGTCGATAATCTGCTTCATCATGAGCGGTTCGGTCATTTTTCTTTTCTATACCTTGGTTCTCTGCCCAATTCCTTCAATAACTCATCTACTTCCTTTTTCAATCCTATCATTCTGAGTTCTCTTCCTACGGTAAGTTTTTTGAAATTCTCCAAACTTTCTACTTCCTTCTTTAATCCTTCCTGCGCCTCTAGCAAAGCCTGTTCATTTGCCTTTAGCTGTTGGTTAGAAGCCTTTAACTGCTGCTCGCTTGCCTTTAACTGCTGCTCGCTTGCCTTTAACTGCTGCTCGCTTGCAAGCAACTCATCAGCCATTTTATTGAATGAACCGGCAAGCTGGCCTATTTCATCACGGGATGCTGCTTCTACCCGATAGGTCAGGTCCCCTTTGGCTATTCTTTGTGTTCCTTCGATCAGCTGTTTGATCGGCCTGCTCAAGGCTCGAGCCATAACGAAAGCAATTATGAGGCCGGCAGCTATTCCCGCGGCTAAGCCTGCGAAGGATCGCAATTGGTTCTTTTTAACCACGTATGTCATAGTTGCATGGGTGGCTTGAATATCTTTTTGAACATCTTTCAACAATGATGTAACGAGCTGGTGAGTCTCTAAAGATACGTCAAAAATTATCTTTTTCATCTCGCTGGCAGTTGATCCGGCAGGATCATATTTTATTTCATCGGCATAACTGACAACGGCTATTTTAAAGCGTTTGGTATTCTTTAAAATACCTTCGACTACCTCTCGTTCTTCTTCTGGAACGATTCCCAGGAGCTTTTTAGAGGCATCGATAGATCTATCTAAAAAACGTATAATTGGAGTAATATCTTTTTCCCTCTTCATCAGGAATGCATCAAAATTAACTTTAGCAATTTTACTTAAATCATATACCTCGATGGTCTTTTGAAAAATATGTAGCTCTCTTATCATGTCTTCATTGAGACCGGCAATTCTTACCATGATCAGGGATGGTATAAGGCCAACGGTGATAAGCAACAGCACCATAGCCATTAACCCAAGATTGCGAGTTGTTCGAGATGATACAACCATTTTTTTCTTTTCTTTTTGTTCTTATCCGGACTATACAATCTTTATTTTAATCACTGACCAAAACGTAACGTAAGCTCTTCGGATATATCACCGCAACCAAAAAGAGGCTGTGAGGCATTTGGCTCAGGCTCTCGACCCGCGATCTCATACCGCGAAACGCCAAATTGGTAACTTTTATCAGGCTCAAACTGTATATCATCTTCATTTCCGGTAGTAAGGGCTCGCCCAAACTCTATAGTCCATGTACCGTCAGACCAAACACCTTTCGCCCTGATATCTGCCCGGCTTCCTGCGGGTGTCTGACTCTCAAAATGCGGCAGATTATCTCCCTGGTACTCCACAAATAAAGTATTTTTATATGCTTCTGTTCCTTCGTCTCCCAATCTTTGTAGATACATCGTCTTTCCGGATTTACTCGTCAATTTTCTAGAGTCTGGAAGATTGTCTAAATATAACCGATCGATTTTATCATCAGCAAAGCCTGCCGGATCAGTCCTGCACGCCTTCCAGAGCCAGATATCCGCCGCATAAGGTTCATCGGAGTATATGCTCAAATCCACGGGTTTTGACATCATGCTCCACTTAAAGACAAAGCAATCTTCCCGGGTAGGCCCTTGCTTATATATCTCCATATCTTTATCCCACACCCAGGCCTTGTGCATTCTTGACTCGTCCGGATCGGGGAAAGAAACCAAAAAGAATATCTCCTTATGAGTATATATTGCTTTTAGCATCATATCAATATTGGCTACCGTATCATGGGTCACTATCGCCTGAGTCGTGGCCCATACGGCGTCATTGTCCTTACCGTCAATAACCGGCGGCTCATCTACCTTCTCGGCAATAATCGTCTGCGCCGCGTAGCACGCCGTATGAATACCAAAACACACTGCCAATAAACCCAACATCAAAACCCCTCTTTTTCTCATCATCCGATAACCCTCCGGTGGTTTCGGGGACGGTCCATTTGGGGACACTCCACCAAGTCATGGGGTGGTACCTTTTGGATTATCCCGCTTCCCCATAAAATCGAAAAGCCGTAACTAGTTATATTCTAATCTGGTTACGACTTGAGCTTTTCATGGATCCACTCCTTTGTGGTGTGTAATTATTATACTCCTATAAAAATGAAAGGAGCAAGGAAAATCCCTGCTCCATGATATGGTATGCATAGGAAAGAACGGTCAATATTTAGAAATGTCGAATGTCGAGACCTGACCCCATGCTTCACTCTTGATAACTTCTTCCTAGGCTCCTCCAGGTTTGTGGGATGGCCCCCGTGCTCCCAGGGCCGCATTTGTCTCATCAATGAGTTCATGTATCAAGTCTTTTACCGATACGATCTCTTTCACTTTCGCGACATTGCTCCCCGCAAAGACAACGGCATTATCCAGGTCGCCATCAACAGCGTTACAGAGAGCCCTGGCTATGCAATAAGGAACGGTCTGAGGATCGCAGCTTCTCAGACACTTATAGCTGCATGTAAACGCCATTTTCTCACCAGCAACCACTTTGCGGACAAAGTCGGTCATAATCGCTCTGCCGGGCATACCGACGGGACTATCAATAATAACTACATCCTCTTGTTTGGCGGCGAGATACAACTTCTTAAACGCATCGGGTACGGAGCACTCAAACGTCGCCACAAATCTCGTCGCCATCTGGACGCCTTGCACTCCTAACATAAGAAATTTAGCAATATCTTTCCCATCGAATATACCGCCTGCGGCTATCACAGGAATTTTTATACCTGGTCTTGGTTCATATCCTTTGACTGCTTGTAAAACATCGGCAACCAAATTCTCCAAGGTATGAACGCTCTGTGTTCTTAGATCTTCGAGTTTAAACCCTAAATGCCCGCCCGCCATGGGGCCTTCCACCACAATGGCATCTGGTATACGACCATAGCGGCGCTTCCACGTTTTAAGTATAATATCAGTGGCTCTCGCTGACGAAACGATAGGTATGAGCTTTACGGATGCCCCGCTTGTGAGTTCGGGCAGGCTTAACGGCAAACCTGCGCCAGATACGATAAAATCGGCCTTCTCCTCTACCGCGACCTGCACTAGATCCTCATAATTGCTGAGCGCCACCATGATATTGACGCCGATAACCCCCTTGGTTAATTGCTTGGCCTTGCGTATTTCCTGTTGTAGGGCGTCTTTTGAGCCTTTGACAAAAGTCGTCGTTGTTTCATCCATGCCATAGGCAAGACCTACGCTGGCAATGGTCCCAGCCGCACCACAATTAGCAACAGCGCTTGCCAGAGGAGCCATGGATACTCTCACTCCCATACCTCCTTGAATAAGAGGTATTTCTATTTCCAGATCTCCTATTAGGAGAGGTTTTAATTGATTATGCATAAACCCCGCTTTTGTACATTGGTGATGCTATTATACTCTAAAATACGGATAAATATGAATTCATTTTTACAAAACTTCCAGTCCTTTTCTCAGTGTTGAGCGCCGAGCGTGCTATCCTTGTGTTCGCGAAGGTTAAAAATATATTATTAAGAAAAAGACATGCAAGATGTTTTTATATCGAATCTTCTTGTATGTCTTTTATGTCTTGGCGGGGACGACGGGGCCCGTCTATTTCGGCTCGCGGAGACTTAACGCATCCTTTATGATCTGCCTGAGCGTTGTCTTGCCCTTGGTGGTCTTAAAATATCTTTCTCTTTTTAAGGCATCGGTCTTTGAGGTATGAGCTTCGTAATAGAGGAGTCTTAACGGGCGGCGGGTTTTGGCACTGGAATTCTTACCTTCGTTGTGGTCTTTTATTCTCTTTTCGATATCCTCAGTATAGCCAATGTAAAATTCGCTATCTTTTTCGCTGATAAGGGCATAAACAAAGTACATGCTCACTCCTAAAAGATTGTGCCCTGTATCAGTCGTCGCCCATTCAGGGCGTGCCGTGAACCCGAACATAATTTCTTATGAAATTTTGCGAGTGGTTCAGGGCGTGCCATGTACCCTGCACCACTCGTCGTTTTACTCCTCGGGTGCAGGGCGAAGCCCGAGCGTTTGCTGTGTCCTAAACCTGAGCGTAGCGAATGGTTTAGGGCTGTGTCCTAAACCTGAGCGTAGCGAATGGTTTAGGGCCCTGCACCACTCAAAATGACTTC
>Ga0315294_10003085_pt1 | contig 18123 bp, 19 predicted proteins | sample YL17G13_40_MG_FD_203626 | JGI IMG/M metagenome (GOLD analysis project Ga0315294, IMG submission 203626) | Sediment microbial communities from Yellowstone Lake, YNP, Wyoming, USA - YL17G13_40 | ecosystem: Environmental > Aquatic > Freshwater > Lake > Sediment | place: USA: Wyoming | collected...
CCGCTCCAGACGCTCGATGATCTCGACCAACTGCTCCCGGGAAAGGTTCTCGCGGCCTCCCACACAGAATCTATCGACATCAACAGGCCGTTCCCTGAACTTACTGTAGAAAGGCGTGAACGGTTACCCGAAATGACGCGCTAAACACGTTCCTGCCAGGGGCCTCTCAAAGGTGTCATCCGGAGGGGGTCCGGTGGGGTCGTCCGGGGGTGCGGACGACGCGGATTTCGTGCGGTTTAGTCATTGACACCGTTTTTCCGCCATCGTAGGATACGGCATCAGAGACCACCCGAGCGCCGGCACTATAGTGGCCGTCGGTTCGGGGGGAAGGCTGCCGAGCGGCGGCCAAACCAGGGGTTCTGTCGGTCTTCCCGGCGTAGAGCCCTGGGGAAAAAATGCCGGGAAGACGTTAAGGAGCAGTTCTGTGGCTCGAGGAAAAGTGAAGTGGTTCAATGATCAGAAGGGCTATGGGTTCATTGAACAGGACAACGGGACGGACGTGTTCGTCCACCACACGGCCATTCTCGGCGAGGGTTTCAAGACACTCGCCGAAGGCGAAGAGGTGGAGTTCGACGTCACCAAAGGACCCAAGGGTCCGAAGGCCGAGAACGTCAAGCGCATGCAGGCGTAAGACGCGATCCCCAAAAGCCCCCGACTCCCCGCGAGTCGGGGGCTTCCTTTTTGCGCGGAGTGCCCCGGCCGAGGGCTCGTGTGTCCAAGGAGACCAGCATATAGGGCATCCAGCCGAAGCGACACGTGCGGAACGTCATCACACGCCGGTCATCTGGAGGACTCTCGCATGGTGACCTGCCGCGCAGCGGCTTGGTTCAACAGCCGCGCCAGCGCCGACCGCACCGCCCTCAGAAGAAGTACCCCGGATCAAGCCTGAAGTGCTCGGCCAAGACACGAATGTGCGTCTTACTGAGTTGACGCCGGCCGCGCAGAATGAGCGACCCCAGCCCCCGGTTGCCGAGAAGGCGCCCGAGGTCGGAGGCCGTCATGCCCGCCTCCTGAACCACGAACCGCAGGCGCTCCAACGGCGTACTCCTTGTCCGGCGCAGCGGCGAGCGGTCCTCCTCGTACTTTGCCACCAAGTCCGAGAGCACGTCCAGATAGTCTTCCTGATCCGGCGTCAAGTCGTGCCCGGCCAAGGCGTCGATCATCTCGGTGGCATTGGCCAAGTCCAACTTGTCGTGAATGGGGCGCGGCGGCAGCAACCGGACAAGCCCCGTATAATCCTTGGGCATCCGCCGGAAATCCATCGAGCGAGTTGCGGTTTTCATAACACGTCCTTCCATCGGTCTTTGCCATACTCGGCGTGCGCGAGCAGCATCAGCACGAACACCTTGCCGACGTTATAGTGGATGGCCGTGATCAGCCGGTACTGGTTGCCCGCGATGTTGAACACCACCACGGTCCGGCCGCTGCCCACCTTCACCTCGTCGGCACTGCGGAACACCCTCCGCACGTCCACAAGGTTGCGCCAGCGGGCCGCCTGGGCCGCCTCCAGCCACCGCTCCAGCGACGGTGCGGCTGCCGGGTGCCGCGCGGCAAACTCCCGGATGCGCGTCGGCTTGATGATCCGCATGCTTACATTATGTAGTCGGACTGAGGAAAGTCAAACGGAAATTCCGGCCGATAGGGGCACTGCCAGCAGCCCCAGGAAAGTCAGACTGGCAATGCCATAAAACTTGCGGCGGTTCCACCTGGGGCTCGCGGCCGACCGGCCGCACGCGCGGGGTTTCCGGCGACAGGATACGATTCGCCCTGTGCCTTCGGCTGGCGGCGGTTGCCGCACTGGGTGACTTGGTGCGGATACCCCTCGGCGATGACAGGGGCGATTCGAGCCATGTGCCCACCCTACGGCGCCTCTTGAGGCCTGGCAAGACAAGACAGGTATTGCGTCCCCAGATTCGCCCCGCGGGGTGAAGCGGGATCTTATCCCAAGCCGCAATCATAGCAATCCTGCATGATGAAGGAACTCCTCAACGACAACACGGCACCCGGGACGCAGGGCCTCCATGTCCTCCCGCCGGGCGTGATAGTAGCGTCCATGTGCAGAGTTGTGGCCGGCTTCCCTAAGCTTGGGTAAGGCCCTCTTGCAGTTGCGCGAGAGCGCCCAACTCGTCTCGCTCAACGCGAGGGTGACGAGTTCGGTGAGTTGGACATAGTCGCCGGATGCATTCTTGATCTTCGCAGAGATTCCCTTGGCCTCGAATGCTTCAATGATCGTGATTTCAAGAAGTCTCCGCATCATGACCGCGCTGGCGTCGTACCATCCCTCAAGGAAACACCCGTTCATCTGACGACCAACGTTCACCAGGTAGCCTCGGCCTGCTTGGTCAAGGATGCTGAGAGGGAAGATTCCGTCATCCGCCTGGGGGGTCCCCTTGCATGCACGCCATGTTGTTCGTAGAGAGAATAGCAGTTCACGAACTGCGAGTGCACGGTGCTTGGCTGCAGTCTTGGGATCGAACACGCGCTCGAGCATTTCCGCGAGTGCGGAAGAATCGCCGGCCGTTACCGGGGCGAGCTCACGATACATGTTGGTGGCATCGGCGCGAAGTTCTACTAGCTTGTTCGCATAGTAGTTGTCCCCGGCGAGATTCACGCGGTTGCGACGGGCCCTCTTGGCCAGCGCGAGGGCCTTTTGGACGAGTCCCACAAGCTTATCTATGGGAGATGTGGGCGCCGGGGCGTTTGTCCTGTGTCGCATGGGCCTACCACTCGGAGTACTTGAAGGCCGCTTTCTTGTGCTTGTCGCTCGTCTTGGCCTTGTGTCTGCGTAGGACTCGTTCTTTGCAGAGATTCTGCAGGGGACCGCTCAGACTCGTCAGGGCTATATGGTGACCCCGATTGGCCAGTTCTGCCTTGACCTCAGCTATCGTCTTGGGCTTCTTGAAAAAGCCATCATCCGCGATCTCGCGAACGTGGCCCTTGGGTCCACGATTCTTCTTGGGCTTTGCACCAGCCTGGGGGATGGAAACCCTGGACGGTCTGGGCGCTTGGATTCTGCCAGGGGTCGGAGCACCTGCGCTGGAGAGGAGATCGTCAAGAACTCGCTCGAAGGCCACGCGGCGGAGTTCCGAATCCTTGATGACGGCTACGGCCTTCTCCGCCTGAGACACCAAGTCAGCGTATGGCTTTTGAATACTCATTCTCGCATCTCCCTCCACCCCTCAGGTCATGTTATCTGAGGACAATATCTATTTTCGCTTCTTGGGCGGGCCGCCGGGCTTACCCGGCATCAGCCGCCTGTCCAGGAGATCCTCAAGACACAGCACGAACTTGATGTCGCTTTCCGGCACAGTATACAGTTTGCCCTGTGCCCTCCGCGCGCGCCGGTTGCCGCACTGGGTGACGTGGTGCGGATACCCCTTGGCAATGACACGGGCGATGCGGGCCATGGCATGAACCTATCCGAGGCGTGCCCTGGTGTCAAGAGACACGTCTATCGCACTCTAATGTTGGATTGGTGCGCGGTGGGTCTCCTGACCCACCGCGCACAACGCGTTGCCAAGCAGGCGCGCGGCGGGTCAGGAGACTCGCCGCGCAACCACGCAGGTCTTAGCATGCCGGGCGCTGAAACTGCTTGACAACACCCGCCGCCCAGGGCACTGTTAGCGGCGCTGGTGCGGCCGGCTGGCGGCGCGCGGCGGGGCTGAGCAGATCAGGCCGATCCCCGGATTGCCCGCGGTTGCCTGCCACCGGCGGCACGATTGATGCGGAGGACCGATGAAGATCTCAATCGCCTCGTACGCGTTCCACGGCCTCTCGGGCGAAGGCAAGATGGACATCTTCACTTACCTCGAGAGCGTCAGGTACCGGTACCGCCTCGATGCGGCCGACATCTGGAACGGCACGCTGGCGTGGAAGACCGACGAGGACTTCCTGCGCAAGGTCCGCGATGAACTCGACGCCCGCGAGATGATCGTCGCCAACCTGTGCGTCGACGGCGCCCACATCTGGGACGCCGACCCGAACGTGCGCGAGAAGAACCACCAGAGCGCCCTTGCGCACCTGAAGATGGCGGAGATTCTGGGCGCCAAGACGGTGCGCATCGACATGGGCGGCCGGGCGTCGGAGACGACTTCCGAACAGTTTGACCTGACCGTGAAGCGGTACCGCGAGTGGGCCAGGCGGGCCGGCGACAACGGGTACCGCGTCGGCCCGGAGACGCATTTCGGCCCGGCCCTGGTGCCGGAGAACATGTCGCGGGTCTACCACGCGGTGGACCATCCGGCGTACGGCATCCTGCTGCACATCGGCCATTGGGTGGAGGGGCGCGAGGACGAGGGCGACCGCATGGCCGCCCCGTGGACGATGCACACCCATGTCGACTCGCGGATCACGCGAACCTGCCTCGTCGAGAAGATGCGGCTGCTCTTGGGCGCCGGGTACCAGGGATACTGGGGCGTTGAGCATCACAGCGCCAAGAACGAGTATGTTGAGGTGGAGTACCAGGTGGCCGAGGTCAAGCGCGCCCTGGCGGCCATCGCGACGGAGAAGAATTAGCGGTGCGTCAACATCGTTTTTGTGGGTGCCATGCTTTCGCGCCTCTGCGAAAGCATGGTCGTGCGAGGTGCGAAAACATGCTTTCGCAAGCGAAAGCACGGCACCCGGCCGCGGGCATGCCACCCGACCGGCACACAATGTGCGGTGAAAGGAGCCACGCATGGAGAAGATCCGCCTGGGTATCGTAGGGGTCGGACAGATCGGAAAGTACCACCTCGAGACGTACTCCAAGTTGAGCGGGGCCGAAATGGTGGCCGCCTGCGACATCGACGTGCCGGAGTTGGAGCGAGTGACGCGGCTGCACAACATCCCGCACTCCTGCACCGACTTCCGTAAACTCCTCGAGCGCGACGACATCCAGGCCGTCGACGTGTGCCTGCACAACAACCTCCACGCGCCTGTCACGATTGCGGCCCTGAAGGCAGGCAAGCACGTCTACTGCGAGAAGCCCATGGCCGGGACGTACTTCGACGCCAAGGCGATGTACGATACGGCCAGGAAGTGCGGCCGCAAGTTGAACATCCAACTGGCGACCCTGTTCTCGAAGGAGACCAAGGCCGCGCGGCGGCTGATTGACGACGGGCGCCTGGGCCACATCTACCACGCGCGGTCGACGGGTTACCGCCGCCGCGGCCGGCCGTTCGTCGACGGCTACGGCACCGCGTTCTTCGTTCAGAAGGAGGTGGCGGCCGGCGGGGCGCTTTACGACATGGGCGTGTACCACATCGCCCAGACCCTCTTCCTGCTGGGTCTTCCGAAGATCCAGCGGATCAGCGGCAAGATTTACCAGGAAACCGGCATGGACGCCCGTCGCCGCCGGATCAGCGGGTATAACGTCGAGGAACTCGGCCTGGGGTTCGTCAGGTGCGCCGAAGGGCTGACGATCGACATTATGGAGGCCTGGGCCATCCACCTGAACCGTTTCGAGCCGAGTTGCATCGTTGGCTCAAAGGGCGGCGTCCGTCTCGACCCGTTCAGTTACCACACGACGACGGCCGACATGGAAGGCGACGCGACGTACGACCTGACCCAGGCCGACTGGCGGTGGCACAAACTCAACGCAACCGAAGACGCCTACGATTCGCCGCAGGCCCACTGGATTGCCGCCCTCCAGGACCGCGTGCCCCTGTGGCCGTGCGCCGAGGCAGCCCTGGCCACGATGCTCGTCAGCGAAGGCATCTACCTCTCGGACCGTCTTGGCCGCGAGGTCACGGCCGAGGAAGTCCAGAAGAACTCGAAGTCGACGGCCGCGAAACTGTAGCCGGCGCGGAATGCGCAGTGCGAAGTGAACGGCGGCGTGTGCCACGGCCTCGGGCACGCCAAACCTGGGTGCCAACGCCGCTTCCTACTCAGGTACTTAGGTACTCAGGCACTTCCGTTACTCGAACACCACCATCTCGTGGCCGCGCACCTCGGGCAGGATTACCTCGGCCCGCCCGTTCTCGTAATCCAGCGGCAACTTGGCCTGGCTGGGGGCGATGTAGACCCGCCGCGGCCGTTGCGAGAGCCTGAGCGACACCCGCACGTTGAAGATCGGCACGATGTCTTCAACGATGTCGAGACCCTGCGCGCGGCGCTCCGGGCAGTACTGGAGGAGGTGCACGATCGTCCGCCCCGTCTGCCGCATCACCGTGGCCTCGGTGCTCGTGGGCGCGTCGACGCAAAGGAGCGGATTCGGCAGCAGGCGGGCCAGGAGGTTGCGGACCAGGAGCCGGTACGGGTAGTTCCCGTGGCTGGCGTAGGCGCTGAAGATGGGGAAGGGGATGTAGGCGGCCCGTCGGTTCTGGACGGCGGCGGCGTAGGCCGTGACCTTGTCGGGCGGCGTCTGGCGGTGCGACGAAAAGTGGTCCCACGCCCGCTCGAAATACGGCTCCACCACGCGGGCCAGCACCTTGGCGCCGCGTGCCGCAAGGACCCGCACGCCGCGCTCGTACATGACGTGGTCCGTCGGCGGAACGTCCTGCCCGATTTCCTTGCCGAAGCGGATGTAGGTGGTCGTGTACGGCGACATCCCCTTGGCCACAATGCCGAGTTCCGGCAGGAAGACCTGCGTGCCGTCTGTGCTGAGGCCGCTGGTGCCGCTTGCCAGGAGGCTCCCGCCGCCCTTGAGGTACGCCCGCAGCCGCTTGGCCAGGGCGGCGTCAACGTTGATGCAGTCGGGCAGGATGAGCACGCTGTACTTCTCTAGACGGCTCTCCGCGTGCACGACGTCGAACTGGTGTTTGAGGTGCATGAGCATCCGGGTGGCGCCTTCGTCGGTGCCGGTCGACTCGATGGCGCTCGTGTGCTTGGCGGGGGCCTGGAACAGGCCGATCTCGGTCACGGCCCGGGCGTCGAGCCACGGTTCGCGCTCGGCCACGCGGGTGTAGACTTGGCCGATGAGGTCGTAGGCGGCCTTGTCGAGGACGCCGCGCGGATGCAGTTGGTCGCCGATGGAGCACCGAGCCCCGTGGGCCATCATCTGGGCGGTCTCGTATTCGAGGGCCGCATAGGGTTTCAGGCCGCCGAAGTCGGCCCAACTCTTGTGGAACCGGGCCGTCATGCCCATGTAGGGTTTGCCGAAGTGGCGGCCGAACCGCACCACGCGCGGGAAGAACATGTATCCCCACCCGCCCGTCGGCAGGCACTCGATCTCCACCTGGCTCTGGTACTTCACCTCCTCGGCCAGGTTGAAGTACGACCGGCCGTTGAAGTACACCGTGGCGTCGGGCGACGCGGCCTTGACCATCCGGTGGAACCGGTCCATGTAGGCGAGCGAGACCTGGTGGGCGTGCGTCTGCCGGTCTTCCTCGCTCTCAGGGTCGAGATCCGCCTTGAGCATGCTGCGGATGGCGTACTGCGACGCACTCGGCTGGTCCCAGCACATGTCGAAGAAGATGCCGTCGACGGGCTTGAACCGCTTGAGCACCTCGGCGGTCTGCTCGGCCAGGTATTCCTGGTACGGGCTCGACATGTCGAGGATCTGCCAGCCCGCGCCGAACCACGACTTGCCGCCGCGCCACCCGACGATCGAACTGTCGGCGTTCCGCGCGATCCAGTGCGGGTAATTGTTGGCGGCATACTCGTCGCACTGGACGCTGATGTAGATGGGGGCCCGGATGCCCTCGCGGTGCAGGGCCTCGACCTGCTGGCCCGTAAGGTCCAGGCCGGCCTTAAGGCCCGGGTGCCGCTCGGGCCGCTTCGTCGGGTAATACAGGTGCCCGTGATGGCACTTGGCGAACACGGTGACGCTGCTGACCCTGGCCCGCTTCATCGTGCGGGCGAACTCGCGGGCGTCGAAGTCTCGGCCCACGTCGGGCACGGCCGGCCCGGTATGGAAGTCCAGGTGAATCTGGCGGAAGGGCAGGTTCAGGGGCTTTGGCATTGGAGCAGTCCTTTCTCCGCAACTGGGCGGCGCGGGGTGACTATAACGCGGGAGCCGTGCGCCGAAAAGCCAAAAAGCGGTTGGCCCTTGCTCTTTGGCCGGCAAGTGGTAGTATTTCGATAGGAGGGCAATCGCTGGGGTGCACATTGACCTCGACCCGGTTTGGGGAGGGCTTGCCATTTCCGGGCGCCGTGGTAGTATGAGTGCAGGAGGAAACCACCATGCCCAAGACTCTGCACCTTACGGCTGTCATCTGGCGCGAGGGAAAGCGATACGTGTCCCGGTGTCCGGAGATCGGCGTCGCGTCGTACGGCAAGACACCGATGGCGGCTCGCCAGGCGCTCCAGGAGGCCGTGGAACTCTGGCTCTCGAACGCCCGGAAACTCGGCCTGCTCGATGACGTCCGTCCGTCGCTCGAAATGAAGGAGCGCTACACCGCATCCATGGAAGTGGCCGTTTGAGCCATGACCAAACTTCCTTCCCTTTCCTCGCGACAGATAGTTCAGACCTTGCGGCGGGCGGGATTCGTGGAGGCGCCCGACCGCGGGAAAGGCAGCCATCGGGCCTTCTACCGTGCGGATCCATCGGGCCACATCCGGCTCGTTATTGTGCCGCAGGGCAAGGACATCCCCCGGGGAACTTTGCTGGCCATCCTCGACCAAGCCGGTCTGAGCCGGGAGGAGTTTCTGCGGTTGCTGTAAATCGCGTTTGTCGCTGCTGGTCTTGCCCGGCCACGCTTTCGCAAACAGAAGCGTTTCCATACGAGGCGCAAAATGGACGACGATCGTGATCCGCGTCTTCTCGTACTTGGCGTCGATCCGGCGCCAGGTAAGGGGCTTTGTGTCTGGGGACCGGGAGGTTTGGAGGCCCCTGTTCCAGCGCTCCAATCGAGAGAGTGGCTTCGCGGACGGACGCAAGGGTATGCCCAAGTGCTTGTAGCTTGGGATGCCCCGGTTTCTTTCGACTCATCGCTGAGTCTATCCGATCGTCCAGTGGACAAGGCCGTTAGGGCCTTCATAAGCGAGCAAGTTGCCAAGAACATGTTGCATCGAGGCGCAGTCTCGGTGCGGCCTTTTTCCGGCTGTCCACACTGGACCATTACCTGCGAAGTCTTGGGTTTGCCCTTCTCCAGGGAAGGCGAATCCGCCCAAGTCCTCGCCGAACCCCACGGGCTTGCGAATGGTCTGAATGTAGTTGAGGTCCATCCGGCTGTAACGCTGGCGATTTGGTGGCTCGAAGCCAATCTCGGCCGTCCGATGCCGAGGTACAAGCAAGACGAGGCGGCTTGTAGCAGGATTGCCGGTGCTCTGGGTTTGCCTCTGCCCGAAGGCGAACTTGACGACGCGCTGGATGCTTTGGTTTCGCAACGAATGGGAACAGACTTCATGGCTGGGCGGGCCATCTGGGTGGGGTCGCCATTGATGGGGGGCTATGTCCTGCCGCGTAGCGCCCTTGACCGATGGCAGCTTGGCGAGAGAGTGCAACAAGCTCTCAGACAAGTCAGGGACGCTTAACGGCCAGCCGCGGCGGTGCCGCGGCCTACTTGTTGTGCGCCAAGTACTCCCTCACCAGCGCCTTCATGGGCTCCGGCCGGCGATCGTAGAGGCGGCGGAGACGGCGCTTCCGGTGGTTCGCCAGGGCGTAGTGCGTGATCAGCGGCAGGGCCGGAACGGAAGAAGGCGGATGATCTTCAAGAAACGCGGCAAAGAGGTCCGGTGGGCAAAGCAGGTCCTGAACCTCTCGTGGGACTATCGTGCCGCACGCACTGTGCAGGCGGCCCACGCCACGGGGATTCTCGAGCGCCTGGGCGCCGGGCCGGCAACGGCCGCCAAGATTGCCGCCGACCGCCGGCTCGACGCCGACATGGCCGAGAAGGTGCTCATTGTCCTTGCGGCCCTGGGCTTGGCGGCACGCCGCGGTGCCGGGTGGCAACTCACGGCCAAGGCGCGGGCGACGCTCGTTGCGGCATCGCCGTTCTACCAGGGCCACGCGATTGCCCACAGCGCCCAGGTCGGTGTGTTCTGGAATGACCTCGAGCAGATCGTCCGAGGCAAGAAGGGGGGCTGGGTGCTCGTCAAGAAGGGCGGCCCGCCCATCCGCTCGCACCGCGATTTCATCCTGGCGATGCACAACATGGCGACGGCTGGCCGCGCGGCCGAACTGGCCGACCGTGTCGACCTCAAGGGCCGGCGAACGCTCATGGACATCGGCGGCGGCCCCGGCAGTTACGCCATGGCCCTCTGCGAACGGAACCCGGGCCTCGCGGCCACGGTGTTCGACCTTCCCGAGACGATCAAGATCGCGCGCGGGCTCGTCGGTCGCCTCGGCATGGCCCGGCGCGTAAAGACCCTGGTGGGCGACTGGGACAAAGACGAGTTCGGCCGCGACATCGACGTGGTCCTGCTTTCGAGTGTTCTCCATGGCCCGCCGAGCGGCGCGGAGATGAAACTCGCCAAGGCGCACCGGGCGCTGGTGCCCGGCGGCCTCTTGATCGTCCAGGATTTCCTGATGAACGCCCGGAAAACGGGCCCACTGATCCCTGCCATCTTCAACGTGATGGTCGGGGCGTTCTCGCTGCCGGAACTGGCGGAACTCATCCGTGCCGCCGGGTTCAGACGAATCGGAAAGACGCCGATGCCCGAAGACGTTGGGACGACGATCCTGACGGCTGTCAAGTAGGGCAGCCGCGGCGGCCGCCAAACAACGGGCGGTATGGCCACGCCGCCCCTCAATTGAGTGGTGACGGCGCAGTAGTGTGCAATAACCCGCCGCTGCGGCGGGTTGTGCTTAGCAGACGTGGCTTGTAGATCCTGGACCCATATCCTGGGGGCACGGCATGAAATCCATCAAGGTGCTCGTTGTGGCCGCCACGGTTCTTGTGGTCGCCGCCGCCATTGCCGCGCAGGATCGCAGCGCGGATCCCGTCCAAGCCATGAAGGCGTCGCTGGAGGCTGGCAAGTACCCGGAAACCATCGCGGCCGCGAGGGCGTATCTGGTCGGCGTCCGCGACGAGTTCGCCCGGAACGAGGCTATGCGCGTGCTGGCGACCGCGCTCCGCAAGCAGGGCGAATGGCAGGCGGCCACGAAAGTTTACGGCGACCTCAAGGACCGGTTCGAGAAGGGATCCGCCGAGTTCATCGAGTATGAGGCGACGGCGGAAGTCCTCGCGGCGTCGCCGAAAGGCATCTACGGGCCCGTGGCCAAACTGACACCCGGTGGCGCCAACGATCCGCCCCTGACGCTGGCCGACGACCGCGTCCTGAAGGATGCCCTGGCGGTCATCGGTCGCACGCGGGCAGAGAAGTTGAGGGTCCGACTGGCTGCTATGAGGAAATCGACTTCGGCCCCGGAGATTGTGGCGATCCTGGCCGAGGTCATCGAAGGGTATAAGGCAGTTCGCGTGCTGGCGCCGGACTTCGCCGCGGGCGCGGAGAGCGATGCCGCCGACGCCGCCAACCAGGCCCTCGACCGCCTGGAGCGCGAGGGCTCAGCGAACCTTCGCGACAAGACCAATGAGTTGGAGCAGACCATCGCGGCGCGCCACACGATCGACAACACGCAGCACAAGATGCTGACCGATTACCAGGACATCTGCACGAAAATGGCGGAGGCCGAGCAGGCCTTCCAGGACACCCTCGGCAAGGTCCCGGCCTTGGCGGCAGCCGACATGGCGCGACTGAAAGCCGCCAGCGTGAGGCGGGCCATGACGTACCGGCAACTCGGCCGCAAGTGCGAGCGCCTTCAGGCGCTCGATTGGGGCAATCGTGGTCGCCGCGGGTGATCTTGGCTGATTGATGGGCGTCCGATTGCGTAATCGTGCGCGGCGGGCAGTCTTGCCCGCCGCGAGACTCTTGCCGCTGAGCGCGGCGGTGAGGACTGCCCACCGCGCTCATCCTGCCTCCAGGTATGGGTGTGACGGACCACCGGTGCTCCGTCGCTGGTCAACTGATGGGTGGCATGGCCAGCGCGCTGTATGCTGGGCATGCTTGCGCCGAGCGGCCACGAGCATGCCCGCGCAAAGGCGGCGTGGGCACGCCACCCGGCGGTTCGGTCATTTCACCGGGCGAGCGGGCGGGCTTGCGGCCGGCTTGAGGAAGTGCTCGAAGAACGCGTAAACCTGCGCGCTGGATTCCGCCGTCGGCGGATGGTCTTTACGGTTGGTCATCGCCACGCGGTCCGAGAAGCCGAGCAACCCGTTCACGGCCACGGTGTGAACGAGCGCCCGCCACCGCTCGGGGGGATCTTCCGACCCACCCGAAACCAGGAACGGCCGTGGGGCCATCAGGGCGTGCAACTCGTGCAGGTCGTGCCCCGACTCGATGAGTTGCTTGTACGCTCCGGTCCGCGGATTCTCCGGCGTCGGGACGCCGGGCGTCCGCTTGCGGCGCTCCTCAAACCCCAGGTACCACGGCTCCCAGTAGTTCACGTTGGGGCGGCTCTCGTCGAAGACGATGCCGGGGTCGGACCATACGGCGCAGGCGAACTTGTCGTACAGGCACGAGGCGAACATGGCCCACTTGCCGCCGTACGAGTGCCCGATGACGCCGATGCGGCGGGCATCGACCTCGGGGAGGCCGGCCAGGGCGCTGTGGCAGTTGGCGGCCACGCAGGCCAGCAGCGAGAGCGGCTGACACCGGGCCGCGCCAAGTTGCGGATCGCGGGCCGAACCGCCCGGAGAGCCGATCGACAGGGTCACAAAGCCCCGCTTCGTCAACTGGTACGCAAAGTCGAGCCGCTCGCGGTTCTTCTCCTGGCTGAGGCCGGCGCTGGTCTCGGCGTCGTAGAACACGGCCAGCACGGCGGGCCGCTTGCCCTGGCCGTCGGGCACCAGGAGATATCCGTCGGTCGTCTGCCCCGAGGCGGTCTCCACTCGCACGCGCCGCTGGGTAAAATCCTCGCGGCGGGCCGTCCCGAGGGTCTCAATCCTGGGCCGCTCCAGAAGGGCCGGCCACGGACCCATGACGCGGTTCCATCGCTGGAGGATTTCCTGGCGGCGCGCCTGCCAGTCGGCCGGCGTTTTCACCGGACGCCCGTCATCGAAGACCAGCGGCGAGCGGTACGGGCCGGATGAGTCGGCCAGTTCGGGCGGGGGCTTGAAGAACGGGGCAATCGAGTTCCACACGGCGCCCTCCTCCCCGGCACTGGCCGCGCTCGCCGGCGGGTCTACGCTGGCGGCCGAGGCCATCCCCGCCAAGGCCGATGCCGCCAGGGCCAGCGCAAGCGCGTGATTGCGGCCGCCTCTCATGGCTGCACTCTACACCAGGGCCGCAAGGTCCGCAACATCCTGCTTCTCGCGCATTCTGCTTCTCGCGGCGCCGGCAGGACTGTGCTTGCGTCTGCGTCGAGTCGCCGCTAAGATGCTGCCCGATGTCGGGGGTACGGCCGGGGTACGAACCAGGTGCACCTGTGGAGTGCGAGCGCCCGCTCTGCGTCGGGTCCGCCGCTTCGCAGGGGGAGGGCATTGACAAATGGGCGGCTTCTTCGGCGTGACGGCCAAGCGGGATTGCCTCGAGGACCTCTTCTACGGGACGGATTACCAGTCGCATCTGGGGACCAGGCGGGGCGGCCTCGCCACGTTCGACGCGGGCAAGTTCATCCGCTTCATCCACAACATCGAGAACGCCCAGTTCCGCTCGAAGTTCGAAGACGACATCCGCAAGATGCACGGGCGGGTCGGCATCGGCGTCATCAGCGATTACGAGGACCAGCCGCTTCTGATCGCGTCGCACCTGGGCGTCTACGCCATCGTGACGGTCGGCGTGGTCCACAATGCCGCCGACCTGGCCTGCAAGGCCTTCGGCAAACGCGCCACGCACTTCTCCGAGATGACCGGCGGCGAGATCAACCCCACCGAACTGGTGGCCACGCTCATCAACCAGGAGGCCACCTTCGAAGACGGTATCCGCCGCGCGCAGGAGGCCGTCGAGGGATCCTGCTCGATGCTGGTCCTGACGGACCGCGGCATCTATGCCGCCCGCGACAGGCTTGGCCGCACACCCGTCGTCATTGGCAGGAAAGACGGCGCCTACGCCGCCGCGCTAGAGACGTGCGCCTTTCCGAACCTCGACTACCAAGTCGATCGCTACGTCGGCCCGGGCGAGATCGTCTGGATGACCGCCGAAGGCGTTGAGCAGAAGAAGCCCCCCGGAAGGCGCATGCAGATATGCGCGTTCCTCTGGGTGTACTACGGCTACCCGGCGTCGGACTACGAGGGCGTCAACGTCGAGGTTGTCCGCAACCGCTGCGGGGCGGCCCTGGCGCGGCGCGACAACGCGAAGGTGGACCTCGTGGCCGGCATCCCCGACTCGGGCACCGGCCACGCCATCGGTTACGCCAACGCGGCGCACCTGCCGTACGGGCGTCCGTTCGTCAAGTACACACCCACGTGGCCCCGCAGTTTCATGCCGCAGGACCAGACCGTCCGCGACCTCGTGGCCCGGATGAAACTCATCCCTATCAGGGAACTGATCCAGGGCCGCAGGGTGCTCTTCTGCGAGGACTCGATCGTGCGGGGCACGCAACTCAAGGACACGATCCAGAGGCTTTACAGCGCCGGTGCGGCGGAAGTGCACATGCGGCCGGCGTGCCCGCCGCTCGTGTTCGGCTGCAAGTTCCTGAATTTCTCGCGCTCGCGAAGCGAACTCGACCTGGCCGGACGCCGCGCCATCCAGGAACTGGAGCCGGGCTGCGAAGGCTGCCAGGTGGACTACGTCGACCCCGACTCGGCAAAATTCAAGGCCATGGTCGAGGCCGTTCGGAAGCGCCTGAATCTCACCACCCTTCAGTATCAGCGGCTCGACGACCTCGTTGCCGCCATCGGCCTGCCGAAAGAGAAGTTGTGCACGTATTGCTGGGACGGGGCGGAGTAGTGGTACAACGCCGCGCAGGGCCTCAAGTGGTGTTGCGGCAGCACGCTGTCATAGCCTTACCGGAAGGCCGTGCTTCGCCAGGTACTCCTTCATCTGTCGGATCGTGAACGTGCCGTAATGGGCGATCGACGCCACCAGGACGGCGTCGGCGTGCCCGTCGACGATGGCCTCGCGCAGGTGCTCGAGAGTTCCCGCGCCGCCCGAGGCGATGACCGGCAGGCTGACGGCGTCGGCGATGGCCCGCGTCATCGGCAGGTCGTAGCCGGCCTGGGTGCCGTCGGCGTCCATGCTGGTCGGCAGGATCGCGCCGGCGCCAAGGTCCTCGACCTTCGTTGCCCACGCGACGGCGTCGATGCCGGCGCCCTTGCGGCCGCCGTTGATCATGACTTCGAACCCGGAGGGGAGCGCCGCGGACTTCCGCGTATCGATGGCGATGGTGATGCACTCGCTGCCGAACTCGTCGGCTGCCTCGGCCACGAGGTCGGCGTTGAGCACCGCGGCCGTGTTGATCGAGACCTTGGCAGCGCCGATGGCCAGCACTTCTTCGATGTCCTTGAGGGTCCGGATTCCGCCGCCCACGGTCAGCGGCACGCCGATCCGTTCCACGGTCCGGCGCACGGCGTCGAGGAACGTCTTGCGATTCTCGACGGTGGCCGTGATGTCGAGGAACACGAGTTCGTCGGCCCCGGCCGCCGTGTAGGCGGCGCCCGCCTCCGCCGGATCGCCGATCTCCTTAAGTTCCACGAAGTTAACGCCCTTGACGAGCCGACCGTCCCTGGTGTCGAGGCAGGGTATGATGCGCCGGTAATCCATGGGTTCTTCCTCCAGTAGGCACGACACGGTACACTACGGCGCGCCGGCGGCCCTGTCAATCTTGATTGGCATGGAGTCTGCGCCCCTGTGCGCCGGCGGAGTGATGCAGCGGCGCGCCTGGATGTGTATAGTGTAAAGCCAGGGCGCCGGGGCGGGACGGCATGGCCGCTCTGCAATGTGCGCGGCGGATCTCCTGGCCCGCCGCGTCAGGACGCCGCTATCAGACAGGGCTGACCGGCAGTTGCAGGAGTTAGCGCATGGCGAGAGGTCGTCTGCGAGTCGCGGGCCTGATGTCCGGCACGTCGGCCGACGGCGTCGACGTGGCGATCGCCGACATTGGCCCGCGGGGCCTCAAGGTCCTTGCGTTCGGCCGCCGGCCCTATCCGCCCGAGGTGCGCCGGGGCATCTTCCGGCTCTTCCGGCCGGAAACGTCGCGCATCGACGACCTGTGCCATCTGAATTTTGTCATCGGCGAACTGTTTGCGCAGGCGGTGGCCTGGCTGTGCCAGAGGAGCGGCATCCGCCTTGAGTCGATTGATCTCATCGGCTCGCACGGTCAGACGGTCTACCACATTCCAGAGGGCCGGCGCTTCGGCAAACGTCTCGTGCGGTCGACGCTTCAGATCGGCGAGCCGTGCATTATCGCCGAGCGGACAGGCGTTACGACCGTGGCCGACTTCCGCCCGCGCGATATTGCGGCCTGCGGCGAGGGCGCGCCGCTCGTGCCGTATGCCGACCACTTCCTGTTTCACGATAAGAGAAGCAGCCGCGCCGTCCAGAACATCGGCGGCATCGCCAACGTGACGTACCTGCCTGCGGGCGGCGGCATCGACCGCCTTATTGCGTTCGACACCGGGCCGGGCAACATGGTCATCGACCGCGTCGTGCAGCGGGCCACGGGCGGGAAGCAGTCGTACGACGCCGGCGGCCGTCTCGCGGCTCGCGGCACAATCGACGAGCGGCTTCTGGCCGAACTCCTCAGGCACCCGTACTTCGAACGGCGGCCGCCCAAGTCGACGGGGCGAGAGATGTTCGGCACGCCCTTCGCCGATGCCCTCTTCGCGCGGGCCGCCAAGCGGGGCATCGCGCCGCTCGATGTCCTGGCCACCGTTACCGCCTTGACCGCGCACGGCATCGCCGAGGCCTACCGGCGCCACCTGCCCGGCCCGGTCCACCAGGTCATCCTCTGTGGCGGCGGCGCGAGAAACCGCACTCTGGTGCGGATGCTGCGCGAGGCCCTCGCGCCCGCCAGGGTGCTGCGGACCGACGATTTCGGCATCGACGCCGACTCGAAGGAGGCCGTCTCGTTCGCCATCCTCGCCTACGAGACCATCCGCGGCGTGCCGGCCAACGTGCCCGCGGCTACGGGTGCTCACAAGCCGGTGGTCCTTGGTAAGATAGTGCCTGGCCGGCGATTCCATGGCGGGATATGACATGCTGAAAGACCGCGGCAAACTCACGACCGAGAAACGCAACGCCCGCAGCCGCGACATTGATCGCCGCTCGACCCTCCAGGTCGTCGACATCATTAACGCCGAGGACCGCCGGGTGGCGGCGGAGGTCGGACGCGAGCGAAAGAAGATCGCGCGGGCCGCGGACCTTATCGTGGAGAGCCTGCGCTGCGGCGGCAGGCTCTTCTACGTCGGGGCCGGCACGAGCGGGCGACTGGGCGTCCTCGATGCCGCCGAGTGCCCGCCCACCTACGGCACGCCGCGGTCGCTGGTCCAGGGGATCATCGCGGGCGGCCGGCGGGCCCTCGTGCGGAGCATCGAGGGGGCCGAGGACAGGGCCGGGGACGGCGCGGCGGCGATTGCGAAGAAACGCATCAAGCCCGCCGACGTGGTTGTCGGCATCGCGGCCTGCGGCCTGACGCCGTTTGTCCGCGGCGCCATCGAGCGGGCCCGCCGGGCCGGCGCCCGGACGATCTTCATCGCGTGTGCCCCCGAAGCGGCGAAAGGTATTAATGTCGACGTGGTCATTACTCCCGTGGTGGGGCCGGAGGTGGTCACGGGGTCCACGCGGATGAAGGCCGGCACGGCCACCAAACTCGTCCTGAACACGCTGAGCACAACCGTAATGATCCGCCTCGGCAAGGTTTACGGCAACCTCATGGTCGACCTGCGGGCCACGAACGCAAAACTTCGCGAGCGGGCCGAGCGGATTGTGATGGAAGTGACGGGCCTGGCGCGGCCGCGCGCGCGGCGACTGCTCGTGAAGGCGAAGGGGCTGGTCAAGCCGGCGCTGGTCATGCACTTCCGCGGCGTCGACTTCGCGGCGGCCAAGTCGCTGTTGCGCGAAGGAGGCGAATCCTTGCGCGCGGTGATCAGGAAAGCACGCTGAGCCGTGTCGAGCCGTGCGGCAATCTCCAGAGCGTAGGGCGGCGGGCAACCATCGGGGAACGCGCGGTGGGCAAGGCTGCCCGCCGCACTTCATACTGGGTGTGCACTACGAGCGCGCCAGTTTGCGGTACTCCTGGGTCGCCTGCCGCATCCCCTTGAGGTTGTCGCGCAGGCGCGACGGCTTGTTCCCCAGGAGCCAGACGCGCTGGAGTTCGCGCGCGGC
>Ga0315294_10003086_pt1 | contig 18116 bp, 23 predicted proteins | sample YL17G13_40_MG_FD_203626 | JGI IMG/M metagenome (GOLD analysis project Ga0315294, IMG submission 203626) | Sediment microbial communities from Yellowstone Lake, YNP, Wyoming, USA - YL17G13_40 | ecosystem: Environmental > Aquatic > Freshwater > Lake > Sediment | place: USA: Wyoming | collected...
ATTCTGGGCGACACCGTAGGCGGACGGGGGCAGATTGCGGTCGGGGGTCCGGGAGCATCTTTCCAGACCACCGGTTCGCTCGTCGTCCACGCCGGCACACTCGTCGTGGACAGCGGAGGATCCGTCGAGGTACGCGGAACCTACGTTCAGCGCGCCGAAGGGGTGCTGGATGTGACGCTCACCGGTATCAACCAGTTGGTTCCGTCTATTACCGTCACGGGCCAGGCGACCCTGGATGGCACGCTTCAGATTGAGCTGGGGCAGGGCCTTCATCCGGTGGCCGGCGACCGGTTCAAGATCATGAACTACGACTCGCTGAATGGCAAGTTCGCAACCTTCACCGGTTCGGCCATAGAGGGTGACCCGCGCCTTTTCCTGGGCCTGGACTACAACAAGAACTCGCTCAGTGCGATGACGCTGAACGTTCCGACGCGGGCCGATGACACGCTCATGTCGACCAACCCCAAGAGCAACCTTGTGCTGGTAACACACGGCATGAACCGCACCATCGGCTTTGGAACCAACCAGAATCTTGGCCAGGTTGCCGACGAGATCAACGGGTTTGCCGCAATCAACCTGCCTCTGAACGACAACTGGGACGTTGTGGTCTTCGACTGGAGGCAGTTCGCAGCGACTGGTCTTAACGCTTGGGAGGCGAAGCGACGAGCTATTGAGATTGGAAGGAGCCTTGCTGACTGGATGCAGGAGAACGACTTGGGTGGATACGACACGGTCCACCTGATTGGCCACAGCGCCGGGGCGTGGGTCATTGATAGCATGGCTAATGGTCTCCCGAATTCGAACTCACAGCTGACATTCCTGGACGCGTACATACCGGACCGGGCGAGCGCGGACACGATTGGCGAGCAGGCCGGTGTCGCCGAACAGTATTTCACCCGAGACTGGCTGCCCTGGACCCAGGCAACGATCGGGGGGGCCGTGAACGTGGATGTGACAGAAGTTCCTCCGGGAGGAGGACATGGCTGGCCTATCGACTGGTATCTATCAACGATCCAGGATCCAAACTCTGGGTATTCTTGGGGGTTCAAACGCTCTCCCATGTACCGCGACCTTCACCCCGAGGCTCCGGGCATTAACGAGGCGTTTCTTGGCTCTCTCATCGAGCTTCCATCGCTGAGGATAACGCCAGGACCGAATTGGTGGGCGCGCAATATTTCCGAACAGACGAATGTAGTCAGTGACACGGGCACCGTCGCAATTACTCCTGACGGGACCGCCACGCTGACCACCGGCTCGCCGGTGATGCTTACGACGTTCCTCGACCTCGACCAGCCAGCCGATCTCGTGAGCTTCGATTTCCAGTTCCTTTCGCAGGCCGAAGGACTGCTTTCGGTCTTCTTCAGTGGCGACCAGATCCTCCAGATCGACGAGAGGCAGGTGCCAGCGGGCATCTGGAATTCCGGTGACGTGTGGCTGACGAGCGAGGTTGAGTCGGGGACATATCCCCTTCTTTTCCGCCTCGACCCGTACAACGACATGCAATCTGTGGTCCAGATCAGCAACCTAGCGGTTGGCCTTTTCCCCGACCCGTTCCCGCTCACATGGAAAGGCGACACTAGCGGTGACTGGGACAGGTACACAACGCCCAACTGGTGGGGGGACGGCCAGGCGCGGAAGTACAAGGATGGCGACGACATCATCTTCGACGACACGGCCGTCGGCTCGCCTCTCGTTAACATCGCGGCAACGGTATACCCGGGCTCGGTGCTTGTCAACAACAACGCGGTCGACTTCGAGTTTACTGGCCCCGGCTCCATCGCCGGCCCCTGCGGCCTGACCAAGCGGGGCACCGGGGCGCTGACCCTTGCGACGCACAATGCCTACACCGGCGAGACGCGGATCAACGCCGGCACGGTGATCGCAGCCGCCGAGGGCGCCCTGGGCGCCGGGACCAGCACCGTTTACCTCGGCGACACGACGGGCTCGGGCGACGCGGCTCTCCTGGTCTCCGGGGCGTTCACGGTGGACCGCAACATCCGCGTGCAGGATGACGGCAGCGCATCGTTCAAGCGCACACTCGGCGGCGCCAACACCTCGGGCAGGGCCGTCTTTTCGGGCGATATTCTGCTCGAGAAGGACCTCACCCTCACGGCGGCCCCGGGCGGGGAGGTCGAGTTGTCAGGAGCGATGGACAACTCCGAGGGCAAGAGTATCACCAAGATTGGCGAAGGGACCGTGATCTTTGACGGCCTGCAGACTCATGGCCCAGGTGCCCTGCTCGATATCCTGGCGGGAACGGTCTTCTTGAACACGGATGCCGGGAGTGATGCTGCGGCTAACCTGTCCATCTCGGTTACCGACGCAACGCTGTACTTCGGGTATGACCAGCACCTCGATACGCTCACCATCGGTGATGAGGGCAAGGTCGTATTTGCCGGCGCCCACGTCGTCGTGCTGAACCACCTAGTGATGGGCAGCATCGACTTGGGCGCTACAGTCATGACCCCCGAACCCGCCACCCTGGGGCTCCTAGCCCTCGGCGGTCTGGCGATGTTCTTGCGGAGACGCCGTTAGACGCACACGTGCCGGATCGCCCAAGGCCGCGCGTCCTCCTGACTCTGCGCTTCTTGCCGGTCAGGCCGGGTGCCCACACGCAATATCCACCCTTTGCCCATTGATTCCAGCCTTCCCCTTGCATGTCTCGCTGTCTCAGCCGTATAGATCGGGTAGAGGACAACCGAATAACCCGACGGGCGCGGCGGGCGGACTGATCATCCGCCGGTCGGGCCCGCCTTCGCGGTGAACACCGCTACGGCGGGCAAGCCGGGTCGAAGGCAACGAAAGGCTGTGCAGGAGCCTGCACCTTCTGCACAGCCTTCTTCTTTTGGCCCGGCCACGCCCGCCGGACTTGGAGTAACGATGGCGACGTTCGCGGAAACGATGTTGGCGAAGTACGAGACGCTCCTCCAGACGAGCGCGGGCCTCGACACCATTTCCGTGGACGGCCAGTCGGTCCGCTACGTCGACGTGGAGGCGAAGTACCGGTACTGGAAGCGCGAGGTCGCCCGCGAGAAGGGCGAGCGGCCGCAGGCGGCGAGCGTCAACTTGGGCGGATTCTGATGGCGGGGTTTCTGCATAAGGCGAGGCGTTACCTCTTCGGCTACGACGCCGTCGAGTCGAAGAACCGGCGGCAGGCGCCCACGGGCCGCCTGCGCTCCGAGGACAAGGAACTCCTCCCCCACCAGCGCCGAAAACTCACCAGCGCCTCCCGCGACATCCACCGCAACTTCACCATCGCCGCATGGGCCATCCGAAAGCACCTCGACTACGTGAGCACGTTCTCGTTCCAGTCCCGCACGGGGAGCGCCGACCTCGACGGCCGGATCGAGGACCTGATGGGCTGGTGGTCCCGGCCGGCGAACTGCGACGTGGCCGCGCGACATTCGCTCCCGCGCCTCGTGCGCCTGGCCGAGGAACGCCGCACGGTGGACGGGGACGTGTTCTTCCTGAAACTCTCCGACGGCCGTCTCCAGGCCATCGAGGGCGACCGGGTCCAGACGCCGACGAGCGGCCTGCCGCAGGGCGTCCTCCCCACGGAGTTCGTCCACGGCGTCCAGGTAGACGAGGCGGGCCAGGCCCTGGGCTATGCCGTCTGCAAGCGGCCCGCCAGCGGCGCGGACTTCGCTTTCGAGCGGCTCATCCCGGCCCCGTATGTCGTCCATCATGCGTTCTTCGACCGGTTCGACCAGGTGCGGGGCATCTCGCCCCTGGCCGCCGCTATCAACACGCTGAGGGACACCTACGAGGGGTTCGACTACGCCCTGGCGAAAGCGAAAGTGGCCCAGATGTTCGCCCTCGCGTTCTACCGCGAGGCGGTCGAGCCGCTGGGCGAGGTCACCGGCGAAGACACGGACGGCGACGGCACGCCCGAGAAGGATTACCAGGTGGACTTCGGCCGCGGGCCGGTCCTCCTGGACCTGGAACCCGGTGATCGCGCGGAGTTCCTGGAGTCGAAGTCGCCCTCCACCGAGTTCCAGGCGTTCACGCAGATGATGATCCAGACGGCCCTCAAGGGCCTGGACATCCCGTACTCGTTCTTCGACGAGGCCCACACGAACTACTCCGGCGCCCGGCAGGCCCTGCTTCAGTACGAACAGTCGGCCGACGTGAAGCGGCACGACGTGCGGCTCATGCTCAATAATCTCGCGGCGTGGCGGCTGCGGCTCTTCATCGCCGACGGCGTGCTGGAACTGCCGCGCGGGATGACGCTGGCGGACCTCCGGTGGGAGTGGATCGCCAAGGGCATCCCGTGGATTGACCCCCTCAAGGAAGTGAACGCCGACATCGCCGCCATCGGCGCGGGCCTCGCGTCCCGCACGGACGTCCTCAAGCAACAGGGCAAGGACTTCTTCGACGTGGCGGACCAGTTGGCGGCGGAGAACGAGTACCTGGACTCCCTGGGCCTGCCCACCAACGTCGCCGCCGCCAACGCCCAGATCGTGGAGATCGCCAATGGCTGAGCCGAGCGCCATGAACCTGGAAGCGGCCCGCAAGAACGGCAGCGTGCCGGCGAGCGCGCTGCGGATGGTCGTCGGCCCGTTTGAACTGGGTGACAACGGCGAGGGCGCGAAGTCCGCCCCCATCCGGATGAAGGCCCGCACCGCCCAGCCCGTCCAGCACTGGTTCTGGGGCCGGGTGGTCCACGACATGGCCGGGATGCACCTCCACAAGGACCGGCTGCCCATCGACTACGTGCACGACCCGGCCGAGGTCATCGGCTACCTGAACCATTTTCACGCCGGCGCCGACGGGCTGGAAGTGTCGGGGGCCCTCGTGCCCTACAAGGAGAGCGACCGGGCGAGTGAGATCATCCACAAGGCCCGCGCGGGCGTGCCCTACGAGGCCAGCATCAACTTCGGCGGCCCCGGCATCAAGGTCGAGGAGGTCGCCGAAGGGCAGGTCGCGCAGGTCAACGGCTACCGGTTCGACGGGCCCGGCATCATCGTCCGCGAATGGCCCCTCAGGGGCGTGGCCGTCTGTCCCTACGGGGCCGACATGAACACGCGCAGCGAACTCGCCCAAGGCGAGAGCATTCCCGTCACGTTCACGAGCCCGCCCGCCGCGGGCGCAGGAAAGGAACCTCCCATGTCCGAACCGAAAGCCGCCGAGGCCCAGCCGGAGCGGGTGGATGCCAAGGCGAGGCATACCATCTGCGACGCGCCGGCCGTTGACGCGCCGGAAACCGAACTTGCCGCCGAGGCCCCGAAGGCCGTCGACGCGGAGAAGCCGCCCGCCGTGGCGGGCGTGCCAGGGAAGGACGCGCAGGCGCCCGCTGCACCGGCGACGGCACCCGGCGCTGCGGCACTGTCGGACGGGCGCGCCGAGTGCAAGCGGTTCCTGGACGCCTTCGGCCCGAAGGGCGGCGAGTGGTTCGCCGCCGGGAAGACCTTCGCCGAGGCCCAGGGGCTCCACGCCCAGGAACTCCGGGCCGAGAACGAGGCCCTGAAGGCGCGTCTGGCGGCCCTGGACCGGGGCGAGAAGGCGCCCGTGACGTTCCAGCCCGAGAAGCGGGACGACGCCCGGGCCAAGCGCCGGGCGGACCTGAAGACGAAGGTCGGCGACAACCTCGCCGCCTTCGCCGCCGAAATCGACTGCACCAGAAAGAAGGAAGGGAACTGACCCATGACTATGCCCACGCTGCTGGACATCGCCAAGGCGAACGGGTCCGACGGGGTCGTCGGCCTGATTGACGAGGCCACGAAGGCCCACCCGGAACTGACCCTGGCGCCGGCCCGGACCATCAAGGGCCTGAACTACAAGACCCTCGTCCGCACCGCGAACCCGACCGTCGGGTTCCGCAACGCCAACGAGGGCACCGCGGCCACGAAGGGCACCTACGAGAACCGGCTCTTCGAGACGTACATCCTGAACCCGCGGTGGGAGTGCGACAAGGCGGTCGCCGACCGGTACGAGGACGGGCCCGAGGCGTACATCGCCCTGGAGGCGTCGGCCATCCTCGAAGCGGCCATGCAGACGCTGGCCACCCAGTTCTACTACGGCACGGGGGCCGACGCGAAGGGCTTCCCGGGCCTGGTGGCGGCCTACGACGCGACGAACATGGTCGTGGACGCCGGCGGCACCACGGCGGGCACGGGTTCGAGCGTCTGGGCGCTGCGCTTCGGCCCCAAGCACGTCACCTGGGTCTACGGGAACAACGGGAGCCTGGAACTGTCGGACGTGGCCGAGCAGCGGATCCTGGACGGCAGCGGCAACCCGTTCACGGCCTACGTCCAGGAACTCCTGGCGTACCCGGGCCTTCAGGTCGCGAGCCGCTACTCCATCGGCCGCATCAAGAAACTCACCGCCGACAGCGGGAAGGGTCTGACGGACGACCTGGTGGCGGAACTCCTGTCGAAGTTCCCGGTGGGCGTGCGGCCCGATGTGCTCCTGATGAGCCGCCGCAGCCTGCGCCAACTCCAGGACAGCCGGACGGCAACGAACGCCACGGGCGCCCCGGCGCCCTTCCCGACGGAGGCGTTCGGCGTCCCGATCGCGCCGACCGACGCCGTCACGGACACCGAGGCCCTGACCCTGTAACGCCCCTAGCGGGCAGGAAAGGAACCGAACATGGGACACGCAGTGAAGGACACGCTCCTCAAGGTGACGAAGGCCCTGCCGAACGGCGCGGCCACGGTCTACTCGGACGGCATCGACCTGGGCCACGGCAGCAAGGGCGATTTCCTCGCCAACGCCGAGTTCAAGATCAGCGCCCCGGCCCTGACGACCACCCAACAGCCCAACGCCAAGACGCTGACCTACTCGATCCAGCACGACGACGATCCGGCCTTCGGCACCGTCGCCGACCTGTATCCGAGCGTCCTCGTGCAGACGGGGGCCGGCGGCGTGGGCTGCGCCGCCGCCGAGTTTGCGGCGCGGCTGCCGGTGGACGTGAAGCGGTACGTCCGCGTCAAGGCCGTCGGCAGTGCCACGGGTGATTCCAGCGCCGCGAGCCTGACGTTCGAGGCCCTGTTCTAACGGGGACCCGCCATGCCCGAGGCCTTCGCCGACGCGACGGCCGCCCTGGCGGCGGCGCTGGGCGGCGCCTGCGGCCTGGCGGTCCAGTATCGCCGGGGCGAGGCGGCCCTGGACCTCACGGCCTGGCGGAGTTGCCGCACGGCCGAGGTGGACCGGGGGACGGGCATCCTGGAGGAGTTCGAGGTGTGGGACTGGTTCCTGGCGACGGCGGCGCTCGGGGCGCTGGGCCTCCCGCAGGCGGGCGACCGGATCGTGACGGCCGACGGCGGGACGTATGAAGTCGCGGGCCTCCCGGGCCAGCGGCACTGGCAGTATTCGGGGAGCGCGAAGTCGCTCCTTCGCATCCACACGAAGTTGGTGGGCACGGAGACGTGACGATGGGCGAGCCGACCGACCATGACCTCCTCATACGCATCGACGAGCGGGTCGCCAAACTCGACCGGTGCATGTCGAACCACCTGGCGCACCACTGGGCGGTCACGGTCGCGCTGGTGGGGGCGGTCCTGACGGCCCTGGCTTCGTTGGCGATTACCCTGGGGACACGTTGATATGGCGGTGATCACCGACATCGCGGATGCCGTCGTGGCCGAACTGAATGGCCACGCATTCAGCCAGCCGCTGGCGGCCGTGCGGCACTACCGGCCCCTGTTCGACCTCGCCCAGATGCAGGACCTCCACGTGACGGTGGTGCCGAAGGCAATCGCCATCGAGCGGCTGGACCGCACGAGTCACCAGGAGGACTACGAGATCGACGTGGCGGTCCAGAAGAAGGTCGACGCGGTGGACAACGCGACGCTCGACCCGTTGACGGCCCTCGTCCAGGAGGTCGCCGACTTCCTGCGGGGCCGGCGCCTGGCGGCGCTCCCGGCGGCCCTCTGCATGGCGGCGCGGAACGAGCCCATTTACGCGCCGGAGCACCTGGACGAACTCCGGCAGTTCACAAGTGTCCTCACGCTGACGTACCGCGTGGTGAGGTAACCGGCCATGAACAGCGTCTTCATGCGGAAGATCGACGTGACGGCGACCTATGCGCCCCTCGCGGCCGAGCGGACCGTGGTCACCGTCACCATCTCCTGCCCGCCGGCGAACGCCGCCGCCGTGTACTTCAAGGGCGACGACGGGAGCGACGTGCCGTGGATCGCGGGCGAGTGGCACACCCTGGTGGGCGTGAACCTGGCGGACATCCAGGTGAAGGGGACGGTGGGCGACACGGTGACCCTCGTGGGAGGGACCTGGTGATGCCCTACACCCCCACGGGCGGCGGCGGCATGGCGGAACTCCCGGTCGGGACGATCCTCGACTGGCCGGTGATCGGGGCCGAGGGGAAGTGGCCCGACGCCGGGACGTGGAAGGAGTGCAACGGGGCGGTCATCAGCCAGACGACCTACGCCGACCTGTGGGCCCTCTTCGGCGGCCACATCTGGAGCGCTGATCCCGGCGGCGGGAACTTTTGCCTGCCCGACTTCATGCGGCGAGTGACGGTCGGCCGCGACCCGGGCGGCTTTTCGCCGAGCATGGCGCTGGGCGCGACGGGCGGCGCGGAGACGCACACGCTCCAGGCGACGGAGATGCCGGCCCACACGCACACGGTCAGCGGCTCGTGGGGCACCGGCCTCAGCAAAGGCTGCTGCAACGCCTGCACCACCGGCGGCACCTGCACGATGTTGACAGTCTCGACCAACCTGACGACGTCGGGCATCTCCCCCGCGAACACGGGCGGCGGCGGGGCCCACAACAACCTGCAGCCCTACGCGGCGGTCTGCAAACTCATCAAGGTGAAGAAGGCGGCGTAACGCATGGAGAAGGTCCAAGTAGGCCGGCACGAGATCGAGATGGCGTTCAGGCCCGAGGAGTCGCGCCTCCTCATCCTCGCCTGGCCCGATGGGCGCTACCGCCACGAGGTCGCCTCGTGGTCACGCCTGTTCCCCGATGAGAACGTGGTCTGCGTCGTCGAGCGGGACACGTGCGTGGCCCGCAACAAGGCGGTGCGGGACTTCTGCATGGCGGCCCCGCCGGACATCAAGCACTTCGTCTCCATCGACGCCGACATGAGGCCGCTCATTGCGGGCACGCTCCCCTTCCTCCAGGCGGAGGCCGACCTCGTGGGGTGCATGTACCCGACGGCCGACCACAACCTCGGGGCGTGGGCCGACCCGGCGGCGGTGCACTGCGGCCTCTACCGCTTCAGCCGGAAGGTGGTCGAGACGGTCAAACTGCCCTGGTTCTCGTGGGAGCCGGGACTGGCGGGCTGTGAGTTCGTGTGCGAGTGCATTGGGTTCGTGGAGAAGGTGAAGGCGGCGGGCCTTTCGGTTGCCCGGGCCGGGTGGTGCGGACACCGGGACTGGAGGTGAGGCGTGGCGCTCGTAATGGACCCCATGACGGACCCGGCGGCCGGGGCGATGGCCGTCCGGCAGGAGATGCTCACGCTGGCGCGGGTGGTGAAGTGCTACCTGGGGAACGTCCGCGCCCTCGTGGAGGGCCGGAAGGCTGCGATTGCGGCGGCCCTCGGGCCTGACGCCGCCGAGATGGCGACGCTCTACGGGAAGGCCAAGGACTTCATCGACGCCGCGGGCCTCGGCCCGGAGCCGGGCATCCCGGCGGCGTAACGTAAGGAGACTCTCCCATGTCGGTCAAACTCGGCTTGGACGCCAAACTCTACCTCTGTGCCGCCGGCATCGGCGGGACGCCCACCTGGACCGAGGTCACGCGCGCCAAGGACGTGACGCTCACCGTCAACAAGGGCGAGGCCGACGTCTCCGTCCGCGGCGGCGGGGGGTGGAAGGCGACGGTCGGCGCCCTGAAGGACGCCGCCATCGAGTTCGACCTCGTCTACGACCCGGAAGACGACGCCTTCGGTATCCTGCGGGACGCCTTCCTGGACGGCACGGCCGTGGGCCTGGCCGCGATGGACGGCGCGGTTGACGCGGCGGGCAGCCAGGGCCTCTGGGCCGACTGCGCCATCCTGAAGTTCGACCGGAAGGAGCCCCTGGAGCAGGCCCTGACGGTCAGCGTGACGGCGAAGCCCACGCTCACCGCGAACTTGCCCCTGTGGAAGACGATCTAACTGAGGAGTCGACCATGTCGGTTATTGCACAACTCACGAGCAAACTGTCCGTTGTCGAGACCCTCGACGGGAACCGCCCGTTCGCCGCCGACGCGAAGGCGAAGGTGACCCACGATGTGCTGGACGAGTCGGTCGTCGCCGTCACGCCGGCGACGAAGGTCGCGGGATTCCAGAAGGCGCTCGCGGCCGGCGTCGCGACCATCGACCTTACGGCCCTGGTGGGCACCAACGGCGCGGCCATCGACGGGACGGGCCTCCGCGTCCAGGCCCTGAAAGTCCGGAACCCCGTCGGGAACGCCAATCCGATCACGATCAAGATCGGCGCGTCGAACGGGTACGACGGCTTCGGGACGACGTTCGCGCTGACTCTGGCCCCCGGCGCCACGGGCCTCCTCCGGTCCGCCGACGCCGGCTCGGACATCGGCGCGACGAAAAAGAACCTGGACCTCGCTGGCACGCTCGTCCAGGCCCTCGACGTGCTGGTTGTTCTGGGCTGAGTGCGGGTCTGAGGACCCGTCCTTCGTAGCCCTTCGGGCTACTACGGAGGGCGAAGGAGGAGGCATAGAAATGCACACGTTCAAGGACAGCGCCGGGCACGAGTGGCAGGTCCAGGTCAACACGAACGCCGTGAAGCGGGCCCGGGACACGGCGGCCGTCAACCTGGTGGACATCACGGGCGGGGACCTCTACGGCCGGATGCTCCTCGACCCGGTCCTCGTGGTGGACATCGCCTACGGGGTGTGCAAGCCCGAGGCCGACGCCCGAAAACTCACCCGCGAGGACTTCAACGCCGCCCTCTGCGGTGACGCGATTGCCGATGCCCGGCAGGCGATCCTGGAGGACCTCGTGGATTTTTTCCCGAACCCGGTCCGCGGGAGCCTGAAGGCGGCGCTCGACCGGGCCGGCGGGTCTCCCCCTGGCGATGCCTCTGGGAACTCGCCGGCACCTCAGGCGTCGACCCCGGGGACCTGACGCTCCGGGAACTCCTCTGGATGGCCGAGGGGCGGGCCCGGGCGGCATGGGCCCATACGTCGTCGCTCCTCGCGCTCGTTGCGAACGTGAACCGGGACCCGAAGCGGCAGCGGCCCTTCAGGCCGGCGGACTTCGACCCGTATGCGGAAGAGGGCGGGCGGGACCTCGTGATCCCGCACGCAGGCATCCGGGTCCTGAAGCAGGTGTTCATCGACGGGAAAGGGGCCTTATGAGCACCGTTCGACTGGTCTTCCTCATCATCGCGGCCGGCGTGCTGGCGGCCGTCATGGGCTGCGCCTCGAAGGCCGCGCGCTCCACCGACCTCAAGGCCGTGGCCGCGCGGACCGCCGGCGCGGGCAACGCCATCGGCCAGGCGGCAGCCTCGGCGACCCGGAACGTGACCGAGGCAGGCAAGGCAGCGCAGGAGGTCGCCGGCCATCTCGGCCAGGAAGCGCAGACGATCCGCCACGTCAGCCCGGCGCACGCGGACAAGGTCGACGGCGAGGCCCGGCGGCTCCAGGCCGACGTGGTGCCCCGCTTGGACGATGCGCGGCAGGACCTGGCGGGCATCCAGACGCAGGCGGCGGCCCTCAAGACGGACCTCGCCCCGGAGATCCAGAAGGCCGACCGCGAGGTCGAAACGCTCGCGCGCCAACTCGCCGACGCCCAGGCGGCCCTCCAGAAGGAGCGCGAGAGCGTCGCCACCGGCATCCGCCGGGCCCTCGTGTGGGTGATCATCGGCGGCGTGGTGCTCCTGGCGGCGGGCGTCCTCGTGGCCGTCAAACTGGACCCGACCGCCGGCCTCGGCCTCTCGGCGGGGGCGCTCGCGCTCGTGGGGTCGGCCGCGCTCGTCTATCGTTACCTTGAATGGCTGGCCCTGGGCGCCGCCGTCGCCGCGGCGGCCCTCGTGGTGGTGCTCGGCCTCGCGCTCTGGCGGTCCTGGAAGCAGGGACAGTTGGCCACGGGATTCAGCCGGGTGGCCGAGGCCCTCAAGGCCCAGGTCCCCGCCGACGTGGGGAAGACCGTCCTGGACACCATCAAGGCGGTCGTCGACCCCGCGCAGACCGCGGCCTACCAGGACCTCAAGGCGAACGGCCAGTTGGCAGGAACCACCGCCAGCGCAAGCGGGGAGGGTTGACCATGCCCCCGCAGCCGGTGCTTCCGCACCTGTCGTTCGGCCTGTCGGCCGGGTGCAAGAAGTGGTTCTTCGACAAGCCCGGCGTCCAGCGCATGGTGCTCGCGACCACCCGCCAAGCCCTCTCTCGGGCGGGCGCCCTCGTGCGCACCATCGCGCGGCGGTCGATGAAGTACGTGACGAGCCTTCGGGAGCAGGCCCGCAAGATCGACGCCGGAGAGCGCAGCCGCATGACGCCCGTCGCGCCCTCGGCGCCCGGGACGCCGCCCCACGCCGTCCGGCCCCATCCGTGGATCCGCGAGTTCCTCTACTACGCCTATGAGCCCGGCCGGGACAGCGTCGTCATCGGGCCGATGCGCCTCAATTCCCGCACGAACGTCCCCGCGCTCCACGAGACGGGCGGCACGGTCATGGTCCGCAACCGGCACCGACGCGCGCGCCGCGCGGGTGGGACGGGGGAACTCCGGATCGGCGGCAGGCCCTGCCGGACGACGAAGATGACGGACCGCCCCGGCCGCGCGGCCGTGCCGGTGACCTACGGCAGGCTGCGGACGCCTGCCCAGGCGGCCCGCGCGAACCGCCTGAACGAGGAACTCTACGGCCCGATGCACCGCGTGGCCACGTATCCGCCGCGGCCGTTCATGGGCCCGGCGCTTCAGGTGGCAGGCCCGAGCCTGCCGAGGCTCTGGGCCACGTCCGTCAAGGTGGCGTGAATCATGGTCGCCTCAGCCAGTGGCATCCGGGCCGGTGGGGCCTACGTCGAGATCACGGCGGACGATTCCCCGATGGTCCGCCGCCTCAAGGAGAGCCAGGCCCGCCTCCAGCAATGGGTCACCGACAACTCGCGCGCCATGGGCGCCGGCGTGACACGGGCGACCGAAGGCGCCCTCGGGGAAGGCGGCGCGAGGGGGTTCTTCTCGGGCTCGTTCCGCGGGGCCGAACTCTTCGAGACGGGCCTCAGGTTCGCGACCGCCATCGCCGCCACGAAGGCGGCCGTCGCGGACGTCAAGATCTTCTCCGCCGCCATCCGCGGCGACTGGGAAGGCACGCGCAAAGCCGCCGAGGAACTGCCCTTCGGCCTCGGGCAGATCGTCAAGGAACTCTCCGGGCCGGTCGATGCGGCCATGAAGGCCCTCATCTTCGACGTGAAAGGCCTGGCGAGGGGCGGGGGCTACGACGAGGGCGCGGCGGCCCGGATGAAGCGCGAGCAACTCGCCTCCGTGGCCGCCTTCAACCAGGGCAACAGGGCCATCGCCCAGGCCCAGAGCGCCCTGGACCGGGCGACGATGTCGGCGCGGGAGTACGCCCGGGCCGAGGTCGAGGGCCTGGGCCTCGCGAGGGCGGAGGCCGCCAAACTCCTCGCGCTCAAGATCCGCCTCATCGCGGTGGAGGAACAGCGGAAGGCGTTCGCCCAAGCCCAGGCCGCCCTCGACCGCGGCGAGTCGGCCGTCGGCCAGGCGATGGACCAGTACGCCAAGGCGACGATGTCCGAGCGGGACTTCATCGCCTACGAGGTCCGGCACATGGGCCTCGCGGAGCATCACGCCCAGAGCCTCCTCGCGTGGCGCCTCGCCATCCTCGACGTGACGGAGAAGCAGGCCCAGGCCGAGAAGCGGCTGGGTCTCGACAAGACGCTGGCTGAAACGGTCGAGAACGTCCGCAGCCGCGTGGCGGAACTCCGGGGCGCCGTCGACGGCCTGGGCATCGAGGAGGCCCGGGCGCAGGCACAGGTGGCCGAGGCGGTGGGCGCGGGGCTTCTCTCGTTCCAGGAGGCCGCAGCGCAGGCCGACCGCATCAAGGCCGCCTTCGCGGAACTCAGGGCCGCCCAGGGCGCGGCCGCCACCAGGAAGGAAGGCGAGTCGCTCACCGAGTCCCTGCGGACGCCTGAGGAACGGGCCCGCGAGGAGGTCGCCCGGTACAAGGAACTGCTCGAGAGCGGCGCCATCACCGAGGACACCTACGGCCGGGCCGTCAGGAAGGCCCTCGAAGATGCGGCGGCGGCCATGCCGGATGCGGTGACGCGGACCATCGGTGTCCGCGGCACCTTCAGCGCCCTGGAGGCGGGGCGCCTGGGGGCCGGCGGCGCCACCGACCGCATCGCCGGCGCCACCGAGAAGACCGCCAAGAACACCGAGAAGATCGCCCGCCTGGCGGAGAACCTCGGCGTGACGTTCCAGTAGCGGGAGCCCTGGTGTGCCCATCACCGTCACCGAGAAGGCCGACAGCAGGCCGAATGCGGCGGGGGAACGCCCCTCGGCCGAACTCAAGTACATCGTCCGGGGCACCGGCGACGCCGTCGCGGCCCGCGACGCCGTGGCCACCGCGGCGCCGGCCACCTTCGACGGCCTGGTCCAGAAGACCGTCAGCGTCGAACCCATCGGCGACGGGTCGGACCTGTGGGAAGGGACGGTCCAGTACGGCGTGGCCGCCCGGGCCGCGCCCCCCGCGACGGGCGACTCCGTGTTCAACTTCGACACGGGCGGCGGCACCCAGCACATCACCCAGAGCCTCTCCACGGTGGGCTCCTACGCCGCCCCGGGCATGACGAACCCCAACTTCCGCGGGGCCATCGGCGTCACCCACGACACCGTCGAGGGCGTGGACATCACGGTGCCCGTCTACCACTTCTCGGAGACCCACTACAAGCCAGCCTCCCAGGTGACTGACGCCTACAAGGGCACGCTCTTCGGCCTGACCGGGAAGGTCAACAGCGCCGCCTTCCACGGCTGCGCGGCGGGCGAGTGCCTGTTCCTCGGGGCCTCGGGCTCCAAGCGCGGAGACGACGACTGGGAGATCACCTACCGGTTCGCGGCCAGTCCGAACCGCACGAACCTCACCATCGGCGACATCACGGGCGTGGCGAAGAAGGGGTGGGAGTACCTCTGGGTCCACTACGTGGACGACGAGGACGCCACGGCCAAGCGGCTCGTGAAGAGGCCCGCATTCGTCCGGGTGGAGAAGGTGTATGAGACGGGGGACTTCTCCGGCCTGGGGATCTGACACGGAGACGCCGGATGGGCGATGCGCTGAAGAAGGTCCAGGCGGGGCAGCCGCTCCTCGTCCCGGCCCGGGCCTACAACACCTTCGTCGACGCCGCCCAGGACTTCCTGGACCGCCGGGAGGATCAGGGGACGGGGTCCAGCCGGGACGTGCGGCATAGCGGCATCGTCCTGGTGAAGAACGCAAGCGGCGCTGCGCGCGAGCGGTTCGACGTCCTGGGCGTCTCCGGCATCCTCTACTCCCCGTCCGACAACCTCCTCGGGTTCAAGAACCAGCCCGTCCTGACGGGCGTCGTGCCGACCGTGGCGGACCACGTGGCCCGGTTCGTCATCTGCTTGGCGCCGCTGGCCGACGGGGCGATAGGCCCCGCCCTGGCATCGGGCGTCTCGCCCGTGAAGGTGGACGTGGCCGAGGAGGCGCACCGGTATGCCGACGTGAACAACAACGCGGCCGGTAGCCTGAAGAGCGGGGCAAGCGGCGCGGCCCTCATCCTCTGGAAGGAATCCGGCACCGGCGAGAAGTGGGCGGTCGTGCGGCTGGGCCTCCCCGCCGATCCCCTGGGCGGCACCTTCGCCGTCAAGGTGACGAAGGACGGCGGCGACGCAGGTTCAGAGGACGCCGACTGCACGTTCACCTACACGGTCAAGGACCTGGTGGGGAACGAACTCGGGACGTCCATGACCCCCAAACGGCCGCGGTTCACCCACGTCGAGTACGGCCAACCCGCTACGGATTCCCCCGGCCTCGCCTACTACGACGACCAGGGGGACTTGCAGCTCTATGAAGCGGTCGAGGAGATCCCGGAGACGGACGTCTGCGAGGAAGAATGAGCGACGGCAAGGTCCAGGTCCTCGAGGGCAAGGTGCTCGTCAGCGCCGCCGGCAAGGTTGCCGTGGCCGACGAGTGCTGCTGCGGGTGTTGCGCGGACCAGCCGCCGGCGGTCGTGTCGGGGGGCGCGGGGGCCTGCGACCCGGCCGGGGCCTACGTCTTCGCCAGTTACACCCCCAACCAGGGGCCGCTCCCGCCCGAGGCGGGCGACTGCAAGTGGCGGTGGACCTTCCGGTCGGCGCTGGGCCACGACTGGCAACTGGTCGTCTGCTTCGACAAGTCGGCCGCCCGGTACTGCGCGTGGCTGACGATGCCGGGGGACGGCTTCGGGAACATTGACCCCGGCTGCGTCTGCGACAGCCAGATGGCCACCAACATCACGCCCGACGTCGCGTGCGAGGGCGGCAGCCTGGTGGGGACCTTCACGCTCACGGGCAACGCCGGCGGCGCGTGCACGGGCCTGACGGCCACGGTGACGCTCGGATGATGGACTTCACCGAGACCAACCACTGCCGCTCGGGAGTTCATTGCCGGACGTGCCGGCACCTGGTGGATGGACGGGCCTGGCGGCAGTGCCTCGCCGCGAGGTTCGAGTTGCCGCCCCATGCGCCCGACTTCACGTGCCCGCATGGCAAGGCCTGGGGTTACCGCCCCCCTGACCGGGGCGTGGGGGACACCATCGAGCGGGTCCTGCGCGCGACCGGCATCGGCCAGGTCGCCAAGCGGCTCATCCGGGCCCTGACCGGCAAGCCCTGCGGCTGCGGCCGGCGCCGAGTGCGGCTGAACCGGCTGATGCCCTACGGGAATGCGACGCGCAGAACCTGAGCGTTCGGCCGACGGCCAGATCGGACACTTGACTCCAGTGGACGCCGCTTCGATCCCTTCGCCTTCCTCCTCGACCGCGGCCTCTGTAACATCGCCGCGCCGCCGGGCCGCCCCGTCTGACGTGGAACCCTCAAGGGCTCGCCGTGGCGAAGAACGACCTGGGTTTGTGTTGGGGCACGTTCAGCGCGGTTTCAAGATAAGCACATGCTCTTCTCTGATGCCGTCCCCGTTCCATAGGCCATATTGCATGTACTGGTTTCGGAGCGCATAAGAGAAGGAATTGATCAGGGCGAAATGCTCTGACGCGAGTGCTCCAACATGTGCTGCTGTTGCTATTGGGACCTTGCAGCACACCGAGTCTCCAAGTACGAGAACCACCGTTCCCTGTCTGGCAACAATGCGGCGAAGGGAAACCAACCACTCCTTCATATGAGCGAAGTAATGCCGGGTGGTCCTTGCCTTGTTTGGGTCTCGTTCTGCGATTGACTCGATAGCGGCATCGAGCGCCTCTACGCCAGACGATTGATCGTCATCCCAGTCACTCTTCCGGACAAGTTTCCTGCCGAGATACTTGTGCGTCAACGCGATATGCTGTTCCTGTGAGTCGACAAATCCCAGCCAGTACATTTCGAGACTGTGGCGGCGACTGTATTCGACCGCACGGCAATATGGCGGCGAGGTGACAATCAGAGGGTAGTCAGTCTCTGGAAGTCCATGCCGGCCTAGTAAGGCCCCTAAGTGAAGAGCATCTCCCTGGACCACCCATGCACTGGCTGGGCGCTTCTGCAATAGATGCGCCTCCGACAATTGCGCCATGCCTGCAACAGCGTCCTTAACCTTCCTGAAGAAGGTGTTGAACACACGGATCTGACGACGTTCGTTCTTCCTGGCCTGTACGCTGGTCACCTCAAGACCGGAGACTGGTGCCGGATCAGCGTTCGACACGTTCCGGATGATTGAGCCAATGCAAGCCTTCAAGAAGAGCCTTAGTGGAGCAGATAACCGAGCCTGCTCTACAACGGCAAACAGCAAACCGAGATCAACAATGACAAAGCGCCGAAACCAATGCGTGATATTCGGGATAGGGGGGATAGGCAGGCCACGAACCTCTCGGTCAAAGCGCCTTTGGGTAATGTCCGCCCCAGGATCGCTCTCCTCCCTAGCATGGGCCGCTATGTAGGGGGCTACCTCCTTCTGGACTCGCGCAAGCCCTTGCTGGATGTCCTTGGGGTCGAGCGGCACAGTCTTCGCTCGGGCCATGAAGCACGCAACTGGATCAATGTCCACGCCTACTGA
>Ga0315294_10003088_pt1 | contig 18107 bp, 19 predicted proteins | sample YL17G13_40_MG_FD_203626 | JGI IMG/M metagenome (GOLD analysis project Ga0315294, IMG submission 203626) | Sediment microbial communities from Yellowstone Lake, YNP, Wyoming, USA - YL17G13_40 | ecosystem: Environmental > Aquatic > Freshwater > Lake > Sediment | place: USA: Wyoming | collected...
TTTCAGTTATTGCATTCTTCACTGCATCGATATCGTTAAATTTTACTATCTTAAAACCTTCGGGCAAGGGCTCAAAGCCCAGCTGGTATTTCTTCTGGCCTGTTGCCGCAATAGTAGCTAAGGTTCTTCCGTGAAATGAATTTTCAAAGGTAATAATTTCATATCTGCCTTTACCGAATTTTCGGCTTAATTTTATTGCTGCCTCATTGGCTTCAGCACCAGAATTACAGAAAAAGACTTTACCCGGATAGGACAAGTAGACTAACTCTTGGGCTAATTTTGCCTGCGGTAGATGATAATAATTGTTAGGAATAAATACCAATTTAGAAATTTGTTCCCGCACTGCCTGCATCACTTTTGGATGGCAATGCCCCAGGTTACCTACCCCCCAACCAGGAAAAAAATCCAAGTAAAGTTTATTATGAATATCCCAGAGCCGCGAACCCTTACCCTTAACAAAGATTAATGGAACCTTGGTGTAAGTTGGCATTATATAATCTTTGTACGAATCGAATATTTCCTGTACCTTCATCGTTATTTTATTATTTCTGTTCCTACTCCTTGGTCAGTAAAAATTTCAAGAAGTAATCCGTGCGGTGTGCGCGCATCAATAATATGAGTTTTTTTAACTCCTTTATCTAAGGCATCAATACAAGCCTTTACCTTAGGAATCATTCCTTCCTGAATAATATTATTCTCAATCAAACCTTCGGCTTCATCTACTGTCAAAGTAGAGATAAAAGAATTCGGATCATCAGCATTACGAATAATACCTTTGACGTTGGTTAATAAAACTAACTTTTCCGCTTTTAAGGCTGAGGCGATACTCGCCGCTGCTTCATCAGCATTGACATTATAGGTTAATTTAGCCGTGTCTTGGCCCATAGGTAAAATTACGGCAATGGCTTCCTTTTTTAATTCATCTAAGATGGACTGAGTATTGATTCCCGTGATATGACCGACTAAACCCAAATCTATCTTAGCCTGCCTCTTCTCAACCTGAATCAACTTCTTGTCTTTCCCATTTAAACCCACGGCCTTTGCACCTAGTTCCGAGATTTCATTAACAATGATATCATTTAATTTCTGCAATTCTTCCTCTACCACTATAAGCGTATCCTCATCAGTAACGCGCATTCCATCCACAAATTCAGTCTTCTTACCCGAGGTGCGTATACGTTCGCTGATATTAGGACCGCCCCCATGAATTAATACCGGCCTTAAGCCCATAAAATTTAGGAAAACTATGTCTTCCAATACACCTCTCCTAATCTTTTCTTCACCCAATATACTACCGCCGTATTTTATAACGATGTTTTTTTTATGAAACTTCTTTATATAAGGTAAAGCCTCAACTAGGACCTCTGCCTTTTTAATAGCTTCTTCCATTACCCTCGCTCCTTTCAGTCGCTCGGGAGTTTTCCCGCCCAGCAATTAAATTAGAGGCGGGATCCCGCAAAATGCAGGGACAGTTTACTGTTTACAGTTAACAGCATATTGTTTTCCTTAGTGCTGCAAACTGCTACACATGTCCACTGTAAACTGTTAACTTTTAATTATACCCTGCGTTTATCTTAACATATTCGGGTGTCAAATCTGAGGTGTAAACTATGGCACTAGCATTACCCCGATTAATAGACACATCTACATTGATTTCCTTTTTATTTAAAGGGCTGACTTTAACCTTGAGGTCTTTTTCTTGCACATTTATTCCACTAGCGCCAACTCCTGCGACAATCCTGCCAAAATTAGGATTTTCTCCATAAATAGCAGTCTTAAAAAGATTAGAATTAGCAATGTTTAATGCTATTGTTTTCGCCTCGCTAAAGCTCTTTGCCTTTTGGACTTTAATCTTAATAAATTTGCTTGCACCTTCGCCATCCTTAACAATCATCCTGGCTAACTCAAGGCATGCTCTACTTAAAGCGCCAAGAAATAAACCAAAATGCTTATTCGTATCTATTGTGTCATTGCCGCATGAACCATTGGCTAATAAGATTACCGAATCATTGGTACTCATACAACCGTCAACAGTAATACAGTTAAAAGATTTATCCACGGCAATCTTTAAAGCCTTATTTAAGGCTTCTTTAGTAATAGATGCATCAGTGAAAATAAAACACAACATCGTCGCCATATTCGGCGCAATCATACCTGAACCTTTAGCAATGCCGCAGATAGTAGCTATTTGATTTTTAATCTTGAACTCAAGCGTAATTTCTTTATTAAATGTGTCGGTGGTCATTATTGCTTTTTTAGCTTGACGAATGCCTTCCTTTGATAGGCCCTTCACCAATTTAGGTATTGCGTGTTTAATCTTAAGCAAGGGTAATCTTCTGCCAATAATACCCGTAGAGGCAACTAAAATAGCCTGTTTATCAATTTTCAAATTCTTCGATAATTCTTTCGCCGTCTCTTCCGCATCCTTTAAGCCAAATTTACCATTAAAGCAATTAGCATTGCCGCTATTAGCGATTATGGCCTGAAAGTGCTTGTTATCTTTTAGATATCTCTTGTTGAGTTTAATCGGAGCAGCCTGAATTTTATTTGTAGTAAATCCACAAGCGGCTTTCGCCCGTACTTCAGAATAAAATAGGGCCAAATCTAGCTTGCCGGTTTTTTTTATCCCCGATGCTACCCCATTTGCCATAAATCCGTTGGGTAGAATTGCTTTTTTGTATATTTTCACCCCGCTCTTCCTCCCTCATATATACCCGCCCCTATTTAGGAAGGGCGGGGTTCATCATCGCAATCCCGAATCCTCTGGAAACTTATACATAATATTCATATTCTGCACTGCCTGACCAGAAGCACCTTTTAATAGATTATCTATTGCAGCAATGATAATAATATCTTTACCTTCGTCCTTAATGCCTATATCACAGAAATTTGTACCGATTACATCTTTTAATCGCGGGAAATCTCCTTCTTCTTTAATCCTTACAAATGGCTCATTTTTATAGAATTTTTTATATAAGTTTATTAACTTATCCCTTAACCCTTGTCTCTTAACCCTCTTCCTTAAGTATATTGTCTCTAAGATCCCCCTATTTAAAGGCAAAAGATGCGGCACAAAAATTACCTTTATTTTTTTGCCTGCTAATTTTGATAATTCCTGATTAATCTCTGGCATATGCTGATGTATATTCACCTTATAAGCCTTAAAGTCTTTATTAACTTCCGAAAATAAAAAATCCTCTGCTATTTTTCTACCCGCTCCTGTCACTCCAGATTTAGCATCGATAATTATTGAATCTAAATCCGCTAAATCAAAGGCCATAAGTGGTGCGATTGCTAATATAGCGCAAGTGGGATAACATCCGGGGTTAGCCACCAATTTTGCCTCTTTAATTTTGTTGCGATAAATTTCCGGAAGACCATAAACTGCCTGCGCAAGGTTAAACTTATCCTTGTGTTTAGTCTTATAAAACTGTTCATAAATCTTAGTGTCTTTTAACCTATAGTCAGCGCTTAAATCAATTACTCTTTTTCGACTGCTCAATAGCTTAGGCGCAATCTCCATAGAAACAGTGTGCGGTAATGCCAAAAAGACCAAATCGCATTTTGCGATAATCTCTTTGATATCAGGCTCTTGGCAAATAAGGGATATCCTGTTTTTAAATTTCGGGAAAATCTCATCGATAGCCTGCGCTTTATCTATCTTGGCGGAAAGGACAGTGATTCTTACCCCCTGATGTTTAATAAGGATATCAATTAATTCTTCTCCAGTATAACCTGTTGCCCCAAGGATACCTACATTTACCATCGAAATCTCCCTGCCTGCCGCAAGGACAGGCTTTACTTTTATACGTTCATCTTAAAATAAAAAACATACATAGTCAAGCATTTTCTCGTCGGATAAGTGAGCACATAAGTTATGGAGCTGGTTATTGATTGACTAAGCGACATAACTTATACGTGCGAACTTATCCCGCCTCGGTGCCGAGCGTCAGTGTTAATCACCTCGGCGCGAGGCAAGTCACAATCAAATGAATGATTAGTGACGAGGGATATCCCTCGCATCGACTTGAAAACGCTAGATGCTCGCCTCGCGCCGAGGTGACTAATATAGTAGCGCTCGGCACCGAGGCGGGATTAATTCGCGTAGATAACTTACGTCGCACTTTCAGTGCTCCGTAAGTTATACGCTCATAAATAAAAATCCCGCTCATCCAGCGGGATTTATTTTTGACTTTTGACTTTTAACTTTTAACTTTACATAATTACCTTTTCGTCCACTGGAAGCGTTTACGTGCACCCTTTTGCCCGTATTTCTTACGTTCTTTCATCCGAGGGTCACGTGTCAGGAAGCCGTTCTTGCGCAGAAAATCCTTCAGTTCAGGCTGAGCCAAGATGAGTGCGCGCGAAATACCGTGCCTTAAAGCGCCTGCCTGACCATTAAGCCCGCCTCCCCTAATATTAGCCATAACGTCATATTTATTGAAAGTATTCGTTATGTCAAAAGGCTGTCTGATAATAATTCTATCTGTCTCCCGGATAAAATATTTCTCATAGGGTAAGCTATTAACTATAATGCTGCCTTTACCAGGCAAAAGTCGCACCCTCGCCACTGCTTCTTTGCGCCTACCCACTGTCATATATTTTGTAATCTCATCCATCTCTTTTTACTGCAATACTATCGGATTCTGAGCCTTATGTGGATGCTCATCGTCCGCATAGACCTTTAGTTTTTTAATGATATCCCTGCCTAATGGCCCCTGAGGCAACATACGCCTCACTGCCAATTTAACGACTGTAGTAGGATTTTTCTTAAGCATGGTCTCTAAAGTCACTTCTTTCAATCCGCCAGGATATCCTGAAAACCGGCGATAAACCTTTTGCTGAAGTTTCCTGCCCGTAACCCTTATTTTTGCCGCATTAATGACTATAACCCCGTCTCCGGTATCTAGATGTGGAGTATAGATTGCCTTGTGTTTACCCCTTAGGATTACGGCTACTTTACTGGCCAGCCTTCCCAGGATCTTATCCTTGGCATTTAAAAGATACCAGGCCCTTTTTATATCTTGTTTTTTAGCTACATAAGTTTTTTGCATAGAGGAAAGAAGTATAACATATTTTTCCTATAAGTCAAAATAAATTTTAATATATTTTTAATAGACTACAAGGAAGCGTAGCCTTATTCTTTTTCAGTTAAACAGAATTTTATATTTTATTTCTGTATGTTGGACTAATAACTATTACCAACAGTTCAGCGGCCTCAGTATAATTCAGACATTTCTTTTATACAGCTAACGTCCTCCTGACTCCTCTCGCAAACTTTATGGTTCTTTGATACTGTCATACCTCGGTCGTCGCCCCCCAATTTATGCCTTTCTGCTAAATTTGAAGCTGTAGATAATACAGTAGCTTCACAATCTCCAATTAATACTGTATCGGGTGGAAGAGCTTTATATTGTTGAGCACTAAGACCTACCAAGGCAGAACTTAAGGCATAAGACCTTCCGCCTTGTACTTTTATGGGCGAAGTATCATCTTTAGGACAAGAAATCAATTGTAGATTACCTTTAGCCAGGTCATCTAAACTCGCAGGTATTGCGTCATGTTCCATAACATAAATATCCAAGGCCCTTTGCAAGGTATCCAAATTTACTGCACAAGCCTTAGCCCTCCCTTGTTCAATAAAATTTTGATATTGGGGAATACCCAAGGTGGCCAAGATACTTAAAATAACCAGTCCTACCAATATCTCTATTAAAGTAAATGATGCTTTTTTCATCTTTCCTCCATCCTTTCTTATTTTATAGCAGACTAATCTCGAATCTAATATTTTACTTTAAGCAAACAGAGGCCGCACGCAGGTGCGGTTGGGCCCGCATATTTTCTATTCTTGGATGACAATATCTTTCTTAGGCTTCCCGGTGAAAGTCTTCTTCTACCAATCTCCATAAGCGTACCTATAATATTCCTGACCATATTATACAAAAATCCGTCTGCCTCTATATCAATATAAATTAATTTTTTTTCTTTAGTAATTTTTAACTTCTTTATTTTCCTCACGGGATTTCTTTCTATATTATCCGATGCCTGAAATGACTTAAAATTATGCCTTCCTAAAAGAGCCCTTGATTCCCGCTGCATGAGCTTGATATTCAAAGGAAAGGGATAAAAATAAACCGTGTCTCTCAAAAACGCTGAAGGATTTTTCCGGTTCAATATCGTGTAGCGATAAACTTTTGATTTTGCCGAGAATCGGCTATGAAAATTTAAAGGCGCCTCTTCGGCCTTACTAACTACAATATCTTCGGGCAGAAGGCCATTTAATGCCCTCGCTAATTTATTAAAGGTTATATCTGAATTGGTCTTAAAATTTGCTACCTGGGCTTGGGCGTGAACCCCAGCGTCAGTTCTACCTGAAGCGATTAACTTTATCTTCTCCTGCAAAATCTTACAAAGAACTTCTTCTATGGTCTCCTGTATTGTCTTTACTTTGACACTTTGATACTTTGATACTTTGATACTTTTTTGCCGCTGCCATCCCGCATAATTTGTGCCTTTATACTCTATGGTTAACTTGATATTACGCATTCACCTATCTGCACTGCATTGGTGGCGGCGCCTTTACGCAGATTATCCGCTACAACCCAAAGCCAAAGGCCATTTTTTACAAAGCAATCGCAACGGATACGACCTACAAAAACCTCATCCCTTCCTTCAATATCCAAAGGCTGCGGATAGAGATTCTGCTTAGGGTCATCGATGACAATTATACCTTCTGCTTTACGCAGTAAATCTCTTACCTTCTGAATACTAATGTGCTTTTCGGTCTCGATATACACTGACTCGGAATGGCCGGTTCTTACTGGAACTCTTACCGTAGTCGCCGAGATTTTTATTTTATCATCATGCATGATCTTATGGGTTTCGCGTACCAGCTTCCACTCCTCATTGGTATAATCGCATTCCACAAAGCTTCCAATATGTGGAAAAACATTATAAGCAAGTTGTTGCGGCAAAGCCCTTTCCTGACACTCTGACACTTTGATACTCTGATACTCCGATTTACTCAATTCCATTAATTCTTTTCTTAACTGCTCCACTGCGCCCCGGCCCGCTCCCGAAGAGGCCTGCAAGGTAGTGACGATAACTCTCTTTATGCCCACTTTTTTATAAATCGGCCATAAAGCTACAACCATCTGAATAGTGGAACAATTAGGATTAGCAATTATCCCTTTGTGTTTTTTTACGTCTTTGGCATTTACTTCCGGAACTACCAAAGGAACTTTGGGATCCATCCTAAAATCTGCGCCATTGTCAATGACTATTACTCCCCTTTTTACTGCCTCAGAGGCATAGGTTAGGCTAGCGCCTTTTTCTCCTTCGGTTCCAGCGAATAAGGCGATATCTATGCCTTCAAAGCCCTCAGGTGAAATTTGCGTTACAGAATAAGTCTTTCCGTCAACCTCGATATCTCTGGCTGAACGCGCAAAGACACTTAAGTTGCCTATAGGAAAATCCCGTTGTCTTAAAACACGCAACATTTCAATACCAACTGCACCTACGCCGATTACTGCGACATTATATTTCTTCATTGTTTATCCATTCGTCTGGCATAACAAAAGCTTTCCGTCTTCGCTTCCGCGTGCTGAAAATTTTCTAATGCACGCTCCAGCAAAGCCGTAAATCTTCTGTTTCTATCTATAATAATGAATCTGGACGTTTTTCGCAGCGAATCACGATTTTAGCCAATGGAGCTTGAGCATTGAGGGAATCCCGAGGCCGTCCGAGAGGACGGCAATCTCAGGATGGCGATGCTGTTTGACACTTTTGTGCTAGAGTACAAAAGTGGAGTTCAGCAGCCACCGAAATGCGAAAGACCATTGGCGTTAAAAAATCGTGCTGAGCGAGAAAAACGACAGGTTCATTTATAGATTTTCTACGACTAAATCTCCTACTTCTTGCGTCGAATAACCCATAAATGAGGCCACAATTTACGGAACGTAGTGACCGTAAATTGTATGGCCGAATTTATCCCGAGCTCATCTCTAATTTCTTGTCTTAAGCGAGGGATCTATGACAAATTTTCTACAACAAGATCTCCTACTTCTTGCGTCGAATACCCCATTTTACCCGCAGCCAATGATTTTAATTTTTTTGTGACAACTTTTATCACTACATTTTCCACTGCTTGACCCGCCTCAACCTCTCCTAAATTCTCCAGCATCATCCCTGCCGCACAAATCGCTGCCAAAGGATTTATCACGTTCTTGCCTGTATATTTAGGCGCGCTTCCGCCGATTGGCTCAAACATAGATATGCCTTCTGGGTTAATGTTTCCGCCGGCAGCAATACCCATCCCGCCCTGAATCATTGCTCCTAAATCCGTGATAATATCACCGAACATATTATCCGTAACAATCACATCAAACCACTCTGGATTCTTGACAAACCACATAGTAGTGGCATCTACATGGGCATAATCCGTGGTTATATCAGGATATTCTTTGGCTACCTCATCAAATGTCCTCTGCCATAAATCCCAGGCATAGGTCAGGACATTTGTCTTTCCGCAAAGGGTTAGTTTTTTCTTTTTATTGCGCTTGCGACAATATTGGAAGGCATAGCGGATACAGCGCTCCACCCCAATTCTTGTATTGTAGGAAATCTGGATGGCAACCTCATCCTTAGTGCCTTTATCTTTAAATTCACCCATACCTTTATAAAGCCCTTCGGAATTCTCGCGCACGACGACAAAATCAATATCCTGAGGAGTCTTATCTTTCAAAGGGCAAAATTCAGCGTTATAGAGTTTTACCGGACGTAAATTTATATATTGGTCTAAAGAGAATCTTAAATTTAGCAGTATGCCAGTTTCAAGAATCCCTGGTTTTACATCCGGGTGTCCGATTGCGCCCAAGTAAATAGCAGAATATTTCTTTAACTCTTCAATATCCTTATCTTCTAAAGTTTTTCCGGTTTTTAAGTAACGCTCGCCGCCAAAGTCAAATATTTTAGTTTCATATTGAAAATTATATTTTTCACTGGCAGCCTTCAGCACCTTAAGGCCCTCTTGAACTACCTCAGGACCAGTTCCATCACCAGGAATAACTGCGATTTTAAACATGTTTATCTCTTCCTTATCCAATTCATCAGCCCATCTTGTTCGATAATCTCTTGGAGAAACTGCGGAAAGGGTTGGGTTCTATGCTCTTGATTTGTGCTCAGATTTTTTATTATACCACGAGATAAATCTATTTCAAGTGAATCGCCGTCATTTATCTTGTCTACATCAGATGATTCCAAAAATGGTAAACCGATGTTTATCGCATTTCTAAAAAATATACCCGCAAAACTTCTCGCAATCACTGCAGCTATACCGCAGCCTTTCAATGCCCGGGGCGCGTGTTCTCTTGAAGAACCGCAGCCAAAGTTTCTACCGGCAACGATAATGTCGCCCTTGTTTACTTTTTGCGAAAAACCCGGTGCAATATTTTCCATGCAATGCTTGCCGAGCTCTTTTTCATCGGTAGTTACCAGATATTTGGCAGCGATAATATCGTCAGTATTTATATTATCGCTGAATTTGTGGACTTTGCCTTTGATAATCATATTACCTCATCCGGATGCGTAATCCTACCGGTTATCGCTGAAGCCGCGGCCACTGCCGGACTCGACAGATATACAAAAGATTTAGGATGCCCCATCCTACCAATAAAATTACGGTTAGTGGTGGCCAGACAAACCTCGCCTTCAGTTAAGATACCCATATGTCCACCTAAACAAGGACCGCAGGTAGGAGTAGAGAATACTCCGCCTGCCTTTACAAATATTTCCGCAAGACCTTCCCTTACTGCCTCAAGATAAATCTTCTGAGTTGCCGGAATCACGATTAATCTTAAGCCTGGCTTGATTTTCTTGCCTTTTAAAATCTTGGCCGCAATCCTTAAATCTGAAATCCTGCCATTAGTGCAAGAGCCGATTACCACCTGGTCAATCCCGATCTCTTTTAATTTACTCACTGGTTTAACATTGCTCGGTAAATGGGGACTTGCTACCTGCGGCTCTAAATCTGAAATATCCCACTCATAGGTTCTCTCGTAGCAAGCATCTTTATCGCTTTTCAACTGCGCCATTTTTTTCCTTGACACTTTGACACTTTGACACTTTGACACTTCACTTACATAATTTAATGTAACCTCATCCGGCTCAATTATTCCCGTAATCGCCCCTGCCTCGATCGCCATATTGCACATGGTAAAGCGGTCGTCCATAACTAAATGTCGAATAACTCCTCCGCTAAACTCCATTACTTTATACAACGCCCCATCTACGCCAATATTACCTATAGTATATAAAATTAGGTCTTTGCCACCGACCCATTTATTTAGTTTGCCTTGGTAAATAAATTTAATTGTGCTACCGACCTTGAACCAGCATTTACCGTCGATGAATGCCCGGGCTAAATCGGTTGAGCCTACGCCGGTAGCAAAAGAACCTAATGCGCCGTAAGTACAGGTGTGCGAATCTGCGCCAATAACTAAGTCGCCAGGTAAAACCAGGCCCTTCTCCGGCAATAGCACATGCTCGATACCCATGCAACCTACTTCAAAATAATTCGCAATTTTGTGCTCTCTGGCAAATTCTGCCAGTATCCTGCATTGATTTGCGCTTTTTAAATCTTTTGCCGGAGCAAAATGGTCAGGAACTAAAACTATTTTTTTCTTATCAAATACCTTTTTAAATCCTGCCTTCTTAAATTCTTCAATCGCCAAAGGCGCAGTAATATCATTACCTAAGGCAAGGTCAATTTTGGCTTCGATGAACTCACCTGGCTTGATGTCTTTCTTGCCTGCCTGCCGGTAGGCACGGCCTGCGTGAGCCATCAAGATTTTTTCGGCGATTGTGTAAGGCATCTCTTTAAAGGTTAAGGATGTTAAGGAAGTTACGTAGGTTAAAGAGGTTACATATCAATTTTTGTAACCTTCTTAACATTTTTAACCTTCTTAACCTCTTTAACTTTCTTATTTAAATTTCTTCACAACGAGGGTGGCATTATGTCCGCCAAAACCTAAGGAATTGGACATTGCAACATTCACCTTGGTTCGACGAGCAGTATTCGGGACATAATCAAGGTCACATTCAGGGTCAGGATATTCATAATTTATGGTAGGTGGGACGATGTCTTCTTTTATGCTTAAACAAGAGGCAATAAACTCAACACCTCCAGCAGCACCCAGTAAATGCCCGGTCATAGACTTAGTAGAACTAACCATAACTTTCTTGGCGTGCTGGCCTAAAGCCTTTTTTATGGATAAGGTTTCAATCTTATCGTTAAGTTTGGTAGAGGTGCCGTGGGCATTAATATAATCAACATCTTCGGGATTTAATTTAGCGTCCCCTAAAGACCATTTCATGGATAAAGATGCACCATAGCCATCAGGGTCAGGCGCAGTGATATGATAAGCATCGCAGGACATACCAAAACCTGCCATCTCAGCATAGATGTGGGCTTTTCTTTTTAAGGCGTGCTCTAAAGACTCAAGCACCACAATACCACAGCCCTCAGCCATGACAAAACCCGAACGCTGGGCATCAAATGGACGGCTTGCCTTTTGCGGCTCATCATTTCTTGTAGAGAGCGCCTTTAAAGCGCAAAAACCTCCTACGCCCAAAGCTGTTATGCAACTCTCTGTACCGCCGGCTATCATCACATCCGCATCTCCATGCTGAATAAATCTAGAGGCATCACCGATGGCATGGCTTCCTGAAGCACAAGCAGTAGTAATGCAGATATTTGGTCCTTTTAATCCAAAGATAATACCAATATAGCCAGCAGCTTCGTTCACTATAAGCATGGGGATCAAAAAAGGAGAGAACCGCGAAGGACCCTTTTCAATATAAACCTTATACTCCTCTTCAATTATCCTTAAACTTCCAATCCCTGAGCCCACCACCACGCCTATACGTTCTTTGTTTTCGCGCTCAAAATCCAGTCCGGCATCTTTAACTGCTTGTCTTGCGCCGGCAATGGCATATTGCACGAATTTCTCCATCCGGTTTATATCTTTCTTGGTAATACCGTACAAGGCCGGGTCAAAACCCTTTACCTCACCAGCAATCTGAGAATCAAAAGCGTTTGCATCAAACAAAGTAATTTTATCGATGCCGGATTTACCTTCCTTAAGCGCCTTCCAGAAACTCGACACATCATTGCCTAGCGGCGAAATCACACCTAATCCTGTCACTACTATTCTTTTTTCTTTCATATAATTTTAAATCTGTGAAATCTGATTTTTTAATCTGTGTAATCTGTGTTATAAAATTTACCCCGCCAGAACAAAGGCGGGGTATCTATAAAAAATCAAATTTATATCAATAAATTACTTATTACCTGCTTTTTCTTCAATATACTTAACGGCATCGCCCACGGTAGTAATCTTTTCCGCATCTTCATCCGGGATCTCAATCCCAAACTCTTCCTCCAAAGCCATTACCAGTTCTACGGTGTCCAGAGAATCTGCTCCCAAGTCATCAATGAAGGATGCCTCAGGAGTAACCTCTTCTGGCTTAACACCTAGCTGTTCTGCAATTATAGATTTCACCTTATCTTGAACTGCCATTCTCTTTCCTCCTTAATTTGCCCGCAACCTACGGGTCAGCAAATTATCCCGAACATTACTACGCCATAACCATTCCGCCGTCTACCACAATCGTCTGACCGGTAATATAACCTGCTTCCTCACTCGCCAAGAACAAGCAGACATTCGCCACATCATCAGGACTGCCAAACTTCTTCAACGCAATCGCCTCTTTCATCTTCTCTTTTAAATCTTCGGGAAGCTTGGCGGTCATCTCGGTCTGAATAAAGCCTGGAGCTACGGCGTTAACATTAATATTGCGGCTGGCTAATTCCTTGGCTGCGGTTTTGGTCAGCGCAATTATCCCCGCCTTTGAGGCAGAATAATTTGCCTGACCTGCATTGCCGATTATGCCAATAATCGAAGCAATATTGATAATCTTGCCACTGCGTTGCTTAATCATGGCTTTGGATACAGCCTTGATACAATTAAAACTTCCTTTTAGATTTACATCCAAGACCACATCCCATTCTGCTTCGCTCATACGCAGCAAAAGATTGTCTTTTGTAATTCCAGCGTTGTTAACTAATATATCAACCTTTGCGAATTTGTCAAGGATTTTGTTTACTCCCTCTTCAACTTTTAGATAATCCGTCACATCTACCTGTAACGCCAGAGACTTCCTGCCTAAAGTCTCGATTTCATGGGAAGTCTTATCTGCTTCTTGCAGATTGACATCTATAATCACTACATCTGCGCCTTCCTGGGCAAATAAAAGGGCAATGGCGCGGCCTATACCCCTGGCGCCACCAGTTATTAAAGCTACTTTGTCTTTAAGACGCATGGCTTCACTCCCCCTTAAAATTGAGGATATCTTCTTTCTTTTCTATATTTGTAACCTGCGCGTTTTCATCAATGCGGCGCAGCAGGCCTTTTAAAACTTTTCCCGGGCCGAATTCGATGAAATTACGTATTTCTTCAGACAGTATTAATTTCATCGAATCTTCCCAAAGAACGCTGGAGGCAATCTGTTTAATTAAATTATCCTTGATTTCTTTGGGTTGAGTCACTGGCCTGGCATTAACATTGCTTACTACTGGTATACGCGCTGCATTTATCTTAATTTTATCCAGCTCTTGGGCTAATCTTAAAGAGGCTTTCTGCATAAACGAAGAGTGAAATGCTCCGCTTACATCTAAGAAAAGAGTCTTTTTAGCGCCGCGCTCTTTAGCTAATCCTTCTGCCTTTTCAGTTTCTCTGGCACCACCTGAAATCACAATCTGCCCCGGGCAATTTATATTGGCGATTTCTGTATGAGAGTCAGCGCAAATCTGCTTTACTATATCCAGCTCAAGACCGATTAAAGAAAGCATTTTACCTGGCTTCTTCTCTGCTTCTTCCTGCATAAATTCACCCCGCTGCCTCACCAGATAAACCGCATCTTCAAAGCTAATCGCTTCTGCTGCTACCAAAGCAGAGTACTCACCTAAACTTAACCCGGCAACATAGCTGGGAGCTGAAATATGAACATTAGGAACGGTTTTAAATGCTTCTAATGCGGCTATGCTCACCGTAAGGATAGCGGGTTGAGAATTATGCGTCTTGACTAATTCCTCAAGCGGACCTTCAAAACATAACTTACTTAGCGCAAATCCTAAAACTTTATCTGCCTTGTCAAAGACCGCTTTGCTTTCCGGAAAGGATTCGTACAAGTCCTTTCCCATACCTATATATTGGCTACCCTGGCCGGCAAAGAGATAAGCTACCACTTTATAACGCAGGCGCCCCAAACCAAACCTGCTCCAAAGGCATCTAAAAGAACAATGTCGCCTTTTTTGACTCTGCCTCCTTTCACTGCCTCGCATAAGGCCGTGGCAGTAGAGGCAGAAGACATATTCCCGTATTTCTCAATATTAAGGTAAATCTTCCCGGGTGGTAAGCCTAATTTCTTGGCCATAGCCATGAGGATACGCACATTTGCCTGATGCGGGATAATCCAATCTACGTCTGAACAGGCTAAGCCCGCACGCTTTAAGGCCACCCGAGCTGCCTCAGTCATAAGCGTAACCGCCAGCTTAAACAATTCATTACCCTGCATCTTTATATAATGCAGCTGCTCATCAATACTCTTGTGACTGCTAGGATTTCTTGAGCCACCGCCGGGAATAATTAATAAATCCGTTTTTGTGCCGTCACTGCCTATATAGGTGGAAAGAATCCCGCCTGATTTTACTTCAGTCAATACTGCTGCGCCAGCCCCATCTCCGAACAAAACACAAGTATTCCGGTCCTTCCAATCCGTAATCGAAGATAAAATCTCCGCACCAATTATCAGGGCATTTTTATAAGTACCGCAGCCAATAAACTGTTGAGCAGTAACTATTCCGTAGACAAATCCGGCGCAGGCAGCAGAAATATCCATACAGACAGCATTCTTAGCCCCGAGATTAGCCTGCACAAAACAAGCGGTGGAAGGAAATTGCATATCCGGGGTAATGGTGGCGACAATGATTAAATCCACATCAGCGGGCTTTAAACCCGCATCATTTAAGGCTTCTTTTGCTGCCTTAGTAGCCAAATCTGAAACTGCTTCTTGCTTTGAGGCCAGGCGTCTCTGTTTTATCCCTGTGCGCGTAGTAATCCACTCATCAGAAGTATCCACCATCTTTTCTAAATCCGCATTAGTTAAAATTTTGCTCGGCAGATACTCGCCTACGCCAACTATGCCTACTTTTTTCATTCTTTTATTGACTGGTTTATTGCTTCGATAATCTTCTGGTTAACTTGACGCTCGACTTCCTCGCCAGCTGCGCGGATAGTATTCTTAATTGCCCGGGCATTGGAACGGCCATGGCCGATAATGACCACGCCATTAACCCCTAACAAAGTAGCACCGCCATATTCGGCATAATCCAGGTCTTTCTTAAATTTATCAAAGGTACCCTTTAATAAAAAAATGCCGATTTTTCCGAATAGATTTGCCTTGAGAAGATGGCGTTTTAAAAAAAACTGGATTGCTTCGGCAGTTCCTTCGGTGACCTTTAAGGCGACGTTGCCGACAAAACCATCGCAGACAATGACATCGCATTTGCCGGAAAAAATGGCTTTACCCTCTACATTGCCCATAAAATTAAGTTTGCTTTGCGCAAGCAACTCATGGGTCTCTTTCACAAAATCCGTGCCTTTGGTCTCCTCCTCACCCACATTTAAAAGACCAACACTCGGATTCGGCTTATTAAATATATTCTGTAAGTACGCGCTTCCCATAATCCCATACTGTAACAAATGTAATGGCTTGGGGTCGATGTTTGCCCCTACATCCAAAACTAAAGATATGCCTTTTATGGTCGGGGTAATAATGGCTATACCCGGACGTTCAACCCCAGGCAAAAGCCCTAAACCCAAAGTTGCGGCACATACCACAGCACCAGTATTGCCAGCGCTACAGAAAGCCTCGCCCTTGCCTTCTTTAATTAGATTTATACCGATTACAATAGAAGAGTTTCTCTTTTTACGCACACTGGCTGCCGGTGGTTCATGCATTTCAATGACTTCTTGCGCCGGACACACTGAAATTCTATCGCCAGAATACTTTGCCTTATCCAGCAGGGCTTTAATCCTGGGCTCATCGCCCACCAGCACAACTTCGTGACTATATTCCTTGACTGCGGCTATTGCGCCGTCAATTACTACAGCCGGAGCATGATCGCCGCCCATAGCATCGATTATTATTTTCATAATTCTTTAGTTCTTGGGTTCTTGTGTTTTCGTGTTCACATGCTCACGAACTCGAGAACTCGCGAATTCAAGAACGCTTCTCCTTGCGTTTCTTAACTTTTATTTCAATAACCTGCCTGCCATTATAATAACCACAAACCGAACAAACGTGGTGCGCCAATTTAGGCTGCTTACATTGCGGACAGGGCAGGAGGTTCAAAGGGGACAAATTCCAATGCGTGCGCCGCCTTCTTCCCCGCGCCTTAGAGTGTCTTTTTTTAGGTAGGGCCACTTCTCGCTCCTTTCGTCGCTCAATGTTCTCCCGTTAACCTGTTATCCTGTTTTCCCGTTTAACAGGATAACAGACAAACAGGCAACGGGCTAACGAAATTCAGTTAACAATTACATTCTCCTTCATTCATATTTTTGCCGCATTTCGGACATAGACCTTTACAATCCGGTTTGCACAAAGGCTTCATCGGATAATCCAGGATTATCTCCTGCCGTATATCCGGGTCTAAATCAATTACTGGTTCGGACTTACTCGCCGGATAGTTTAATCTTAGGTTCTTATTTAAACTAATTTCAAAATCATTAAGACAACGGCTGCAGATTAAGCGTGAAGAGCCATTTAAAGACAAATTTACAGTAACCGCATTAGTTATCTTAGAAACTTGCGCCCTTATCTTTATCGGGCCATTAAGCTTAACAATGTCTGTCTCTAAATCTAAACCTTCAGGAGAAATCTCTTCATCTAAAACTATCCCCTCAAACGGTATCTTGTTAATATTGATTTTCATGAAATTATCGAGAACGAGCCCTTTTGCGTAATTTCTTCTTCAGTGCCTTCTCGACAAAATCCGGCACAAAACTGGATAAATCCGCACCTAAAGAAGCCGCCTCTTTTAAGAGTTTTGAGGAAAGATAACTGTAGGATTCCTGCGGCATCAAAAAAATGGTCTCAATGTCGGGTGAGAGTTTTCTATTGGTTAAGGCCATCTGGAATTCGTATTCAAAATCCGAAATCATGCGTAACCCACGAATCAAGACTTTGGTTTTTTTCTTACGCGCATAATCCACCATCAGGCCGTCAAAATCATCGATGATTACGCCTTTTAAATTCGCAGTTGCTTTTTTAAGCATATCCACTCTTTCTCTTGCGTTAAATAGCGGTTTCTTATGGGGATTATGGGCAACCGCAACAATAACTTCTGAGAATATCTCCTGAGCCCGCTTAATTAGGTCAATATGACCGTAGGTAACCGGGTCAAAGCTTCCGGCATATATTGCTTTCTGACACATCTTCCCTCACTTCGCTAGAATAACAATGTATCTGTGTAATGTGTAAAGTGTAATGTGTAATGCGGGTGTAACGTAATTATGTGTAACGTAAAGAGTTTTGCATCACACAATCAAACATTACACAAACGTTACACGTTACACATTAAACGTTACACAGTTCTTTTGTAAAACGACAATACAGTATCTCCGTATCTTGCCTGCCTAAATAACCTTAAATCTCCCAGAGCTTCTGGGAGACTGTCCTTCTTAAAATGCTGCGCTATAATAAAGCCATGTCGGGCTAATATATCATAAGCCCCTAAGATTTGCAAGGTTTTTTTTGCGAGCGAGTCATTAATAGTGGCGTCCGCGAGTCCCGAGCCCCTATTATCCAATTTCTTGCGGGGGCGAGGGAACAAGCCCCTAGGGTAAGGAGGGTCTAAAAAGATAATATTGAACTTCTTCTTATCCCGGTGTAAGTTCTTGATGGTTTTTTCAGCTTCCTGAGGGTATAAATTACAGGCTTTGAGCTTCAAAGACTCGATATTCTTCCTTAGGGCAAGTAAACAGTCA
>Ga0315294_10003092_pt1 | contig 18089 bp, 7 predicted proteins | sample YL17G13_40_MG_FD_203626 | JGI IMG/M metagenome (GOLD analysis project Ga0315294, IMG submission 203626) | Sediment microbial communities from Yellowstone Lake, YNP, Wyoming, USA - YL17G13_40 | ecosystem: Environmental > Aquatic > Freshwater > Lake > Sediment | place: USA: Wyoming | collected...
CCACCGTCAACATCAGCTTCTTTGTCACCATCGGCATCTACATCGCCGTCGTCTTCAGCGTCACCGTCGTTATCTCCAAGCTCAAGCGCATCGGCATCACGTAGCCCCTCAGCGTCACGTAGCCCATCAGCATCTCGTAGCCCATCATCCTCATTAAGCCCATCATCCTCATTAAGCCCATCAGCATCTTTAAGCCCATCCTCGTCGATAAGCGCATCAGTTAGCCCTTCGGCTTCATTGAGCCCTTCAGCGTCTATCAGCCCGTCAGCATCAATTAGCCCGTCATCTTCGACAAGTCCATCAAGATCAAAGAGCCCATCGGCTTCATTAAGCCCATCAGCTTCATTAAGCCCATCGGCTTCATTAAGCCCATCGGCCTCAATAAGCGAATCGGAATCAGTAAGTCCATCGGCTTCAATGAGTGAATCAGCATCTGTAAGCCCATCAGCCTCTACAAGCCCATCAGCCTCTACAAGCCCATCAGCGTCTATAAGCCCATCAGCGTCTATAAGCCCATCAGCATCAATAAGTCCATCATCAAGCGCATCAGCTTCTGTTAGTCCGTCCGCTTCAATCAGTCCGTCTGCTTCAATCAGTCAATCATCATCATTAAGCCCGTCAGCCTCATTAAGCCCTTCATCTTCTACAAGCCCTTCAGCGTCAACCAGCCCATCGAAATCTGTCAGCCCTTCAGCGTCTGTCAGCCCTTCAGCATCAATAAGCGAATCAGCTTCCGTTAGCCCATCAGCTTCTGAAAGCCCATCAGCTTCTGAAAGCCCATCAGCTTCTGAAAGCCCATCAGCATCTGTCAGTGAATCACAATCTATAAGCCCATCGGCTTCTGAAAGCCCTTCATCCTCTGAAAGCCCATCAGCTTCTGAAAGCCCATCAGCTTCTGAAAGTCCATCTTCTTCAATAAGCCTTTCATCGGGAATTAGTGATTCACCATCAGTAAGTCCATCATTTTCTGAAAGCCCGTCATCTTCTGAAAGCCCATCAGCATCGGTAAGCCCATCAGCATCGGTAAGTCCATCAGCTTCAATAAGCGAATCTGAATCGGTAAGTCCATCAGCTTCTGAGAGCCCATCAGCATCGGAAAGCCCATCAGCATCTGAAAGCCCTTCGGCATCAGAAAGTCCATCAGCATCGGTAAGCCCATCAGCTTCAATAAGCGAATCGGAATCAGTAAGCCCATCAGCTTCCGAGAGCCCATCTTCATCGGAGAGCCCATCAGCATCGGAAAGCCCATCATCTTCTGAGAGCCCATCAGCATCGGTTAGCCCATCTGAATCAGAAAGTCCTTCAGCCTCTGAGAGCCCCTCATCCTCTGAGAGCCCATCATCCTCTGAGAGCCCCTCATCATCTGAGAGCCCTTCTGCTTCTGAGAGCCCGTCTGCCTCAGAAAGCCCATCATCTTCTATGAGCCCATCTGCTTCGACAAGTCCATCGGCTTCTATGAGCCCATCGTCGTCACAAAGCCCATCGTCGTCACAAAGCCCCTCTTCTTCACCAAGCCCTTCGGCATCTCAGAGCCCTTCGGCGTCTCAGAGCCCTTCGGCGTCTCAGAGCCCTTCAGCCTCGCTAAGCCCATCCTCTTCACTAAGCCCTTCGGCGTCTCAGAGCCCTTCAGCCTCAAGAAGCCCATCGGCATCGAGAAGCCCGTCGGCTTCTACAAGCCCATCCAATTCACCAAGCCCTTCAGCTTCGCAAAGCCCATCGTCTTCGCCAAGCCCATCAGCTTCAAGAAGCCCAACATCATCAACGAGCCCATCAGCGTCAATGAGCCCATCAGCATCAACGAGCCCATCAGCGTCAACAAGCCCATCGGCGTCAACAAGCCCGTCAAGATCACGTAGCCCGTCAGCTTCACGTAGTCCATCAGCATCAATAAGTCCATCAGCCTCAGAAAGCCCTTCAGCTTCAGAGAGCCCATCAGCATCGGTATCTCCAAGCTCAAGCCCATCCCCTACCCTACCTCCGACCCAGCCGGGGGAATTGTATTTTGATAATGGTGTGATAAAAGCTAATAACATATTTTCACATCCTACGATTCCGTTTAGTTTGCATATAGTTCACTGTGAGACCAATAAACTCGAATCAGATTTTGGAACATCACAAATTATAGATTGCACTTTTGAATCATCAGCTTTTGACACATTACCATCTAATTTTCTTGCGCAGGATTTTCCATCCATCATTGGGCAGTTTATATATGATAATTACAATATTCAGAATGATGGGTCGGGGATTGAATATTGGAATGCAAACAAAATAAGATACGGAATGATTGGAACATTCAGATATGGTATAGGGTACTTTTATTTTTATATACCGATTCCAAATCCAATTTCTCCACCACCAATAATTCCATCGGATACGGTACGGGTTAATTTTCCACCACAATGGCTATTAAATACTCAGAACGCTTCTAATACTTTGAACGTTCCAAATGATGTAGTAAGTCAATGGCTCGCTACCAGGTACGGTGTAAGATAAAGGAAATTGAATATGCAACAAATTATAGATGTTACCACTCAGATAAAATTCTGGGATTGGCTTACAACATTCTTTGATTATTTAACGGATGAAGATAAGGATTTGTTTGAAAATTATTGGTACGGTATGACTATATCGGGGAATGTTCTTATAAAAAAAGCCGATCGGTTTTTGAATTCATCCGCCCCTGAATCATCATTTGAATATGTTGATGAGGATTTTTATGAAGTTCAAATAGGCCCTCTTCACTCAAGGCCGATAAACTCCAATCCTACCGAAATAGGTCAAAATTATATTATAAGACCGATATCTAAAATATTGATAGAACCCCAATATAATGAAGATTTAACTCCTATTTATCATGACGCGATTGAAATAGCCTCTAATGATTATTACAACATAAGATCTATCGGACTTGAATGTTATGTTGTGGTAAAAGTAAAGAATGAAAGTATCGCCGATCAATATTTTAAAATATTTAATTTATTATCATCAGAAGAAACCGTAGCAAGAAAAGCTTACGCTGAAGTCGATGTAACTTTAACAGACCCACTTGTGTATAACGAAACTATTGGAAGAATCGCGATTGAAGCGCTTTATTATCCGGATGATGGAGGGTTTGTCGATGTATCGAACTATGACGTGTCGTTTGTCGACAACCTGATAAATCCCACCATAACGTGGGATATAGATTCATTAAGAGTTAATGTAAATGGAAAAACTATTACAGAAATTATAGCGTTAGCCAATGCTCCCGATTCAAATAGATGGGCCATATTAACTGATAAATCGGGTAAAAAAATAGATTCTGATGATCGTAAATCCGTTGCTCCGACATTTGAATATTCACCGATAAAATTTCACGATCTTCCCAATTATCGCCATAGTTCAGAAGATGGTGGGCGCCATTATCCAAATGGAGGAATGGTATGGCAATGGTATGAAGGTTTTGAAAATATTGGATCTGAGTATATAGGACAAACAGAGTATGGCGAATATATTGAAGACAAATCAAAGAATAAATATATCATCGTCGTCGATGGCGACCTTTCGTATATAGGTGATAATTTATTTTCAATTTATCTTACAACGGGTTTGGCTTATGATATCGATACGTGGGTATTAAATCTCCCTCAATTACAAACCCATATAACCGAAGGGTACCCGATTGAATTCAAGGTAAACCGGGATTATACAGTAGTGAATAATATCGTTGAATTCAATCATAACATATTTGAATCAGGTGAAGTATCTAATGAAGATATTTTGTATTGTCCTAAATCCCAAATAGTTGAACATTACCTCTACGATCTATATGGAAATCTTGTAGGAATTCCTGATTGGTCAGCATGTAATTATAATAGTATTTCTGGAAAAACCGCTATCAATAGTGGGCTATTATCTCTGCAAAATATCAGTAATTTATCTGATTATAAAAGGATTCTCAATGCTTATTACGGCTTGCCGATTTCTCCCAAAAACGGTAAAGTTGTAGGGTTATACGAATCATATGGATATGAAGTTATTAATATATCAGGCACCAATATAACCCTTAAAATTAAAACCGGATCCGAGTTACATCCATTCATTCAGGGTGGTGGAAGACTTTTTATTGAAGGAAAATCTGATACGACTATTTTTTCAGTCGTCAATCGTACAACTGGTGAAGTTCAGATGCGTGACACATCGGGGATATCCGTTGGTGATTTTGTTCATGTTAAACTGAGAAATAGATACATATTAAAAGATGTTTTTCAAGAAGATGGCGGTGATCCCGCATATATCACAATTTATACCCCGGAAGGCCATCAAGCCATTCAACATATTATTGATATCGTAAATGGATTGTCAAGACTTCCAGGGGAAGATATTGGAAAAAAATGGCCTGAGATCATTATTTATAATACAGAAGGGCTCGAGTATAATTTCAATGGTATCTATCATATTACCAAGGCTGAACCGTATGTGGGCGCCGCTAAAACTACAAAATTAACTATTTATAAAAAACCGGACGGTGGAGAACCCGAATATAATGATTATATCGGAGCCGATATGTTTGAAAGCGATCCGGCCGGCAGACACGGATCGGTTCATATACCATGGTTAACTCATAAGTTTTTATACATTTTGATGGATGACAATGAATACTTCAAAGCTTATATGGATTCTCCCATAGATACGATATTTGATGATGAGGATGTCGTCGAGAAATATCAGATTTTGGCTAGAAATGTATCTATTCTAACCGGTAATATTTTCAAGCACTGGGTTCAATTTAATAATTTTAAAAGATACAATGGGATTAATCTGGAATCTGATTCGCTCGAGGCTATAAGAGCACTCCCCGGAGCGGTATTTGGAAAATACTTCCCAAGTGGTTATATACAGACCGAATAAGTATATTTATGGTATAATCTTCTTAGGAGAATCAATGCAGGTAAATACGAGTATCCGCCAAAACATGCTTAATCTCCTTAAGGTGGCTATCACCGAGGCGATAGGCCCGCTAATTCCATCAAAAACTATTAAATTTTATAGTTTTGATGGCCCAACACTTTTATGCGAAGTTCCCTTTGATGACTTGGAAATTTATACCGATGGGGATAGGGTTGGGTATAAATTTAAATACGCCGACGGGACAAAAGTGCTACGCGGATCGGTGTTGGCGAGCGGAACCGTGGCTTATTTCGATATCGATGGTGTTGTTCCGGCTGAAGATTTAATTCCAGCAGAGCTGGTAACCGATATGATACATGGAACCGTAGGTGGATTATCAACAACCGCGGATATCAGATTCAACAGCCTTAGTTGGACGGGAGATGTGAATATTTCATTGTCAAATCTGGCTATTCTTATGTTGCAGGGGGCTTAAAATGATGACTTCAGTTTTCAGAGAAATCTTATATCATTCACTTAACGGTGATAAGGTTTATGGTGGAGAGTTAATCGTTGATAGGCTGATAGTTCCTACACCAGATTCGGCATACTATGGCACCGGATCGATCGATGGTCCTGAATATAAAATAGGATATAACAGGATAATAGCTTATGCCGGCGCCGAATCGATTGTGGCTAAACCATCTTCACCTGGCGGATTAAGTTCTATTATTCTGGTTCAGAATGCGAGTGGAACACCCCTATTACGTTTGGGTCAGATCAGTAGTGCGTCTTATATTGAATTGCTTGATTATAATGTAGAAACCAGGTTAACGCCAACACTCAGTTATTTCAAACAAAAGGTGTTGATAGGGTCGGATAGTGCAACGGTTTCCGGTAAATTAAGAGTTATCGGTGGATCTGAATTTGATTCTATAACTGTTACTTCAAGCGCAAATTTCCCGTTAATTACACCTACGGCTTATGATTTTCAAACGGCCTCAGGGACCCTCAACACGGCGATTGAAAATATACAAGATTTAAAAGGTATTGCGGATCCATTAGAACCGCTTGTCCTAGCCGGAAGCGGTCGACTTACTTATGATATTGTAACCCAACTTGGTAAAATGCCGGCAGGTATTATTGATATTAGCGCTAACGAATGGACTTATTTATCAACAATGCAGGATGTGAGTACTACTGGAACGCCTAATTTTGCAAGCGTGTTTGCCAACTATTTTGTGGCCGATCATGCTACTTCCGAGGTTATAGGTTTTGTTGGTAGAATCGACCCAAATGGTGGTCAAGCCATACCTCGTTTGCTAGATGAATATAGCATTAAATCATACGAGGAAAGAGCTGAATTTCCTTATACCGCTTGGTTTTATCTTTCTAGTGGAAGTGGTGACTCATATGTTGCTAAAACCGAAGTAGGGGTTAAATTTGTTGTCGTTGGAAAATTATGTACGATGTACATTTATCCGATAACTGGCAATACGATAGTTGTTACAAATGCTACATCCGCAACATTAACCTTTAAATATCTTAGTCTTGATTTACGTGGTGATGAGGGTGCTGATCCATACCTTGGAACAAATAGTATATGGAAAAAAGTATGGCAACCAAGTGGGTCACCTCAACTTAGATACCCACTTACTGTTACATATTGTTATCCACCCGATTATAATAATGTGTACGCAACACCTTATTCGTGTGAAGCTATAATGCCATATAATTATGTTGTTAATCCTTGGAGTGCTGGTAACGCGCTACCAAGAGGAATCACGATTGGAATAGTACCGGCACAGACAACTTATTGGAATGTACGTCCGGCGCTTGACCCTTTTCCAGAAATACTTAATACATATTCATTAGTTTTTTTACCATTAGTTTTCACATGGATTACACAATAAGGAGTCCCATAAATCATGAACTCACAAGCAATAGATCTTCTAAGAGATGTGGTAATCGCAATCGATGGCTTTGATGTAATTAATGAAGATGATCAGGAGACTTTAGGCATCTATCATGGTGTGACAAGTGTTCCTATTGCAATCGATTTGTGGGATCTCGTATCCAATAGTCATGTCGCTACGCTCAATGTAACAATGACATACCAAATCACCGTTGATTGGTGGACAATTAACATCGCCGATATCTCAGCATCTCTTACCGATCGCCATAAATACGTTGCAAATATTACGGATTACACTAACATGATGCGCTCTTTCAAGATTCTTGAATTTTATGTCGATAATGAATCTTTTGAGGCGACTTTGATGCGTCTTCCGTTCCAGGTTGAGATTACCGGCGGTGAAGCTTGGATGCGATGGTATGCGACCACGGCTGACTTTGGAACGCCAGCAAATGCCCTGTATAAGGCTCCAGCGTATGAGGGCGGCGTAGGCACCACCTATGCGACGGACCCATCCAGAGTGACTCACAGGGGCGCTGTAATAACAAATTCATAAGAAGGATACTATGAATCAGCTTTTTGAAATGTATAAGCGTGCAAAACTTGAACCAAGAGGTCCCGAACCGTTTTATGAAAGAAAAAGAATTTCGGCTGCAAAAGCTTTTGCCTCCGGCCTTGATCCTTCAGGAATCAGTTCATTCAATGTCGGTCGACGGGCAAAGGAACATACCAGGAATCAAATTTTAGGGACAACGGCGGGTGTTGTGAGCGGTGTAGCTCTTTTACCGTCAAGTGTCGGTGGTTTATACATGGCTGGAAAAGGATTCGCCTCCACAAAGGGTGGAATAAAACAAAGATTGCTTGGGGCTGCAAAAGGTTTTGGTGAGGGTGCTGTTGGCGGATACAAACAATTATATCACGGTTTTGCTGCCGCTAAACATCTTGGTGAATCCCAAAAACTTAAACACATCACACCCGGGGCCGTTCATCATTTGAAGAAAGTTTTTGGTGTTGAGGAACTTCCTGGAGTTGTTAAGGGCGCAGTGGGATCATCACGATTGTTTGGTGGAACAAAACAATATCAACAAGGGGTTGGTAAACTTAGAAGCGCGGTAAGCAGCCAAGCAAAGATGATTGGCGCAGGTTTTGGAGCAAGTGGTGCAATTGGAGGATTATCATCTTACATGCAGTATAATCAGGGTAGGGATATCGGAAATAAGGAAATATCTTTCAATAGAAAAATCAGGGAACTTGAGGAACAAAAGAAAGCGTAGTCATGATCGCGGGAAAATCATCTTATAGTATCGCAAACCCAACTTTGGGTTCTATAGCTCTTGGTAATCCAGCTATTTCCTCATTTTATGGGTTTATCACCTTTTCTGTTGGAACCCAAATAAACCTAAGTACGCCTTATCAATATGTCACACAACCTGAAAATGGTGATGACGTAACTATAACTATAAAAGATGGTGTACTTGAATTTTCTTATCCACAGACTCATCCATATGTCGGCGTTGGTGATTCAGTTGTGTTTGGGGATCCTGCGGTAACCGTGTTTTTGAATAAGAAAATCTCGACAAGAAAGTGGGAAGTAAAAGGATATACTACACATTTTGGAAATCCGGCAGATGTGTCTACGCCGGCTACTCTTATTAGAATTGATAAGACATTTGATAATTTGCGATCAGCTATTGATACCGAATCTTCCGAGTCTCTTGAAATTATTGGTAGTTCAAATTTATACTCACTTCGGTCGAGATTGAGGATAGCTTTGTATGAAATGGATGATACTATTACAAGCCCTATATCTATTAAAGGGTGGACGGTAGATGAGGGCTGCTGTGTTCAAATATTTACCCCATATAATTTAAAAACAGAGTGTAATAAATCACAAAGGCACGCTGGAAAACCAGGCAACTGTTATAGATTAATAAGTAATAATAGCGATGCAACCATCTCTATTCAGACATCATATACTATCATTGAAGGTCTTCACATTGATGGAAATAATCGCAATGACAATATTTTTATAAGTTATGATTCCCTATCATTATCGAGAACAAAAATAATCGATTGCCTGCTTGGGGGTGGCGGATACGCGATAGGCGCCACACTGGTTCCTTCAGATAATCAGATTATAAAAGGTAATACGATTTGGGATATAACTTATGATGCAATCGGTGGGGCTCATAATAAGATCACCGCGTATAACAATACAGTGTACGGTTGTGGGGCTTATGGTATCAATTTAACAGTGGATAATGCGACATGTAGATTAAGAAATAATCTTTTTCAACAATGTACAATCAAATGTGTTTCAACCGCCGACCCCGTTAATGATGATATCGATTATTGTATAGTTGATGACGAATCTGTTGAAGGTCTTGGTGGGAATCATCAGCTTACCACGATTATATTCAGGGATTCAGCAAGTGAAAATTTCACGTTATTCGTCAGATCGGATGATGTAGCTGTACGTGATGGAATCGATTTGTCCAGCGATGCGTATTACGCATTTGATACAGACATACTTCATTCAAAAATAGACGAGAGTTGGTCCATAGGTTCACATCATTATGTGCGAGAATTGAGATTATCTATCTTTTATCAAAGCGTTGACGATCTAAAAACGGGCGCCCCTACGGTTACAATGGTCGATCCCGGCATTATGGTATTCAGTGTGGCTCAGACAGACTACCGTTTATGTTCCGGCTTCGTCGTTAATCTGGCAAGCGGTGATAAAGCGTTACTGTGGGAAAAGATTGATAATTCAACTTGGATAGTGACGAATGTGGCTGATCCAGGGCAATCAAATTTTCTATTTAATAGCCTTGTTACCAGCATTACATCTACATTTAGCACACAATATTTTGCTCTTACTCAAGGTGACGCCTTACCGGAAGGAACTCCCGGCATAGTCCCTTATATGGGAGACGATACACCTGTTGAATCCGATTTAAAAGTCGTTATTTATTGTTCGTTTGGTAACGAGCCTGTCGGTACAGAAACCACAATTGATATAAATTCAGATGAGACCAGAAACATTACCATCAAAACCCCCAACGATGTCGATGTAGATTGTAATACATCCAGAAGACATAATGGTGCATGGGATGATGATAAATATGGCGCTAAAACTACTGGTGGTAATACATTTAATGTCAATTGTGATTATTTAACTATTGACGGTTTACAAATAACCGTTATTGATGGTAGTAGTGCTATCTGCATATCATCCGGAAAAAATTTTACAATCATCAACAATATTATATATGGAGCCGGCGATGATGGTATCAAGGTAATTTCCGACGATGCAAGCTCAAATTCCGTCATAGCTAATAACTTAATTTATGATTGTGAATGTGCCGGAATTGATATATTTCATGGAAATTTTGTTCAAGATAATTCGTATATTCAGATTTATAATAACACAATTATATGCAAAGGCCAAGGAATTTTTATTTGGGCAAAACCGAATGAGCCATATACTTTGGCTATTCGTTTGGTAAATAATCTCGTGCAAGGAATTCCGGAAATCGGCGTTGGTGAAGTTGAAGATAGAAAAAATGGACCCGATTATCAAGGGCGTAACTATCAAATCATAAATTTTAATCCGGATCTCATGTCGATTATTTCGTGTTGGTCGCAAGATGATTCATTGAATAGATTCGAGGGAATTAATAATAAAGTTAATCAAGAACTTCATTTTGATAACACCGTAAATTACAGATTATTATTTTCAGATTCTTTGATAATGACTGATGTTGAAGATCTAAGAGCCGATGGAGATTATAGTTTTGAATATGATTTCCGTGGAAATTTAAGAAATGAAATAAAGTGGAATGTTGGTTCCGATAATTTCGTAATCTCATCGGATAAGTTGGCTAATTTTTCCGTTGGAACCAATTCTGGTAATCTTGATACTGATCCGGATGATCGTACGGCAATATTATCAAACAGTATCATGACGTTTAACGGATCAACTCTCGCTGAAACAATCGGGGTCGGTGACAAAATAACATTTCACGATTCCGATGTTCCAGCTACCCTGCTCTATTGCTATCTTTCAGAAAAAGGCGATGAGAATACATGGATTGTCAGGGATAATAATGGAAACCCATCAAGCGATACACTCCCTTCAATAACCGGAACTATAGAAATAGACAGCATAAAACGTGTTTCATCAACATTTGTTAATGCTTTGGACAGTTCGGGATCGGAAGATATTGAAACTGAACTTGATCTCGGATCAAAAGACATCAGTAGTAATTCTATTAAAGTTTTTGTTTGGGGGTATGCTGATAGCATCGATGATTCCGCTGGACCGCTTATCGAGGGGTGGACGTGCTCGTCTGATTATCCGATATCAATCGCAACACCGTATGATATTGTGACTCAATGTAACAGCAGACAGAGACACTCCGGTATATTCTCAGGCGATTTTTTTATGCTTCAGCCCACAAGCGGTGATGGGTTTGTCATAAATAATCAATATGTTCATCTCGAAGGTTTTCAGATAATGTGTGAAAGTGGGGATTACGGAATAAAAGTTACAGCGCCAAATGGTGGATATAATAAAATTAAATGTAATATCATCAAGAATACGAAAAATGGAATTTATATCGAAGACGCTGTTATCGATTGCCAAGTATGTATTAATATTATTTATAAAACAACGGGTACTTTTGAAATAGGAATACGCACAAAGAGCGGTTGGGTTCTTGGTAATACGATAGTAAATTTTACCGCTATCGGTGTATCTACGGCGTCGGCCCCACTCTATGATGTTACCCTGTCACACAACCTTGCAATAACAAACGAAGGCGCCGCGTCGTGTTATGCTACTACGCCCAATAATACCCTCATTTGTATAAGCAGCGATAATACCGCTACTGGTTATGGAAGTATACCAAACGCTAAATGGGATAGTGGGTATGTAGGGATAAATTTCCAAGATCCTGCGTCTGGAGATTATCATTTAAGAAGGGATGATGTTCTAGCTATATGCAGCGCCGGAGATATGAATACGGCGTTTATCGATCGCGATATTGATTCTGAAAAAATACCGATAGGTAGGTGGTGTATCGGCGCCGACTCCATCGCCGATATTGAAACTATAGACTTATATTTTTCAGCAAGCAAAGACACATCAAACCTGAGATCGGGAGAACCAACGGGATCAATAGTATCCGGTATAATGACCTTCAGCATTGCGCAAGAAGATGATCAACTCGGTATTGGCGATGTTGTTGATTATGATTTGGATAATAAAAATTGTTATTTGTATGAGAAAAGATCACAAACCGAATGGATAGTAAGGACAAAATACGGTATTATACCTGATGATATTACCGACGCCGTTATAAATTCCATCAAGCATGTTTTTGATGATTTTTCATTTTTTCCTTTTACGATACGCGGTTATCTTGGCGGTATCGATTTACGTTTTACCGATATGGTAAGAGCCGCTTATAAAATAAATATACCGTTTTATAAATCAACTACGAAATTTACCCATTATTTAGTTGTCAACGGATTTACAACCGATAAAAATAATTATTTTAGACTTTATACCCCAACCGATATTGTTAAGGAATGTAATACAAGGCAAAGACATTCAGGTTGGTATAAAAGCGCAATCCACACTTCAGCGGTTATATTTGAGACTGCTGGTGGTATTGTTGCTACAATACAATTATATCAAAACTACACCGTATTTGACGGTATCATAGTAATACCCGGCGCATTGACAAATCCTGGTGAATATAATCACGGAATCCTCCTTGAAAGCACGTTAGAAATTGTAGTATCCGGGTGTATAATAATAGATTCAAGGATAGGAATAGATATTACAAATGACGATTATTATGAACCTATCCACAAAAATGTAATTGTCAATAATATAATTCTCAGATCAATAACGGCTGGTATTATATGTGGTGGAGAAGACTTCGTATGCAATAATACCATCATAGACTCCACACAATACGGTATTGCTAACGCATCAACCGATATTGTTTATAATAATATCGTTCAAGGATCTGGGGTTGGAGATTATTTTGACGATACATATATAGAATATTGCGTAAGTAGTGACAGTACGGCCGGCACAAATGAAGGCTGTCAAATTAATACATTGGTTAATTTTATTGATCCCGCAAACGATGATTATCATCTTTCAAAAAATGATATTTTAATCAGAGGTGCCGCAAGACAACTCGTATATAGTAATTGTTTTAATTTTTCAGTTGACGCTGCAAATGTTCAACGTGGGCATAGGTGGGATCTTGGGGCCCTTGAATTTGAAACAAGACACGTTTATTATTCAGTGGGTGCGTTAAATATTGATGTTAAAACTTCAACAGGGTCTCTCAGTTTTGAAATTGTAAAATATGAAAACGAAAGAGAAATTAATAATTATAGTATTATTACATTTGGTGAAGATCAATTAGGCCCGAGTATGGGTATCGGGTGCGAAGTAAGATCTTTATCGCAATCGACTGATTTTCCAAATGGGTGTCTTATCAGTGGTAAAATAGATCGCTCTAATTGGTTGGTGACTGATTATTTAGGGTATCCTGTGGATGAAAAGGCTGGAACGGTTGAATCAATTAAGAGACCTTATCAATCATTGTCAAATGCCGTTACAGGATTGTTTGAAGGGTTATTTTCAATAAAAAATCTTCCGTATCAAGAAATTCAATTGAATATTGCGTGTTACGACGATGATGTTCCTGATGAATCGACAACAACAATCGAATTAGTAATAAGTGATGTTGACTTTTATTTGAGGATATATTCACCACACGATACCGATTATGAAGTCAATAAGAGCCAACGTCATACGGGTAAACCTCGTACAGGTTTTTATATTAAACCGATACGTTTTGATTTATTGCAATATCTTTTAATTAATTTTGGTGGTAACCTTTCTGATTTAGATGAAGGTAATTATGTAATTAAAGCATCAGAAACCGATTACATTGAAATTGAAGGCGTTTCCATGATGTTAGAACATGGATTGCCTGGTTATGGAATATGGATAAACTCTTGTAAAAATTATTTTCTTTCTTATAATATCATCAGTGATTGTTTTGGAGATGGGATATATACCGATGTTGCGCTTGATAGAAGTGACGATTTCATTGTTAATAATTTAATTATTAATTGCATAGGTGATGGAATATCGACAGGATCGCGACGAGATACCGTTCAAACAATTGACCCTGGATCAAAAACTTTTATATTTAATAATACAATTTATAATTGTCTACGTGGAATCCATTTAAATAATATTGTAACTGAAAATTTTGTAACCGGTATATGTATTAATAATATATGTCAATTGTCAAAATATCAAGATTATGTTAATGAATACCCGACAAATGGCGATTCACTTCAAATATCTTACAGTGTCAGCAGTGATGATTCTGTTGATATATACGGAGGAACAAACAATGATAAAAACAAAATTATTCAATTTATTAATGCGGGTTCGGAAGATTTTAACCTCCTTACTCGAAAAGATTACGCTGCTATTGACTCGGGGTTAGATCTATCGGAAGATTCTTTAATAGCTTATGCGGATGATATCATATCTCGTAATAGAGAGCCTGGATTCTGGGATCGTGGGGCTTTCGAGACTGTTGGGATAGAAGGTGTGGGTGAATTATTGTGTGGTCCAATTTCCATTGAGGGAATATGCATGGCCAGCAGCATAACACCAACACTTGAGATTCATTTAAGAAAACCAGATCATGATCTTCCTGATGTTATTAATAAACATTCAATAACCGAAATCAATGATTTTCTTACCGCTAATATTGTTTATGAATCATATAATCTGATTATATACGTTGAAGGTAATGAGTCATTTGACGGAACATTTGCATTTAAAGAGCGCCTTGGTAGTAAAACCGTAACGGTAAAAACATATCCACCCGAAAAGCATAATGGATTGTCTTCTATTTTATATGATGGTTATCTTGTTGATGATGTTTCAAAACAATCACTATTAATGTTTGAAGATCTTAAAATTTATTCAAATAATGAAGACGATAGTTATGATTTAATTTCATCTTCCGGGGCGACAAAAAAACTTAGATTTGTAAATTGTATCATTCAATTAAATAACAATAAAATCGTTACTATTGCCGGATGTATAGCACAAGTGGTTAATTCAATATTAATTTATCGTAATAAAGGAAATGAAGATACGTGTTATCTTTCTGATAATGATTCTTTAGGAGATTATGCTTACAATTCAATATTTTTAACATTTTCTAATTATAATATCGGTTTTCAATTAAGCACTGCTTTGTCCAACGATCCTATTATAAATTGCATGACTTATAATTATAATACAAGTTTCCTATTTCCATTTACTTGTATTCCGACAACTTTAACAAATTGCCAACAAGACGTAAACCCTATTATTGATGAATTTTTAATAGAAGAAAGATTGTTTGTTATATCGGATTTAATGGCTGGACCATTCATGTTAAAGAAAACTTCACCAGCGATAAACACCGGAAATAATACTGTTATACCCGCTGATGTTGAAACTGATATTGTTGGTAATCCAAGAATATTTAATTTTGGTATTGTCGATCTCGGTCCAAGGGAAATGCAAATACATCAATTGTCTTTCGGATCAAATAATATTCAATCAGTGTTTCAGGATAAAATATTCATAAACTTTGCAACAAAACAATGCTTCTTTGCAAAATCTGATTTGATTTTGAATGATCTATATCACCAGTTTGATGATAACCCGGAATATAGAGAAGAATTTTTAAAAGAATCAAAAATAGTTATATTATTAAAATCATTACGATCTGATTTTATCACATATACTGATAAGATTGATAAACTTGTTAATTCGTTTGAAGCATATTATGATTCCGAAGCTATGGCGATAGTCATTAAAAAAGATTTTAATGTATTCGGTGAACTGTTTAGTAATATATTCAAGGACGGCAGGTATGTATTTGAATTTAATGAAATACAAAGCCTGCTGTCCGTTTATATTAATGATACTTATGATAAAGGACCGTCCGGGGATAAGAATCCAGTCAAAAATATTAAATTCGGCGGAACATCACTTGTTTTAAATTAGGAAAGACAATGAAAATAGTCAACCCGAAAAGATCTACATTACAAAGCGATGTTATCCAGGCGTTCTCCGACGAAAGTAGATTTGTAGCCAGCGGAATTGCCAAGGGTTATACGTCTGAATGTTATTCGTGGATTGCTGAATTTTTATCAAAATCAACAAATAATAATTTTATAAACCCCCATTCTGCGTATGTTTCTTTTTATAGCGATAAGGAAATAGTATATCAAGAACTTGGAAATGTAAGCAGGGCTTATCAGGAATATTCATTTTTCTCAAGCGTTGCAAGACAAATTCTTCCTCCTCATAATTTTGAATTAAGTAAAAAACAATATGCGACAATCGGCAATAAAGGCGTTGAATCTGATCTTATCGAATATTTGAATATATCAGATCAAATGAAAATATCACAAGAACAATCCGACGATCAACCAGAAGAATTTCAGACAAAAAGTTATCATCACGGTTATTGGAGAGCTCCATCTTTTTATTCTACTGGGTATAGGATTCATCTCGATGATGCTAATACCAGCGCTGAGTTTTATGACAAATATTATTGGGGTGTTCCAAATCTAACTCATTCTATTATAGGTTTGGAAGGTGCAGAATTTCATTTTGGAGAATTTTGGAACGATCTGATGGATCCATCATATCAAACGTTTCATGAAATACGTGATCTTATAGGTAATGAGGGGGACGATTATCTTGAGAACGAATATCCAGCCGTCAGAAGAATGGTTGATATTAAATTCAATATCGCAAACAATAAGTTTTTTTATTTTCAAAATAGTTATGAATGGATTTGTTATTATAATGATACCACCCATTATAGTAATCACGAATATTCTCCGTATTATGGATTAGTAAACTTTTATTTTTCAGATGATGGTCAATCTATAATACATTTTCTTGCCGTTGATTGGCAACAAATATATCAAACATTGCCGGGACAGTCTTTAACATTTTATCCAAAAATTACAAGAGGACAAAGTGTTGAGCCGGCCAAAATTATCTCATACTGGAATGCTTCAGTAAGCGGTCAGATGGCTATCAATATGGGTGTTACCAATAGCGAATCCGACGATCAATCGAGAATAGTGTATAACGCTTGTAAGCACATGATTGATAATTATTCAATTCGTAAACTTGTCGGTGATGAATATCTTTATGGAGGTATAGATGTTGATACTGAAAGGAATAGAAGATATTCAGCGGTTGTGACAACCGAACCTTATATGGTAACCGTACCGATAGGAGATGGTGAGCTTGTTAAATATGCGTTCATTGATATTTTCGGTAATTTAATATCGGCATCAAACCCGTTCCATTACCATACAAAAAATGCCATATTTTTAAAAATAAAAGCTTCAAAAAGCATGATAACGGAATTGGATCGGTTGATAAATACTTACGATGTCAACACTGATATTATAGATACATTGATTATTGAAGATGTGATCAACGATTCAAGATACCAGCAACTTCTTACTGATTCAAAATACTATAATAATTTTACGGATGTGTCGGTATCAACAGAAATATTCATAAAGAGACAAGATGATTGTGTTGACGATCTTGTTGGTATAGATGGACATGATACATATGGAATTGCTGGTGATGGTACCCATAAAGAATTTGTCATTCCGACATTTTCGTTAGTAACGGAATCTAAATATAAAGATAGTCTTATGAAAGTGAACGGTATCGGTTTTGTATCAAGAATGGTTTATGTTGAAGATTATTCATACTGGTCACCGGTAAGAGATTTGTATATTTATTGTTCAAATTATACTGCTAAAAATGCCCCGGAACCGGGTGATTCAGGAACGGACGGCATACCTAATGAACGCAAAACATTCATCGCTACACCCGAAGGTCTTATAACTTCGGTTCGATCCGGTGAACGCTTTATGCCGATGATTAAACTTCCCGGAATCAACGGATACATTAAAATTATTGAAAAAAATAAAGCTTTTAAAATCACAAGGGATAAAGATGGTCTGTACGAACTCGTATATAATGTAGAATTTCCTTATTGCCCCGGATCTTATTCAGAACGGGCTGCTATGAATTTTTCAGGCGATGATCCATATAAGGAAACGTGGATACTTAAAAAATTATCATATATCAACGCAGGGTCGAGATCTTCCATAACCGATGGCTACCATCCAACTCAACGTTGATATA
>Ga0315294_10003093_pt1 | contig 18088 bp, 10 predicted proteins | sample YL17G13_40_MG_FD_203626 | JGI IMG/M metagenome (GOLD analysis project Ga0315294, IMG submission 203626) | Sediment microbial communities from Yellowstone Lake, YNP, Wyoming, USA - YL17G13_40 | ecosystem: Environmental > Aquatic > Freshwater > Lake > Sediment | place: USA: Wyoming | collected...
CCAATGAACATTGGGTATTTTTTTAAACCAAGTCATTTGGCGTTTAGCATAATGGCAAATATCTCGATAGAGTCCTTCTTTCATTTCCAAGAGAGTGATTTGATTTTCTAAATAGCGATTGAGCCAACGGTATTCTAAACCAAAATCTTCAAGGCGTTTCGAAGGAACACCATTGTCTTTTAATTTTTTAACTTCTTCAATCATCCCATCACTTAATCTTTTTTCTAATCGTAATTTTATTAATTTTTTTAATTCTTCTTTATCCTTTTTAATACCAAGGATTAAAATTTTTGCTTGAAGCGGTTTTTTCTTTAAAGGTGATACAGTTTTGTCTTGATAAATAATTTCCAAAGCCCTTATTAATCTTCTTCTATTATTTTTATCAATAGTTGTTGCCCGTTTTGGATCTAATTCTCTTAATTTTTGAGATAATTGCTCAGTGTTTAACCCTTCTAGTTCTTGTCTAAGTTTTGCATTGGGAGGGACATTAGGGAATTGCCAGCCTTCTATTATCGCGGAAAGATAAAGACCGGTACCGCCGCAAAGAATTGGCAATTTATCTCTTCTTTGAACATCTTTAATGGCTTTGAGAACTAATTTTTGATATTGAGCCACAGAAAAATATTCATTTGGATCAGCTACGTCCAAGAGATGGTGACGGATACCCTCAGAATAGTATTCAGTATTCAGTATTCTGTATTCAGTATCTTTTTTAACTTTACCGGTGCCTAAATCCATTCCTCGATAAACTTGACGGGAATCAGCAGAAATAATTTCTCCATTAAAAAGCTGAGCAATTTTAATAGCTAAATCAGATTTACCACTAGCAGTTGGACCAAGAATTACCAGTAACTCCTTCATAGATTTTTTCTTACAATGTATTTCAACGTATTTCTATGTATCTCAATATATTTCAGAAATTCATAGAAATATGCTTTGCGAAATACATAGAAATTTATTGCTTATATTTTAATAGCGGTTTATATGTTTTGCGATGTATTTTACACGGGCCGTATTTTTTTAATAATTTTCTATGAAGTTTAGTTGGATAACCTTTATGAATTTCAAAATAATAATGAGGATATTTTTTTGCTAAAGTTATCATTTTTTTATCACGAATAACTTTAGCAACAATCGAAGCCAAAGCAATTGATAAAATTTTATCATCACCTTTAATAATAGCTTTTTGTTGATAGGGTAATTTTTTATCAATAATTCGGTTACCATCGATTAATAATAAATCGGGTTTCAGATGATAATTTTTTTCTAATTTTTTAATACATTTTTTCATCGCGAGAAAAGAAGCTTTCTCAATATTAATTTTATCAATTACTGTTTCATTAACTGAACAATAAGAAAATCTTAAAAAAGAGGATTGTTTTATCAATTTAAATAATTTTTCACGCTGTTTGGCAGAAAGTTTTTTAGAATCCCTTGCGTTTCTTAAAATTGTTCTTAAGTTTTGATTTTTGACTTGAAATTTTGACTTTTGACTTTTGACTTTTGGATTTATCATAACCGCAGCTGCAGTTACTGGTCCGGCTAAGGGTCCTCGACCAGCTTCATCAAGACCGACAATAATTTTATAGCCTTTTTTCCAAAAATATTTTTCAATTTTGAGATTCATTTTTGCCTTTTTAATTTTTTGTGCTAAAATGGGTTTAACCTTATTAATTTTTATGTATTTTGCCCATCTTCATGTTCATAGTCATTATTCCTTGCTTGATGGCATGAGTAAAATTGATGAACTCTTGGATTTGACCAAAAAGATGGGTTTAGACGCGCTTGCTTTAACCGATCACGGGGTTCTTTATGGGGCAATCGAATTTTATACTAAAGCTAAAGAAAGGGGAATCAAACCGATTATTGGTTGCGAGGTATATTTAGCCCCTCGTTCACGAAATGACAAAGTAGCAAAGGTGGATGCTAAATTCTATCATCTAATACTTTTAGTAAAAAATCAAACTGGCTATCACAATTTAATTAAACTAGTAACCATTGGCGAACTAGAAGGTTTTTATTATAAGCCAAGAGTTGATAAAGAAACTTTAAGAAAATATTCCGAAGGATTAATAGCCTTATCTGGTTGCTTAAGAGGAGAAATCCCTCAAGCTTTATTAGCAAAAAATTTTGCCAAGGCTAAAGAATTAGTCAAAGAGTATCAAGATATTTTCGGCAAAGAGAATTTTTATTTAGAATTGCAAGATCATCCAGAATTAGAGGAACAAAATAAAACTAACGAAGATCTCTTAAAACTCTCCGAAGAAACAAAGACCTTAGCAGTGGTTACTTGTGACAGTCATTACCCCCTTAAGGAAGACAAAAGAGTCCACGAAGTGTTATTAGCAGTGCAAACTGGTTCTGATGCAGAAAGTGAGGATAGGTTGACGATGGTTCATGCTGAATTACATTTAAAAGAGCCGGAAGAAGTTATTAATAATTTTCAAAATCACCCAGAATTATTTGAAAATATTAAAAGAATTGTTGATGCTTGTAATTTGGATATTGCATTGGGCAAATTAATTTTTCCAAAATTCCAAACTCCTACCGGAGAATTACCCTTTGAATACCTAGAAAGACTTAGTCGAGAGAGTTTTTCCCAATTTTATGACAAAAATGATAAAGAAGCCAAAGCCCGTTTGGACCATGAATTAGAAGTGATTCAAAAGACTGATTTTGCTGATTATTTTCTGATTATTTATGATATCATTCGCTTTGCTAAAGAAAATAACATTCTGACTAATACTCGAGGCTCAGCTGCCGGATCTTTAGTAGCTTTTGTTTTAGGTATTACCCATATTGATCCGATGAAATACGATTTATATTTCGAAAGATTTTTAAATCCTGAAAGGCTCGAGCCGCCAGATATAGATTTGGATGTAGCTGATGATAGAAGGCAAGAAATCATTGCTTATATTAGTGAGAAATATGGTCAGGATCACGTAGCTCAGGTTTTAACCTTTGGGATTATGCAGTCTAGATTAGCCGTACGAGATGTTAACCGCGCCTTAGGCCATTCTTATTCTCTAGGCGATCAAATTGCCAAGTTAATTCCCCAAAACCTACCCCTTAAAGAAGCTTTAAAAACAATCTCAGAATTCAGAGAAATTTATGAAACCAATAGCGAAGCGAGAGAAGTGATAGATATTGCTCAAAGATTAGAAGGGGTAGCAAGGCACGCCTCTACTCATGCTGCCGGTGTGGTCATTACTCCAGAACCCATAGTTAATTTTGTCCCCTTGCAGCATTCTTCAAGGAGCGAAAAAGAAATTGAAACCCAATATGAAATGCATGCTTTAGAAGCCATCGGTCTTTTAAAAATAGATATCCTGGGTTTAGTTAATTTGACGATGATTAAAAACACCTTACGTATTATTAAAAAGGTTTACAATCAAGAAATAGACCTCGATTCTTTAGATTTTAATGATAAAAAAGTTTACGATCTTCTTTCTAAAGGAGAAACGGTTGGTGTTTTTCAAGTTGAATCCGAAGGTATGAAACACTATATTAAGGATTTGAAACCGAACTGTTTCGAAGATATTATCGCTATGCTTGCTCTTTATCGGCCAGGACCAATGGAATTAATTCCTCAATTCATCAGGAGAAAACACGGCGAAGAAAAAATTACGTATTTTCATCCAGATTTGAAACCAATTCTGGAAAAAACTTACGGAATTTGTGTGTATCAGGAACAATTAATGAAAATTGCTCATGATTTGGCTGGTTTTTCTATGGCAGAAGCCGATGTTTTAAGAAAGGCTGTTGGGAAAAAGATAAAATCTTTGCTTTCTTCTCAAAAAGAAAAAATGATTAAAGGGATGACTGAGAGAGGAATTAGAAAAGAAATTGGCGAAAGGATTTGGGAATGGGTGGAGCCTTTTGCCCGTTACGGTTTTAATAAAGGACACAGCAGTTCTTACGCCAGAATTACTTACCAGACTGCTTGGCTTAAGGCTCATTATCCCAGTGCTTTTATGGCCGCGCTTTTAACATCAGACTTTGGTAATCTTGATCGAGTAGCCATTGAAATTAAAGAATGCGAAAGAATGGGGATAAAAGTTATTCCGCCCTCAGTCAATCAATCTTTTGTTGAATTTGGCACTGATAAAGAAACTAGCAATATTATTTTTGGTTTGTCAGCAATAAAAAACGTGGGTACTGGGGTGGCTGAAATGATTCAAATAGAAAGACAACAAAATGGTCAATTCACAAATCTAATCAATTTCTTTAAAAGAATTCCTCGCCAAGTCTTAAATAGAAAAACCTTAGAAAGTTTAATTAAATCAGGGGCCTTGGATTGCTTTGGCTCCAGAGAATTAATGGCCGATAATTTAGATAAAATTTTAGAATGGAGCTACAGTGTCAATAATCATAATAACTTTCAAATGGGATTATTTAAGGAAGATTCAAATGATATTTTATCTCGTTTGGGAGAGAACTTTCCTCTCGATAAAACAAAAAGATTGATTTGGGAAAGGGAATATTTGGGTATTTATTTAACCGGTCATCCTTTAGATGATTACAAAGGGATTTTGGGGAAAATAGCTTTAACTGTGAGCCAATTAGGTGCTTCCCAGTTAGGAAAACGAATCAAAGTGTGCGGTTTTGTCTCTAGAATTCAAAGGGTGAGAACCAAAACTAATAAGCCGATGGTTTTTACTCAAATCTCCGATTATGAGCATTCCATTGATGTAGTTTTGTATCCAACGGTTTTAGCTAATTATATGGAGAGTCTTTCTGAAGACAAAGTTGTTTTAGTAGAAGGAAGAATGGATAAAAGGAACGGAGAGTATCAAATTATCGGCGAGAAAATAGAAGAAATTAGGCCGATGGAAGCATAATTTGCCTTAAGGAGTGAGGATTGATTTTTTTTATAATTTGTAGTTAAATAGGATAAATATAAATTTATGCCTCAAAAGAAAAAAGGGTATTCTTTGGATACTTTTCGCCATTCTTTGGCCCATGTCATGGCTTTAGCGTTGCAAAGACTTTATGGCAAGGTTCTTTTTGGCGTGGGACCAACTATTGAAGATGGTTTTTATTATGACGTTTCTATCGAGAAATTAGGAAAATTAGGTCTTCCGCTTGAAGATTTACCTAAAATCGAGAAAGAAATGCGCCAGATTATCAAAGAAGGCTTAGCTTTTAAAAAGCAGACAATAACTCTTAAAGAAGCTAAAGAGATTTTTCAAAAATTGGGCCAAAAATATAAATTAGAGTTGCTTAAGGATTTAGAAAAATATGGCACGACAGAGCAAAATGAAAAATTAAAAATTAAAAATTTAAAATTAAAAATTAAGCCATCTAAAACCGCCACCATTTATCAAACTGGTGAATTTATTGATCTGTGTCGAGGTCCTCACGTTCAGAATACTAAAGATTTGCCCATGAGTTTTAAGTTGGCGAAAGTTTCCGGTGCTTATTGGCGTGGAAATGAAAAGAACCAAATGCTTCAAAGAATTACTGGCATTGCTTTTAGTACGGAAAAAGAATTAAAAGATTACTTATATCAACTAGAAGAAGCAGAGAGAAGAGATCATCGCATTTTAGGTCAAAAATTAGATTTATTTCATATTGATAATAATCTAGGCCCGGGTTTGATTTTGTGGCATCCCAAAGGAGCGATTTTAAAAAGAATTATAGAAAACTATGCCCTCAATGAATACTTGAAAAATGGCTATCAGTTAGTGAATACTCCTCATATTGCCCAACTTAAGCTTTGGGAAACCTCTGGACATACTGGGTTTTATAAAGACAGCATGTTCCCTCCGATGCATTTAAAAGAAATTAACCAAGAAGAGAAAGATGATTATCAGCTGAAACCCATGAATTGCCCTTTTCATATTTTAATTTACCAAAATCAAATTAGAAGTTATAAAGATTTACCCTTGCGTTATACCGAGTTAGGAACCGTCTATCGCTATGAAAGATCCGGTACTTTACATGGCTTAGCGCGAGTGAGAGGTTTTACTCAAGACGATGCTCATATTTGGTGTACTCTTGAACAATTATCCGACGAATTGCATCAATTACTAACTTTGTCTTTAAATATTTTAAAACATTTTGGTTTTAAAAATTTTGACGTTTATCTTTCCACTCGTCCCGATAAATATGTGGGCAAATTATCAAATTGGCAAAAATCCACCAAGGCTTTAGTAGCGGCTTTAAAAAAAGAAAAAATAGAATATCAGATTGATAAAGGTGGTGGGGTATTTTATGGACCGAAAATTGATATTAAAATAAAAGATGCTCTTGGCCGGTCTTGGCAATGTACTACTATTCAAGTGGATTTTAATTTACCAGAAAGATTTGAAATGTTTTATATTGACAAAAAAGGCAAAAAGCAACAACCAATTATGATTCATCGGGCGCTCTTGGGCAGTATTGAGAGATTTATGGCTGTTTTAATCGAACATTACGCCGGAGAATTTCCTTTCTGGCTAGCGCCAGTGCAAATCAAAGTTTTACCTGTTTTAGAAAAGAATCTTCCCTATGCCCAAAAAATACAGAAAGAATTAGAAGATAAAGATTGGCGGGTAGAAATAAATGCTAATGGAGAAACTTTATCTAAAAGAATTAGAGAAGCGGAAATGCAAAAAATCCCCTATATCTTAGTTGTAGGCGATAAAGAAGAAAAAAATAAAAAGATTGCTGTCAGAAAAAGAGGGAAAGGGGATTTAGGAACAATGGAATTAGAACATTTTTTTACTGTCATTGCGAGCGAAGCGAAGCAATCTATAAGATTGCCACGTCGGCCTTCGGCCTCCTCGCAATGACAGAAATATACGCTCCTCCTCGCAATGACTATTAAACAATATGAAATATACTCCTCAAAAAATTGAAAAGAAATGGCAAAAAATTTGGGCACAGAATAATTATAGGGTTTGGCATGCTAAAGATTTGCCTAAAAAGAAACATCTCTATATTTTAGATATGTTTCCTTATCCATCCGGTGAAGGATTACACGTTGGTCACGTGGAAGGCTATACTGCTTCTGATATTTTGTCCCGTTATTATCGAATGCAAGGCTATGAGATACTTCATCCTATGGGTTGGGATGCTTTTGGTTTGCCAGCAGAAAATTATGCTTTAAAAACCAAAAAACCGCCCCAGGACATCGTGCCAAAAAATATCAAGCACTTTAAAGAGCAATTAAAAGCCCTTGGTTTTAGTTATGATTGGCCAAGGGAAATTAATACCACTAATCCGAATTATTATAGATGGACCCAATGGATATTCTTACAACTTTTTAAAAAAGGATTAGCTTATGAAGAAGAAATATATGTTAATTGGTGCCCTTCGTGTAAAACGGTTTTAGCCGACGAAGAGGTAGAAGAAGGAAAATGCGAACGTTGTGGCACAGAAGTGGAAAGGAAAAAACTAAAACAATGGGTCTTACGGATTACCGCTTATGCTGATAGATTGCTTAAAGATTTAGATTCATTGGATTGGCCAGACAGGGTTAAAACCATGCAGAGAAATTGGATTGGCCGCTCTGAAGGAGTAGAAATTAATTTTAAAGTTGCAGATGCTGATAAATATATTAAAGTTTTTACCACTCGGCCAGATACTATTTTTGGAGCTACCTATTTAGTTTTAGCGCCAGAACATCCTTTAATTACCGAAATTACTTCCTCTAATTACCAGCCAGAAGTAAAAAAATATATTGAAGAGGCCTTAAAAAAATCTGATTTTGAGAAACAAAAAGATATTAATGAAAAAACCGGAGTTTTTACTGGTACCTATGCCATTAACCCGGCCAATAAAGAAAGAGTTCCTATTTGGGTTTCTGATTATATTCTCATAAATTATGGCACTGGCGCTATTATGGCTGTGCCTGGCCATGATGAAAGAGATTTTAATTTTGCCAAAGAATTTCATCTCATGATCAAGGAGATTATTTCTCCCGATGGCAAACCTCACTTAGCACTTGACGAACCTTATATTGGAGAAGGTATTTTGGTGAATTCCGGACCTTTCGATGGCATTACTTCTCAAATGGCTCGAGAAAAAATTACTTTGTATGTTAATGGGAAAAAGATTATTAATTATAAACTGCGAGATTGGATTTTTTCTCGACAAAGATATTGGGGGGAACCCATTCCTATTATTAAATGCGAGAAATGCGGAAATGTTCCTCTTGACGACAAAGACCTACCTTTAAAATTGCCAGTGATTAAAAAATATGAACCCACTGGCGAAAATGAATCTCCTTTAGCTGATATTTCTTCTTGGGTGAAAGTAAAATGTCCCAAATGTGGCGGCCCGGCAATAAGAGAAACCAATACTATGCCTCAATGGGCTGGTTCTTCTTGGTATTACCTTCGTTATCTTGATCCTAAAAATAAAAAATCTTTAATTGACGCGAAGAAAGAAAAAAAGTGGTTGCCGGTTAATATTTATATTGGAGGCGTGGAACACGCCGTCTTACATCTTTTGTATGCCAGATTTTGGCATAAATTTCTCTATGACTTAGGAATTGTTTCCACTCCAGAACCATTTCATAAGTTAGTCAATCAGGGTATTATTTTAGGCGAAGATGGCGAAAAAATGTCTAAATCCAGAGGTAATGTCGTCAATCCTGATAATATCATTAAACAATACGGGGCTGATAGTTTAAGGATGTACGAAATGTTTATCGGGCCATTATTTTTTTCTAAACCCTGGAATTCGCAAGGCATTATTGGAATTTATCGCTTTTTGAATCGAGTATGGGATTTGATAGTTAATTCTAAAGAGGGCAAAAAGAATGGTTTGAAGATGACGCCAGAAGCCAAGACAAAACTAAAAAATGATTTAGAGGAATTAGAACGACATCGTCATCGGGTTATCAAAAAGGTGACAGAAGATATTGAAAATTTCCATTTTAATACTGCCATTAGCAGTTTAATGGAATACGTTAATAAGATTACTGAAATACCCGCCGAATATTTAGATGATAAGAACCTGCCCCGTTCTGCTCGGCAGAACCTTTTTTCTCGCTTTGCTCGAAATAAGCATTTTGACACTTTAATTTTATTGCTTTCTCCTCTCGCCCCCCATTTAAGTGAAGAACTATGGCATAATTTTTTGCGTCATCGCAATTTAGTTTCTCAAAATCAATGGCCTAGTTATAATAAAAGATTAATTGAAGACAAGGATGCTACTATCATTATTCAAGTAAATGGTAAAACCAGAGGAACAATCAAAATCAAAAAAGGAGTTTCTCAAAATAAGGCTCAAAAATTAACCATCCCCTTAATAAAAAAATATTTAGATAAACACAAAGTCAAGAAAATAATTTTTGTTGAAAACAAGTTAATAAATTTTGTCATTAAATCTTAATGAAAAAAATTGTTATTATTGGCGGAGGCACAGGAGTATTTACTGTTCTTAGCGGTTTAAAAGAATATTCCTACCACCTTAGCGCCATTGTCACGATAGCTGATGATGGCGGTTCTTCAGGAATTTTAAGAGAAGAATTTGGTATCTTGCCACCGGGTGATATTAGAAGAGCTTTAGTAGCTCTTTCTTCCTCCTCGCCTTTTTTAGCTAAATTATTTCAATATCGTTTTAAAAATGGTGAGGGATTAAAAGGACATAATTTTGGTAATTTGTTTCTCACGGCTTTAGAAGGCTTAACTGGAGACTTTAATCAAGCAGTGAAAGAAGCTGGAAACATCCTGGGTATTAAAGGCGAAGTCATTCCGGTTTCCTTAGACAATACTCGGCTTTTTGCGCGACTGGAAAATGATTTTTTAGTTATTGGTGAATCAAATATTGATGCTCCCAAGCATGATGGCAACTTATTAATTAAGGAAGTTTTTCTTAATCCCCTTGCTAAAGCCAATAAAGAAGCTTTGCAAGTGATTAAAAAAGCTGATCTAATTATTATCGGGCCAGGAGACCTTTATACTAGTATCATTCCTAATTTTTTGGTTAAGGGAATCAAAGAAGCAGTAAAAAAATCCAAAGCCAAAAAGATCTACGTTTGTAATATTATGACTAAATATGGCGAGACCAATCATTTTACCGCTGAAAAATTTTTATCAGTTTTAGAAAAATATCTGGGCAAAGGCGTAATTGATTATTTTTTGATTAATGTTGAGAGACCTCAAAAATCATATTTGGAAAAATACAAAAGAGAGAAAGCAGAATTAGTGAAATACGACAAAAAATATTTAAGCTCTCTGAAAAAACCAAAAGTTATTTTTGCTAAATTGGTTCGTAATACTCCACTTTTAAGACACGACCCCAAGAAATTGGCGAAGGTAATTATTAAATTGTTTCCAGTCATTGCGAGGACTCCCGCGAAAGCGGGAGGACGAAGCAATCTCTATTCGTATCATTCGTAAGATTCGTATATTTGCATCATGTTATTATGACCGAACAAGAATTCTCTCAATTCTATAAAAATAATCTTGATAAAGTCTTTCGCTTTATCTATCTTCGAGTAGATAAAATTGAAACGGCGGAGGATCTGACTGCCCAGGCTTTTTTAAAGTGCTGGCAAACAAACAATGATGATTCAAGGATGGCAATACAAAATCCCCAAGCCTTTGTTTATCGAGTAGCCAGAAACCAAATCATTGATTTTTATCGTCAAAAAAATAAGACCCCGGTTTCTTTAGAAGAATTAAAAGAAAAGGGGATAGAAATTTCCCAGAAAAGTTTTGTTTTTAAGATTGAATTGAGTTTTGAAATGGAAAATTTAAAGAAAGTCTTACAAAGAATCAAGCCAGCTTATAGTGAGGTGATTATCTGGCATTATGTTGATAATTTATCAACTAAAGAAATTGCTCAAATCATTAATAAAAATGAAAATAATGTGAGGGTATTGTTACATCGGGCCCTAGAAACTCTCAAAAAACAGGTTAATAAAGGAGTGTAATGTTTTAACCCTTTTATCGTCTTATATATTAATGACAGAGCAAGAGCTTATAAACAAATTAAACGATTTTAAGCAAATAAAGCCCAATAAAGATTGGGCTAATTGGCTTTTAAGCAATATCTTATTAAAAAGCCATCAAGAGGTAATGATAAAGCCGAGAGTCAAATTGGTTTCTTTTTCATTTATTCACCAGTATCAAAAAGCTTTAGTTTCAGCAGCTTTTGCTGTTCTTTTTGCCTCTACTTTTGTTTTTGCTCAAACTACCTTGCCTGGCAATCCTTTATATCCAGTAAAAACTTTAACCCAAACAACCAGACTCTTTTTAACACCTAAAGATTATAAACCAGTGGTTCGCTTAGAGATTGCTAAAGCCAGATTAAGTGATATGGCAAAAATCACTGACCAAGAACAAACCATTGTTTTAATGAGCCAGAATATTAAAAAAGATTTACAAACTATTCCCCAGGAATTAAAAAATATTTCTAAAAAACAAGTAACTTTAAAGATGTCCAAACAGGTGCAAGACGAAGCTAAAGATTTAAATAATATAATTTCTAAAACCCAACTTCAGTCTCAGGATAAAGACAGTCTGAATCAAACAGTTCAAGATACTCAATCCCAAGTTTTAGGTTTGATTATTGATACCCAAGAAGAGATTGATAATTGCCCAAGTGATTTAAAAGATAAATTAGCCAATTTACAAAAATATTTTACTGATAATGTTCAAACTCTAGTTCAATGGCCTATCGATGATATCACCAAAGTTAGAACTTTATTAGCTGATATTAGTAATGATATTAAAGCTGGGAATTGTTTAGAAGCGATGGTTAAGATAGATAGTATCAATCAAATTTTGCAAATCCATTCTCTGGATATAAAGGTCGAAACTTCAACTCCAGAGAATTAGGATTGATCTTGCCAATTTTATGGCAAGATAACCGGTTATTAGCCTCAGCAATTAATGGGTGCATTACAAAGAGTACTCTTCACTAATTGCTGGTTCGGTCGATAATAATCATAAAGTTAAAATAAAATTTAAATTCAAATGTCTAAAAAATTAATTGCAATCGCTTTAGCTGGACTGTTTGTTTTTTCAGCAGTTTCAGTTAAAGCTGATACACTTTCAGATCTTCAGGCTATAATTACTAGTTTGACTGCTCAAATTGCTGCCTTACAAGCTCAGATAACTACTTTGAGTGGTGGGACAACTGGTACGGTTTGCTTCAATACTGATTTGCAAAAAGGAATGACATCAGACGATGTCAAGAACCTGCAAATTAAGTTAGGAGTAACACCAACCTCTGGTTATTTTGGGACCATTACTTTTGCTGCTGTTAAGACTTTCCAGACAGCCCATGGAATCATTAATACTGGCTATGTTGGTCCTTTAACCCGAGCTGCCTTAAATACTTTATATTGCACTCCAGTAACTACCACAACTACTGCTGCTGGGACAACTACTACAACTTTAGCTACAGCTGCAGAAGGCACTTTGACTGTGACTCAATATCCTATTCCAGGAACAGGGACAATAACAGTTTATGGTGGTAATACAAACAAGGAAGTTGCTGCTTATAAAATGAAAGCTACTAACTCTGATATTAGAATTAAAAGAGTATTGCTTCAAATGAATTTAACTAGTGATTTTCCTTGGAGAGCGTTAACAAGTATTTCTCTTTGGGACGGCAGTACACTTCTTAAAGAAGTTCCTGTTAACTCCACTAATTTAACAGAGATTACTTTTGCTTCTGCTTATCAAGTGACCCTTGATGGTTTTGATGTTTTAGTAGCTAAAGATACTGAGAAAATAATTTCTTTAAAGGTAACAGCTAATAGTGTTCCACAGTATGCTAGTACTATCTTTGTTTCGTTACCAGCGAATGCTGTAAGAGGGGTTGATACTGCCAGTTTGAATGTTTATGGTCCAGCTTCATCTATCCTTACCACTGCTCACTCTTTCACTATGTCAACAGCTCAGTCGCCTACAATAACAGTTACTGCAGCTACTGATAATCCTTTAGCTGGTAATGTTATTGGTAATAGCGCCAATATTACTCGTGTTGATTTATTGAAATTCAATGTGAAGGTAGAAAATGTTGGTGCTACTCTAAAAGGTGGAGTTGTAACTGTTACCGAGAGTGTTACTTCTACTATAACAGCAGTTGAGCTTTACGATGGAACTACTCTTCTATCCAGCGCTGCTCCGTCTGGTGGTTCAGCTACTTGGTCTACCTATACCTCACTAGCTTCTGCTGGAACCACTAAAGTTTTAACAGTAAAGGGTGTTATTAAGAGTGGCCCAACTCCTGGTGCAACGGTTGCCATAAGTTTACCAGTGACTACTGGTTTAACTGGTGTTGATGCCAATGGGGCTTCATTGCCTGCTAATCAAGCTGTTACTGGCAATACGATGTACGTTTACCTTATTGCTCCAACCTTTGTTTATAGTACTTCAGGCTCTACAGTAACTGGTTCCAATCCTAATGCCGGTCATCCTAATGATTTGGGAAGCGCTTCCATTACCTTTACAGTCACTGCTAATGGTGGAGATATCTATATTGCTACTACTACAACGGAGGGCATGAAAGATAATATTGGTCCAACTGCTCCTACTTCTTCTGATGCTTGGAGCTGCAATTCTCCTGCAGAAACCAATACCAGTGCTAATTTCTGGAGAATTCCATCAGGTAGCACTGCTTCCTGTACCTTCACTGATCAAATAACTAATACCGCCGGTACTGCTGGCTGGTTCCAGCCAACTATCAATCAGATTAGTTGGATGACTAGTGCTACTACTACTGGTAATATTGATCAGGTATTGGGTCTCTCGACTCTGAAGACTACTCCTCAGTTCTATCTTGGTATCTAACCTTTCCTTGCAGGTTTCAAAAACCGGCCTTTTGGCCGGTTTTTGTTTTATTCATATGACTTTATTTTCTTTATTATTTTTGTTATTATATCTTTAATGTCCCGCAAACTAAAAATCTTTTCTTTTGCTGTTTTTATCCTAATTTTCGGTGTTTTTAATTTTTCCCAAGCCGTTTCTTTGGAGCGTTCTTTTAATATCCAGGCTGATTATGATTATTTTTCAAGAAATGAAATTGAAGCTCAATTAATAAAAACCACCAATCAGATTTATTTTTACGCTGATAAAGATTGGTATAATAGTTTTTCTGATAAATATAATTTAGATTCAAAAATATATAATTTAGCCAGTGATTTTGAATATAAAATTTATCCTTTTTTAACTAATTTATTTGGTTCAGAAGATAATCCCGGAGTAGATAATGATTCAAGGATTATTATTGTTTTAGAACCATTAAAAGATAATTTTGGCGGTTATATTCAATCCGGAGATGAATATCCAAAAAGTTTATTTAAAACTTCAAATGAAGGGCAAATTATTTATTTAAATAGTAATTTAATTTTAAAAGCTGATTCTAATTTTTTGGATTATGAATTAGCTCACGAATTTACTCATTTAATTACTTTAAAACAAAAACCAGAAGCAGATACTTGGTTTTATGAATCAATGTCTGAATTTGCTGGTCAGGCAATCGGAGTTGATATAACCCAAATTACCAAACAACGGGCGCAAAACTTGCTTTATTCAAATGAAGTTAATTTAAAAGATTGGAAAAATTTAGACAAAGATTATGGCAAAGTTTATTTATTCGCTTTATATTTAAAAGAGCAATTTGGCAACCAGCTTTTCGCTGAGGCCTTAAAATATCCTTCCAGCGATGGCTTTGTTTCTTTAAATCAAGCTTTAAAGAAAATTAATCCTTCTTTGAGTTTTGATGAAGTTTATTTGAACTGGCTGATTACTAATCTTTATAATACCTGCGAAACTAATAATTTAAAATATTGCTATCAAAACCCAACTTTAAAGAATTATTCCACCATTTCTTATTCTTATTATTTACCCTTTCAAAGTAAGAGTTCTTTAGGGGTAACTGATTCTATTTCTGCCTGGACTGGTAAATGGCAGAAGATTACTGGTGGTCAGGGAACAATAAAATTAAAATTTTCTGTTCCTGAACAAACGCCAATTGCTAAAATTCCTTATCTTATCGAAGACAATCAAGGTAAAAAAACCTTAGGTTTTTTGGATTTTACTTCTACTAATATCCAGGAAGTTTATGTTAATGATTTAGGAAGCAAAAATGTAGCTCTTTATTTTATTCCTTATCTTGGTTCTTTAGCCCAAGAAAATAAACTTTATTTTTATTCTTTTGAAGCGCAGAATTTAGGCAATGATGCTCAGAGTGAACAGGCCATTATTGAAAACTTACAGCAACAGATATTAGTACTAAAAAGACAATTAGCAGAGTTACAAATGCAATTAGCCTTACAGAATACTTATCAAACCAATCCTACTTGTTCATTATTTACTACTGATTTGTATTATGGTATGACCTCTTCAGAAGTTAAATGCTTACAGCAGTTTTTAGCTAATTTGGGATCAAGTATTTATCCGGAAAAATTGATCACTGGTTATTATGGACCTTTAACCAAAGCCGCTGTTCAAAGATACCAGGCAATGAAGGGGATTATTACCACTGGTTATTTTGGACCCTTAACCAGAGCAGCTGTTAATCAAAATTAAAAATTAATTTCTATGAATCTTCCTTATAAAACTATCTTATTTTATTTAACCATTGCTTGTTTGTTCACGCCGTTTTTGGTTTCTTCTAATACTTATTTTCCTTTTATTGTCACTAAAGCCACGGTTTTTCGGGTTTTGGTGGAAATAATGGCTATCATTTGGGTGCTAATGATTGTCAAAGGAGAGATAAAATTTAAACTGAATAAGCTTTCCAAGGCGCTGTTAATTTACGCTTTAATTATTTTAATCTCTGCTCTTTTGGGGGTGAATTTTAAATGGAGTTTCTTTTCTGGCAATGAAAGAATGGAAGGAGTTTTTGGCATCTGGCATTTTATTTTATTCTTTTTAATTATTTCCAGCATCTTTGATTTAAATGATTTTAAAAAGCTTTTCAAAGCTGAAGTTTTTATTAGCGCTTTTTATGGCTTTTTAGCTTTGATTATTTATGCTGGAGGCAGAATTGGAGTTGTCTCTGCTACTCCGAGATTATCTGGTTTTACTGGCAATCCTTCTTATTTAGGCATTTATTTTATTTTTAATTCTCTCTTAGCTTTGTATTTTTACCTTGAAAGTTTTATGTCATTGCGAGTGAAACGAAGCAATCTGAATGAGAATAAGATTACTTCGTCAATCGCTTCGCTCTTTCCTCGTAATGACAGCGTGTGGTGGCTATTAATTTTTATTTTTGAAGCCTCGTTAATCTTTATTAGCGGTACCAGAGGAGGCATGATTGGTTTTAGCCTCGGCATTTTCTATTTAATGGGCTTTTTGATTCTCTCTAAGAAAACCAAAGATTATTCTTTATTAAAAAAATTCTCTCTTTTTGTTTTAATTATTGGTATTGTTTTTGTCAGTGCGGCTTATGCTTTAAAAAATACCTCCTTGGTTAAAAATAATTTTGCTTTAGAAAGATTAACTTCAATTTCTTTAAAAGATCCAACTGGAATGGCAAGAATTTTATCTGCCCAAACTGCTTTTAAAAGCTTTAAAGAGAAACCATTTTTGGGTTGGGGACCGGAAAATTATGAAGCAGCTTATTTAAAAAACTTTAATCCTGAAGTGGTAAAAGTGTTGCCGGGTGATTTTTATTTTGATAGAGCCCATAATAAACCAATGGAAGTGTTAGCTACCACTGGTATTTTTGGTTTGCTTTCTTATTTAGCGATTTTCTTTTTTGCTTTTCAAATTTTAGAAAAAACAAAGAAAAAAGAAGGTCAATTTTTAACTGCATTAGTTTTTGAAGCCATTTTAATTGGTTATTTTGTCCAAAATGTTTTTATTTTTGATTTTCATGAAAGCTATTTAATGTTCTTTTTAGTTTTAGGTTTTATCAGTCAATTGGATTCTGTCATTGCGAGGAGCGAGCAGAGCGAGCAACGAAGCAATCTATTTTTACGATTTATAAGATTGCCACCCGCCACGCTTCGCTCGCGGCTAAAGGCTTCGGACTCGCTCGCAATGACAAAGGACAATGGTCATTACAAAGAGCCAAAAGACTTTGCTCCAGAATTAACAAAAGGCCTTATTTTGATTGTTTCTTTTTGCTTGATTTTCTATTCTTTATCTCAATTTGTCATTAAACCTTATTCTATCAGTAAAAATATTATTATCACTATTAAGGCTTTAACTCAAAAAAAATATGACCAGGCTTTTGAATTATTTAAACAGACTCTTTACAGAGCCGGAAATCTTGATAATTTGAAGAAAGATATAGTCATTGGGGTGGAGAATGCTTATGCTAATTATGTAACGCCTTCAGAAAGTTTAAAACCGTTTATGGATGATTTAATTTCAGAAACTGATAAATTGATTCAAAAAGAGCCTTGGAATTATCGCTTAGTAATGAATAAGGCTCAATTACAATTAAATGAATCAATGTGGGATAAAGAAAAAATAAAAGAAGCGGAAAAAACAGCTCAAGAATTAGTGAAAATAGCTCCTTATTTTCCCCAAACTCATTTACTACTCTCAAAAATATATTTTTTGGAAAATGATTTAGAAAAAGCTAAAGAAGAAGCAGAAAAAGTGATTGCTCTTTATCCCCAGGATCCTACTTCTTACTATATTTTAGGCTTATATTATTCCAATAAAAAAGATGACGAAAACGCTAATAAATACTTTGTTCAAGCAGCAAGATATGGTTATCTTTTTAAAGATAAAAATACGATTTTACAAATTGTCAACCTTTTAGCCCAAGAAAAGGATTACGAAACAATAATAAAACTCTATTTACAAGCGCTTAATTTAGATCCAAAAGATGCTGAAATGTATGTTCATTTAGCAGCTGCTTATGGTAAAATGCATAACAAAGAAAAAGCCATTTATTATGCCCAAAAAGCAGCTGAATTGAATCCTAATTTAAAACAAGCCAGCGAAGAATTTATTAAACTGATAAAGAACGAAGAATGGGATAAAATTCCTGATTAATTATGCGTCAAGTTTTGTTTAAAAAAGGAAAAGTAGTTATTGAGGAAGTACCAGCGCCAAAATGCGGAGCCAATAATGTTTTGGTAGAAAATTTATATTCTTTAATTTCTTCTGGCACGGAGATATCAAGTTTAAATTTTTCTAAGCAGCCTTTACCCCTCAAAGTCCTGAAATACCCGACT
>Ga0315294_10003095_pt1 | contig 18087 bp, 12 predicted proteins | sample YL17G13_40_MG_FD_203626 | JGI IMG/M metagenome (GOLD analysis project Ga0315294, IMG submission 203626) | Sediment microbial communities from Yellowstone Lake, YNP, Wyoming, USA - YL17G13_40 | ecosystem: Environmental > Aquatic > Freshwater > Lake > Sediment | place: USA: Wyoming | collected...
GAGAGTGAGCAGGAGAGAGGCTGTAAGCTGTGTTGCACAGCCTTGTTTCATTAAGAAGAGGCAGAATATATATATAGGTTTGTAGGTTTTGTAAATTTAGCAAGCAGGAGAGAGGCTGTGAGCTGTCTCACGGCCTTGTTTTATTAAGAAGAGGTAGAATATAGTATAGGTTTGTAGGTTTTGTAAGCTTGGCAAGCAGGAGAGGGCTGTGAGTTTTGTCACAGCCTTTTTGTTTGTATTGCTAAAGAAGGTTTTGCAACGTACTCATCTTCACGCCATTGTCGCGTGAGGATGATGAAATGTAGATGCTGCCGGCGAAGAATGAGGAGAAGCAATGTTCAGGAAGCAGTATGCACAACCGAACAAACGCTTCTCTTGCAGACGGTAGGAAATTCAGCGGGATTTTATGCGCGGTATTTCTTATTTGGGGGACGACAGGAATTTCTTTTGCGGGCAATACCAAAAACATAATGCTCACAGGTTACTGGCCGCCGAGCAATGAGATGCTCAGGAAATTCAGCACCGCCCCAAATCAAAATCCAGCGGGGTGGCAGGGCCAAAACTGGGAAGGTCGCGGCTACGATATTTATGCTTACTTCCCTGAATTCCCGGGTGGTACCGGCAGCAATCCTAAAGGCAACGGCGACTTCGAGGTCGATTATCAGGACGTTTCAAACGATTTTTGGTGGATTACCGGTAATATTCATCCTGTAGCAATCCTCAGCTACGGTAAAGGTACGACTTCCTGGGAATTAGAATATAATGCCAGAAATTTATCCATCTGGAGCGACGACTGTTTGAATCCGTGGCAGCCAACTCCATCTCCTCCTGATAACAGTGTACCAGCCGGATACGTACGCAGTTCCACCTTACCTGTTCAGGCTATCGCCGATACTATTAACAACTCCGGAACAGGTGTCAATGCCCGGGTCGATTGGGGTGGTGATGCTGGGGCATTTTTATGCGAATATATGGCTTATCATGATGCGTGGTATCAGAGCTTTCATAGCGACCCTTGCGACCAATACCGCTGTCTGGCAGCAGGTTTCACTCACGTCCCGGGCAGTTTAAGCGTAAGCACAGCAACCACGGCTTGTGAAATTGCCCTGCGGACCGCGATTGACTATCTGGACTCTCAATTGTTATCTTATACTGTCTGCGGCACGGTAACGTATGATGGTTCGCCTCTTGCCGGGGTAGTAATGAATGGCCTGCCGGGTAATCCTGTTACTGACGCAAATGGTTTTTATGCTGCCAAAGTCGGCGCAGGCTGGTCGGGCACGATTGCCCCGATAGAAGCAGGATACGCATTTAACCCAGCCGAACGAGCATATAATAATGTAAGAACCGACCAATTATCTCAAGACTATGCAGCGTACACCGCTATCTCCCAGACTATTGAGTTTGATGCTGCCAGCTCTGATGCCGACAGTTCTGCAGGCACAACATTAAACTGGTCGCATACCCTTGGTAGCGGCAGCAATCGTATTCTGATAGTGGCAGCCGTTTGCGAAGATGCCATTGCTAAGAACCAGGTAATAAGCAGCGTCAAATATAATGGCGTCAATATGACCAAGGTGCTGGCATCCAGTAAAAGTTGGGGTTATATCAAGGCGGATTTATATTATATGTTGGACGCAGATTTGCCATCATCCCCGGGAAGTTATATTGTTTCGGTTACTTATAACGACATCGTTGTCACTCACGCTGGCGGCGCTATTTCCCTCAAAAATGTAAAGCAGCAGGTTCCAGAAACGGTTGTCACTAACTCACTGGCTTCGGCAACAGCTATCTCAACCGAGATTAACACATTGAGCAGTGGTGCGTGGATAGTTGATGTGGTGGGCCATAGTAGAAGCGGTTCCTTCTCCAGTTCCACGTCCGCAGAGCGGTGGGATCAAAGTAGTGGAAATCATACAGGAGCCGGCAGCACTACCTTGGCAGCTTTGGGAGGCCCAGCTGCGGTCGGTTGGGATTTCAGCGGCAGTAACGGCACAATAATCCATTCGTTAGCGGCGTTCGCACCCGCACAAACGGCAATACCTGCCGTGCATACATTGACAGCCTCTTCGACTGGTGGAGGATACGTAGCGGCACCCGGAGAGGGAGCGTTCCAGTATGAATCTGGTGCGGTAGTTGATGTCGTTGCTTCGCCGGAAGCTGATTGTCACTTTGTCAACTGGACGGGTAGCGGCGTAGTTGCGGGCAGGGTTGCAGACCCGAACGCTGCCAGCACAACAATAACAATGAACGGCAACTATACGATAGCAGCCAGCTTTGCGATAGACCAGTACACCATTACAGCTACGGCAGATGCGAACGGCTCAATTAATCCATCGGGACAGGCGATAAAAGAAGCCGGACAAGACCAGTGGTTTATAGCTGTTTCCAAGAACGGCTATGCGGTGCAGAAATGGTATCTGGATGATGGGGGCGTCCAGAGCGGCGGCAGTACCTTTGCACTTACTAACATTCGGGCTGATCATACAACTCACGTTACATTTGAGCGGCTTCCTTGGGATGATTTTAATGACAACAGGCAGGGCGCAGCATGGTGGTCATTTGCGGACAGTTCTGAGAATGTCTGGGTGGTTGAAGATGCTAACCGACTGAACCTCAGAGCCGCCGGTGCGGTTAATAATCTTGTCGCTGATTATGTAGCCAATGGCTGGAGCTTTGATGCTAACGAAGATTTCTCGTTCAAAGTTGATTTCCACTACGCCCGTACCAGCAACCAGGACGGCTGGGTCGGAATAACTGTTGAAAATGACGGTAACAATTACGTTGCAATTTCAGCCGGTTCAGATAGTAGCGGACCATATCTCTACTATGAAAAGATTGTTGACGGCAGTGCAATATTCGAAGAGGAACCGAGAAGCTCAGATGACGGAACACTATATGTCTCGTATGACGCCGGCGCAGACCAGTTGTATTTGAGTTTCACCGGATATGGTGCGGCAAACGCCTGGAAAACTTTATCAGGTCTCTTACAAAATCAATGGGCGTCTGGACCAGTTAGTGTGGCTATTGGGGGCGGTTGTGGCGGCGGGGGCATCGATAATGGCCAGGCTTATCTGGACAATTTTGAGGTTACTGCCGGCAGAGTACTTGGCTGGCCGTCAGCGGCTGACCTTAACAGAGATGGCTTTATTGATTGGCTTGATACTTTGGTGATAAGACAGCATTGGCTTGAGGTCGGCGTGGGCATTGAAGGGGATCTTAACAATGATGGCATTGTAAACTTCCGCGATTTTGCCGAGTTTGCGTTGGCTTGGTAAAGTTAAACACACTGACAGGCAATGTTGTTGATATTGGTGCTGCAGAAGGTTTTTACACATCTAATTCGAGTGAATGATAGGACAGAGGAACGGTCAGCCGTTAGACTGAGTAAACCGCACCCGACAGGAATCAAACCTGTAACCTTCGGATTCGAAGTCCGCAACGACAAAATCACGACTCTATAGGCAACAAAAGCTTACAACATCCCTTGCTTGTGTTATTATTCAGCTCCTTTCAGGGTCAAGAGGCCCCATTATGGAGGTGAAATGGGCGATTTTCGGCGAGTAGAGGCAAGAAAAAGCGGGCCAAACGACCCAAACCCAACAACAGGATTAACACTGGCTCGGGAACGTTTACAAACGATTCACTGATAGAACGGCTGGTGAATCCTTGAACATGTAGCCTATACGCAGTACAGCTAGTGCTGATTTGTTGATTTTGCCACTGGGCCTGAGGAGTTTTACTCCATTGGTGGTTGTTGGTTGGTTGACCAATTACCCATTAACGCATATGCGTTGAGTGTATGGGTCGGGGAGTTTTTCTTATTCCACAAAAGCTGCAGTTATAAACGTCTTTTAGCGAAAAAAATTATCATCGGTTCTTACCAACTCCGAAATCATCAGACTATTGCCAAACACGCTTAAAAAGCATATAAATTTAGGTTGGTATGGCGAAAGACATGAAAAAACGAATTGAGCAGCTTCGCGATGAGATTCGCAGGCACGACTATCTTTATTACGTACTTAATCAACCTGAAATCAGCGACCAGCAATATGATAAGCTCTTTGCCGAACTGAAATCATTGGAAGAGGTGAACCAGCAATTTATAACTGCAGATTCGCCTACTCAGCGTGTTTCCGAGCGGCCGCTGGAGGGTTTTGCAACGGTGAGACATGCCGCTGCCATGCTGAGTATTGACAATACATATAGTCCCGAGGAACTGAGGGCGTTTGATGAGAGGGTGGCAAAGGGACTTGGCAGCAGAAATTATGATTATGTGGTCGAGTTGAAAATCGACGGTCTTGCGGTAAGCCTGCGTTATGAAAAAGGAAGATTTGTCACTGCAGCTACTCGTGGTGACGGTGAAGCGGGTGATGATGTCACTGCCAATGTGCGGACGATAAAGGCTGTGCCGCTGGTGCTCTTGGGCGGTCGCAAAATCCCCGATGTGCTTGAGGTCCGCGGCGAAGTATATATGCCGACGAAGGCGTTTTTGGGGCTGAACAGGGTTCGCGAAAAAGCCGGTGAGCCAGCTTTTGCCAATCCTCGAAACGCCGCAGCAGGCTCTTTGAAGCTGCTTGATGCGAGAATGACCGCTGCGAGAAATTTATCGTTCTTTGCTTATGCCACCGGCGAACTTTCTTGGGCCCTGGCGGAGAATCATTACCAGACGCTGCAAAAATTCAGAGAGCTTGGCTTGCCTGTTAATCCGCATATTAAAAGAGCCAAAGATATAGATGAGGTAATAAAGATTTGTCTTGGCTGGAGTGATAAGAAGCAGAGTCTGGATTATCAGATTGACGGGATGGTGATAAAGGTCAACCGGTTCGACCAGCGGGACATACTCGGTGCAACGGGCAGAGCTCCCCGGTGGTGCATTTCGTACAAGTTTGCCGCTGAGCGTGCGGAGACTATCGTGGAATCAATCGACGTGCAGGTCGGCAAGAGCGGGATTTTGACGCCGGTGGCGAATTTGGCGCCGGTTCAGTTGGCGGGGACAACGGTGAAGCGGGCAAGTCTGCACAACTTCGACGAATTGAAGCGTCTTGATGTCCGCTGCGGTGATACGGTGATGATTGAAAAGGCGGGGGAGATAATACCGCAGGTGATAGAGGTGTTGAAGGACAGGCGGCGGGGGTCGGCGAAGAAGTTTGAGCTGCCGAGGAAGTGCCCGAATTGCGGAGGGCCGATAGCCAAGGACAAAGACGGCGTTTATATCCGATGTCTGAACCGGGATTGCCTGGGTCAGTTGAAGGAGCGATTGAAGTATTTTGCCGGCCGAGACCAGATGGACATTGAAAACCTGGGTATTGCTCTGATTGAACAGCTGGTTGACACGGGGCTGGTGAAAAATTTCGCAGACCTCTACAAATTGCAGAAGGCTCAACTGGTGGAGCTGGAGCGAATGGCGGAAAAAAGCGCTGCGAATGTTATAGAGGCGATTGCAAAAAGTAAGACGCAGCCCTTGTGGCGGTTTATCGCGGCTTTAGGTATTCGTCATATTGGGGGGCAATCGGCCCAGATACTGGCTGAGCATTTCGGCTCGCTTGATGCTCTTATGGATGCGGAGCTTGGGACGCTTGAGACCATAGACCAGATTGGGCCGACGATGGCGGAAAGTATCTATGAATACTTTCGAAATTCAAAGAATCGCGCGATTATCAAAGAGATGCGAAAATTGGGGGTAAGGCCGGAGCAGCCGAAAATCAAGCGGTCGGATAAGCTGGCTGGAAAGACAATTGTTGTTACAGGGGCGATTGAAAGCTTCAGCCGGTCGCAGATTGAACAAACGATAAAAGAAAACGGCGGAAAAGTGTCTTCGAGCGTCAGCGGGAAAACCGATTTTGTATTGGCTGGGAAAGAACCCGGCAGCAAACTTGAAACAGCCTTGAAACTGGGAGTTAAGGTTATAAACGAAAAGCAATTTTTGGAGATGATCGGTATCAAGGCTAAAAAATGACCGACCAGGACGCCAAATATATGGGGGCAGCATTGAAATTGGCTCAGCGGGGCATTGGCTCGGTTGAGCCAAATCCGGCGGTCGGCTGTGTTATCGTAAAGAATAACCAAATCATCGGCAAGGGCTGGCACAGAAAGTTTGGCGGGCCGCATGCGGAGATAAATGCTCTGGAAGATTGCAGGAGAGAAGGCATCAGTGCCAGCTGCGCGACGATGTATGTTACACTTGAGCCGTGCTGCCACTATGGGAAAACACCGCCCTGCACGGATGCAATTATCGCGGCAAAATTGGCGAAGGTTGTTGTTGCGACAATCGACCCATCGGCGCATAACAACGGCAAAGGTATTAGAGAATTACGCAAAGCAAAGATAGAAGTTGAGGTTGGCGTTTGCGAAAAGCAGGCAAGACTGCTAAATGCACCGTTTCTCAAATTTGCTGCCACCGGCAAGTGCTGGGTGATACTGAAATGGGCGCAAAGCGTTGACGGCAGGATTGCATATACAAAAGCAATCGCAGAGCAGGGGTGGATTTCATCAGAGCAAAGCAGAAAAGATGCACACAAGATTCGGCGACGTGTTCAGGGAATATTGGTTGGTATAAACACTGTAATTGCTGATGACCCACAATTGACTGCCAGGCCGGCTGGAAACAAGAAGGCTGTCAGAATCGTGCTGGATAGTCACCTGAAGATACCTTTGGGTTGTAAGCTGCTGGCTACCGCAAAAAAAGTTCCTGTGCTGATTGCAACAAGTCGGCAGGTGATAGAAGCAAAATCCGGCAAGGCAGGAAAAATCATTGAGACAGGGGCCCAGTTATTGGCTGTTCCGCAAAGGCAGGGTAAAGTTGATTTGGGATTTCTTCTGAAGGAATTGGCCAATCGCGGGATTGCACAGGTGCTTATTGAGGGCGGGGCAAAAGTAATCACATCGTTTCTGGAGCAAGGATTGGCGGACGAAATCTGCGTTTACATTGCACCAAAAATGCTCGGTCGCAAGGGAAGAGTAAAAATAAGCCAGTCGATGGCGAAATTGGCTGGGGGTGCTGGTTTGGACTATCTTGATATAGAGCAATTCGGCGATGATATTCGTCTGACGGGATTATTAAAAAAAGCGGGCGAGTAGAAGATTTTTTAAAGAGGGGTTATGAAGAAGATAGAAGTTTTGGGTCTGCAGAGCATTCCTGAGATTAAGCAGGGGGATAATTTGGCTGAAATTGTCGTCAACTGCGCAAGAAATGAAATCGGGGGTCTGCTGGAAAAAGATATTATTGTTCTGACCAGCAAGATAGTGTCCAAGGCGGCGGGGCTTACCAGAAGGCTCAGCGAGGTCAAGCCGGGGAAGAAAGCTTTGGCAATATCCAGAAAGACCGGCAAGGACGCCAGATGGGTGCAGATGATTTTTGATGCAGGGCACGAAATTCTGGCGATTATTCCTCTGGAGGGCCTTGTCGAGCAGCATATTATGAATGCTTCAAAGGACAGCAACTGCACCAGGGAGCTTATCGAGCACGAACGGGCTATGTGTGTTACGAGAGACAAGAACGGCAGGATATGTACATCCGATGCGGGAATTGACGGCTCAAATCATCCTGTTGATGTAGTAAGTCTTCTGCCGGCCGATGCCGACGGGGAAGCAAGGAAGGTAAGGGAGCAGGTTCAGAAGCTCTGCGGCAAGAAGGTAGCCGTAATCCTGGCTGATACGGAGATGATGCCGTTTGGGACAATGGATCTAGCGGTCGGGTCATCCGGTATTGAGCCGAGGGCGAAGATGTTCGGCAAAAAGGATTTATTCGGCAAGCCCAAGTTCGGCGGAATGGACCTGGTTGCCTACGAGCTAACTGCTGCGTCGGCCCTTGTATTTGGGCAGGTAAATGAGGGCATTCCCGTCGCGATTATAAGGGGCTGCGAGTACGAGATTAGCGAAACTGAGAATATTTCCAACACTTTGCTGCCGCGAGCGGGTGGTATGGGCGTTGCTGAGGTGGTCAAAGCGACGATGCGGGCAACTGCTGCTGCCCGACCGCTGAAAGAGCGAATACTGCTAAAGATAGCTTCGTGGTTTGTGTAGATTTAGGGGTTTTTGTCGAACATTTTTTTTCTTCGCAGGATGTGGTGGTAGTGCTGTGCGAAGCGGTGGGCTTCGTCGCGGACATATTGCAGCAATTTGAGGGCGGGAGAAGTTTTGGGCAGCTTCAATGGTTTGGGACATGTCTGCAAAAAAAGCTCTTCTTCTTTTTTGGCGATTGCGGCGATTTTCGGAATGGGTGCGTTCATTTCTTTAAGAGCTGCCTGCGCTGCGTGCAGATGGCCCCGGCCGCCATCGATTAAGACAAGGTCGGGCCAGAGTTCCTCGCCGGCAAGGGCGTATTTGTATCTGCGTTTTACCACTTCGGCAATCATTGCGTAGTCGTCGATGCCTTCAACGGTTTTTATTTTGAACCGGCGATAGCCGCTTTTGAACGGTCTGCCATCGATGAATTTGACTAACGAGCCGACCGATTCTGAGCCGGCGATGTTTGCAACGTCGATACCCTCGATAATTCGGATCGGCTGGGTGCTTTGCAGTATTTTCTGCAGTTGTTCGAGGGCATGGGTCGGCTCAGCGGCGAAAACCTCGGGCTGGATGTTTTCGTCGGGTGTGCCTCTGCGGTCGAGCCTTTCGATGAGTCTTATGCGGTCGCGGAACATTGCTGCTTTCTCGTATTCAAGGGCCTCGGCTGCCTTGGCCATTTGTTTTTTCAGCTGGCGAAGAATAGTCGCACGCTTTGAGCGCAGGAATTTTATGAGGTCCGTAATGACTTTTTTGTACTGGCGTTTATTGATTTTTGCTGCACAGGGGGCGGTGCATTGTTTTATATTGTACAAAATGCATGGGCGGAAGAATTTTTGTTTTGGGTCGTCTGAGCTGATATTCAGGTTGCAGCTTCGGAACCTGAATATTTTTTGCAGTTCTACGAAGACAGCCCGCAGGTCCTTTGCGCCGGCAAATGGGCCGAACAATCTGCTGTCTGGATGTGGTTTTCGGGTGATATAGACGCCTGGAAAGTCATCGGCGGTGGTGATTTCCAGATAGGGGAAGGTTTTGTCGTCGACGAGGTCTGTGTTGTAAGAGGGGTGGATGTCTTTAATCAGGCGTGCTTCCTGCAGCATAGCCTCGACTTCATTTTTGGTTTCGAGGAAGTCAACGGTTTGAATTTTATTTAACATTTCCGTGATTTTTGGGCCGCGAGAACCAGCGAGGTCGCTATTTTGCTGGAAATAACTAGCGACGCGGGAGCGGAGATTTTTGGCCTTTCCTATATAGAGGACCTTTTCGGCAGAGCCTTTCATAAAGTAAAGGCCCGGGCCGGTTGGAAAGCCCTTTATTTTTTCGCGGATTGCCTGGAATTTATCGAGCGTTTTCTCTAGCATATGTTTAATCTTAACATCGTTGTGAGATTATCTAAAACAGATTGGCTCAATGTGAAAATTTTTTTCTCTTCATAGATTCAGTAGCTGCAAGGACTAATGACAGGACGAGAAATTTTGTGCCAGAATTTCTAACTTTTAGGCTTTACAGGTGTTCGAATCGCAAGTAAGTTGTATTTCGCTTTACCACCTATATCTTGATTTGATTTGGTGTATTATACTATATGTTGTGGTATCATAATTTGCAGGGAGGCGTTTAAATGTCCTATAAGTTTGACCCCGAGAACCCCTTTAAGAACCAGCAGACACAGCCAGAAACTACAGTAACAGACACCAACCGGAAGGGTTTGAGGATTGAGCACTTCTTTTCAACTGCAGGGGTGCATCCGTTTGAGCAGCTGGAATGGGAGAATCGCTCGGCCAAAATCAGCAGTGATACTGGCGAAACAATCTTTGTGCAGGACAATATCGAGGTTCCTGCCTCGTGGAGTCAACTGGCAACAAAGGTTGTTGCCAGCAAATATTTTTATGGTGATATTGACTCCGGCAAGCGGGAGCATTCAGTAAAACAGCTTGTGCATCGTGTTTGCAAGACTATCGCCGACCGCGGCAAAAAGGACGGTTATTTTGCCACCAATGAAGATGCTGAAATTTTTTACAACGAGTTGACGTGGCTGTGTGTCAACCAGTATGGGTCATTTAATTCGCCGGTGTGGTTTAATGTGGGTCTTTATGATGTCTACGGAGTTGGCGGCAGCAAGCACAATTTCCGCTGGGACGCCGAACAGCAAAAGGCTGTTGCGTGCGAAAACAGTTATGAATATCCACAGGCATCAGCCTGTTTCATTCAGTCGGTCAAGGACTCGATGGAAGACATAATGCGTCTGGCAACGAGCGAAGCGATGCTGTTTAAGCACGGCTCTGGAACAGGAACCGACCTTTCAACGCTGCGAAGCAGCAAGGAGAAGCTTTCCGGCGGAGGCAAACCATCAGGACCTTTGAGTTTTATGAGGGTCTACGACCAGATAGCAGCGGTGATTAAGTCCGGCGGCAAGACCCGCCGGGCGGCAAAGATGCAGTCGCTGAAAATCACACACCCGGACATTAAAGAATTCATTACGTGCAAGGCCGAAGAGGAGAAAAAAGCCTGGACACTTGTTGAGGCGGGCTACACCGGCGATTACAACAACGAGGCGTACAACAGCGTAATGTTTCAGAATTCCAACCTTTCTGTGCGTGTAACCGATGAGTTTATGCAGGCGGTGGAAAAAGATGCGAAATGGGCGACGTATACTGTAACAACAGGAGAAAAACTGGAGGAGCATTCGGCACGTGAGCTGATGAGGCTGATTGCAGAGGGTACGAGAGTTTGTGGCGACCCAGGCATACAGTACCACAGCACAATCAACCGCTGGCACACTTGCCCAGCTTCCGGGCCGATCAATGCGTCGAACCCCTGCAGTGAATATATGTTCATCGATGATTCGGCGTGCAATCTGGCTTCACTGAATCTTATAAAGTTTCGCAAAGAGGACGGCTCTTTCGATGTAGTCAGCTTTAAGAAGGCTGTTCGACTGTTTATCATTGCCCAGGAGATCCTGGTTGATAACGGCAGTTATCCGGAACCATCAATCGTTGTGAGCAGTCACCGATTCCGAGCCCTTGGATTAGGATACGCAAATCTCGGTTCGCTAATTATGAGCCTGGCTTTTCCCTACGACTCTGATCAGGCCAGGGCTTTGGCTGCATTGATTAGCGCGATACTGACAGGAACCGGTTATGTAGCAAGTGCGGAAATTGCGTCGGCAAGGGGGCATTTTGAAGGGTTTGGCGATAATAAAGATGCGATGCTGAAGGTTATAAATATGCACCGTCAGCACGCTTATAATATTCCCGAGTCACACTGTCCGGACTATCTGCGCAACGCTGCCAAAGATGTTTGGGACGAGGCTTTCGACAGCGGCTCTAAGGTGGGCTTTCGGAACGCTCAGGTAACGGTTATTGCGCCGACGGGGACCATCGGCTTTATGATGGATTGCGATACTACCGGCGTTGAGCCGGATATTGCCCTGGTGAAATACAAATTGCTGGCCGGCGGGGGGATGCTCAAACTGGTCAACAAGACTGTGCCAATGGCTCTCGAACGGCTTGGCTATAGCGTCGACGAGATCAAGGTGATATGCGATTACATAGATAACAATGAAACTATCGAAGGAGCGGAAACACTTAATCCGGACCATCTGCCGGTTTTTGACTGTGCTTTCAAGCCTCGCAGCGGGAAAAGATGCATCCACTATATGGCACATTTAAAAATGATGGCTGCGGTTCAGCCGTTTATATCCGGCGCTATCAGCAAAACCATCAATATGCCAAATGAAAGTACAACGGAAGAAATTGCGGCAGCTTATATGGAAGGGTGGAAGCTGGGGTTGAAGGCGGTGGCAATTTATCGGGATGGTTCGAAACAGGTCCAGCCTGTATCTACCAGAAAACACAAGGAGGGCGGCAAGGCTGCATCCGGAAACGGTACTCAAGGCCGGCCATTTAGGCGCCGGCTGCCGGATACTCGCCAGAGTATAACGCATAAATTTTCTGTTGCAGGACATGAGGGGTACCTGACGGTGGGGCTATATGAGGACGGTCAGCCTGGTGAATTATTTATCACTATGGCCAAGGAAGGCAGCACCGTCGGGGGCCTTATGGATGTTATAGGCACGTGCACTTCAATGGCGTTGCAGTATGGCGTGCCCTTAATCACGCTTGTAGACAAATTCAGGCATGCCCGGTTTGAGCCGGCCGGAATGACGTCAAACAGAGATATACCTTTTGCAAAAAGCTTAATTGATTATATTTTCTGCTGGATGGGCTGTCAGTTTATACCCGGTTATGCCGAGAAGAATCTGCCTGACAGAACGGAATCGCCAAGGACGAATAAGAATGTAACAACCGCTAAACAACTGGTTGAGAAGACTAAAGACCTGGCGCAGAAAATTGCTGAAGCAAAGGCTGCGACGAAGGTCAAATCGAAACATGGAGATAAAGAATCTTCAGATGAAAAGCAGACGAGTAAGCGTCTATTTCCCGCTTTGAAGAACAGATTTGTGGAACTTGGGGACCGAATCGGGGTTTTTGTGGGCTCATCGGTCGCTGACGAATCAGCCGATCCATTGCAGTCTGAAGCTGAGGTTATGCAGCAATTTAATGTACAATTTGAGCATTTCCAGGATGATGCACCAGCTTGTGATGTTTGTGGGGCAATTACGGTTCGCAACGGCAGCTGCTACAAGTGCTTCAACTGTGGCAATTCGATGGGTTGTTCATAAATCGTGGCTCGTCGCTGGTGATTCGTGATTCGAGAGCAGACAAAGACGGTTAAAAACAAAGGGCCGCAGGACTATCCCTACGGCCCGGTAATTTTAGCTTCTTTACTTTAGCTTGTTATTTTCTGTTTCGCCGCAGCAGAGCAAGTCCACCAATCACCAACAGTGACAACGTAGCCGGTTCAGGAACGGCGATGATACTTCCCGAGGATGCTAAGTCCCCGCCGCTCTGATTGCCGACACGTCCAATATTGAGGACGCTGTCCCAACTACCGAATAGCGAGGCTGGCAGGCTTAACGTGTTGCCGTAATCCTGGAGGACGAAACACCACGTTTCGCCGGGTTCAAAGATAGTATCTACGGTTATGCTTTCATAGATTAGTGGTGTGTTACTCCCGACCCAGTCAATCGTGAAAGATCTTTGCCCGTTGAGCCGGAGCAAATCATCGTTCGTGATGTTAGTCTCTGGGTCTTTAACGTAAGCCACATTTGTCCAAGCCCTGCTGGTCAAGTTGGTCATAGTCACCTTGATGTTTGTGCCGCCTAAGTAATCTCTCGGGCAAGGGACATAGAAAGTTGGTTCCCATGAGGAAGATATCAACTCGTTGATTGGGAATCCATTACCCAGTTCATGCGTCCAAGGCCCTGTCATTGGGTCCTGACCTCCTGGGTTTGAGGTAGTGTCATAGATAATCGGTACGGCAACGGCAGGCGAAACACCAATAAACAATAATACACAGCTACAAAAAATAAAGAGCAAAAGAATCCTTTTATTCATGTTTTCTCCTCCCAAACTGTACGGTTCTTTCGCTGGATGTTGATAAACCAATGGTGTGGTTACAAATGTTCTTAGTGGTGATAGAAGTGGATGGATACTCCTCCGTGTCTTCCCACTGTGATGACCAAAGCAATAATATATTATCAGACTTTGTCGCAATGTCAAAGGTTTCTTTTATTTTTTTTAATTTTTTTACTTTTCTGATAGGTTTTGCCTTATTAATCTGGAAAACGAAGGTTTTTCGCAGCTAAAGTATCGTTCCATATAGACTTAAAGCTGGTTTTCCCCTAAGCCAGGATAACTGAAGAATGGTTGAGGTATTTAGTAAGCACTGTGGTTGTTTAGGGGGTAGCGGTGAATGTTTTTCATTAAAAACCAATTGACAGTTGGAGCCGGTTCGCTAAAATGCTTGTTTCTCTATAGCGACAGGAGTATTTCTATGAAGAGTTTTATGGCAAAAAAAGGACAGTGTGAGAATAAATGGTTGCTTGTAGATGCCGATGGAGCCATTTTGGGGCGACTGGCTGCAAAAATAGCCCCGATACTGATGGGAAAGACCAAGCCGACATATACACCTCACGTTGATGTAGGCGACTATGTAATTGTGATAAACGCTGACAAAATAAAGGTTACCGGCAAAAAGAGAGAGGCCAAGGAATACGAGCATTACACTTATTACCCCAGCGGGCACAGGTATGTGAGCTTTGCCGATATGATGGCCAGGAAGCCTGAAAAAGTGATTGAGCTGGCGGTAAGGCGAATGCTTCCGAAGAACAGGCTTGGCAGAGATATGTTGAGAAAGTTGAAGGTTTATCGTGGGGTCGAACATGAACAGCAGGCCCAGAAACCTGAAAAGATAAAATTATTTTAGAGGGACGCCATTTTGCTATTGATTGCAAGGTGCTAACCCGGAAAGAATTTGATTATGCCAGAGACCAAGGTTGATAATCCTGTAGCAAATCCGACAGTTGCGGCCAAAGCAAAAGAACCGCAGCCGTCATCGAAACCGGCCAAGAAGGAGCCGGATAAAAGTGGTTTCTATTGGGGCTTAGGCAGAAGAAAAAGTGCTGTTGCCCGTGTAAGGATTAAGCGCGGTAACGGCAAATTGCTCATTAACAAAAAAGAGCTGACAAATTACTTTGCACGAGAACAGGACAGGAAAGCGGTTTTGTCGCCTCTTAAGGCGGTAGAAGCGGAAAAGGATTTTGACGTTTTTGCCAACGTACGAGGCGGCGGACCTACGGGACAAGCCGGTGCGGTACTGCTGGGAATTGCCAGGGCATTGAAAATCTACGACGAGGAAAAATATACCCAGATATTGCGGGATGGCGGCTATCTTACGCGTGACAGCAGGATGGTCGAAAGAAAGAAGCCCGGTCAGTCTGGCGCAAGAAAAAGGTACCAGTTCTCGAAGCGGTAATTTTGCAGTTTGCGGACAGAGGTTCGCAAGCAGAAAGTTTGCTTTTTTTCTTCTTTAATTTTCCTGTCATAGCTTAGGTGCAATTATGATACGTGTTGCCATCATCGGGGCAAGTGGATATACCGGTGCCGAATCAATAGGGATAATTCTGCGGCACAGCAAGGCGGAGCTGGTTTATCTGACATCGCTGCCGGAAGAGTGCGGGGCGGCAGGAGAGGTCTTTCCGCAGTTCAAGGGGCGATGCAATTTACAGATTGAGCCGTTGGATTTGGATAAACTCTCGGGGTTGGCTGATGTTGCTCTGTGCTGTTTGCCTCATAAGGTTTCTATGGGATTTATACCGAAGCTTTTGGACGCGGGACTGAAGGTAGTTGATTTCAGTGCGGACTATCGGCTCAAAGACCCGCAGCTTTATGAGAAATTTTACAGCGTAAAGCATACCGATACCAGCAATCTGAAAAAAGCTGTCTATGGTCTGCCGGAGTTGTTCCGAGAGAAGATAAAAGGAGCCAATCTTATTGCCAATCCGGGCTGTTTCCCTACCGGTGCTCTGCTGGCCATAGCACCGCTGCTTAAAAAGAAACTTATTGAAACGGACTCGATTATCGTCAATGCGGTGACCGGCTCATCCGGGGCCGGCAAAAATCCCTCCAGTAAATTTCATTTTCCGAACATGAATGAGAACCTCTTTGCCTACGGGGTCGGCACACACCGCCATACCCCGGAGATGGAACAGATCGCAAGCGAGATAGCAGGCTGCGATGTACATATGCTGTTTCAGCCGCACGCGGGGGCTTTTGACCGCGGAATTCTGTCGACGGTGTATTGTCAGCCGAAGGGGAAAATCGACAGTGCACGGCTTTCGGAGCTTTACAATAGTTTCTACGCTCATGAACCTTTTGTGCAAGTATGCAACAGTGCCCCGGGCGTTAAGGATGTTGCGGGGACAAACTACTGCCATATCTTTGTGACGCCTGTCAGGGACAAGATTGTGAGCTTTTCGGCGATTGATAATCTGGTGAAGGGCGCATCAGGTCAGGCGATTCAGAATATGAATATCATTTTTGGCCTGGAAGAAACCACAGGTCTGTTATAGGGGTAGGGATGTCTGCCGGTGTATTGAAAGTTGCTACCTGCCAGTTTGCCGTAGGAGGGGACATAAGGCGCAACAGCCGGCAAATCCAAAGATTTTTGCACAAGGCTAAAAATTCCGGTGCCGAAATAGTTCATTTCCCGGAGTGTGCTCTTAGCGGTTATGTTGGTACTGACTTTCCTTCGTTTGACGGTTATGATTGGGATTTGCTCAGGGGCGAGACGCAAAGGATAATAGCTCTTGCCGGCAAACTTGATATTTGGGTTGTGCTGGGCAGCACGCACAGGCTTACCGAGCCGAATAAGCCTCATAACAGCCTGTACCTGATAGGACCGAACGGCAAACTTGTTGACCGCTACGACAAGAGATTTTGCACGGAAGGTGATTTGAAACGATTGATGCCCGGCAACAGATTTGTGACCTTTACCATCAACGGCGTGAAGTGTTCGCTGTTGATATGTTTTGATTTGCGGTTTCCGGAGCTTTATCGCCAGCTTTGCAAGCAGGGCGTCAATTGTATATTTCAGTCGTTTTACAACGCAAGACAAGAGAGGCCAACCGTCCATAAATATATTATGCGGCAGACGATGCAGTGTCATGCGGCGACAAATTATTTCTGGATAAGTATGTCGAATGCCAGCAGTTATTATGCGCCATACGCATCTTGTTTCATTCAGCCGGATGGCAAGATTGTTCGTCAGCTCCAGAGCAATCGTGCCGGTGTTATGGTAAACACGGTGGATTTGAATAAAGACTTTTACGACCCGTCTCGGCTTTTTAGAGATATGGCTATAAATGGGGCACTTGGCAATGGGCCGAAGGTTATAAAAGACCAGCGGTCGAGAAACCGAACCGGTCTTTAGTGAGTTGACGGCGAAATGCTGTAAATTTTTTTGCGAATTGCATGAGGATGGCTGTAAATGGAGAACAAAACTATTACCTCACCGAAAGGTTTTTTGGCGGCTGGGGTGCATTGCGGGATTAAGCAGTCGGGCAAGCAAGATTTGGGACTGATTGTCTGTCCGACCGGCGCAAAGGCAGCGGCGGTATTTACAACCAATAAAATCGTATCAGCGGCGGTTACTGTCAGCAGAAGACATGTAAAAAGTCCCACCATATCCGCGGTAGTTGTTAACTCCGGCAACGCCAACGCATGCACCGGCAAGGCAGGGATAAAAGACGCAATTACGATGTGCAAGGAAACTGCCAAGGGGCTTGAAGTTCGCCCGAAAAATATCCTTGTTGCTTCCACCGGCATTATCGGTCATCCATTGCCGATGAAGAAAATAGCTTCGGGCATTTCAAAGGCAGCAGCAAAACTTTCATCTTCGAGTTCTGCAGGTTTGGATTTTGCAAAGGCGATAATGACTACCGATGCCAGGTTGAAACAGGCCATGCGACGAATCGAAATATCGGGCGCCAGGATTACTATAGCCGGCACGGTCAAAGGGGCCGGGATGATTGGGCCAAAAATGGCAACGACACTTCTATTTATTACGACAGATGTTGCCATGAGCAAACCGCTGTTGGGTAAGGCATTGAGAACAGCTGTTGACAGTTCACTTAACAAGCTGACTGTTGACGGTCATCAGAGCACTAATGATACGGCTATAATGCTCGCCTCCGGGCTTGCAGGGAACCGTCCTATAGCGACACAGGGCCCACAATATAAGAAGTTCACCGGTGTTTTGGCAGAGTTGTGCGATGATTTAGCAAGGCAGATGGCTATAGGTGCCGAAGGGGCGACGCGAATATTTAAGGTTGTTGTCAATGGCGCCGCTACAAAAGCTGACGCAGCAAAAGCTGCAAGGGCGATAGCGGATTATCCGCTGGTGAAATGCGCGGTGCACGGCGGCGACCCCAACTGGGGCAGAATCATCTGCGCTGTCGGTTCGGTCGGAGTAAAATTGAATCCTAATAAGCTATCATGCAAGTTGGGGCCAATCACCGTTTTTAAGAATGGTGCACCAACGAAATTTGATGCAAAAGCTGCAAGTAAGATTATTTCACAAATCGAGCATGCAATAATGGTGAATCTGGGCGCTGGAAGATACAGCGATTTTTGTTACGGCTGTGACCTAAGTGCTGAATATGTAAGAATCAACGCAGAT
>Ga0315294_10003096_pt1 | contig 18087 bp, 17 predicted proteins | sample YL17G13_40_MG_FD_203626 | JGI IMG/M metagenome (GOLD analysis project Ga0315294, IMG submission 203626) | Sediment microbial communities from Yellowstone Lake, YNP, Wyoming, USA - YL17G13_40 | ecosystem: Environmental > Aquatic > Freshwater > Lake > Sediment | place: USA: Wyoming | collected...
CAAGGAGACAGAGGATGGCAACTATACCTACTTCTATGACGAATATGGAATCGGGTGGCGAATGCCCAGGGCTGGTGGTTTGTATTATGACATGTTCGATCACCCCCTGAGAGGTGATATTGACGAATCTAATGTTGACTGCTACGTATTGCCTGATCCAAAAGCCCCGGCTCGTTTCGTCGGTCTCAGAGAGACCGCAGAGAGAGTGATTAAAGAGGAACAACGAGCCCTGGTTGTGGGAAATCTCTCTGCTGGTATCTTCGAGATGTATCTATGGACCCGCGGTTTCATAGATGGCTATGCCGATTTCATCGGCAGGCCTGCACTCTCACAGAAAATAATGCACCGTTTCATGGATATTCAGCTAGCGTACTGGGAAAAAATGTTCGACGTCCTTGGCAACATGATCGATGTGGTTCAACTGGCTGACGATTTCGCCGGGCAAAATGATATGCTCATATCGCCCATCTCATATCGCAGGTATCTCAAACCGCTTCACAAGGAGTTGTTCGATTTCATCCGTTCACGCAGCAGCGCCAAGATCTTCTTGCACTCCTGTGGCTCTATTCGCAAGGTTATTCCCGAACTCATCGAGATCGGACTGGATATTATTAACCCGGTGCAGGTCAGTGCAGCAGGCATGGATTCGGCCGAGCTGAAACGCGAGTACGGCAAAGATCTCACTTTCTGGGGCGGTGGTGTAGATACACAGCGGGTCTTTGACGAGAACCATACTCCTGAAGAGGTACGCGAAGATGTTAAACGCCGTATCACCGACCTCATGCCTGGAGGCGGATTCGTATATGCTGCGGTTCACAATATCCAGGGCAATGTGCCGCCTGAGAATATCATGGCGATGTGGGAGACGCTTCAGGAATATGGGACATACACAACCTAGCATAGCTTTTGGCACTTGTGTGGCCCGGCACTTGATAGGAAGTAAATCATGGAACAACTTCTGGAACCTACCTTCAGCATTGCCAAAGAATTTGATATTATCAATATTTCTAAAAATTGATTTCCCCAGGGTTTTTTAAAGTAAAAATATGTTTAATGGTTAAAAATTTGAATTGTTCAATATATAATGGAAGAAAAACATAGAGAAAATGATGACAATAAATAAAATCAATGTAAGGTGCTTCTCTCTCACAGACCTTAATCGGATTATGGAAATTGAGCACGCCTCATTTACTATTGATTCATTCTCGGAAGATATATTCATGAGTTGGTATCATAAGTGTCCCTATCTTTTTATTGTTGCAGAGATATCAGGAGTAGTTGTGGGATATATGATAACTTGCATTGCCCATACAAAAGGCTATGTTGCCTCTATTGCTGTTGATCCGGCTCATAGACATAAAAGTGTTGGGAAAACTCTTGTGTACTTTACTTTTAACCACTTGAAAACGTCTGGTGTGAAGATAATAGAATTAGAGGTTCGATCAACTAACATAGAAAGCATTCGTTTTTGGGAAAATTTAGGTTTTTTCTCTTTAAGAACCATCTCTAATTTTTATCATGATGGTACAAATGCCTTAAAGATGAGAAAGTTATTGGGGAATAGCTAATGATCAAAAAAGGTATGGTAATGGTTAGTAGATCGTTTTATACTTTATTTTAATTAAAAATTTTTACTGTATAATTACCTTTTATATATAAACAGGCAGTACAATTGGAAATAAGAAAAGAGTGATACAATGGATCCGAGAATAGAAAAACTGGCAAAAAACCTGGTAAATTATTCCTGCAAGGTACAAAAAGGAGAAAAAGTTCTAATAGAGTGTGTCGGCAGCTCCGGAATTCCACTTACCAGGGCTCTCATAAAAGAAATATATAAAACTGGAGGAGTGCCGTATACAGATTTAAGAGATAATAGCATTATAAGAGAGCTGCTTAAAGAAAACACTGCGGAACAGCTGGAATCTCTGGCTAAATACGAACTTGTCCGTATGAAGGAAATGGATGCCTTCATAGGAATAAGAGCCGGTGACAATGTTAGTGAAATGAGTGATATCCCACCGGAAAAAATGGCTGCTTATATGAAATATTTTGTTAAAGCGGTAAATGAGGAAAGAATAAACAACACCAGGTGGGTGGTTATAAGATATCCCAATAGCTCAATGGCACAACTGGCAAATACCAGTACGGAAGCTTTTGAAGATTTTTATTTTAATGTGTGCAATCTGGACTATGGCAAGATGTCAAAAGCTATGGATAATCTGGTAAAGCTGATGAATAAAACAGATAAGGTTCATATAACCGGTAAAGATATTGATTTGACCTTCTCCATCAAAGATATTTCCGCTAGAAAATGTGATGGTGAATTTAATATTCCGGATGGTGAAGTTTTTACAGCTCCAGTAAGAAATTCTGTAAATGGCAGGCTGGCCTATAACTGTCCGGCCGTCTATCAGGGTATTGCTTATGAAAATATCAGCCTGCATTTCAAAAATGGTAAGATTATTGAAGCCACCGCCAGTGATACAGAAAGAATCAATAAGGTTTTTGATACAGACGAAGGAGCCAGATATATAGGAGAATTTTCCATAGGTGTCAACCCATATATAACAAGCCCTATGAAAGATGCGCTGTTCGATGAAAAAATAATGGGAAGCTTTCACTTCACACCTGGAAAATGCTACAAGGAAACATCAAATGGTAATGATTCTGCGATACACTGGGACCTCGTATGTATACAAACACCTGAATATGGAGGCGGGGAAATTTATTTTGATGATATCCTGATAAGAAAGGATGGGAGGTTCGTAACTGAAGGACTGGAAGACTTAAATCCCGAAAACTTAAAATAGCATAAATTACTTTATCTTTTTTATAGGAGCAAAACTTACCAGCAGATGTTTTAAGCCGGCCTGATTAAACATTACATCCAGTTCACAGTCTTCAGCTAGTTTCTTTACTTTTAAAATTTTACCCTGCCCAAAATACTTATGCTCTATTAAATCACCCTTTTTATAACTGTAATAACCACCATACCCATTTTTCTCTGCTGCCGTGCCCTGCTTCATACTTTCAGACTCAATCCTGTTTTCATCAATTACAAGATCCGGGGGGATTTCATTTATAAACCTCGAAACAGTTCTAAAGCTGGTATCACCATAGATACTATGTGATTGGGAAGAAGATAAAAATACCTTTTCCCTGGCCCGGGTAATACCAACATAGCACAGCCTTCTTTCTTCTTCCAGCTCCTCAATACTGTTCATACTTCTGGAATGTGGAAAAATTCCTTCCTCCATTCCTATTATGAATACTACCGGAAACTCAAGACCCTTTGCATTATGAAGAGTCATCAGCACCAGTCCATCAGTACTTTCATCATAATTATCAATATCGGTAAGGAGTGAGATTTCTTCCAGAAATCCATCCAGATTATATAGGCCACCAACATCCCTGGAGTCCTTTTCAGTATCAAAGCCCTGAGAGTCTCTAAGGGAATCGGCAGAGATGTTATTTACTACAGCTTTTTCTTCATACTCTCTGGTAACAGTTAAAAGTTCCCTTAAGTTCTCTATTCTGTTTAAAGCTTTGATGGTGTTTTCCCGCTTAAGCTCTTTCATATAGCCAGTTTTTTCCCATATTTTCTGTAATACTTCACTAACCCCACGCTCTAAGGCAAGGCTTCTAAAATCTGCAATAAGTGATATAAATTTATCGATTCTTTCCTTTGGGCTCCTTCCCAGCAGAGGAATTTCATCACCCCTATAAAAAGCCTCACAAAAAGTCATATTATTCTTACGGGCATATTTTTCTATAACAGTAATTGTTAATTTACCAATCTTTCGCCTGGGAACATTCACAATTCTTACCAAACTGACTACATCCTTAGGATTCGCAATCAACTTCATATAAGCAAGCATATCTTTTATTTCTCTTCTATCATAAAATCTTAAACCCCCGTAAATTTTATAGGGTATATTTTGTCTTACCAAGTATTCTTCCACAGCTCTGGACTGTGCATTGGTCCGGTAAAAAATAGCAAAATCCTTATATTTCTTACTTTTTTCTCTTATATATCTTTCTATATTTTGAACCACAAAACTTACTTCCATTTTTTCATCCGGAGCTGTATATTTTGAAACCATTTCTCCTTCAGGATTCTCGGTCCATAAATTTTTATGTTTCCTGTTTTCATTATTTCTTATGATAAAATTTGCGGCATCCAGTATATTCTGAGTAGATCTGTAATTTTGTTCCAGTTTTATGACCACAGCATCATCAAACTGCTTATCAAAATTAATAATATTTTTAATCTCCGCACCACGCCAGCTATAAATGTTCTGGTCATCATCTCCAACCACACAGATTCTTTTATGCTTTTCCGATAAAAGTAAGACAATTTCATTTTGAGCAATATTTGTATCCTGAAACTCATCTACCAGAATATATTTAAATTTTTCCTGGTATTTCTTTCTTACTTCCGGAAATAAATTTAAAATGTCAACCGCAAACATCAAAAGGTCATCAAAATCAAGTGCGTTGGCTTTAAACAGCTTTTCCTGATATAACCCGTAAATTTTAGCCGCTGTTTTCTCGAAATAATCGATCGCCTTTTTCGAGAAGGCTTCATAGTCAATAAGCTTATTTTTGGCATCGCTAATGACTGACATCACTGCTTTAGGAGGAAATCTTCTAATATCTATATCCAGTTCTTTTTCAACATTGGATACCAGACTTAATGCGTCGTCAGCATCATAAATCACATAATTTCTGGACATGCCCAGGTGATTAATCTCGTACCTGAGGATTCTTGCGCAGAATGAATGAAAGGTACTGACCCACATATATTCCCCAATTCTGCCAACCAGTTCTATGACTCTTCTTTTCATCTCTCTGGCTGCTTTATTGGTAAAAGTAATAGCAAGAATATTAAAGGGGTCTACTCCTTTATTCTTAATCAGGTATGCAATCCTGTAAGTTAGCACTCTTGTTTTTCCACTTCCTGCGCCGGCAATGACCAAGAGTGGCTTTTCAGTGCTTTTTACCGCTTTAATTTGCTGGGGGTTTAAATATTTTTCTAATTCCAAGTTTCACTAAGCTATCTAATTTTCTTTCCAATAACACTTGCAATATTTTTTAACTGTCGCATCAACTCTACCAGTTCTTTTACATTTAAGGACTGTTGTCCATCACAAAGTGCCTGGGAAGGATTATTATGAGCTTCAACCATAAGACCATCTGCACCTACTGCAACTGCTGCTCTGCTCATAGGAGTAACCAGATCACTCTGTCCAACAGCATGAGAAGGATCAATAATTATAGGAAGTTTACTCAATTTTTTAATAACCGGAACTGCTGACAGATCCAGTGTAAATCTTGTATTGGTGTCAAATGTTCTTATCCCTCTTTCACACAGTACCACTTCTGTGTTTCCTTTTGAAGTTATATATTCAGCTGCAAGCAACCATTCCTTTATTGATGATGCCCATCCTCTTTTAATGATCACCTTTTTATTTCTTTCATTTGCCACCCTGCCAACTTTCTCAAGCAGAGCAAAATTAGACATATTTCTGGTGCCGATCTGCAGTACATCCACGTTATTTGCTATTATTTCAACGTTCTCGGTATCAGTAACCTCGGTCACTGTCTTAAGACCATATTTAACATTAATTTCCTTTAGATACTTTAGGCCTTCTTCCTCAAGTCCATGAAAACTATATGGAGACGTTCTGGGCTTATAAGCCCCACCCCGCATAAATGAAAGCCCCAGATCTTTTACCACCTTTGCAATAGCGTCTAATTGCTCCCAGCTTTCAATTGCGCAAGGCCCTGCAATTACAGTAAAATAACCCTCTTCAATCAACTTTACAGTGTTTTTGTCTTTAATTCCTTCAAGTTTTTCTTTTTTATTTTCCATTTAAAGATATTTCTTTCTAATATATAAAATAATTATTATTAGATACTTTTAAAATACAACAACCGGATATTCGGATATCGATATTTATAGACTCTCATCTTTTTCCAAAATCTGAACATTTCTCAGGATGCTTTCAAAAATCTGTATAATATTATCATTATATAGGGGTCCCTTATTATATTTAATAATATTATTAATTAATTCTTCCTCTCTTTTTGCATCATATAAGGGCGCATTTCTATCTTCTTTTAACCTTTTTATTTTCATTACCACCACTGCCCTTTTATTTAGAAAATCTACAATATTTTTATCAATTTCATTGATCTCTTCTCTATATTTTTTTAACTTTTCTTTAAAGTCGTTTTCCATCAATACTCCTTTGATTCTTTTTTTATTTTCATTTACTCCCACTCTATAGTGCTTGGCGGCTTCGAGCTTATATCATATACCACTCTGTTTACTCCATCAACCTCATTTATAATTCTCGTGCTCATTCTTTCAAGTACCTTATGTGGAAGCTTTACCCAATCCGCAGTCATTGCATCAGCGCTGCTTACTGCTCTTATTATTATCGGATATGCATATGTTCTTTCATCACCCATCACCCCTACACTTTTAATGCTGGCAAGCACAGCAAAAGACTGCCAGATACTTTTATATAACCCTGCTCTCTTTATTTCCTCAACTACTATCTCATCTGCATTCTGAAGTATTTTTATCTTTTCTTCCGTAACCTCGCCAATTATTCTGATTGCCAGGCCAGGACCGGGAAATGGCTGTCTCCAGACTATCTCATCCGGAAGACCTAATTCTATTCCTATCTTCCTTATTTCATCTTTAAATAATAACCTTAAAGGCTCAATTAATCCAAGCTTCATATCAACCGGAAGGCCGCCTACATTATGATGTGTCTTTATTCTAGCTGCATCTCTGGTACCGCTTTCTATCACATCAGGGTATAGTGTCCCCTGCACCAGGTAATTTACATTTTTTATCTTTGATGCCTCTTCTTCAAATATTCTTATAAATTCATTTCCAATTATCTTTCTTTTCTTCTCAGGGTCTGTAACTCCCACCAGTTTACTTAAAAATCTATCTTTGGTATTTACATGGATAAGGTTAATTTTAAAATTTTTCCTGAACGTTTCCACAACCTTATTTGCCTCCCCTTTCCGGAGAAGCCCATGATCAACAAAGATGCAGGTAAGTTTATTACCAACAGCTTTGTTTACTAAAACTGCCGCTACAGAAGAATCTACTCCTCCACTCAGACCACATATAACTCTTCCATCTTTTACTTTATCTTTTATTTTTTTTATCTGTTTTTCAATAATGGAAACCATGGTCCAGGTAGGTGAACATCCGCAGATATCAAACAGGAAATTCTTAAGTATATCCATCCCGGATGGAGTATGCATTACCTCAGGATGAAACTGTATCCCATATATTTTATTTTTAGGTTCTTCTATACCCGCAATAGGAAGATTTGGAGTGGAAGCTATAACATTAAAGGCTGGAGGAATCTTAACCACACTATCCTTATGGCTCATCCAGCAGGTTTCTACGGGCTTTAAGTCTTTAAAAAGCGGTGATTTTAAGTTCAGTTTTATTTTTGTTTTTCCATACTCGTTGTGTCCACTGGTAATAACCTCACCATCAAATAACCGGGTTATCAACTGCATTCCATAACAAATTCCAAGTATAGGTATGCCCAGAGAAAAAATCTCTTTATCGACTACAGGAGCTTTTCTGTCCTTTGATAGAATACTATATGGCGAACCAGAGAGTATCAGGCCACTGGGTTTCTTTTCCTTTATTTTTTCAATATCAGTATCATAGGGAATAAGTTCAGAATAAACCCTGAGTTCCCTGACTCTTCTTGTAATTAATTGGCTGTATTGCCCGCCAAAATCAACTACCAGTACACTATCCATATTACGCCCCCATACCTACTCTCTGCTGCTGCTGGTGGAGTTTACCTTCTGTTTTAATTGATGGAGCCACCATTACTTCAGCTTTCTGGAAATCCTTGATGTTTTCATAACCGCATGTAGCCATTGAAGTTCTCAGCGCTCCAAATAGATTTAAGGTTCCATCATTTTCAAATGCAGGTCCCACCAGTATTTCTCTCAAGCTAGCAGCTACATCTGTCTTAATTCTGGTACCCCTTGGAAGATCGGGGTGGAAGGTTGCCATACCCCAGTGATAACCCCTGCCTGGAGCTTCTTTAGCCCTTGAAAGCGGGGAACCTATCATAACCAGATCTGCGCCGCAGGCAATAGCTTTCGCAATGTCTCCGCCTGTACGCATACCGCCATCAGCAATCACTAATGAGTACTGTCCTGTTTCCTCCAGATATCTAACCCTTGCAGCTGAAGCATCCGCAATCGCAGTAGCCTGAGGCACACCAATCCCCAGCACCTGCCTTGTGGTACATGCTGCTCCGGGACCGACACCTACTAGAACACCAACCGCTCCTGTTCGCATCAGGTGCAGGGAAGTGGAATATGATGCACAACCGCCAACTATAACCGGGACCGGACATTCGGGAATAAATTTTTTCAAATCTAACGGCATTTTTGTCTTACTCACATGCTCAGCGCTAACTACCGTACCCTGTATTATCAGAATATCAAGACCAGCATCTATAGCTATATTATAATACTTTTCAACATTTTTAGGGGTTAAGGAGGCGCAGGCTATATCACTTTCTTTCTTTATCTGTTTTACTCTTTTAGCAATTAATTCCTCTTTAATGGGCTCACTATAAATTTTCTGCATTTTACTGGTAGCTTCTCCTGCAGAAAATTTTGAAATTCTTTCCAGAATTTCATCCGCATTATCATATCTGCACTGCAGACCCTCTAAATTCAGCACAGCAAGCCCTCCTATTTTTCTCATTTCTATAGCAAATCTTACGTCTACGACACCATCCATTGCTGAAGCCAGTACCGGCAGTTCAAGCTTATATTCTCCAATATTTACTGAAATATCAATATCCTCCGGATCCCTGGTTCTTCTACTTGGGACTATTGATACTTCATCAAAACCATAAGATCTCCTGCCAGTTTTCCCCTTGCCAATTTCTATTTCCATTTATTCCCCTTATCTTTTAAGTTTTTTCTCTTCTTTATTTATTAATCTTTTAATATTTTCTCTATGAGTAATAAAAGTAAGCACACTCCAGAAAAATGCTGCAATTACTATTGCCCATGTATCCCATATATGTCCGGTAACGGTAAAATAAAATGAAATGGGGGTAACAACAGCCGCACTTAAAGATGCCAGAGATACAATTCTAAAGACTGCAAAAATAACAGCCCAGGTGCCAAGGATAATAATAAATGGAAGTATCTTCAACCACATGGGATTATTTATGAATGGCAGGGTTGAGACTCCGATTACCACCCCTAAAGAAGCTGCGATTCCCTTTCCACCTTTAAATTTAATATAGGCAGGAAAATCATGGCCCAATATAACAGCAACGGATACAATGGAAAGAAGTATTAGATCCTGAGGATAAATGAAGTACAGTACCAGTATCGGTGTGAACCCTTTTATGACATCAACAACTATTGTTAAAATACCATAACCTGCACCAAGGGTACGTGTAACGTTAGTTCCCCCCACATTTCCGCTTCCATATTTTCTTATATCGTCACCCTTCTTTATTCTATGAATTACATACGCAGTGGGAAAAGCGCCAAAAAAGTAGGCTGCAATTACAAATATAATCTTATAAAATAAATCAATACCCATAATAAATAATAATAATTATATTAGTTCAGAAACTCTAGAAAAATCAAAAAGATATAAATCCTTTAAAAAACTGTAAAATTACTGCTTAAAAATCCATAGAATAATATTAAAGGAAATATTACTATAAGTCATTGATTTATTCAATTTATTAAGTGCGGTTTCAGCTCTGTCGTGCGACTATTTTATCTATTAACAGAATACCGGACCCATGTTTTTAAGTTTAATTTCGTGTAAAGATCGGCTTAAGTACTGAATCATGGTTCGGATATAATTTTTGCAAGTTGTGGCGAAATTCTTATGAAGTCATTAACATTTAAAGTTAAAATCCTGTCTATCTTCATTTGCCTGGCAGCATATAGTATTAATCCATCATAGCTTGCACATGGTTTTTGGCAATTATCAATGCCAATTTTATTTAGAGTTTGGTATGACTGCAGGTTTTTTTATGATACTTTCTCTGGTGAAATGAGCATAAGACTTAAAATCATTCTCAATATTTTCCTGCCATATGAATAGGGCTGGCTTTAATATTAAAGCCAGCCCTATTTCCTCTTTTATTTCTACTATTAAAGTCAAAGTAACTTTAATATTAACTTTAATCAGCTGTCATTACATTGGAGGCATCCCTCCGCCATAACCTCCTCCAGGAGGCATCATACCTCTATCTTTTTCAGGCTTTTCTGCAACAATCACTTCAGTTGTAAGCAGCAGTGCCGCTATAGATGCCGCATTCTGAAGCGCGCTTCTGGTAACCTTTGCCGGATCTATAATGCCGGCATCTATCATATTCACATACTTTTCATTTAAAGCATCCAGCCCTTCACCTTGAGGCAATCTTTTTACTTTCTCCACAACAACTGAGCCTTCCATACCGGCATTTGATGCTATTTGCTTCAGTGGTTCTTCCAAAGCTTTGATTACAATGGCTGCGCCTGTTCTAATATCTCCCTCAAACTTTTTTAGGTCAATTTTCGGAATTATATTTATAAGCACTACTCCTCCGCCTGAAACAATTCCTTCCTCAACTGCAGCTTTGGTAGCCGACAGGGCATCCTCTATCCTGTGCTTCTTCTCTTTTAGTTCTACTTCAGTTGCAGCACCAACTTTTATTACTGCCACACCGCCTGCAAGTTTTGCCAGCCTTTCCTGAAGTTTTTCTTTGTCAAAATCTGAATCACTCTGCTCTATTTCATTTTTGATTTGTTTTATTCTGCCTTTTATATCACTTGCAGAGCCTTTTCCTTCAACAATGGTTGTATTTTCTTTATCTACCTTAACCTGTCTGGCCGAACCAAGCATATCAAGAGTAACGTTTTCTAATTTTATACCAATCTCTTCACTTATTGCTTTTCCACCAGTTACTATGGCGATGTCTTCCAGCATAGATTTCCTTCTATCTCCGAATCCAGGAGCTTTTACTGCAAGTGCAGTAAGGGTGCCTCTAAGCTTATTAACCACAATAGTTGCCAATGCTTCTCCTTCAACATCCTCAGCAATTATAAGAAGTGGTTTGCCAGACTTCTGAATTTTTTCAAGGATAGGGATTAAATCTCCAACTGCCGCTATCTTCTGGTTTGAAATAAGAATATAAGGATCATTTAAAACTGCCTCCATTCTTTCAGCATCAGTTACCATATATGGAGAAAGATATCCTTTATCAAATTGCAGTCCTTCAACTAGTTCTATCTCGATACCAAATTTATTTGATTCTTCAACAGTAATAACTCCATCTTTACCTACCTTGTCCATTGCATCGGCTATTGTATGCCCGATTGTATCGTCTGCTGCAGAAATAGCTGCAACTTCAGCTATTTTCTTTTTATCTGTAGCAATATCCTGACTCATCAGACCAATCTGATCCACTACTATTTTAACTGCCTCTTCTATTCCCTTTTTTAACAGTAACGGATTGGCTCCTGCGGCTACATTTCTTAATCCTTCTTTTACCATTGCCTGCGCCAGAAGTGTTGCTGTAGTGGTACCATCTCCTGCAACATCATTAGTTTTAGTTGCAACCTCCTTCAAGAGCTGAACTCCTGCATTTTCAAAAACATCTTCAACTTCAATTTCCCTTGCGATAGTTACGCCGTCATTAGTAATTGTAGGAGTACCATATTTTTTATCCAGCACTACGTTCCTACCTTTAGGTCCAAGAGTAACCTTAATCGCGTCTGCTATTATATTTACGCCCCTTTCCAGGGCTCTTCTTGCAACCTCATCGTACTTAAGCTCTTTAACCATTACCTTCTTACCTCCTTTTTAAAATAAAACTTTTATTTCACAATTGCCAGAACGTCACTTTCTTTTATAATCAGATGTTCTTCACCATCAATTTTTACTTCCGTCCCTGAATACTTGGAATAAAGAACTACATCTCCGGCCTTTACTTCCATAGGAATTTTATCGCCTTTTTCATTCCGTGCTCCATCACCAACTGCAATTACCTTGCCTTCCTGGGGTTTTTCTTTTGCAGAATCCGGAAGTACGATCCCGCTTTTGGTTTTTTCTTCGCTAGGCTTTGGTTTCACCAGCAATCTGTCACCAAGTGGTCTGTATCCCATTACTTTTCCTCCTTCTAAAATATATTATACATTTATGCAAAAACATAAAAATAAATCAGCACTCCCTTTATTAGACTGCTAACACTTAGAAATAATAGTATAATGAAATTAAAAAATCAAGAATAAAACTTAAGAATTTTTTGTTTTTAAAATATGATTAAATAAAAACAATAAAATTAGCCCTAAAACAGAAAAATAACTATATGTCGCTTCTTGAATAAACATCAACTTTCAGGTCGTCGAATCTGCCCTCTAAATATCTATAATACCCCAGACAGGCAACCATTGCTGCATTATCCATGCATAAGTAAAGAGGAGGAATAAAGATTTTAATATTATTTTCCCTGCCCTTTCTTAAAAACTCTTCTCTGAGTTTGCTATTGGCAGCAACGCCGCCGCTAATAAGGATATTTTTTACACCAAATTTACTAGCGGCTTTAATGGTTTTTTCAGTTAAAACATCAACTATAGATTTCTGGAAACTTGCAGCAAGACTGGGAATATTTTTTCTAGCTGTAAGCTTTTCGTCTTTTTTTGTTCTATAGATTAAAGATGTTTTTAGCCCACTAAAACTAAAATTAAAGTCTCCGCTATTCATCATAGGTTTTGGGAAATCTATATAATAAGGATCTCCCCTTTTAGATAGCCTGTCAATAATAGGACCTCCAGGGTAACCAAGACCCAGGTACCTTGCAATTTTATCATATGCCTCTCCTGCTGCATCATCCACAGTATGCCCTATTTCTTTTATATTCCAGTCACTGTCCACAAAATACAAGCTTGAATGACCTCCAGAAACAACAAGCCCTATAAACCCGCCCTTTATATCAGGATTTTTCAGAATATTAGAATAGATATGGGCCTTAAGATGATTTACAGCCACAAGCGGTATATTTTTTGAATAACTTATGGCTTTAGCAGCTCCAACCCCTACCAGCAGGGAGCCTATAAGACCTGGCCTGTTGGTAACACTGACTGCATCAATCTTATCAAGATTAATACCGGATCTCTCCAGTGCTTCATTTATAACTATATCTATTACTTCTATATGCTTCCTTGATGCTATTTCAGGTACAACGCCGCCATATTTCCTGTGGATCTCATTTTGAGAAGAAACTACATTGGAAAGTATTACCGAGCCATTCTTGACAACCGAAGCGCAAGTATCATCACACGAAGTCTCAATGCCCAGTATATATATGTCTTTTTTGTTCTTCTCTCTTATAGCGTCCATTTTTCAAAATACCATATTAATTTTCTTACCGGCCAAATGCTTATTCAGGACAATATACTAACCGCCAAAAGGCACAAATTCCCTGACATAGACGGGAACAAGATTTTTAGCCTTTACTTTCCTTACCGCATTAAAATAAGCACAAATATTTAAATGCCTTGCCCGGGGGTAAGTAGTTTTTTTATCCAGATTAAAAATTTTATTTTGCCTGGCTATATTAGATAACATTTTTCCATAATTTATACAGCAGTTTCCTCCAATTAATATTTCAGGATTTCTATATCCGCTTCCGCAATCCGGTATTTTTAAAACTCCGTTTGCTGTTAATCCATTTAACAAATCTTTCAGGTCGTAATTGCGAACCAAAAAATTTTTCCCTGCTTTACTTATAAAGTAATGCCTGCCTCCGGTTCCAATCTTAGCCAGATATTTATCCTCATCATTGACCTCGGAAGTCACATTATATAAGGCAAAATAAACTTCACTTTTTCTTACATCAAGACAGGGCATCACCAGTACCGGGATATTTTTTTTTAGGGAACGGGTAATAAAACTGATGTTTCTATAGCTAATACCCAGTGCAAAAATATCCAGCGAATCTATGCCAAAAGCAGGCTTCCCTTCCAGCCAGGATAAAATTTTTACAACGCTGACCCCTATCCTTGTGCCGGTAAAATCACCAGGGCCAACATCTACTCCAAAAACATCTATATCTTTTATGGTAAGTTTGGCTCTGGATAAAGCCTGGCCCAGTAAGCCCATTATATTTACCATATGCTTCATGCTGTTATGATCGGATATCTCTGATAACAACTTTTCATTTTGATTTACAGCAACACTTAACCTCCCGGTGCTGCTCTCAACACTTAAGATATTCATAATACTATTCGCCGCTCTTCTCCAGTATTTTCTTAAACCTTGCCAGTCCCAGATCCCAGTACTGGCTGCTGCTGTTAAAAATTATCTTCCTTTTTGTGGAAATGTTGCTCTTATCTATTAGATAACTCAAATTTATTTCTAAATATTCTTTTTCAATATAATCTTTTATCTTGTCTCCCCATTCTATACATACAATTGAAATATCGTCATACAGGTAATCATCCAGACCAATTCCATTTATCTCGCCGGTATTTTCCAACCTGTATAAATCAGCATGTATGAACTTTCTCCAGTTATCAATACTGTATTCATTCAATATGGTAAAACTTGGACTTGAAAGATTTTCCTTTAAGTCAAATCCTTCAGCAATACCTGAGATAAAAGTTGTTTTCCCGCCGCCCAGCTCTCCTGAGAAAAGAACAATATCTCCTTTTGAGATAACTCTGGATAATTTTTTTCCGAGGTTTTTAGTAAAAATAAAAGAATTTGAAATAATCTCAATTCGCATATCAAAAGAGCCCTAACTGTTCATCTTTATTCTGTTCGTCACCGGTAGTTTCAGATTCCAGGGTTAAAACATCTTCCTCGCAAGCAGGCATTTCACCGTCAGAGTCAATCAGCCTTTTTATTTTTTTGAAATCCTGCTTTAAAATTTCCATTCTGGACGGTGTATAAAGAACAGCTGCGGGATGATTTATAGGCATAATAATACGGCTGTCAACTTTAAATACTTTGCCCCTGAGAGTATTTATACCCTTATCGGTATTCAGTAGAAGCTGTGTAGAAAATTTACCCAGGGTACAGATTATTTTAGGATCAATTATTTTTATCTGCTCCAGCAGATAACCCTTGCAGATATTTATTTCCTCTATCCTTGGATCCCTGTTGCCCGGAGGCCTGCATTTTAAAATATTTGCGATAAAAACTTCACTCCTGTCAAATCCAATTGAATTAAGCAGCTCGTCGAGTAATTTTCCTGCCTGCCCGACAAAAGGCAGCCCCTGCAAATCTTCATTCTTGCCCGGAGCTTCCCCTACAAACATAACCAGTGCACAGGCATTACCGCTTCCAAAGACAAACCTGGTTCTGCTTCTGGAAAGCTCGCATTCCTCGCAATTTTTGATCTTAAGGTAAAACTCCTTTAGCTTTTCCCTTTTATCATAATCTTCCATAACGTATTCCTGAAATCTTTCTGCTGCATATAATATTTGTTTATCCATATTTATAACTCATAATATTGCATACTTCAATATTTACATATCTCTTATTTACAAAAAAAGGAATTTCTCCTATTATTAGCTAAAAAAGGCAATAAAATAATTATATAAAAAAGGACTTAAATATGAAAACCAAAATAGTAATTTTCACTCTTATTGCAGCATTTGTCTTCGCATCATTTATTGGATGTACACTGGGCCCTGTAGAGATTGAAGAAATTGTCGTTTGTAAAAATGTTGATGACACTTACAAACCTGTAGAACCTACGGATACTTTCCCAGCAGGAACCCAGGTTGTTTATGTGTCAGTTAAAATCAACAATATGACTCCGGAAGATAAAATAACCACCAAATGGACTTATCTAGAAACCGGAGAAGAAACCGATACTAAAGATTTTACCACTGAAGAAGCCGGCTCAGGATATGTTAGTTTTAATTTAACCATAGATCAGGGTTTCCAATTAGGAAGATATAACGCAATGGTTTACCTGAATAATGAGCTTATAGAAACTGTTGAATTCTCGGTAGAATAAAAAACTACCAATATAAACCTAAATAATAATTTTATTATGAGCCTTTTTACTTTTTTAAATTTTGTATTACTTTTATGTTAAAATTAAATATGTTTTTAATTTTATCATTTTTTAACAAGGAGGAGATTTAAAAATGTTAATTTTAGGATTGTTACCAATTATTGCAGCTATCGTTTTATTTGCAATGGGATTTAACTTAATTGGAATAGTGTTGGCTGTTCTGGGAGTAATAATAATATTTTTCTCCGGTTTCAGGACTGTAAGGCCAACAGAAAAGGGAATTATTGAAAGATTCGGAAAATATTTAAGAACAAAAGAAGCCGGGCTTACCTGGATAATACCATCATTTGATAAAATGTATAAGGTTAATATTACCGAACAGATGGTAGATATACCTCCCCAGATGGTTATCACAAAGGATAAGTTAAATGCAGAGGTAGATGCGGTGGTTTATTACCAGATTAAAGATGTTAAAGCGTCTATCTATAATGTAGATGACCACAGGAAGCAGCTGGCAAGTCTGGCAAGGACTACATTAAGAGCGGTTATTGGGAATATGACACTTACTGACGCAAATGAAAAAAGAGGCGACATAAACGATAGAATGGAAACTATTCTGGACAAGGAAACCAGCAGCTACGGTGTAGAAGTTTTAAGGGTAGAAATCCAGAAGATTGAACCGCCAACGGATGTACAGGAATCAATGAATAAGGTTGTTAAAGCAGAACAGGAAAAAATAGCTGCAATGGATATGGCAACCGCTACTGAAACAAGAGCTGACGGAGAGAGAAGGGCAGAGATTAAAAAGGCTGAAGGAGTAAAGCAGGGATTGATATTGTCAGCAGAAGGAAAAGCTGAGGGCATAAGGGTAGTTGCAAACGCTGAAGCAGGTAAAATAAAGGTGGTTAACGAAGCTGCACAGAAATATTTTGTAGGTAATGCCCAGATACTGAGGAAGCTCGAGGCTACAGAAGCAGCGTTAAAGAATAATTCAAAGTTCCTTGTTGATACTAACAAAGTTCAGACCATTGTTTCAGATGCTGCAGGAGTTACGCCTGTCATGAAAGAAAAACCTGCCAAATAAGAAAATTACACATTTAATAATAAGGCGCCAGTATGCGTACAGGCGCCTTAAACCAATTATTATATTATTTTATTAATATTATTTTACCAACTAGGCTGGCTGCGGTGTTCCTGCAAAAACCAGCCAGGCCAACAGCGATTTAGCTACCAGGATGAGGATGATATACCCTCTTTCCCCGTATAAATAATCCCGCCATCTTCCGATCTTCTTATATTGCAACACCATGTTTATTGGAAAAGTATTAAAAAGTACAAAGTAAGTTCCAAATATAGCATAAACAAACCACGGTGTTTCTTTCAATACTTCAGGAGATCTTACTGCTGCACCAAGGAAATACATTAGCACTATAATCCATGGGACTGCGCCTGCGAAACTGCCTATAATAAATGCAGTCCAGTTAGTCTTTTCGGTTGTCTGGTTATGGATTTCCATCATGAGTCCCATAAGATTCATGGTAGCATTTAAACCAATAATCAATACTACAGTTCCAATATCATAAGATCCAAAAAGCAGCAGAAAGAGATCTGCTCCTTAGGGTAAAATAACAGTTAAAATTTTTTATCGACAAATATACTCATATGTGGTATCTTATCCCTATAAGGGGGTAATATGAAATTATCTACATGGGCAAAAAAGCAAGGGATTTCATATAAAACAGCCTGGAGGTTATGGAAAACAGGCAAGTTGCCTCTGCCGGCAGAACAATTAGCAACAGGAACGATTATTGTTAAAGAGCCAGAGGCAAGTTATGAAGCAGGGCCGTCTTCGGTAGTTCTTTATGCTCGAGTTTCATCTTCAGATCAAAAACAAGATTTAGATAGGCAACTATCGAGATTGGTAGAAGTTGTAACCTCAAAAGGCCTTCAGGTTGTTAAAGTAATAAAAGAAATAGGAAGTGGATTAAATGGTAAAAGAACCAAACTTTTAACTATTTTAAGAGACCCC
>Ga0315294_10003097_pt1 | contig 18086 bp, 26 predicted proteins | sample YL17G13_40_MG_FD_203626 | JGI IMG/M metagenome (GOLD analysis project Ga0315294, IMG submission 203626) | Sediment microbial communities from Yellowstone Lake, YNP, Wyoming, USA - YL17G13_40 | ecosystem: Environmental > Aquatic > Freshwater > Lake > Sediment | place: USA: Wyoming | collected...
TCTTTTTTCACCTACAATCTTCGGTTTCCTTTGGGGAACCGTAAGCCTTCCATAAAAAAAGAAGGCCTTGTGTTGGCCTTCTGAATCCACCGTGTCGATTTAATTATCGATAAGCTAATAATACTAAATTTTCCTTAATAAGTCAAAAATCGGTTTAAAGAAAAGAGCAACCCAACACATCCCAACTCCAAGAAGTGAACGCCAAGAAACATTTACTGTTTCTCCTCCTCCTGCTGGTGCGGTATAGGTAATAGTAATCAAACCACTTGCACCAAGATTCCTTGCTGAGCTATATTCGCTACCCCCACCACCGCCACCGGGAAAGCCACCGTCTCCACCATATCGTCCATTTCCAGCCCCCCCACCACCGCCTCCACCATTTAAGCTAAAACCACCATCTCCGCCGTCAACGCCATTAGCACCACCAGTACCAGCAGTCCCTCCAGAACCAGCATCTCCAGCACCACCAGCACCTCCAGCAGTTGTAACCGCATTTGCGCCAGTTCCGCCAGTTCCATGGGGGCCACCAGCTCCACCGCCCCCACCACCAGCATCATCAGTAGTTCCGTCCCCACCAGGGCCACCCGCCGCCTCCGTATCTCCAGTTGAACCGGCCAAGGTACCCCCGACACCATTTGCAGTTATACTAGTCGCACCCGTACCAGCATCAGCAAGAACAGTTTTATCATCTCCGATAAACTGTGAATCAACCCCATTATTACCTTTACTGCCACCATCACCAACAGTAACTGTATATCCAGTGGTAGGTGTTACAGCAACAATAGAAGATGCGTACGCCCCACCACCGCCGCCAGCTCCCCCTGTGGCACTATCATATGCATATCCTCCTCCTCCACCACCCCATGCTTTAACGGTAATTGATGTTACTCCAGTTGGAGCTGTCCATGTATACGTTCCATACGGATAATACAATGTTACTGTCTGAGATGCTGTAGGAGTATAAGTAACATATAATGAATATATATATGATCCTCCAGTCACACTATCAGTTGCCGTCCAAGGGTCTTCTTGCGAGTTTGCGTAGTCAGTATCACCGCCAGCACCTTGGAAAGTTTCAGAATAAAAAGTACCAGCTACATTTCCCCTAATCGAATCGTACATTACCCGTATACTAAGAGTTCCAGAGATGTCATTATGATTTCCAACAATGTTTAGAAGATATGTATCAGCCGCCATTGCTTCGCTTGCGGCAGTAAAAGTAAACCAAGATGCGGTTGTACTGTTTATGGTTTTGTCTGAATCTACGCTTGCCACTTTTGCATGAGAATCTGTTGCCGTATTCTCATCATTCATAAAAGTTGTAATGCCAACAGTTTCACTTCCAGCGCCAGACAACTTCAAAGCGGCATTAAAAGAATCGAGAGTTCCTGCCGCCGTAGTTGTATTTAAACCACTTCCATAACCAACACGGCCACATTGATTTGCGGATCCATTCGCTATTGTTGATGTGCTAGCACCTACTCCTATAAACCCAAATGTCGGATCAACTACTACTGGATATACTGCATTATCTAAGAACTTCTGGTCTACTGTTACAATCAGTTCTCCTTTTTCTACATCTATATTCAATTCTCCCCAAATTTCTTTTCCATCAGCATCTGTTACTTTAGGTCTATAAATATGGAAGGCTTTTCCTACCTTGTATTCCATTCCTGCCGCATCATTCATTCCACCTTTTGTTTTGTGGTAGACCGCATAGCTTCCTTCTACGTTTTCAGGTCTTTCTGTTCCTTGGTCTATTTCTTGTTGAGTGAGAGCTGGCTGGTAAAAGAAGCCTAATCCTTTTGTATTAAGTGTAAATTCAATCTTATCAGTTGGTGGTTTTTCTTTTAAAACTAAATTAAACTCATATGCACCTTCAGGATTATTCTCATCTATGGGTAAATCATATAAATGTACTTCTTTAGTTGGAGTAACTAACTTTATCTTTTCCGCTTCAGTAGATAGTGTGTAGTTATCAAAGTCTTTTAAACGGACAGAACAGTTTACTTCATTGTCCCAACGCATTAATTTAAACTGGGGTTGGAAGGTTGTAGGATCTTTAGAATCTCCTAACTCAACTTGTATTCTGTCTTTAGGATTATCTTTAGGTGTTACACTAAAAGATAAATTTGTTCTATCAATAGAATATTTAGCTAGAACTTCGGATGATATGTTTGTTGGTATTTTCATTCATTTTATGGCGACACCCAATAACTAACTATAAAAGACGCTGTTCCGTGTGATTCAATGGTAGTTGTAGCCATATATTAAACCCCCTGCCAATAAACTATATCTATACTTGCCGTTCCCGCACCACCCAACCAATAAGATATTGTTCCGTTTGTTCCGCTTGCAACGGGAGGGAAAAAACTTCTTTGAATACCCCCACCCGCAGGAAATGCACCTCTTGCCAATACACCGGCACCCGTTGAACCGCCAATGCCGATATTTGTGACCACCACACCAACCGTTCCTGAATGAACAACGATATCCACATTTTCAACATATTGTCTTGTTCCTGCACCGGAAGCGGCAATAATTGTTCCCCAAACCGCCGCTCCGGTTGTTCCATAAGTAGAAAATGCCGTACCAAGTTTTACTGGTGTTTGATCTATATGAACCGTTCCGTCTGCCAAATTTGTAACAGAAGTAACCGTACCCGTAAGAAGATTAACTGATCCGTTGGTTAAGTTTGACACAACACCCACACCAGTGGTTGTACCTGCGGATTGAATTGTTCCAGTTAAAATATTTACAGAGCCATTTGTAAGATTGGAAACGACACCCACACCAGTTGTAGTCCCAGAACTTTGAATTGTACCCGTTAGTATGTTTATGCTTCCATTTGTTACGTTTGAAACAGTTGTTACAACACCCGCACCTACTAATGTGCCTTGAGTAGTAATTGAACCCAAATTAGTGAGCGTTCCCTGTCCAGTAAGACTTCCAGTGGTGGTTACCGTGTTAATTGAACCGACATTAGATAAAGTACCAATTCCAGTAATCGAGCCTACTGTAGTGACAGTAGTAAGAACTCCCAAACCAATCTGTGTTCCGATTGTTGTAACTGTACCAACCCCAGTAACTGTACCCGAAGTCGTTACAGTATTCGATACAGTTCCAATTCCAACGACACTACCAACTAACGCCACATTAGTAAGCGACCCCGTTGTTATGGTGCCGGTATTAAGTGTAAGTGTACTGGCTGGCATTCCAACGATAGAACCTATGGTTCCGATATTAGTAATAGTACCAAGTCCTGTTATTGAACCCACTAAAGCTACATTAGACAGAGATCCGGTAGTAATGGTTCCCGTATTTAAAGTCAGTGTTGATGCTGGCATACCTACAATAGAACCGATTGTACCTATGTTGGTTATCGTACCCAGTCCAGTAATACTACCCACAAGCGCAACATTTGTTAATGAACCAGTGGTAATCGTACCTGTATTTAGCGTTAAAGTAGAGGCAGGCATGCCTACGATACTTCCAATAGTTCCGATATTTGTTATTGTTCCTAAACCAGTGATACTGCCAACAAGTGCAATATTACTTAGAGAACCAGTGGTAATTGTACCTGAATTCATTGCCAGAGTAGCCGCTGGCATACCCTCGATCGACCCAATGGTGCCGATATTGGTAATTGTACCAATTCCAATTACCGACCCGACCGTTCCTGCGTTATGGATTTTAGCGATATTGGCTAAAGAGCCGGTTGTAATGGTTCCCGTATCCAACGTAAGTGTGGCTGTCATCGTCCCTACATGCAAAGTCCCTATATCAGAAATTGTCCCTATTCCTATAACAGAACCTACGGTTCCAGCATTGTGTATCTTCGCTATATTAGCCAAACTTCCAGTAGTTATAGTTCCGGTATCTAGTGCAAGACTTATGGCGGGCATCGTTCCAATAGTATCTATCGAACCAACACGGGTAATAATATCTAACGTACCTCCGGTTGACTCCCCAACCGATATTGCCGGCATAGTACCAATCTCGTGAATGTAGGCAATGTTGGAAAGCGAACCGCTCGCTACACTTCCCGCATTGTGGACTTTACCGATGTTGGAAAGCGAACCGCCTGCAATCCCAGATAATGTTCCAATAGAACCGACATTGGTTATCGTACCTAAATTCACTGTTCCTATGTTTATGGTATCCCCACTTACCAAATCAACACTTAACGCACCACCTGAAGTTGCCACCAATCTGACGGTTTCAGCAGTTCCCGCTGTTCCTGTGTGTGCAGTTATGGCTGGAAATCTATTTTCATCCTGTCTTGCATTTTGGTCACTCATTTTTTAACTCCTTTTATTTTTTGTCTTGCTCTTTCAATTTGTTCTTTAACCGGTCTTGCGGTATCTTTTTGCATAAGTTGTGGAGCTTCTGCTGTCTTGCTTATCTTATAAATACACGACCACGGTTGACCTGCAACTTCTAACCGCTCACCTTCTAAACCGGAATTGTTAAGACTCCGTGCATACCACTTCTCATAATCAGAAACTCTAATCCATCCGGTTTCCTGCGGATCAAAAACTATCATTGGTTGTAATACTACTAATTTTCTTGACATTATTTCATCCCCCTCGCCATTTTAATTTGCTCTTTAGTAAATGCGTGTGATTTACCTTTCTTCTTTTTTTTCTTACCTGCTTTACTCATAGCAATGGCGATACTTTGCTTTTCAGGGTAACCAGAATGTCTTAACTCACTTATATTTCCGCTTATTACTTTATTACTAGATCCAGTCATTAACGGCATATTAATATCTCTTAGTATAAGACGATCCTCTTTTCTGTAATATTTTATTTAATACTTCAGCGTATCTATTCATAACGGTTGACAGATTGGATGCATATATTCCACCCGCATTTGGATTTTGTGCAGTTACTGGACCTGCATATTGTTGAGCAAATCCTGCAATATCTGAAGGATTGTCTCTGAACTTTTGATAATAACCAGCATTTCTTAACCTTACAGGATTCGTTTCTCCTGACCTATCTGTTCCTACGGCACTCATCATATCTTGTAACACTCTTTCGATCGGAGGATTATAACCCTGAATCCCCGGCGCCCAACCGAAACCCTGTTTTGGCTGAGTAACTAATGGATTTACTCCGAAATCTTTAAACCCACGTGATTCAAGTTGTGATATAGCAACCGGCAAGAAAGGATTTTGTTGAAACACTGGCATCGTTTTTCCGGTATTAACCATTTGGGCTGCCATAGTTGCAACAGGATCGCCGTTTGAACCCCCAACTATTGCTTGTATTAACTCTTCTACTGTAGGTTCTGGTGATGGTTTAGATATTTCTTTAGCCGAAGCCACAGCTTCTTTACCTTTCTTTTTACCAAGCTCGATCGTTCTAGGATTCTTCTTTTCGTATTCATCTTTTAACCATTGAATAGCTTGTTTAATCTTATCCATTTTGTCCCCCTTTCGATTGTTGTTTCATCTGCACTTGCTGTTGTGCTTGTTGCTGATCCTGTTGTTGCTTAGCCTCTATCTCTTGCTGACTTAACTGAATTCCTGCTTGTGCAGCTAGTTGTGATTGTCCGGAAGGGGGTAAATCTTTAAAAGATATTGATCTAGATGGTCCTTTATCTTCTGGTTGTTGCGGTTGTTTATTATCGGCTAATTTTGAATCTTGAATAGCTTGAGCCGTAGCAACCATACCCTCCTGTACCCGTTGCTCTTGTGTCGGGAACATTCCTGACTTGGACAAATCTTGCATGACTTCAGCAACTGCGGTTTTAATCTGATCCATATTAGCCTGTGCCATTCCGCCTTGCTTTTGTGCTGTTTCCCATGCTTCCATGAATTCACTTGTTGCACCGAATCCATAATCTTGTAGCCATTGTTCAAATGCCACCTTAACGCTTTCAGGCGGTACTAAACCGGCTTGTGAATACTGAAGCATAGTATCTATTAATTGCTTTGAAAGTTCTCTCTTGCCTTCTCTTGTGTAAGCAGCACCGCTTTGTATCTCAACTTCCACCTTAAGACTCTTTCTGATAGGTATGACATCTTCCGGTGTTTCTACTTTTAATTTTCTTCTGCTTTCAAGTGCTGTACCTCCGATAACCTGAAAGAAACTTGGATTGCCTTTATCTAGGTATTGAACCTCTTGCGGAGTAACAAAATATTCATCAGCCAGCTCTAACATACGCTCGGCTACAGTTTGAAGCGTTCTTTTAACTCTCCTTGAAGATATCACTAAATTTGCGTATTCACTTTCTTTCATACTTTCAATTGCCTGATAACCTTTTACTCCTGCAGGTAGTTTACCTAGTGTAGTTGTTGATACACCCTGTTCTTCCACAAGTTGATTAAGATAACTTAAAAAGTTAAAGATATAAGCCGGCATAGCCGCTAATTGCATTTGTTCCGGTTTTGTTTGTTCGTATTCAAGCACTTGTCCACCGGCATCGTTAGTTATCTTAGTTTGTTCTCCGCTTCGCTTCATATAAGCACCTACTGCCATAGTGTGAGTAAACTTCTCAATTCTTGAAACAACCGCATCTATGGATTTGTTTTGAGGTATAAATCTTTCAATATACGGAACTTGATAAATAGGACCCGGTTCAAACCTGAAGTCAACAAACGGATACTTATTTAACTTAACATACCTATCTCTTAACCAAACATTACCGGCAGTAAACACCTGTCGCATTACCATATCGCCTTCTTTCTTGCCTTTTAATATCTTGTCGCCGTCATCCTGAAGTCTTACACGTTGCATTACTTCACCGGTTAGATATTCTTTTAAGTAAACTTCGTTTTGAAGAAGTGTTGCGGCGGTATCAGGATTGCTTTCTTTACCGTATCTTACGTTTAGATACGCTTCTTTGATTTCACTTGAAGCACGTTTATTATCCGGGGATATTTTAGTCAGTTGTTCTTTATCAAATCTTTCATCGGCTTTAATTTGTGATATTAGTCTTGGTACACCCTTGCCTACAAACGGTGAATCTTCTATGTCTGTTAAACTGCCTACACAATAGATATCAAACGCATCATAGACTTGTGTTTTAATTTGTTCTTCAACTGCATCCGGCCATATCTGTAGCCAGCTTACACCATACTTAGCAGCCAGTAATACCATGAAGGCCATCTTCTCGGCTAACTCCTGATGTTTAAATTCATTGTCCATCCAGAAACTGCGTTTTCTTGCAGCATCCTTAGCGGTCTTTAACGCTGTCTGGTAAACCTGATCATTAGCATAAAGTGTTTTTAGAACTCTCTCAGGAAATATAACCGGTGTCGGATCAGAAGAAACCAGTAAGTTTGCCACTCCTCTTATTTGTCTTGATGCTTTAGGAATAGCACGCATCGGATTGTACATATTAGACCTATCGGATAAGTCAACTATTTTGTTTGTTGTCTGTTGAAGATACCTATAATGATATCCGTCATCAAAGAATGAATTGTCATACCAGCGTCTTTCAAATGAACGCCTGATGGTCTTAGCGTAGGTTATTAATTCTTCTACATGTTGTCCTATTCTATCTGTAGTAATTCGTTCTGTTGAAAATGTATTATCCGGCATATTTATTTCTTAGGTTTTATTTCTTTCTCAAACCATTCATCATCACTTAGATTATCGGTTGCTATTAAATTCGGTTCTTTAGGAGGACGTATCTTTATATCCGTCCTATCAGCTAACTCTAATTCTTTAAAATCATTAACACTCTTTGAAAGTATTGCATTAACCAGCTTTGCGCGTTCTTTGCGGTTGTGATACTCTTGCCAACCTATTAAAACTATCAAACTTATAATTACAACTACTTCTGTCATTTTATTAAATATCTGCTTTTAAAATACTTTTCCCACGGATTCGGAATCTTGTATTCATCTACCCAATAAAACATAAAGTCAGGATTCTTGAAGAACTCGTAATTCTTTTTGATTATCTTTAACTCTATTGGTACACCAGCCCATTCAAAACTTACAGGCTCTTCTAAACTCTTACCGGCAAATGGCGTGTTAAGTAAGAATGTATCTACAAGTGGTTTAGTTGTACTATTCCAGGAGTTTTGCTGTATGCCTATTTCTATTTTGTCTACGCTTACGTCTTCTTTTAAAACTATTTGTTTCATTAAGTCACCAAGAACTATAAACGGTATTTGCGAACACTCTAAAATATTCGCAACCCATCTCAAAGCGTCTCTTACTTCTGTATCACCATGCGTCATGATATTCTTGGTCTTCATTGAACCGTTTGAGGTCTTCTTCGTATGTGATTTGTAATGGTGTTTTTGGCTTTTCATATTTTCTTTTAAACAATGGTTGCAAAGACCAGACTGCTAATGCATGACTAAAAACAATATCGTCTTTAAAACCAACCGGAGCATTATACATTACTCTTCCGCTTGAACTTATATCGTAAGTAAAGTTATTAAACTCCTTTATGCTATCTTCTATGTTAAGTATGTGAATGTGCCTCTGTTCTATATAAATTGCCAGCTTCTCGATCATCTCTTTCTTCGTTTCGTTTGTAAATTTGATAGGTTCTATTGCTACTCCGGCTCTTGCCAAATCATCAGCTATCGGATCGCCTAATCCTGTTGCGTCTATCATAGTTAGAGCCTTATTAAAGTGTTTACTTATTTCAATTATCTTTTGCTTCTGGTATGGCCACTCTAACTTATTAAACCTGTCCTGATACACTTGGTGATTAGTAGTTCTATCGTAAACAGATATAACTGTAAAATCCGTTACTTTGGCTAAATCTACACCCATGACATAGGCGTGATCCCCTATTGGTTGTTTTGGTACTGCATCGGCTACATCAGTTACATTTCTAAAAACAACTCCGGTATCTTGTAAGAACTCCGCATATATCTCCTGCTTAACAACCCTTTCAGGCATTTGCTTCATGTCTTCTTTCAAGAGTTCTAACTGTAAGTATGGATTGTCAAAACTTGTAAAATGAAAGTATTGATAATCCGGCTTGTCTATATCTTTTCCAAATTCTGATAATTGCCTGAATACACCCATTCCTTTAGGTGTTCCGCCTATTACACAACTTGGCTGATAATCCCAAAGCATAGGTTTTATTGCATTATCCCAAAGATATTCATCTTTTAAAACTATTCCCGCTTCGTTTATAAATAACTTATCGTAACCAAATCCTTCTATATTTTCAGGTCTGTCTGCCGATCTAAAATCTATAAATGCGTTTTTAAGTTCTAATATCTTGGCTTGCTTCCGCCAGTTCCAAATACTTGCTGGTAATTTTTTAAGGTGCGGTAGAAAATATCTTTCTACATATCTTTCAATATTTGCGTTTACCGTATCTACCCAAAGTCCCCGCTTAAAGTTTCCTTCTAGCGCTTCCTTAATGAAATCATTAGCGGCACCTTTGGTTAAACCGAAACGCCTACCTTTCGCAACAATCTTATAGCGTGCTTTTGAATCAAAGATACTTTGTTGCGCAGGAAAGTTTTTAATTGCAAGTGAAACATCCATTTATTCATTTTTTTTGTCTTCAATAATCTTGACATTTATATCTCCTCCTCCTTCACCGACTAACATTTTCCGTTCAGTTTCAATCATGTTGTGGTTTGCCTTTAAAAGAAATATAGCCATTGTGCTATTAACTTCTTTGCCTCCGTACATTCCATCGTTTATTAACTGATCCTTTTGTGTAGCCTTTAATTCTTTTATTGTGGCGTGAAACTCAGGATATTTTTTTGACCATTCGTTTATTTGATCGTCATCCACACCTAATAAAAGAGCTACACCATCCACTGTCGGTAACTCTGTTTGTAACCGACCGCAAGATTGTATGTACTCTTTAACCTGACCTATCATCTTCGGTTCGTACTTCGTTGGACGTGCCATAAAAAAAAGAGCGACTGTGATGCGCTCCTAAATCATCCTGCCTTGTTTAATTACAAGTAACTAATATTACTATTATTTGTTTATATAGTCAATTTTATTGTAATGCTGTTATTTGTGCTTCATAACTTGCTATATCGTTATCACATCTAACTTGAATTGGTAAAATGTAATTATAGTATCTGTCTTTAATTGCCTGTATTCCATTGTCATAATCGCCGCCGCCATATATTCCCCTTCTTCCCATTTCGGCGGTAAAGTTGTTTATTTCAGTTTGTGTTTGATCTAACAATAATTGCAGTTGTGATATGCAGTTTGCCAAAACTAAATTAAGTTGTCTTTGTAAAGACTCTATTAAAGCAGTGTTGTCTGGTTTCTGTGTTGGTGCCGGTATGCTCGTGGGTCTTGGTGTTGGTAATAGAGCAGAAGTTGGAAACACTACATTATATTGATATGTATTGTTTACAGGTTGGCTAACCGTTTTTTCTGTTGGCAATGCCGTTGGACTTGGCGTACTGGTTGGTAGATTTTGTTTTTGTTTGACCGTTGCTGTTGGTGTCGGACTTAGCAATATAGTTGGAGTAATAAGTTCTTCATCGTTCCGGTGTTCAAATTCCGGTAGTGGTTCATTCTTAACTTTATTTACTTTAATGAGATATAAACCACCAGAAATTAGAATAATGCCTATTAAAATACTTATTATTATCTTCTTCATATAATCACCTTCTTTCATTTCAAAACCCCATCTAATATATTTTCCATTTGTTTTTCAGTAAGTTCTACGCTTGCCAATGTTTTAAATCCATCCTTGTTTTTATAAGTTTGCTCTATTTCAAAAACATATCCTCCATCTTTATAATCTTTAAACACCAATCTTTGACCACACTTACATCTGCAATTATATGAACGTCTAATGTAGGCTCTAATCATATTCTTGTCTTAAGTAAAATATATTCACTTTCCCTTGCGGCCGTTCCAGAACGTTTACCATGGCCTCTTTTGTATAATCTTATTATGCCTTTATCCACCATATATTTTCTCGCATTCCAAAATTGCCATGCATCCTGTGGATTATCTGGATGCATTCCAACATATTCATCTATTGGCAAATCACTATCATAACAGAACGAAAAAGCTCTACCTCTCTGCAACCCTAATTCTTCCTTCCAATATTTGATAAACTTTCGTGCCATTCTTTTATGTCTCGGAATTATTCTGTCATTAATCAACTTGCCATCTTCTCCAATAGAATATAAAAACCTTCCAAATGCATTTTTATCAAACCTTCTTCTAATTTGACAATAAATATCTTTATTATTAATCCTAAGCCAACGTGAATTGTATTTGTTATTATTTTTTATTTCCTTAAATTTATTAGTAATTTCTTTATCATTCCATAATCGTTCATAGACACCCAACTCAGAAGCTCTTCTCAACCCCATTAAACCCGCACATCTACGACTACAAAATTTGTTTCTTCTAAGTTCCCAAAGACTTTCTCCTTTTCTTCTCTCTATCTTTTTTCCACAAGTCAAACAATGTTTATTAAAATCTGTCTGTTCACGAAATTCTTTCCAATGACACCCATCGCTACAATAGTGCGACTTGCTTCCGCGCCGAGATTTAATCTTAGGAAATGGCTTTCCACAAACACAACACATAACTATTTTGGTCGTACTTTTAAGTTTTTTTAGATAACTAATTGGTATATTTTGTGGATATTTTCCCGACTTTGCCGTTCCCATACATTTAGCTGAACAGAATCTTTGTCTTCTTTTCTTCGTTGACAAAACTACACCACATTGTTGACACATCTTTGGTGTCTTACGGCGAGTATTATAACTACATATTATTCCACAAAATTCCTTGCCACTATTTGACGGACAAAGATACTCTTTTCCACAATATTTACAAACTTTTTTCATACAAAACTCTTTATTATTTTTAACTCTTTTTTATTTTCCAGAGGATTGTTTTTTTAAAGAGTTAAATATCTTTCCATACCAATTCTCAATTAAACCTATACGATCGTACCCGGCTCCGATTAAAAACCTTAGTTCCTCAATATGACTAAACCCACCTATGTTGAAAAGTATATGAAAATAACGATCTATAAATTCTTTGTAATTCCTTCCGTTTCCTAATTGCATCCGAGCTTCCGAAATTACATGTAACATAAGTTTTGCCAAATCTAAATGTCTCGCTTCCCAACTTAACCTCTTTATGCCTAATTCATATTTACCACGACAGAATGGAAAATCATAAACTTCAAAATCAACTTCAGGAGTATTTTTCAAAAATCCCGTAATTTTATTCATCACTTCTGGATCTTCTACTCTTATTATTAAATTTCTGCCTTCTAAAAACGCCTTGTGTGTCCACCCATTCCTCCAATAAACAAAATGCCATAGATTGTCATTTTTTAAGAAATCTTTATACAACTTCTTCATTAACCAACCGTCTGGATTGTGATAATGAATATGTATTGTTTTCATAAATCCTTTTGTGACTTCTTTCTCTTTCATCTTTGTAAATTGATATAAAACGGTTTCTTAATCTTTAACATCTCGTTTACAAGTTCAGGTATTTCTTCTTTTGTTTCAGGCCATCTTGACCATATATTTTTAAATCCGTTCATTATGTATTTATCTTCTTCCGCCCAATGGCTAAATCCGTCATCTAAATAATCTTTATCTCTTCCGCTTCCTATTAACTTAACTGGTATCTTTTCTCTATTAACATAATTGCGTATAGTTTCAAATGGCCGGTAAAGCAAAAATGGTGTTATTGAATAACATATCGGTATCTTTCCCATTTCTGCTAGTCCTACACCAACACCAACCATTGTTTGTTCGGCGGCACCTACATTAATAAACCGATTAGGAAAATCCTCTCTGTGTGCATCGAATAAACCGTAGCCCAAATCTCCAACTACTAACCAAATATCTTTATTTTTGGCCATTTGTTTGTAAAGTTCAAATCCGAACACCCCCCGCATGCTTGGATATAATTTCCAGTTATTTATTCTTTCTTGCGTAATCATATTTACTGTGACAAGAAACGCACATTCGTTTCCAATCCCCTATGTCTCTTTTATATTTGTAGCTAAGATTTGCCCAATGATATTTTTTCTTCTCATCAGACATCCCACAAACCATACATCTTTTTGGTTGACCATAATGTTTTGTAATCCAATCATGTACTCCGTAGTACCCAACCAGATCTCCCTTCCATCTTGGATGATGAGTTTCATCGGAAAGTTGATATTTGCGAAGTTTTTTAAATTGTTTATTATGTTTCTCATTCCATCTCTTTCCACGAACCTTAAGCATTGCATAAACAGCGTCTTTACTCCTACAAGACGCTGAACAATAAATTCCCCGACCTTGTTTAACCAATGATGGAGTAACATATCTCGCTTTTCCGCACTTTTTACATTTAATAAACCATCCATTCTTTTGCACATAAATATGTTATCATACATTCCGTACTGTTTCAATATCAATCAATCATGTGGTTATACAAACTCCCAGCAAAAAAACCACGCATTGAATTGTGATATTCACTTGTTTGTAATCTTTCCATATTCTTCTTCAGTAACTAGGCGGTAATGATCCGCCAATCCTTCAGTGTGCGTTCTTATAACCTTAACTGGAAAAAAAGCATTAAGCCGTTTCTCAAGTAAATCTACATCAATCTCTTTAAAAGCCCCATATCCGTTAGCATTACAATAAACTTTTAAATTCGTTAAGTTTTGCTCCTGTGCAACTCTTAAAGATTCAAAAACTACACCCTCTGATGCTTCACCATCTGAAATTAAACACCAAACATTTTTTGTTCTGTCCGCAAGTGCTAATCCGACTGATATAGAAATTCCCATGCCAAGGCTTCCAGTTGAAATATCACATCCCAACTCTTTATCGCAATGAACACCAGGAATTAATCCGGCAACAACAGAATGTGCTAAATGATAATGTCCTGCCGAAATCACCACTTTATCATCATGTTTTTTCTTTTCGTATATTTCCTGGATAATTCCGACCGCCGTTAGGTTACTTCCCAAATGCGTCATTTGATGCTCGTAGCTGTATTTAATTATTTTATTTTTTAAGTCTTGTTCTTTCATAATTAACCATATTTTGTATGGTATCTTTTAAACTTTTTGATATTTCAAGTATTTTTTGTTCTAGCTCGCTCATATTCTTTCTTTTTACGCCATATATTTATTTCATCACTTATTAAACCAATAATTCTATTTATTCTTTTAATATTTGGGTCATCAAAATCGTTTTGTTTCACTTCTTTTAAATGTGCTTGCCATCTTGAAAGTGCTTTTCTAGCATCTCTTTCTTGTTCAGTAAAATAATCAAACTTGCTTTGCATATTCAACCATTTCCTTTATGGTTTGTTCTAAATTCTTCTCTGGTTCCCACCCCAAACTATAAATTCTTTCATTTTTCGATTTCCATTCCTTTGTATCATAACTTCGCATACTGTCAACCAACCTTATGTTTGCGTTCTTTCCGGTGGCTTCGTTGACCATTTCCAAAACTTCTAAATTTGAATATTGTTTACCGCTTCCAACTTCATAAATCTCACCTTCAAACAAACCGTTATCCTTTATTAGTAAAAGTGCATCAACGAAATCATCTACATCTATAAAATCATGTACGGATTCTTGGACAAATGGCATTTCAGTACCGTTTAAACAAGAATCAATAAGTTTTGGTATTAAATGTTCTTCTTGCTCGCCAACCCCGCAAAGTGTAAACGGGCGCACGCTTGCCACTCTCTTGCCACAAATCTTCAGATATTCTTCAGTCGCCTTTTTACTTAAAGAATATGGGGTTTGAACCGGAAGTAAAACACTTGAAGTAGAAATATATATAAATTTTTGTTTGTTGTCTAAAAGTTTAACCGAATCTATAACACGCATCAAATTAGCTTTATAAATTTCTTTAACATCAGTTTGATAAACCATATTCCCAAAGCTCGCCAGATCGAACACAACATCCACATTCGGTGGTATATAACCATCTCTACCTAATTTTTCAAATTGTCCCAAACGTTCCGACAAATGACTCCCTAAAAAGCCACTTGATCCGCTACAAGCAATAACTTCTTTCATATTTCTTCCAAATGAATTGTACTTATTCCGTCTTTGTATAATTTAATTATTTCTTTTATTTTACTTTTAATCATATAGTTTCCAATGTACCTAAGACGAAACTTGAAATATTAATTTGTGTTAATACACTTTCCTTTCTAATAAAAACATTTTCGCCGCAATTACCGCACTTTACACCGAAGTCTTTACCAAATACATCAGTATAGCTTCGGTGAAACCGCATAATCCTGAAGTTGCCTTCGGATGTCATTTCACCTAAGACGGCCTTTGTTCCGACAGAGTTACATGTTGGGCAAATTATTAATTGTTTTTGCATTTCTTTTGCTATATTGAACCAGATTTTGTTTCATATAGTTTTCTTGCACTCCTCAATCCCTTGAATGTGCCACAATCCATCCAATTGCAATTGCAGGCATACTTCCACATCCTATTATCTTTACCTTTTAAGTATTCCGGAGACAATACTTTAATGCCGGTATAAACCACGCCATCCATGCTTTGCGTGCTTATTCCATTTGATGCTTTAAACATTTCGTCTAGTTTTAAATCGGTTAGTGTATCTCCATTCATAACTACCAGGTAATCTTCTAAAACTGATGGACAAACCTTAATCAATTTTTGAATTGCACCCTCTTCACCGGATAATTCGTTTTCATAGATATACATAAATCTATCTTTAAAATATTTCATTATTGATAACGGCTTATAATGTAAATTCACAAATATTTCTTTAACTCCGTAATAATTCAGATAATCAGCACATTGTTCAAGTATTGGTTTTCCGTTTACTTTAACCATCGGTTTCGGATATAGATAAGTTAATGGTCGCAATCTTGATCCAATTCCAGCCGATAATATTAATCCTTTCATATTTCACGTACCTCCAAACCATTTCTATCAATAGAATAATCAACGCGTGTACAATTCAATTCTTTTAAGTTATTAATTATTTTTTCGTGATTTCTCGGTTCTGCCATAAATATCATATACCCCCCTCCGCCACTCCCAAGGCACTTACCCCCCCAAGCACCGAAATGTTGTGCCGTTGCATAAATTTTATCTATTCTTTCATTTGTAACCAGTGGATTGGATTTCTTTTTAAATTGCCAAGCATCGTTCAATAAATAACCTATCTTTTCGACATCCCCAAATTCAAGTGTTTTTCTTGCTAAATTGGCACATCTTTTAATCTCGTGTAATGCCTCGGTTTGTTCACTAGACGGTTCTTTAAAATTTTCTTGTATCTTTGTGTTTTTTCTATTCTCACCGGAATAAAAAAGAAGTGTGTGTGTAAGTAAGTATTTACTAACTCTATTTTCTATCTCTTTTCTGTAAACCGTTCCGTCTTGATTAAACCATATTGTGTTCATGCCGCCCCATACCGAAGCATAAACGTCTTGCTTACCGGAATATAGACCAAGTTTGTTATTTTCTATATCCCACGCTTTCTCGGCAATTTCCATCCGACTCATGGGGATGTTTTTTAATTTACATAAAGCACCTACCAGTGCCGTAGCAGCAGAAGCCGAAGAACCCAAACCAGACTCTATTACTCCATCAAAAGTCGCTTCCATTCCCATTAATGTATGAACACCAAACTCATTAAAGAATTGTGTGTAAAATCCTCTATTTGCTTTTTCCGGCATTTTCCATTCATTGCTTTCGCTGGTTAAAGTAATATGCTGTCTTAAATTAATTGCTGTGTTTATGACCATTCCTCCATACTTCTGATAATAAACAGGAAGATCACATCCGCCTCCGAAAAAACTTATCCTTGTTGGCGTGATTGATATTACTTTCATAAAAACGCCATTTCTATTTTTTCTGCTAATTTATGCAACATAAACAAATGGTTTTCTTGTATTTCGGCTGTTGTTGTGCCAATTCTCTTTAATTCAAACACTTTTAATCCGTGTGTTCCAGACCACTTAATCGCTTCTAATACATTCTTGCTCTTGCCAGATGTAGACAGCGCTATTAAACAATCCCCCTTTTTAGACAGTGCCTCAAGTTGTCTGGTAAAGACCTTTTCATATCCATAATCATTGGCGATGGCGGTTAAAATTGCACTATCTGTGGTTAGCGAAATTGCCGGCAACGCCTTTCGTTCGTGCTTATATCTTCCAACCAATTCCGCAACAAAGTGACCAGCTTCAGCTGACGAACCTCCGTTTCCTATCACAAATAAAAATCCACCACTCTTAAAACAATCAATTATTTGTTTTGCTATTTCTTTCATATTACAATATTAATCTTTCCAACGTCTATTTCTTTGTCGTCAAATGCTATATCCGGTCTAAAAGTACCATATTTATCTAAAAATCCGCTTACACAGTCCCCAAGCTCCCCGCCAACTTTTTCATAAGCATATTTCCAACCGTTTCCAGACCAAATAAATATCTTGTGGCTTTTAGATAATACTTTTAAAAGCTCCACATTAGCCGGAATTAGTTTCTTGTCTTTGTCTATCAAACAACCATCACAATCAAAACAGACGTTACACATTTAGTTTTGCTTTATATTTCTTTTCTATCTCAAGTAATTCAAATACTTTCCACTGCTTAAAATCATTTCTATGGGCTTCTAACATTTTAACGGCTTCTTCTCCATATTCTTTTACTAAATTTTCTCTATAAGTTATCGGATCGCTGTGTTTGTATATATTACACGCCGGACATTGTGCGTTTACATTTATTTCGTTAAACATATTATTCGGGTGGTGTCCTGCTATATAATGCCCTGCGTGCATACTTTTTAACGGATAGTATTTTCCACAAGTATAACAGCGTGTACCTAATTTAGTTGTGTCCCGCAAACGAATATAGCGACTGAAAACTCTCCAAGCACGTTTCTTGGCTTTGCTTACTGTCATAGTTTTCATATTATTTGTTTAAGAGTTCTTCAATCACCGTATCCCAATCGTTGCCTTTATTTACTAATCGTTTTATTTCTTTTAAGAGTTCTTCTCTTTGTTCTTTTAGCTTTTGGTCAAATAAGTTAAAGAGCCTATTAACAACTGGTTTGCTCCAGACGTTTTCGTATTCTTCAGCCTCTTTAAGTATTTTTCTTATTTCTTCTTTTAAGGTTTTAGTCATAATATTTATCTTTTAC
>Ga0315294_10003098_pt1 | contig 18085 bp, 10 predicted proteins | sample YL17G13_40_MG_FD_203626 | JGI IMG/M metagenome (GOLD analysis project Ga0315294, IMG submission 203626) | Sediment microbial communities from Yellowstone Lake, YNP, Wyoming, USA - YL17G13_40 | ecosystem: Environmental > Aquatic > Freshwater > Lake > Sediment | place: USA: Wyoming | collected...
GGCTAAGGCTTTGGGACTTCCTGAAGGTGCAGAGATGGTTTTAAGAGCTATTCCACTCTGAGGGTCCAACTTAAAGATCAAATTCTCCTCATTATCCAGACACCAGAGATATTTACCATCCCAGGCTAATCCAACTGGCTGATACCCGGGTGCGGATATACTTTTGTGGATTGTTCCATCTTCAGGTTTTATTGCATATAAAGAATCAGTCTTCCTATCAGCTACCCAGAGCTGCTTTCCGCAATAAGTCAATCCAGTGGGGCAGGAACCCGGAGTAGCAAAAAAAGTATCTACCTCTCCGGTATAAGCAAAGACACTGACTCCAGGAATAACAAATAAACCTAAAACCACAAAAACAAAAATTTTACTGCGCATAACTCCTCCTGTTTAAATATTTAATTTTAAAATATGCTTTGAAACTTTCAGAGTCAAGAGATAAAATAAATATATCGAATGATGGATGAAGGATGACGAATAAAAAGCGAAATAGAAAAAACGTGGCCGTAACACGTGTTTCGTGAACATTATTGCGAGGAGTCTCCCCGCCTTTGGCGGGGGACGACGAAGCAATCTCCACAAAGTAAACAGATTGCTTCACCCCCTTTCGGGGGTTCGCAATGACAGTATGATTATACGGTGCAAAAACAAATGTTCATACTCCAAAATTGTAACTGGAGTGTATCCGCCTAAGGCGGATAGCTTTACTTTTTAATTTATGGATATGTTGCATCCAAATGGATACACTCCAAAAATTAAAGAGGCAGTTTTGAAGATTTTACTTCAGATACCGCCTCTTTTTTAGAGAAATATTATTATTTACTCCATTTTACCCGCTAAGATCTTTTCTGCAACCTCTTTATCAAAATCCATCACCCAGGGAATGCCTGAAATCTCAGTAGCCTCTTTGGTTAAAGCGGCAATATCATCTCTGGTAATGTATTCCAAAGCGAATTTTCTGCTTCCGCACATCAATTGTCTCAACCCCTGAGCCAATCTCTGCATATAAGTATAAAGGCCCAAAGCTGAAGTTGGAACCTTCTTGAATGTCTTTTCTCCTAACTGCTGCCTTAATTCTGGAGCGGTAACAAATATCTCCTCAGCCGTGTTCCCAAATCTTTCAATGTATACCGGAACGCTTCCCTCAGAGATCCTCTTCCCTATGGTTTTACCTACCATAGCTGCGGCAATCGGACCCCTTGCCATCCCGATCAATTTAAAATAAGGAGCGCCTAAGGCTAACCCCTTGAAAAGCTGGTCCTCAAAGGTAAATCCACCCGCCACCGCTATGTCCGGGACGAATTCACCTTTTTTAGCTAATTTATCCGCATACTGATAAAGCAGAGAATGAAGCTCAACTGAGGGAATACCCCATTCATTCATCATCCTCCAGGGGCTCATCCCGGTCCCTCCTCCAGCACCATCTACTGTCAAAAGATCGATCTTGGCTATGGAGCAATATTTTATTGCCCGGGCTAAATCGACTGGACGATAAGCCCCGGTCTTTAAGAAGACAAATTTTGCCCCGGCTTTCCTCAATTCTTCCGCTCTCTTCACAAATCCTTCTAAGGATACCATGCCGATTCTGGAATGTCTCTCAAATTCCTTGAAGCTCCCTTTCTCAAAAGCCTCAATTACTTTCGAATCAGTAGGATCAGGCAGGACCACATAACCCCTTTTCTTCAAAAGCTGAGCCTTGCTCAGATCTTTAATCTTGACCTCCCCACCAATATCTTTGGCACCTTGACCCCACTTTAATTCGACCACTTCTACCCCTAATTTTGAGATGGCAAATTCTTGAACCCCTAATCTGGTATCCTCTACATTAGCCTGAACGATTATCGCTCCATAGCCGTCTTGCTGCCAATCTTTATATAACTTAACTCTCCAGGTCAGATCTGGTGCTTGCACTACCCTGCCTTTTTCAATCCTGGACTCAACGTCCATTGCCGCAACATTTTCACCTATGGTTAAAGGGATTCCGGTCAGAGCGGCTCCAATGGCCAACCCCTCCCAGTTGTTTTTTGCGATATTGGTTGAGCCCAATCCAGGAATTATCATGGGTAATTTAACTTTTATTCCACCATTGTGCCCGATTTTTCTTTCCAGTTTTACATTGGGGAATATAGCTTTGTCGCTATCAGCTGAGATCCCATGGGTGCCGACTGCAGTTCCCATAATAGTAAAATGGGAAAGATCAACTGGATAGTTCTTCTCTGAGGCGGCAGTGATTATTCCAAAGGGCTGAGGATAAATCACTTCGCTACCTCGGTAGGCGGATTTACCGATCTCACACATCCCGATGCACCCGTCCACACAGGTGACGCACATCCCGCTAAAAACAGAGACTGAGCCTTCGGTTCTGTTTTTGGTTAATGTTGCTGCGCTCGAATTGAGTCTGGTTAAAGACATACTTCATCTCCTTTTGTTATTCTAATTATGATATTTATTTTTCAACTTTTTTCTTCTCAGTTCCTTTGACACACCAGCAGCAAGGATCCAAAAAACACATAACCTGGTCATACTCCTCCAGACAAACCGGTGTGACATTCATACAGGATCCACAGACCACCGTGGGTGCTTCAGGTCCCTGACAGCGAAGCTGACAGGCTGGGCAGATATACATACAAGCTCCGCAGGTTCTACAAACTTCAGATTTGATATCGAATGGGGTGGTTATTTTCCTTTTATCCCCTCGATTGACAAACCCGATAGCCCCAGCCATCATCTGCTGTTCGCACATCCGCACGCATAAGCCACAAAGTATACAATCTTCATTTTCGACTTTAAATCTGGTTCTGGTTACCTCAAGTCTTGCCGCTAAGTCCTGAATAATCTTAGAACTTGGGCAGGAGGCTAAATAAAGTTCTGTAAGCATCTTTCGAGCTTTAACTACTCTTTGAGAATGGGTCATAACTACTAACCCCTCCTCTACTGGATAGGTGCAGGAGGAAACCAATTTAGAGTTTTCACCCTCCCCAATTTCCACCACACATAACCTGCAAGCACCGTAAGGTGTTAAGCCATCATTGTAGCAAAGGGTAGGTATTTCAATCCCTAAGAATTTAGCTACCTCCAGCAAAGTTGTTCCCGTCTCTGCCTGAAAATCTAATCCATTGATCCTGATATTAATCATAGATTTTCCTTTATGAAGCTATTTTAATAGTTTCAGCTAAAACTTCCTCTTTTTTCTCTTCCTTCTTCACTTTTAGATCGCACCTTAAACATCTTCTTGCCTCTTTTATTGCCATCTTCTGGGTAAAACCTTTTTCTACCTCTTCGAAAGATTTTGTTCTTTCCTTAGGTGTAAGAGAAGGCATAAAAGGTCTTTTTGTCTCAGCCATCTCTTTTTCTGTCAATTCCACCGGCGCTACATAGACCGAAGGTCTGGTAACCTTATACTCCCTGGTTAGACTTTGTCCTAATATATATTGATCTATAGATTCTGCAACAATCTTTCCGGCTGAGATAGCGTCGATCACATTATTTGGACCTGTGACCACATCCCCTCCTGCAAAGACACCCTCCCGATTGGTGGCAAAGGTTTCTTTATCAATAACAATGGTGTTATTCTTTGTGATTTCAATCCCCGTCACTTTTTTCAGGAAAGATATATCCGGTCGTTCCCCAATAGCAGATATAAGAGTATCCAACTTTATGGCGAACTCTGAACCTTTTATGGGAACAGGTCTTCTTCTGCCAGATTCATCCATTTCTCCTAATTCCATCCGGATGCATTCTATCCCGGTCAGTCTCCCATTCTGAGATAAAACTTTATTGGGAGCTGTTAAAAACTGAATATCAATACCTTCCGTTAGAGCTGCATCTACCTCTTCCTTGTAAGCAGGCATCTCTTTCCTTGTCCTTCTGTAGATTATAGTAACCTTTTCAACCCCTTTTAACCTCTTTGCCACCCTGGCAGCATCTACTGCTGCATTCCCACCACCGACGATTCCAACTCTCTTACCTATTTTGACTTCTTTTCCTAAATTTATTTTAGTCAAAAACTCCATCGATTTTAAAACATCTTCTGTTTTTTCTTCACCCGGACATCCCAAGCTCATACTTTTGTGTGCACCGGTAGCGATGAAGATAGCCTTGTATCCATTCTTGAAAAGATTATCTAACTCCATATCTTTTCCAATGGTAACATTAGTCTTTATCTCCACCCCAGCTTGTTTGATATTATCTATGTCATAATTTAAAATATTCTTGGGCAATCTGTGCTCAGGTATCCCAACCGCTAACATCCCGCCAGGGATGGGATGGGATTCAAATATAGTTACTTTATAACCTCTCCTAGCTAAGAAATATCCAGCTGAAAGCCCTGCTGGACCTGAGCCGATTATGGCTATTTTATCCTTTTCTCTTATCTTGCGGTAAGGAGGATATTTAATTTTATTTTTCATTCCATAATCTGAAGCAAATCTTTTTAAAGCCCTTATGGCAATAGGGTCACCACCTTCTCCAGCTGTGCATTTATATTCGCAGGGATGAGGGCAGACTCTGCCGCAGATTGATGGCAGTGGATTATCTTTTCTTATGATCTCTAAAGCCTTTTCAAACTCACCCTGGGCGATAAGCCCAATATAAATAGGTGCTTCCTGACTAATAGGGCAGATGTGTTGACAGGGTGAGGAGATGATCTGGGTACAAACCGTAGCTTCGCATCTTTTATATTTAATATGGGCCTCATATTCATCTTTGAAATATCTCAGAGTACTCAAAACTGGATTAGAAGCTGTCTGTCCCAGACCGCATAAGGAGGTATCTTTTACGACATTTGCCAGTTCTTCCAGAATTTCCAGATCTCCTTCTTTCCCCTTCCCTTCTGTTATATCTGTAACTATCTCCTTCATCCTCTGAATCCCCTTTCTGCAGGAGAAACATTTTCCACAGGATTCATCTTGCAGGAAGTTGAGAAAATATTTTGCCACGTCCACCATACAGGTGTTCTCATCCATTACAATCATCCCACCCGAACCCATAATGGTGCCAGCTTTGGTCAACTGCTCATAGTCCACTGGTAGGTTAAGCAAATTAGCGGGGATACAACCTCCAGAGGGACCTCCAGTCTGAACCGCCTTGAATTTTTTATCCTTCGAGATTCCACCACCGATATCATAGATGATCTTCTGTAAAGTTATTCCCATGGGAACTTCCACCAAGCCAGTATTATTTATCCTTCCAACTAAAGAGAAGATTTTAGTCCCTTTGCTTTTTTCTGTGCCTATTTTAGAATACCAATCCGCCCCTTTATTGATTATCATAGGTACATTTGCCCAGGTCTCTACATTATTGATATTAGTTGGCTTACCCCCTAATCCTTTTTGAACTGGAAAAGGAGGTCTCTGCCTGGGCTCTCCTCTTTTACCTTCAATTGAAGCCATAAGAGCGGTTTCTTCACCACATACAAAAGCTCCAGCACCCCGGTTTATCTTAATATCAAAATTGAATCCAGAGCTCAGGATATTCTCTCCTAAGAAACCAAACTCTTTAGCTTGCTCCAAAGCTAATTTAGAGTTTTTTACTGCTAAGGGATATTCTGTCCTAACATATATGAACCCTTCGGTAGCGCCAATAGCATAAGCTCCTATGAGCATCCCCTCTATGATGCTATGTGGATTTCCCTCTAAAAGGCTGCGATCCATATAAGCGCCTGGATCACCTTCATCTGCATTACAGATAATATATTTGATTTCTCCCTTAGCCTTTCTGCAAAAACTCCACTTGAACCCTGTGGGAAAACCAGCTCCTCCTCTCCCTCTTAAGCCAGATTTTTTTATCTCCTCTATTACTTCCTCCGGTGAGATTCGATTTAACACTTTCGCCAGAGCATTATATCCTCCTATGGCGATATAATCCTCGATCTCAGTCGGATCGATTAGTTGATTGCTACCCATAAGAAGCCGAAGCTGATTATTATAAAAAGGGATATCTTCTTGTGATTTTACCTTTTTCCCTGTGGCTGGATCAGTGTATAGCAAACGTTCGATGATTTTTTTCTTGAGGATGGTCTCACCAATTATCTCTTTAACATCCTCTGCATTTACCCTTTGATAATATGTCTCCTCAGGATTTACTATTACTACTGGCTCAATCTCACAAAACCCATGACAGCCAGTTACCCTTATGGAAACCTTATCCTGCAGTTTTCTTCGCTTCAGTTCCTCTTCAAATGCTTTTATCAACTTAAGAGATCCTCTGGCTTGCCCGCAGGTTCCAGAAGAGATTGTTATGCAGGATTTTTCCCTTTTCCTTCTTTTAATAATTTCTTGTTTTATTCTTACAAAATCAGCCGATTTTCGTATTCTTTCCATATTTATCTCCAATTTTCTCTTATTTATGCTATGATCAAGCTTTAACTTCTGAAGAATAGAGGATAGGCATTATAGAAAGCCATAAGCTCTTTTTCTAAATCTTCGAATTCAATTAGATGCTTATGGCATCCTCTGCGGGAACAGATCTGAACCCTTCCACCTTCGAAGAAACTCATCCCCACCATAGCCGCTTCGCAGGTTTCGCACACGCGTCCAGTTTTCAGATTAGTATCACAATGTGGGCAAAAGAAATCTACCACCGCACCATTGGGCACATCCAGCTCGCTTTTAACATTATAGCTTCCATAAAGGGAGCTGAGCAGAAGCTCCCCTTTTTTCTTTTTGTACTCAATTGTAACTTTTATGCTGGGAATGTCATCGATTTTAGTCTTCTCTTGCATCAATGACTTTCCACAATGAGGACATTTTACCTTCACCTGGATCACAATTTAACTCCTTCTTTATTAGCAACGATAGATTTATTTTTATTTTTTCTTTTTTCTTTTAGCTTTAGATAAAGGCTGTGTTTTTTTCAGAATTGAGCCGGTCTTCGCTATGGTCATCTGTCCAAAGTATTCACCATCTTTTACCACAATAGGCCCTATGGCGCAACAGCCTAAGCAGTTGACTGTCTCTAAGGTATAAAGATTATCCTTGGTGGTCTGGCAAGCTTTTATCTTCAGCTTTCTTTCAAACTCTTCTAAAATCTTCGGTCCACCCCTGACATGACAGGCCGTGCCTAAACATACGGTTAGCAGATGTTTTCCTCTGGGGGTTAAGCTAAAAGATTTAAAGAAGGTCGCTATCCCGTAAATATTTATTAAGGGAATTTCTAATCTTTTAGACAGAATGACCAAAGCCTCCTGAGGAAGATAATTATACTCTTCCTGTATATCCTGAAGCATCGAAATAAGTGTTTGTTCCTCTGTTTTGGCTTTATCTATTATCGATTCAACTCTTTTTAGATCTATCTCCATCAGTTATTCCTCCTTTTAACTTATCAACTGTACGTCAAGCGCTGATAAGTATTAGGCTAATTAATAAATGGGTGGATTTTTGTCAAGAAATTTCCTTTCTTCTTTGAGAAATTTTTCACAAATTAACGAAAAATCTAAACTTGCCAGACAAATATAGATTATAGATTGAAACTTATATCTCTTTATTGGCTATTGTCTTAAGCGTATACTCCTCTTAGCATAATAACGTCCAGAACTCTTTTTATCGCTAGCATAAATGCAGCCACTCTCATATTTACCTTGTGTTCTAAGGAAATCTTTAAAACATCCTGGAAAGCTTTGTTCATCACCACTTCTAATCGTTTATTGACCTCCTCCTCAGACCAGAAAATACCCATTCTATCTTGAACCCATTCAAAATAGGAGACCGTGACCCCACCGGCATTACACAGAATATCCGGGATAACAAATATGCCCTTTTTATCTAATATTTTGTCTGCCTTGGGTATAACTGGACCATTGGCTCCTTCAGCTATTATTCTGCACTTGATTCTATGAGCATTCTTTTCAGTGATTTGATTCTCTAAAGCCGCCGGGACCAGTATATCACACTCCAACTCCAAAAGATCATTATTGGAAATGGGTTTTGATCCGGGAAATTTTACCACCGTCTTTTTTCTTTCCACCCATTTTAGAAGTTTTTTAATATCGATTCCTTTAGGATCATAAATACCCCCATTCACATCGCTCACTGCAATTATTTTACAGCCATCGTCATATAACAGATCTGCGGCTACTGAGCCCACATTTCCAAATCCCTGTACCGCCACTTTTGCATCCCTCAAATTAATACACAGATGTTCAGCCGCTTCTCGAATCGTAAAAAGCACTCCCCTTCCCGTAGCTTCCCTTCTTCCCAGAGAACCACCTAATTCTATCGGTTTTCCAGTTACCACAGAGGTTACGGTATGACGGGCATGCATTGAATAGGTATCCATAATCCAGGCCATTGTTTGTTCATTCGTATTCACATCCGGGGCTGGAACATCCGATTCCGGTCCCAAAACATCAATTAGATCTGCGGTATATCTGCGAGTTAATCTCTCTAACTCCTTTTTAGAAAGCTTTGTAGGATCACAAGTTATTCCCCCTTTACCTCCCCCAAAAGGAATACCCACTATAGCACATTTCCAGGTCATCCAGGCAGCCAAAGCTGAAACTTCATCCAAGTTAACATCCGGATGAAACCTGATTCCACCTTTTGCCGGACCGCGGATTATAGAGTGCTGGACTCTGTATCCGGTGAAGACTTTGAAACTCCCGTTATCCATCTGAATGGGCAATTTAACAATGACAGACCTTCTTGGTTGCTTTATTATCTCAAGCATGGAAGAATCGACCTTCAGACGCCTGGCGGCCTCATCAAATTGCATCATAGCGTTTTGAAAACTACTTATCTGGATATCATCGCTTTTGTATTTGGCCATAATTCCCTCTCTTTCTTTGTATTTTTTCGTTTTTTAGGTTAATTCTGTAACTACACTTACCTTCTGGATTTGCCATCTGAACTTTCCTCTATATAAACCTCCTGAAATTCTATTAATAAAACTCTGCTCATTACTTTGTTACCCAGAAAGCTTGTGAAATTTGTAACAAATAATAATACGTAAGAAATTTTAAGTCAATAAAATTTTTCTGAAAAATTGTAGATTTTAGAGATTCTGGAGTGTAGACCTTCAGGTTTGCTGGTATGAGGCCAATGTAGTTGCCCAATTCATTGGGCTTATTTCCCTCTCCTCTTGAATAGGGATAGGAAGGGGAAAAACAAAAAAATTCACCCTCCCTTTATCCCTCCCGTCAAGGGAGGGAAAATGTGACTCGAAGTTGCCTAATTCATTGAGCATCTGTTTGCTTTTCTAACAGCTAAACTCACCAAATATAACAAGATAGGGTATTCGCTTTAAGATTTTTAAAAAAATACTTGACTTGCTAACACTTTAATATATAATTGGTTTGAATTATTTAATACAAGGATCGTTTAAAAAAGACAGGGGAAGTGACTTTAATCAAAGCGAAGAGGTTTGTCTTAGCATATTGGGGAAATGATAATTTTTATCTTTTTGAAATAAAATTTACAGAAATAAATATAACCAGAACTTTGAGCGGGATCAAACTGAAATTTTAATTAATAGACTCTGCTTATTTTTTTAACCTAAAACAAGAAATTACTATGAGTGAAACAAGAAAATATGTAAAAACCGCAAGGTGGTATTTTTCAATTCACTTTATTCTATTCTTTGTTGGAATCTTATTTATTTCTTTTTTACTTTTTGGATACTATTACATTGTGAAACTGAACTTAGAAAAAAACTCGCTAAAAGAAATTGAACGAGAAAAAATAATTCTCAGTGAAATTTATTGGATTACAGAACTTAAAAGTGCAGCGAAACTTGGAAATTCTATCGACACACCAAAGAACTACTTTGAAAACTCATTGGATACCCTTCTAAATTTGACTGAATATTTTAACTTAAAAGATACCTCTAATATAAATATAGTTGCAGTTCATAATAAGTTAGACATGTTTATACGGAATTTATGTACAACTTATTCAAATACGACTATTGCTGAAAGTCTAAAACAAAAACAAATAGATTTTCATCTTAATAGGCTTAACCATTATCAAACTAAATTACACCAAATAATTATCAAACTTCGAGCTTATGAGTGGAGTCCTAAGGCTGATGTTATCTTGAAAAAGATTACCAAATTTAATGGTTTTTTTCTACTATTTCTAATAATCTTAACGCCGTTTATGAGTCCATTATTAGTTTACTACCGTGGGAGAAAGCCACTTACAAAATGGTTACTATATTTAATAACTTTATGGTTTTTAATTTTTATGCTGTTCATTGTAATGAGATCCTCAGAAAGAATTAAGGAACTAAATCCCAACTATATAAATCCACTTTCTAATCTATTAAACCAGAGAATATCGACTACTCTTCTTTTAGGTATGATAATTTTGTTTTTCCCTTTTCTTATTGATATATTCTTAAAGAAAAAGTATTTAAGATTTGCAGGAGTGATATTGCAGTGGTTATCATATTTAACTGCTATATATTTATCATTTCGAATAGTGCTTAATAAATCATTTTGGTCTTTTCGTGATTTCCCCTTAGTAATGTTGGCAGTATCAACATACATATTAATATTCAACTATTTTTATAGAAAACTTAATTTCTCAAGAACAGCAAGACAAATATACAGACTATTTGGGTATGTACTTTTTATCATAACTTTTTTAGTTATGTTAGTTGGGATTTTGGTAGGTCTAAGAATCGATATTAGTGGCAAATTTAATTTAAATGGAGCCACAAATATGATTATTGCTGAACAAAGTAATTTACTTATATTTGGATTAGAACTTACGATTGCAATAATGTTTTTAATACTTGTACTAAATTATAGTGTTTTTCCAACACTTGTTAATTCAACTATTTTACTGCCAAAGGAAGCACAAAAAGTAACTGATTGTGAAATGTATTTTACGGAAGTCAATTCTACTTCTTTTTTACCAAACTTAGGTAGAATTATTTTAAATGATTTATGTAAAACAGTGACACATTTTGGGAAGTATCATTGTTGGGGTTGGAATCGTCATTATAATTATTATATAGAAGGAATTTTAACGGAATCAGGAATTCAAATAACTCTTGGTCTTCTTGGAAGTATTATAATGTTACTCATTCCTTTTTTATTCTCTTCCGCTGCTTATTACTCTTCTTCTTTTCTTTTTTCTTCTTATTTATTTAATTACCCTTCAGGACATCTACCGTTGAATTCCTTCATACCATTTTTAATAATAATTTTAACCTTATGGATATTATATCCATTTAAATCAAATAGAGTTGTGGAAATGATTATCAATTATAGTTCTATTTTCTTTTTGCTCCCAATAATTTATTTACTATTTAAATTTTATTATAATCCTTCTAATGTTATTATCCTAATTTATCTAATCACTACTATAATAATATGGTTTTGGTTTCTAGCCTATAACTTTGATTCAGGAAAAAGACACTGGATTGCTTTTTTAATTCTATCTATTCCTCTCATTTATTTTATTCTTATAAATTTTGTTATTTTCCCTGAGAAAATACAATTATCTCAAATTATCCCACGAATTATTTCTCGCCTCCTAAGGATACAATCATCACCAATATCATTTGCTGAGTTAATCATATCCATCAGTTCAGTCATTCCCCTCTTTCTTCTATGGATATCTCCAATACTAATAGGTCTGGAAGCCTTAGACAGCAAATTCTCAGCTCAGACCTTACGCATTTTGCGCTGGGTTATTCAGCATCTAAGAAAACATACTATTATATTCGGCTATGGTGATTTAGGTAAAAAAGTTGGAGAGGGAATTGTGAGACGAATTGTTATTCCTGCTGGTAAAAGTAAGAAAGAAAAGGTAAAAGAACAATTTAATTTTGTAGAAATTCTATCTACCAGAAGACAAGAGTTTGTTGACTTATGCACAGATTTTATAGTAGTCGATAAAAACTCAGGAGTATTTGACGAAACTCATCCAGACCCAGATTATGGAACTTTTGGAATATGTGATATTGAAAACGGTGACGAACATCAAAGCTCTAAAGAAAAATCAGTTGTTCTTTTAGGTCTTGTAGGCGATTGCAAAGACCCTGCAATTCACGATGATACAAATTTAGAATTCAGTAAGATTACAATATTCACCGGCAAGGATGAAGAAGCTATCTTCCCACTCTTTAATGAAATCTATAAACATCACCTAACCACCTCGGGGAGTGCTCCCTCTGCTATTATTTGTGTGCAAAAAAGGGTTTACGGAGCATATTTAGAATGGCGTTGTGTCAACAAGGACATCTACTTTGTTTATCCTCCCTTCCTGAGAGGCACTATTCTGGGGGAGATGACCATTGAAGATATGATAAAGCAGAGATTTGACCCAGAGAAAATGAAAAATAATAAAAAGAAGGTGCTAATTTTAGGAGAAGGAAATCAGCTTTTTTATATACTTCTCACCCTTCAGGAAAATTTACAGAAATTTTTCTTTGGAGCTGAACCAATAAACAGTGATACTAATTTAATTGACAGGGGTGATACAACTAAATTTATAGAAAGCGATGTGAGAATAGTAAGTGATGAAGAGCATATCGAACAAAAAAGCGTTGAAACTCTATCAAAACAGATAATAAATAGAGAATTAAGACCTGCTGAAAGACAATGGTTAATTCATCCGTTAATTGGAATGCTCTCGGATGATGCTTATACCTGGAATATTAAAGTCTATTTTGATTCTCCGGATAACAGCTTAGTTCTAAGAAGTGTTTTGCAAGAATTAAAACCAGATATAATAGTAATTGCCAGCGTATCTTCCACCAAAACAACTACTATAACTATGGAATTATTGCTGACCCTTGAAATAATGAGAAGAAATAACGCAGATTATAAACCTCACGTCATTGTTGGTTCAAGAATGGTGGAATGGAAACAGATACGGGATGCAATTGCTTGCTGGCGGGCTGAAATTGACGATAGACACTTTTATCCAATTCAGGAAGTGGATAGTGTAGTTGATTTTTATGATGATGCTACCAATATGATAGTAAATCTTCGTGATGCTCTCTCGCGACAATGTACTGATAGAGAAGATGAATATGATGGCGAGCCGATTGAAATTTCCAGATGTGCAACACGTATTCCTTATGGTTTGGCAGAATTTTTAGGAACCATCTCAAATTTAAAATTCTCACGAGGTAATAGTATAAGACTGCTTCCAACACATGACGATATAAATATTCCCATATTTCACAATTATCGTTCTCTTAATATGAAATTCACTGATTTATCAGAATTGATAGAGAAAGTGAAGAGCTCCCGGATCTTCTGCTTCACAAGTGGCATCACACCAGTTAAGTTTAAATCTGATGAGATTGATAAACAATCAGAAATAGTTAGAAAAAGGCGTCATTTGATGATTGTAAGCACAAAAAGGAAAAATTTAAAAAAAATCGAAAACGTCTTGAATCCCTTGTTTGAAAATAAACAACATTGTCTTCCTAGTATAAAAACAAAGTGTTCCATTTGTAAAAATCGTTGTGCCATTGCCAGCACACAAGGATGCCCCCAAAGAAGGTTATGTCCAATTGATATTTCTTCCCGTCATAGCGATGTTTTAAAAAAACAAAAAGAATGGGGTAAATGGCAGGAGAATAATTTTTATGAACATTGTTTGTGTAATTGTTGCGAAGAACCAGAAGAAAAAGAGTTAAAAAACGAGGTTAAATCTAAGAGGAATGACTATGCTCAATTATCTATTTGTGGTTATGGAGGAGAAAATTATGGCTCAACTTCCCGTGCAATAAACCTACTCGTTTTCAGGGATGATATTAAGCGGGGAGAATCCAAAGCGGATTATGTGATTGACCTTCAATATGATCGAAGTTTTGGGTGTTACCGTCCCGAGCGAAACTATTATAAATTCTATGGAGAAATTGTAAAATGGGAGGAGGAAAGGTTAAAAGAGATTAAGATAGAATCTTTTATAAATGCTATCCTTATACGACCGACTACTGAACAAGGTTTTGGATTATGGCGGGATTATGCGATATCACTTTTTAGGCTAATAAACAGCTACCCAGCCTGGCAAAATAAATATAGACTTTTTATCTCAAAACCTGACCTTATTCTATTATTCCGCTGGAATGAGAACCTGTTTAGAAAAATTGAAAATACCTTGTGCAGACATTTTCGAGAACCGGATTTATTCTTGTATATATTAAGAGGATATAAGGGTAAAAATGGCAAACCAATAGTGAAAGGTATATGTGACGAAAGAGAAACATCCTGTCCCTTTGAAAAGATTGCAGATGAATCACGCACATACCGAAAAGAATGGTCTGAAATATTATATTAGGAACCTAATCAACTAAATCTGCGGACAAAAGAATTTAATAAAGGATATTTATTAGTTAAAGCTGTAAGTAACCAGCTTCAGATTGTTCTCTCTTTAACACACTCCTCACAGACAGCAATTCTGTTTTGAGCTCTTTTCAGGGCAGCTAATGCTCGTGGAATATCAATCTCTTTTTCCTTTGATCTCAACCTTTGTTTTGCCCTTTCTAAAGCTTTTTTCGTTCTTTCCATATCAATATCTTTAGTGAACTCCACTGCATCTGTTAAGATCACCACATTATTCTTTAAAACCTCTAAAAACCCCCATTTACTAACGCTTCGGCGGCCGAAAAGATTTTCTAAGGTAACCTGGGATGGAAAAAACCAGAAGGGGAATAAGTCTTTTCTGGAATTTATTTCTATCAACTTAAAGCTGGAGACTATAAAGAAACAAAAAAGGTGACTCTTTTGAGATAAAAGAAAAACCCTTTATCCATCATTCGTCATCTATATTTAAACCCTATTATTAATCTATATCTTAATAATTCCCCTGTCAGGTCACGAGTAAGTTCATTTCAATTTGACTATTTTAACAACCTCAGATTCATTTCCCACATCTACTTTAATAAGATAGATCCCAGCTGCTAGATCTTCCCCCTTCGAATTTTTACCATTCCAAGATGTTTTAAAAATCTCCTGAGCAATTTCATTAGATATTTTATAAACCAGTTCACCTGCCACATTGAAAATAAAAAGCCTGACTGGTTTTTCCGAATTAGTTTTCCCTACCGAAATAGTTAGAAAATCGCTGAAAGGGTTTGGATAGACCCAGATCCTGTTCGAGCCGGAGATGATTAAAGTCACCTGAGCAATCTGGATTGAATCAGGAGCTTGATTGATCTTCACGGTAACATTGGCAGGATAGACACCCTTATCTAATCCGGAAATATCGACTGCCAGAGTACAAAGTGAAGTAATAAAGCTAGAATCCGGCTTCAAGGTCAACCAGCTTACATCTGGGGTAGCAGTCCATTTTAATTGACCCTCTCCCGGATTTGAGATACTCATTGGCTGTACCGCTGGATTTGAACGATTTTTAATTGCAAAAAAATTGAATTTGTCTGGATAGATAATTGGATAAACAGCTCTATATGCATTTACAACCCCGTACCCTTTTAAAGTGTCCGGGTAATCTGCTTGGGTTGCTGTTTTCCATAAAGACCTTCGAAGCTGTATAGGTGACCAATCTGGATAAACTTGCAAAATCAACGCACAAGCACCAGCCACCAGTGGCGCGGATAAAGAGGTTCCATTAACGTAACTATAATTTCCATACATATTAGCACAATAAGTTCCCACCCCGCAGGCGCACACATCCGGCTTAATCTTTCCATTTTGAAAATCACTCTGAAAACCTGCAGAGCTGAAAGAGGAAATATTCCCTTCTAAATCTACCGCCCCAACTGCAATCACACTATCCCCGTCCGCCGGGGCAATTATATAATGCCAGGACTTATCCCTTTCATTTCCAGCAGAATTCACTACTACCACCCCTTTGGATACAGCAATATCCGCGGCTTTAGTACATAAAGCTGTATTACCATCTAAGCTGTCCCATGTATACCAGTCATTATATCCCAGTGAAGAGGATACAATATCCACACCCAAGCTTTCTGCCCATTCTATCCCTGCTACCCAGTAATCTTCCTCAGCTTGAATCTCCACATCAACCCTTTCTGTTTTGGCCAAGACAAATTCAGAGTTATAAGCCGGACCGATTAAAGTACCAGGCATATACCCGCCTAAAGCGGATAAAGTATAAGTCCCGTGTTCTCTTTGTATATCAGGTGAATCTTCAACGTTGTTATCTCCATTTATGAAATCATGAGTTGCTATAATCCGGTTGGAATCAAGCAAATGTTGAAAAGCAGGATGATGTAAAAAATAGCCAGTGTCTAACATCCCTATCCTGATCCCTTTACCGCTAAAACCTAATTTATGCAGTTCAGGAATATGGATCTGTAAAAGCTGAGCATAAGAAGGTCCATAATCTAAAAGCTCCCCGAATCTTCTTCCATAACCTGGAACAATCTCTTTATTTATCTCCGGGAGTGATTTATGGAAGGTTACCACTTTCTGAATTTTTTGCACAAAATCAAACTCCGAAATTTTTTCAACATCTTTCTTTGAGGCTAAGATACTTACCGCATTCAGCCATCTGGAAACTGCTCTTATCTTCACTCCTGCCATTTTGAGAGAATCTATGTAAATCTGGTAAACGGGCAGATCGAAGAAATCAGCTACTGTCCCGCTTCCTCGCAGTTCCCTTCTTCTCAATGTTCTTTCAGGAAACTGGTAAATATTTTCTTTCAAAGCCTTTTCAATATTCTCTTGCTTTAAAAGAGCTTTATCCTTGAAAAAAATCCAGTAAGAGGAAAGAGAATCTGTAGGAATAGATTCTATGAATTCAGCAGTTTTCTGATCCAATTTACCTTTAACTTTTAAGGGTAAATTTGAGGGGTATATTTCATTATAAAAAAGAAAAAAGGTTAGTGTTATTAGTAATAGCGCCCTAACCTTCATCCTTAAATCATTATTTCTCATTTACCTTGCTTATGACCCTTAAAAAAATGGCTGACCCAAATCTATTTTGAGCCAGCCGTAAAAGAATCTTAAACTTGAATTACTTAACCTTTGGTGCAGAATGAGCAACTAACTTCCAGGCTTCTGCGAATTTAAATTCTTTATAAGTTGGGCTTTCCGGGTTATGGCAAACTTTGCACTCCTTCTCCGTTGGCATTATAAGACCAGCATCCTTTGATAGCTTCGGATCCTTCATAACATTATTAGGCATATATTTTCCTCCAGCACCATGACAGCCTTCACAGCTTACCCCTTCATTTATATCATACTTTAGTCCCTTCTCCTCAGCCTTAGCCGCATATCCAGTTAGATGGCACTTGAGGCATTTCTCGCTCTTCAGAGGATCGTCTATCTTCTTTTCGGCTGCGATCTTCTTGGACTGTTCGTTTGACAGGGTCTTATAAGCCGTAGCATGTTTAGAACCTGCCCATTTATCATACTGTTTTCCTGTGGTCTTCTCAAAATTATGACATGGCTTACAGACCAGAGAGCCTACATATTTCGGCTTGGCAGAAACCGGGGCTTTGGTGGTGTCCTCCTTAGTGGTAGTCTGGGCATAGGCTAAACTGAAGAGAAGAAAAAAGAACAGGCTTACAAAAATCAGCAAGCTAATTTTTTTCATCTTCCATCTCACCTCCTTTGTGAATAATTTAACAATGTATGAAATCCTTTGTCAAGAACATTTTAAAAAAAGAAGGTCAACTAATCAACTGACCTTCTTTAATATATTATACGAAATAAAAAAAGATTATTTTAACAAAACCATTCTCCGGGTCAATTTTAAATCTCTTGCTTCAAGTCTGTAGAAATAAATCCCGCTGGCTACCTCTCTACCCTTCTCATCCTTTCCATCCCAGATAGTGGAATGATTGCCTGAGCTCTGGTTTTCATTAACCAGGGTTCTTATGCACTGTCCTAACAGATTATAGATTTTCAAGGAGACAAATACAGATTTAGTATTTTCTGGAATAAAATATCTCAACTCAGTTGATTGGTTAAAAGGATTAGGGTAATTCTGTTCTAAAGTATATTTTTTAGGAAGAGCATCAGGTGCTTGATCATCTCCAACATCTAAAGGATAGGAGAAATTAAGGGTTCTCAAGGTGTCAGGAATCTCTGAGATAACAAGATTTTGTGAAGATGGAGTATTATAGCCGGGAATAAAAGGTGCATTGAAAGTCCAGCTTCCATCGCAGACGTATAGGTCAAAAGTGCCGGTAGTTCCAT
>Ga0315294_10003100_pt1 | contig 18078 bp, 15 predicted proteins | sample YL17G13_40_MG_FD_203626 | JGI IMG/M metagenome (GOLD analysis project Ga0315294, IMG submission 203626) | Sediment microbial communities from Yellowstone Lake, YNP, Wyoming, USA - YL17G13_40 | ecosystem: Environmental > Aquatic > Freshwater > Lake > Sediment | place: USA: Wyoming | collected...
CCATTCATAGAACCAGACGTTCAGTCGTCGTAAGTTGGGGGGATTGCAAAAAAGGGGGGTACAACCATGGTTGCGGAGTGGCCATAGCAACCACTACGCAATCCCCCCTTTTTTACATGTTGAACAGAACAATTTTATAGTTATTCTGCAAAAAGCAGTCTGTATGGACAAACAAGCTGCAGTACTTATTGTGGGCGCTGGGCCGGCAGGGCTGTTTGCAGCGCATGAACTCGCGGAGAAAGGGATAGATGCAATAATATTCGAGGAAGGCTCGGGAATAAAAGACAGGAACTGCCCGAAAGAGCAGGTGGGCTACTGCACTTTCTGCAAAGTGTGCCACTTCATCCACGGAACGGGGGGAAGCGGGCTTTTCTCAGATGGAAAACTCAATCTCCACCCCGAGATAGGGGGGAACATGCTCGATTTTCTTTCAAAGGAGAAGGCCGATGAATACATCGAGAAAGTCGATTCAATATTCGTGGAGAATGGCGCGAAGGTCGGAAGGAGCATTTTAAGCAGGAAAGACGACGAATTGGTAATCAGTGCAAAACGAGCAGGAGTAAAATACATTCCAATAGTCCAGAGGCACATTGGTTCTGACGTTCTTCCAAACGTGATACGTTCAATTCAGGAGAAGCTCGAGGGCAAAGGGATAAGGTTCATTGAAAATACAAGGGTTACTGAAATAATGAACAACGACCACGTGAAGGGATTGAAAACGGACAAGGGGGAGGAATTCAAGGGAAAATACGTTGTGATATCCCCGGGGAGGGGAGGGGCGCAATGGACTGCGCAGACGTGCAAAGCCCTTGGGATAAGCACAAAGCACCAGCCAATAGACGTTGGGGTAAGGGTGGAAACTTCTGCCGAAGTGATGGAGGAAGTCACTTCAATTGCATGGGACCCGAAATTCCACATTCAAACACCCCATTACGATGATTTCGTAAGAACGTTCTGCACGAATCCAAAGGGATTCGTGATCTCGGAAACATACGGAGATTTTGTGAGCGTGAACGGCCACGCTATGAAAACAAAGCAGTCCGGAAACACGAATTTTGCATTTCTCGTTCGCATGAATCTCACCGAACCTGTTGAGAACACGACGCAATACGGGGAATCCATTGCAAAGCTTGCGACAACAATCGGGGGAGGAAGGCCGCTTTTGCAGAGGCTTGGCGATTTGAGGGCGGGGAGAAGAAGCACGTGGGAGAGGCTGAAAAAGAGCTATGTGGAGCCCACTTTGAAATACGTCACTCCGGGAGACATCAGCATGGCGCTTCCGGGAAGAATCATAACCAACATTGTTGAAGGGCTGGAGATGCTCAACAGGGTGGTTCCGGGAATTGCGGAAAATTCAACTCTCCTCTATGCTCCTGAAATAAAATTCCACGCACTGCGCGTGAACGTCTCAAAAAACATGGAGACTTCAATCAAGAATCTTTTCGCAGCAGGAGACGGGTGCGGAGTTTCAAGGGGAATCGTGGGAGCTGCAGTCACAGGGATGATTGGAGCCCACGAGATTATCGCGAGGGAAGGGAAATAAGGGGTGTTCACTTGGCAGACGAAACGATATTCTACCTGAATTATAAGAATTACAATATCCAGAAAAAAATTACCACTTCCTCAAATGAGGAGCTCGCCTACATGCTTAGCGAAGTCATGGGCATTTGCGACGATGCAGGCTTTGAATTATTGGGGGTGGAGAAGGATAGGATTGAAAAGGAATCAGAAGAAATACTGAACAGATGCAATAAGGATCCCGCAACATTGTTCTCGACTCTCAAAAAGAAGGAGAAAAGCTTTTCCGAGAATTATTTGATAAATAAGATTTTCCAAAATTGCAGTCTGCCCCTCCAAATTCTTTTAAGTGAAGCGAAAAAACCCGCAAACTACGTTGAAGGGAAAAGCGCGAAGGAAGGCGCAGGTTTCATGGGGAAATTCAAGGACTGGATGCTCATAAAAAAGAAGGGAGTTGAGCAAGGAGCAAGGCCCGAAGAGATTGCATTCGCATTGGCGGGAATAAGCGCGAGCGCAAGAAAAAAGGGATTCCTTTTGATGGGAGTTGATTCAGAAAAAAGCGAGAATCTCGCGCTGGAGCTTCTGAAGGGAAAGAGAAAAGCCTATTCATCTGTTTCAGAAATCCTTCAGAAGGTGAAAAACATGGGCTTGAGCGCGCTTGAGCAGAGGTATGTCATTCTCCTTGCGCTGGAAAAGCTGAACCTTCCCCCCTATCCTTCAATTCATGAATTCTCGAAAATCTGGCCTGATCTGAAAGCGCGTTCATTTGGAAGGAAGGGCGCGAAAAAGAAGAAGTAGTTCGCGTTTTCAGTTGTCCTGTCCATCTTCATCCGAAGAGGGCCGTTTAATGCCCGCCATCAAATTAATGAAACGCAATGTTTCTGCATCAGTTTTTTTAGAGACTTTATCGATCATTTTTCGCGCAATTTCAGTTGCCCTGCCAATTCCTCCTTTTTCAACTGCTTTTTTTATCTTATCGAAATCAGCTTCAATCCCAATCTTCCACTCGAATATTCTCACGTCTTCCAGCGCGCAGTGCATGATTCCTTCAGGGTATTGCAGGGCAAGGCAAAACAGGGTGAAAGATTCGCTGAAATCCCCCAAGCTTCCGTATTTGGCATAGAATACAACCGTGTCCTGCAACTTATCTATTCTCTGGTTTCTCGACACTTCACTGAAACATACTTTGCAATTCATTTCAATGCTCTCCGCCTTAGCTTTGCCTTCAAAAAGATCCCAATTTCGAATTGTTGTAAGGAACAGCAAATCGTCCATCATCCAATATGTAGATAAAATCTCCTGAAGCACCATTAACGCTTTCGCATATCCTTTTCTTGCCCAACTGAACAATTCTTCCAGGATACTCCTTCTTATTGAATCACCTTCAGGAATGAAGTTCCCAATATAGAAAATAATTTCCTTTATTGTCGCTTTCACTTCCCTATATTCATTCACTGCTTCACGAGTCAGTATTCCATAAGCAGCGACCATTATACTTGAGGCAATGTAAGAAAGTGCGCCTACAAAATGCAGCAAATAATAACCGGGCCGCACCAATGCGCCATTCAACAAAACAGAATCCGTTCTACCGCTCTTTAATAATTCTCCCAACCTCAACGCACCACTGGTACATAAATATCCGATTGTGCCAAAGGCCAGACCTCCCAAAGGAACCACCCAATTATTGGCAATCCTCTTCAGCATTTGTTTGACTGTCATGATTGGTTCCGGGTGGTCATATAGTGTGGATATCCTCTCGTATCTGCGGGCAACGTACTCTTGCAGAATTTTTTCAACATGCTTTTCCGGATCTCCCAATACTTCCCCGTAATTTAATCTGCCGGAGCAGATTCCATAAACCACTCTTGCAAGAATCATTTTCCATGGATTTCTAACCCTTATCCACAAGCGTACTGGGTTCTTTGTGGGTAAGGGAAATTCCAATTCAACTCTTGCGGAGCTAGCCTCCCTTAATCGAACCATGCGCATGAATCTTCTTCAACTCCCCAAACAATATAAATACTCCGATTTCAAATTTCTTATTAAAAATATTTATAATTTTCAATTTTCATCAATTTCCTTCTGACGGAGAAAGTGAAAAATCCTTCAAATAAATGCTTATTTTTCCGTCATAAAAACATACAATTAAATATTTATTCCTCATACTATTTCCATCAGAAAAAACTTAGGGGCCCTTAAAATAGATAAGGGTTCGGCAGAAAGAACGGGCAGAGATTTGAATTTTTTTGCTAGCGCAAGCACGGAAAAGGAAAGATAGAAAGGTGATCAGTTATGCAGAGATTGAAATTAGGGATAGGAAAAGTGGATGAAATGCTCGAAGGAGGCTTTCCGCATCCTTCTGTTATTTTGATTTCGGGGCCTGCAGGAACCGGGAAGACCACTCTTGGCTTGCAGTTTGCGCTTGAAGGCGCAATCAACGGCGAAAGTTCCCTCTACCTCTCTTTTGAAGAGAGCATAGAAGGATTGAAATTGCAGGGAGAGCTTCTCCATAATGGCTTTTCCCATCTGCAAAACCTGAAGATTGCGCGCGTGTGGGAGCCGGAGAGCTTTGCAGAGAGTAGTTTTGGACTGCTTGGAAGCAGACAAAAACTAACCAACGGTAACAAAAGGGAAACGAAGTTTGAAAAATTCCTCTCCTCCCTTGAAAGGATGAAGAATCTTGTGGAAAAATTCAAGCCAAAAAGAATAGTGATTGATTCATGGGCTTTCCTTTCCTCTGCCGCGCAGGAAGAGCAAGAAATGCTCATCAGCTTTCTGGAGTACATGAAGAAAAAGCAGGCAACAGTAATAATACTGGACCAGACGGAGGGAGAGTCCCTGAGGGAGAGCTTTGTTGACGGAATAATCAAATTGACTCCCATAACGGCAACAAAAAACGGAATCTCGCAGCTGGAGATAAAAAAGATGCGCTGGACCACGCATGGAAGGGAGAGGGTGGAAGTGGTGGTTGGAAAGGGGGGGATAGAGATTCCGGGGAAAGTCCGCGTATGCGAACTGAAAACTTAACCTCGCCAGGCGAAGCTTTTTCCTTCGGAATGGTTGCTTGCAGTGATTCATTCGAAGAAGGCTTCACGACGAGCCACTCAGACTGCCATTCCTGAAGGGAATGGCGCCTTCGCCTTTGGCGAAGGCAAGGTGTGAAGTGGCGAAGTTAAGTTAAAACATGAATGGAAATCCAAAACATCGGGAAACGGCGCAGCCGTAATGCACCACCCCCCTCATGCTGCGCCTTCCCGTTACTTCTTTTAATAAGAAAGGTCTAGGGGTTGGATGTAAAGATGCAATTTTACGGCGTTCCGTAAAATGCACCCCCATTGCTTGCGCAATGTTTGGAGGAGGGGATGCAATGCCAGCTGTTTTGCAGTTGGCGCCATGCACCATATGCATGGCTACCTAAGCCCCCCGCCTTTTTTCCCAATCGCTTTTTAAAATTTCCCTTCCTATTAATTTAACATTATGGCAATATTCTGGTAAATATATTATATTGAATGCATGTAAGAGGTGAATTTGATGTATCAGGCAGTATCCCCACAGGCCTACGACAGGGCGATAACGGTGTTCAGCCCCGACGGAAGGCTGTTTCAGGTGGAATATGCAAAAGAAGCTGTGCGCAGGGGCGCAACCGGATTGGGAATAGTCACTAAAGACGGAGTCGTAATGGCTGCGATGAAGAACATCCAAAACCCCCTTCTCGTGTCAAAGTACATGAAGAAAATATTCAAGATAGACGAGCACATGGCTGCTGCAGCGTCTGGCTTGGTTGCGGATGCAAGGAGAATGATTGACATGGCGAGGGTGGAAGCCCAGAGAAACAGGGTTTCCTACAACGAACCAGCAGGAGTTGATGCAATCGCAAAAAACCTTTCAGATGTCATGCAGGTTTACACGCAATACGGTGGAATCAGGCCATTCGGAGTGTCCCTCTTGATTGGCGGAGTCGATGACGAGCCGAAGCTTTTTGAATTGGAGCCGAGCGGAGCTCTTACAGGATACAAGGCAGTGGCGATTGGAAGCGGAAAGAAGGAAGCTGAAGAAGTCTTTGAGAAGGAATACAAGGACGACATGAGTCTCGAAAGTGCAGTCCTTCTCGCAATAAGGGCTTTGAAGAAAACAATCACCGAGGGGCAGCTCACATCAAGGAGCGTGGACCTTGCGGTGATAAAATCAAGCTCGAAGAAGTTTGAAACAATCAGCGACAAGCAGATTGACGAATATATTGGAAAGGCATGATACAATGAGTCTGGACAAGGCAATAGTCGCGCATATTGAAATCAAGGGAGAAAGATTCGAGATTCTGGTCGACGGCGACCAGGCTTACTCATACAAGGAAGGAAGGAAAAAGGATTTTGACAACGTTCTTATGGTTGAGGAAGTCTTCACGAATGCGAAAAAAGCGGAAAGACCCACAAAAGAGCAGCTCAAGAAGGCATTTGGAATGGACGACATGGTGGGGATTGCAAAAACCATAATAGAGAAGGGGGAAGTTCAGATTACAACTGAAAGAAGGAAAAAGATGGTTGAGGAGAGGGGGAAAAAAATAATCGCAATCCTCTCAAGGGAATGCATTGATCCAAGAACTGGCGCCCCGCACCCACCGCAAAGAATAGAAGGGGCGATGGAGGAGGCGAGAATCCATCTGGATCCCTTCAAGAGCGCCGAAGAGCAGATCGGGGAAGTGATTGAAAAATTGAAGCTTATTCTTCCTTTGAAATTCCAGAAAGTGTCCATTGCAGTGCGCGTTCCCGCGCACCACGCCCAGAAGTCATACGGAATATTCAAGGAATATGGGGTGCAGAAAGAGGAATGGCAGAAGGACGGCTCCCTCATAATCCTTGTGGAGATTCCAGCAGGAGTGCAGGATGAATTCTACAATAGGATAAACAAGATGACTGGGGGCGAAGTTGAAACAAAACTGATAAAAAAATGAATCCTTTTGAAGGAAATCAATATTTCAGCTGATTGAAATTTCAGATTTGAAATATTTTACTAACGAGGTAGATGATATGGAAACGAAACTGGTTGTCCCGGGGGAAAAATTGTTCGATGTTCCCAAGCGGGGGAAAAACTTCTATGAAGAAGACGGAAAGACGTATTCTGCAGCCGTCGGCCTTTTTGACGGCATGAAAGTCGTCTCATTGAAAGGAGGGTATGAGCCGGAACTGGGGGACGTTGTGATAGGAATCGTGACATACGTAAGGTTCAACGGATATGACGTGAACGTCAATTTACCCTATGACTCGTTCCTTTTGGGAAAGGAGACAAAAACCGAGCTTGTTCCCGGAAGCATAATAAGCGCGAGAATAAAGGAAGTGGATGAAGTGAAGAATGTCGATTTGGCTGATGGAAGGGATTTGAGGGGAGGAAAAATCATTGAAGCGTCCCCCGTAAAAGTCCCGAGAATAATCGGAAAGAAGATGTCCATGCTGAATCTCATACGGGAAAAAACCCAGTGCGACATACTGGTGGGAAAGAACGGAAGGGTGTGGGTGAAAGGAAAGAACACCCCAATGGTAGTCAAAGCGATAAACAAAATTGAGAAGGAGGCGCATACTCACGGGCTTACCGAAAGGATAAGCGAGCTTCTCAGCTCCACGTGAATTATGCAAGCTTTGCATTGAATGCAACCAAAAATAATTACTGCATTGCGCGTTTGAATGCACCATTTGTTCGCGCAAAAGTTGACGCGCATTTGGCGCAAAGGACAAGCAAATGAAGTATAAAAAGATATTATATTGATGAAACTTTTATTGAAAGTTTCGAAGGTGAATTTTATGGGTGGAAAAAGTGATGTGCCGCTTCTTGTTGACGGCAAAAGATGCGACGGAAGAAGAGTGGATGAAATGCGGCCGATAACCGTTTCAGTGGGAGTGCTTGAGAAGGCCATTGGTTCAGCGTATGTGGAACTAGGGAACAACAAAGTGATTGCGGGAGTATACGGGCCAAAGGAGTGCATTCCAAAGCACCACTCTGATCCTTACAGGGCAATTGTCAAGGCGAGGTATACCATGGCGCCATTCTCCACTGATGAGCATGGAAGGGCAGGACCAAACAGAAGAAGCACTGAGCTCTCAAAAGTGATAAGGCACGTGTTCGAGAACCTGATTTTCCTTGAAGTGTATCCCAGAACGCAGATTGAAATCTACATGGAGGTTCTGCAGGCGGACGGGAGCACAAGGTGCGCGGCAATAAACGCAGCTTCCGTGGCCCTCGCAAATGCGGGAATACAGGTAAGGGACCTCGTTGCAGCAGTTTCCGTGGGAAAAGTGGAGAACCAGGTGATTTTGGATTTGAAGAGGGAAGAGGATAATTTTGGGCAGTCCGACATGCCAATAGCTTTCGCTTCGAGGAACAAGGAAGTGCTTCTTTACCAGATGGACGGGAAGCTCACGAGAGAAGAAATGGAAAAGGCTTTTGGGATGGCAAGGAATGCAGCGGATTTGATATTCGAGAAGCAGCGCGAGGCCCTCAAGGCAGCCTATGCCAAGGATGGCGCTGTGATTGAGGAGCAGGGGTGAAAATATGAGCATTATTTCTGAAATAACAAAAGACAGCGTCCTGAATTACATTGCAACAGAAGGAAAGAGGATTGACGGACGGGGATTTGACGACTATCGGGAAATCAAGGTTGAGAAGGGATTCATCAAATCAGCAGAGGGGAGCGCCCTCGTGAGCATCGGGAAAACGAAAGTGCTCGTGGGAGTGAAAGTGGATCCGGCTGAGCCTTTTTCTGACAGGCCCGGGGAAGGAATAATTTCCACTAACGCGGAATTGCTTCCCCTTGCATACAAGGAATTCGAGACAGGTCCCCCCAACGAAGACTCAATAGAACTTGCGCGCGTGGTTGACAGGGGGATAAGGAGCGCTGATATAATCGACACTGCTTCATTGAAGATAAACGAAGAGAAAGTGTGGGGAATCTTCATAGACATATACGTTCTTGACTATGACGGAAACCTCATGGACGCCGCAGCGCTTGCAGCCATGGCAGCGCTTACTGAAGCATACATTCCAAAATACGATGAGCAGAACAAGAAAGTCATTAGGGACAGGGCTCAGGGAAAACCGCTTCCCCTAAGGGGAATTGTGACTGAATGCACTTTTGCAAAAATGGGGGGGAAGATAATGATTGACCCCTGCCTTGAGGAAGAGATGGCAATGGAGGGCCGCCTGACAATCGGAATAATGGACAAATACGTAGTTTCAGGCCAGAAGGCAGAGCAGGCTGCTTTCACCCAGGAAGAGCTTTTCGCCTGCATAGACAAGGCGTTCGCAAAGCACGAAACCTTAAAAAAGCTCGCGATGGGGTGAGCTTTGTTTTTTGTTTTTCTTTCAATTCTATTTTTAAAAAAAATAATATGGGCCCGCTGGGATTTTTGGGCGGCCAAACCCTTATTTTATGATATACACTGAAATATTTTCGCGAAAGCGAAAATATTGAAGTTATTCTTGTTCCAATTTGTTTTTTCTTTCTCCCAGCAACATTTCAGCGGGTTGCCGCTGAAATGTGCCGCTTTTTACAGGTTTCCCCTGTAAAAATACGGGGGTCTTCTTTCTTTTTAAAGAAAGAAGAGGCCTGAACCCAGGACCTACAGCTTTCTTAGGTGCTCGGCCTATAAGGACAAATGCAATAGAGCGCGCCTTATAAGACTGCCGCTCTACCAGGCTGAGCTACGGGCCCATAATAATGGATACTCTATTATTCGGGAAAATACATTTTTATTCGTTGTTGTTTTTGCAAAACCAGATTCCATTAGCTAAAACAACGCTCGCTTCAACCTGGCTTTCAGGAATGCTCCAGTACTTCCTCAAAAGGAAGTCCTTTTCCTTCTTTCCAACAAGCCTGAAACCATGCTTCTCGTAGAAACTAACGGCCCAATAAGCACCCCTCCACGTGCCAACGAGCATGGGAAGTTTCGAAAGGGTTTTCAGGTATTCAATGAGCTTCCCCCCAATCCCCTTTCCCTGCTGTTTCTTTCTCACGTATGCATGCCTCACAAGGCAAACGTCATTCTTATCCTGTATTCCCATTACTCCCAATAATTCGCCATTCTCCTCCCAGCAATAGAATTCCACCCTATCCTCCATCTCATGCGCAAGCTCCTCTTTTGGCATATAGGGTTCCTTCCAGCCCTCTTTTGGAATCTTATTCTTGTACGCCTGCGCAGCGTCATTCACTATAGACAGTATCTTATCAAAATCCTTTTTTTCGCATTTCCTTATCATAGAATCATTACAATCCAAATGGGAAACAATAGGTATTTAATTATTAATAATATCATATGTTTATAAAAAAATTTAGTTTAAAAATACCATTCAGGTAAGAGGTGAAAACATGGGTTTTTTTGATGCAATATCCCGTGGGATTAATTTATCCATCGCAAGCGTGAAAATCGTCTTGAAAGAGCCATGGATGTTTGTGCTCCCGATAATCTCCGGAATGCTTATGGCTCTGCTTTTGGTGAGTTTCTATTTGATTAATTGGGTATTGGATTTGAACGTTGGCACTATTGGAGTGGCAGTCATGGTTCTTTTCATTTATTTGGTCGGCTATTTCCTTTTCTATTTCACGCAGGCAATGGTGATTTTTGCTGCAAAGGAGAGATTTGAAGGAAGAGATCCTACTATGGTTCAGTCATACAGTGCTGCAATGGGAAGTATTGCCCCTATTTTGATGCTCTCAGTGATTGGTTCAATAGTGGGATTGATTACGAGCGCGCTTTCAGGAAGAAGGGGAAGCAGGAATCTTATTGGCTCGATTCTCGCAAGCGTAATCGGCATGAGCTGGACAATAGTCTCCTATTTCTCCCTTCCAATAATATTGAATGAGAAAATAGGAGTGTTTGAATCTTTTGGAAGAAGCGTGGAATTGGTGAAAAAATCATGGGGTGAAGGGGTGGTTGCAAACATTTCCCTTGGAGTATTGATGGTTCCCGGAATCGTCGGAATAATCCTTTCAATCCTCCTTGGTTTTGCCTCCCCAATGCTTGGAATCCTGGGTTTCATCATCTCTTTGCTTCTGTTCTTCGTGGGATACATCATATTGATTGTGAGCAAGGGGATTGTTTCGGAAGCATTGTACATCTACGCTCAAAAAGGAATCGTCCCGCAGGGATTTGATGAAAATGAAGTGATGACTTCATTTGGAAGCAAAGAAATCGAGAAAAACTACTAGTAACCTGAATTTCGCAAAGTACCATGGCGCCCGTCGATGCGCATAGTGCTTAAATGCGCATTATTCACCCTGAACGCGTTCAAAGCGAGTTTGCGACATTTGGGTAGTAAATTTCATATTTTTCTTTTTCGTCCTTTTGTTTCTTTGAATGCTAAACTACTCTGTCCCTTTTCAATCTCTCGAGTATTTTTTTTGGGGCAGACTGGAACTCCTTGCTGTTGCTGTGCACGATAATCTCCGTATTCCTGTTCTCTTCAAAAGGAACGTCGATTCCAATAACCTGCCCCAAACTTTTCCTATCCCCGCTTAAAGCTTTTTTATACATCTGGGCAACCAGCCTCTTGTCCTTTCTCTCCGTTTCCCTTCTCATGCATTCCTCAATGGGACATTTCACGTATATTTCATAAAAATTCGAAAGAATGCTTCTTGCAAAATCCCGGTATCTCCTTTTGTGGGCAGTGGCGTCAATAATGACGCTTTTTCCCGAAGCCTGGATGTATTTTGCAATCACTGCAATTGCCCTGTAAGCCCAATCCCTTTCCTTCTCATCATAATTCCTTTCTGGAGTCAGGTATTTTCTGATTTCATCCATCTCCAAATACGCTGTTCCCTTTAATTTCTTGACCAGCTTCTTTGCCAAAGTGGATTTCCCTGAACCGGGAAGCCCTGTGAACCACAATGCGAAAGTTTTCATAAAATCATCTGCAAACTAATTCAAAATTATAGGTTAAACTCTCCTTTCTTCAATAATCCCCCAGCCCACTTGATTATCTTCCCCCGCAATTCAGTTGGCTCGAATTTTGTTCTTTCCTTGTACCATTCATTCGTGTAGAAGAGGGGGTTTGCAACAACAAGCGCCCTGAAGGCATAAAACAATGGAGCCGCCTTCCAAATTTCACTGTCTTTTGTTTTCTCCACGTAATTATCCCAGAAAAGCTTGTTCAGCTCCCAGAATTCCCCTTTTGTTTTTCCGTATTTCAGGAAGGAATAGAAAACATAATTTATCGTAAACGCAGTCAAATCATCAGCAGGCTCCCCGTATTCCCCCCTGCTCCTGTCCAGCAAAATGAAATCATTTCCGTGGAACATTATATTCCCGGGATGAAAATCCCCATGCACGCAAGCAAGCCTTCTCTCCATTCCCCTCATCTTTGCCCATTGTTTCACGCAGAGCTGCACGAATTTCCCCTGCTCTTCATCTGTAAAAAATTCCTGCTTTGGAAAGGCATCCAATACTCCCATAATGCATTCCCCATGCCCCACAGTATCCCTTATTTTCCTCTTGTACAGGCTTTTGTTTTCAATTTTGCTAGAATGCGCTTTTGCGAGGAAATCTGAGAGAATTATGGGCCTCTCCTTGTCTTTCTCTTGCACCCCCTCTTTCAGAATCCTATCCAAATCAGTGAAATAATTCTCCCCTTTTGCATATTCCATAAGAATGTAGTATTTTTTGCATTTGCCAATCTCTTTAATCTCATTTCCCTCTTCATCCACAGCCAATACATTGAAGGATTTCACGTGCTTTGGGAACCTGTTGAAAGCATCATTCTGCCAGAGGAGAACCTGCGCAATGTCAGAATAGTGGTCGTGCCCGTATTCCCCTTCAGCCATTGTCTTTAAAACAAGCTTTTTTCCCTCTTTCTCGATGAGATATGCTTCCCCGTAAACTCCTTTCCCAAGAAGGGTTATTTTTTCAGCGTGCGTGATTTCCTTGATTTTCTTAAGAATATCGTCTTTCATGACTGAATATCATTATCAATGTTTTTATATCCTTTGGAAAAAGGGGGAAAATTAGACCCTTTCTCTCCAGTAATTCAGCATGTCCTCAAGAGTCTTGTCATACGGGATTTCCGGTTTCCAACCCGTGGCTTCTCTGAATTTCGTGGAATCTCCCAAGAGCAATTCAACGTCGCTTGGCCTTAGCCTCTTCGGATCCTGCTTTATTTCTATTTTCTTCTTGCTCCTGCTGAGCGCAAGAATCTTGTCCAAAACTTCCTTCATGGAATAGGTTTTTCCAGAGCAGATGTTGTATGCTTCACCAACTTTTCCCTTTGTGACCGCAAGATAATACGCCTTCACAATATCCCTCACGTCGGTAAAATCCCTTTTCGCATTGAGGTTGCCAACGTATATTGCCGGCTGCTTCTTTTCGTTCTCTATCTCAGCAACCTGCTTGCTCCAGTCGCTGTCCACGTACATCTCTCCTCTTCTCGGTCCTGAATGGTTGAAAGCCCTTGTCCTCACGATTTTCATGCCATAAGAATGGAAATACTGGAATCCCAGCATGTCCATGCCCACTTTGCTCACCCCATAGGGGCTCAAAGGCCTGAGAGGATTGGATTCCTTTATGGGAATTTCCTCTGGTTTCACCAATCCGTATTCTTCGCTGCTTCCTGCAATCTGTATCACGGGATTGCTCTTGCTTCCTCTTAAAGCTTCAAACAAATTCAATGAGCCGATTATATTAGTTGTCATAGTCTCCACGGGAGACCTCCATGAAGAGGGAACGAATGCCTGCGCAGCAAGGTGGAAAACATAATCCGGATCTATCTCATCAATAGTCTTTTTCACTGCATAGGAATCAGTAATGTTGCACTCCACCAATTGGATCTTGCTCCTAATCCCTTGCACATTGTTAAGATTCACTGTTTTTCCCCTTATAGTACCTGCCACTTCGCCAAGCTTATTATTCAGAATGTATTCCGCAAGATGGCTTCCGACGAATCCATTAATCCCTGTAATCAATACTTTCATTTTTTCACCCTGAATATCTTTCTTTTCCATTGCAATCATTAAATATTTAACTAATAAGAAAACATTATATCAAAGTGCAAAAGTTTTGCAAGTCAAAAGAGCACTTTGATATGTAGTTGACCGAATGGAAAGATTTGCAAGACTTTTTCGGTCTACTATAGTATTATATTTTTCTTCAGCTCAAATCTCATTCATGAAAGTCGCAATCGTTTCAGACCATTTTGGGAACGTTTCGGGAGGCACAAGAGTGTGCGCATCCACAATCCAGGCGCTGAATTCAGCAAATATCACTCCCACAGTGCTTTCCTACTTTTCAAATCCAAAGCACAGGGAGAACATAAAACAGCTAGGGTATGAGATAAAATATAAGCATGAGGGGATTCTTCCATTCAAAATGGAAAAATTCAGCCTCTATAAGGGATATGCGGCAAGATTGTTTGGAAAGCTTCCAAACGAGAGGGATTTTGATTTCGTGTATGATTTCTCCGGAATATTCCCAGAATATAATATGAAAGGAATGTATTATTTGTATTATGATTACTGGCAGATGAAGAGGAAAGGGATACGGTCGCTTTACTCCTTGATTTTTCCAAAAAGCAAGATTGAAAGGATGTTCAAGGAGAAAAAAATGAAATTCACGGTTCTGAGCATATTCTCCCAGGGAGTATTCTGGGAGAATTACGGAGTTGAAGTTCCCATACTCTACCCTCCTGTTGATTTGAAAGCATACGAGAATATAGGTTCACAGGAAACAAAGAACGTGATTACAATAGGGGGCTTTTCCCCTTTCAAGAACCAGCTCATGCAGATTGAGATTGCAGAAGAAGTGAAAAAACTGGGATTTCATTTCTATATTATTGGGGGAACTGATTTTGACGAGTATTACAAAAAGTGCGAAGAGAAAGCTAAAAGCGCTGGGAACGTTACGCTGATTCCAAATGCAAAGAAGAAAGAGATCATTGAAACATTCAAAAAATGCAGCTATTTCCTCCATTCCTTCCCTGGAGAGCATTTTGGGATTGCAACAGTTGAAGCAATAAGCGCAAACCTCATCCCAATCATTCCAAATTTCGGGGGGAACGCGGAAATAGTTGAAAACAAGGAGCTTCTTTATGATAATAAGGAAGAAGCGGTTGTGCTGTTTAGGAAAATCAACTCATGGGACGGAAATAAAAGGAAGGAAATTCTTGTGAAACTCAAAGATAGGATAAAAATATTCGATGAAGGAAATTTCAGGGAATCAATCTTAAAATTCATAAAGTAATAGCGGGCCCGGCGGGATTTTCAGACCAGTTTCCTCATTCTGGTGGAAAGGGAATCAGGAATCAAGGAAAACTGAAGGGGAAACCGCATTTGCTTAACAGAGGTTTCCCCTGCGGTTGTCTTTCGAACCCGCAACCTTCAGGTTTCTCCAGAGCCTCCCTCATTTTTGAAATTTTCTGCTTCGTAACAAACAAACGAAGGTGAATTTGGATTGGATGTTTTTTCTTTTCTCCTCCTTTTTCATCATGTTTCTTTCTTTCTCCCGAGGGTCTTTCTTTCTTATTAAGAAAGAAAGAGGCTCACCGAAGCCTGCTGCGCTATCCGTTGCGCTACGGGCCCATGATTATTATTTTGAAATGCTATTCCTTTATTACTTTCCTTTCCCTGAAAAACAAGTGTTATATATAATGAAAACGATAAGTTATTTTGGTTGAAACGATGATAGCAAATGGAAAGAATGTCCTTTTGTTTAGGTTAATTTATACGCTTATCCTCAATCTTTTTCTTCTCCCAATGATTTTCTCGGCGAACTGCGGCGGAGCCACGGCATGCACCTGCGGAGACACTATGACTTCAAGTTGGACTATGGATTCGGATTTAAATTGCTCGGACAACGGTTTGATAATTGGAGCCAATTCAATAACGCTGGACTGCTCAGGCAAGATAATTGAATATGCAAGAGTGAGTTTAGGGACAGGGGTAAATGTAACTGACAAAAGAAGTATTACAATAAGAAATTGCATTATATTGCAACAGAATTCAAGCATGGATCAAAATAATGCAAATGCCACTTATTTCAAAAACACAAATCAGTCAACAATAGAAAATGTTACTATCAGGACCTCGGAGCAAAATGCAATAGGAATTACTTTATTAGATAGCGAATACAATACCATTACCAATTCTACCATATCCAATATCGGAGATTATAGTCATGGTATCTTTGTAAAAAATGGCAGTTATAATAATTATACTTATAATCGCATTAACACTTCTGGAAGATATGCACATGGGATTGCACTGCAAAAGACTCAAAGAAGCATCCTAATAAACAATACTATTTTTATTCTAGGCGACGATGCAAATGGCTTGAATTATACCGCAACTTCGTTTCAATCAAATAATATATATAGAAATTTTTCAATAACCACAACAGGTACCTCCTCATATGGAGTATATACTTCAGGGTCAGGAAATACAGGAGATTTATTTTATAATTTTGTAATAAATACTACTGGTAATTCAGGGAATGGGCTGTATCTCTATTATGATGGATCAAAAAGAGGGGAATTTTACAATTTTACAATAACAACTGAAGGAGATGACGCCTATGGAGTGTATATATCCAATGCAGAATCTGACATTCTCAACAATTTCACAATCCACACTCAAGGAACAAATGCGCATGGAGCATACTTGGCAGGTGCAAATTATAATGAATTGAGGAATTTCCACATCTTAGCAACCGGAAATGCCTATTGCCTTTTAACCGGGGGAAGCTATGGCGACATAAATTATTTTTATGATTCCATTTTCAATTCCAGCGGTATCGGTGCATATGCCATGTATATTCAAACAAGTTCAAATATTTTCAATAACCTAACAGTGTATTCAGCACAAGAAGGAATGCGTTCAACCGGTAGCAATCTTGTGTTCACCAACTTTTATTTTTCCACGGTGCTGACAGCATTTTTTTTTATATGGAATAATGGACATTTTCTTGAGAATGGAACAATTATTACTACTGGCAATAGTGGACCAGCTCTCAGGCCTCATGATGGCTCGTCCTCCAGCGTATTCTCAAATATAAACATTACGACCTTGGGAACAGGTTCTTATGGAATTCTTTCAAGCCAAGATACTGCTTTTTACAATACTTATAGAAATATTATAATAAACACTAATGGATCAAATTCACATGGCATATATGATCAGGGCGGACTTGGGAATGTTTTTGATAGAATAACAATAAGAACAAATGGCTCTTCTGCATATGGAATTTATGGCGTATTGGGATCAAATTTTTCAAATATATCGCTGACAACCATTGGAGACTCTGCCCATGGGATATATGTTACAAATAATGACAACTTTTTTTACAATATTTCAATAAATACTACTGGAATTTCCGCATCTGGCATATATATCTATGGGGGAGATTCTAACTCATTTGAAAATATTTTTATCAATACTCTCCAAAACTCTGCACATGGCGTTTATTTCTATTATATCGCAAATGATAATAAGTTTATAAATATCACAATTTGTACACGGGGATCAACTTCATATGGAACTTACATATATTATGATTCAAATTCAAATAAGTTTTCTTTTTTATCCATTAATACATCCGAAATAAACTCTCCCCATATTTATCTTGGAAGAGGCGGGTCAAATAATTTATTATCGAATATTACATTTTCAGGACAAAAAACAAATCAGACATATCTTTACTATCAGAACATATACCCCAATCAGAGCATTTTTCTTAATTTTACAGATTTCAACAGAAGTGCAATCCATTTCTATGGAAACGATAACCGGAACAATTTCACTCTTCAGCAATACTTCAAAATCCTCGCGAAGGATTCACAGTCTGCAGGAATTCAGGATGCGGTTGTGAACTTCTCTTCAAACGCTTCTACTACAGAAACCTATTATACTTCTTCTTCCGGGACAGCGCAGGGAACTTTCAACGAATCAATTATGAGGGGAGCGACTTCAAATATCACCTTTTATCCATATAATATTTCCGTCTACAACCTCACAGGTTCAGACAATTACCTGCGCTCCTATAATATGATGAATGTGCAGAATTTCACAACTCCTTTTGAATTCTACATAAACCAGTCCTACAGGAGCACTTCGTCCACTCTTTCCCGCGCCAGCTATCTGAATCTCTCCACTTCAGGTGATACGCGGTTTAATTATACAAATGTCACTACATTTATCATTTTGAACGACGGGGGATTGGCAACAGGATGGATTGAAACTTTATTCGTCTATAACGGCTCATCATGGATCAACATAACTTCCCCCTCAAGTGATGCAAACTGCAACTCCTCCTCTCCAATCTACACTGCCACCTCCTTGATCAGGGATGGGAGACAGGAGAGCTGGCTTATATGCAAGAATGACATTAATTCCAATGGTTTTGTGGATTATTTCCAGTTTTCCATTCCAGCAATGAATCTAACAACTCCTCTTCTGATTGCAGGTTATTTAAACAACACCCATGAAATAAACATCACAAGTCCTTTCAACAATTCCAACCATACTCAGGGAAGCGCGATAAGCATAAATGTTACTGAAATATTGGGAAACGATACGATAGACAACGTTTCAATAAG
>Ga0315294_10003102_pt1 | contig 18071 bp, 13 predicted proteins | sample YL17G13_40_MG_FD_203626 | JGI IMG/M metagenome (GOLD analysis project Ga0315294, IMG submission 203626) | Sediment microbial communities from Yellowstone Lake, YNP, Wyoming, USA - YL17G13_40 | ecosystem: Environmental > Aquatic > Freshwater > Lake > Sediment | place: USA: Wyoming | collected...
CAGCACTTTGAATGCCTAAAACCGCCTAATTCTGAGTAAGGGAGCTAAAAGGGAAAGAGGCAATTTCTCGGGGGAAGGGTGGCGCGCCTGGACGGACTCGAACCGCCGACACAGGGATTAGGAATCCGCGGGAATGCCCGGACAATCCTTTTAATTTCTGCAACTTAAAACCTTGGGAAAATCTTTCTGTGCCATTTTTGTGCCATAATTTTTTTGATCGAGCCTGTTTTTCTCGAAAAGACACTCGAGCCGCTGGACCGCCTCCATGGTATGATCGAAACCGGGATGGCTGTAGCGCTCGGTAAGCTTGATCGTCGAATGACCCAGGATTTTTGAGACGGTGTGGAGGTCGACGCCGGCCTGGACCATGGCCGAGGCAGAATGATGGCGAAGGTCGTGGATTCGTAGGCCTGAGATTCCCGCTTTCGCGCAAGCGTTCATAAAGGCCTTTCGCGGGTATTTGACGAAGGAGCCGGTCCTGGGATTGGGAAAAACGAATCCCGAGCCTCCTGCTCGATTCTGGAGCGAAATTAGGGCCTCACGAGACACACGATTGACCGGGACTTTGCGCGACCGGCCGCTTTTGCTATCGCGGACGTAGATATAATCATCGTTAAAAAAAACGTCCTCCCATCGCAAGGCCATGATCTCCCCTATCCTCATCCCTGTATTCAGGGCCAGGAGGACCGTTTCCTTCAAGGGGCTTCGGCAATGGGTAAGAAGCGCCTCCATTTCGGCGGGCGTAAGGGTCCGACATCGTCTTCGGTTCTCTTCATTAAAAAGCTTAACTTTCTTGACTGGATTTTCATAGGCATAGCCCCAGTCGATTGCCTTGGTGAACATATTCTTGAGAAGGGCGAGTTCTCGGTTGATCGTTGAGACCTCAACCTTCTCCTTGCGTTTCAGCTTATAGCCTTCGATAAGAAAAGGGGTTATTTTTGAAAGCGTCCGGCCGTCGAATTCTTGCCGGAGAGCCCTCGTAGACGTAAGATCTCGGGGATAGCTCCGTTTATTCGGACGCGAGTGCCTTTCCAAATAAAGCCCACAAAAATCTTCAAAAAGGATAGTCTTTTCCTTCCTGAAGTTAAACTGGCCTCGGAGAATATCCGTCATGACGGCTGCAAGGGCAGCCTGGGCTTCTGTCCTTGTTCGCGCGCCCAGAACCTTTTTCCGGACACGCCGGCCCTCGAGTTCTACGTCTAAATACCACGAAAGGCCTCTCTTATAAATTCGCATGAGAAAATACGTATAGGATTAACCGCCAAACGTCCCTATCCGTCACAGATCGAGCTAAAGCAGATTCTTCCATTCCGTCGGATTATTAAGGTCGTCTTCAAGCCATTTGACCAGCCGAGAGCGAAAAAAACGATACCCCAGGCCAGGTTTGAGAATAAAAGGGATCTTCCGTTCCGCGATGAGTCGATATAGTGTCTTCACGTGGATAGAAAGAAAGTCTGCGGCCTCGGCGGCCGTCATGATCTCTTTCACTCCTTCCTTTTTAGGCAAGATCATAAAGGTTCATCTAGAGTTAACGGTCCGGGCTTGGACATCTCCTGCCATTCTTTTACAGCTCGATCGATAGCCTTTTTGAGCTCTGGGAGATGCTCGACGTTTAGGGCTATCCCTTTTTTTGTCGGCAGCCACCTATCTTGAGACTGATCAGGGCAAAAATATATCCTCAGGCTGATCAGCTCATTCTCCATGAAGTAAGAAAATTCTACGCGCACTTTTTCTCGGCTGTTTTTTTTGAATTCATAAACAACCTTATTTTCCTTCATCATAGCCTCCTTTTTTTTCGTATCCAGCTCTATTTTATGGAGTGTCACACTCCATATTTTGGAATGTCAGAAAAAAATGAATCCTTTGCTGTTCCCTGAAAACCCGATTGACTCTACAGAATTTGTAGCGTCGGATACCTCCTCGGCTATCCAATATTTGGAGTCTTTTTATAATATGCCATGTATATCTATCTCTAGATGAGGTGTTCATCATACTTCCCGGTTAGTCGATAGTTATTGAAATAGCGGTGGAGGCCGCCAGCTTTGGTCCTTTCGATCCAGCCTTTCGTCTCAAGCTCCTTTATGGCCTGGCTGATGGTGGTTGGCGATGCGAGCCCCTTGACATTCTTGAGCTCAGAGTAATAGAGCCGGATCAGACCATTATTTGCGCCGTTGTATTTCCCTTTGATATATAGATAAAGAAGCTTCGCAGCGACCCCCAGCTCCTTCCACTCTTGACAATGATATAGCATCCTTCTTCCGATCATGAAAAAGGGCGTCCGCGAGATGTTCCGTCCTCTTCGTATTGACAATTCCGACTGCGCTCCATCTCAAAAATATCGTAAAAATAATGGATCAAAAATCTTTTCTTCAGAAAGTCTCGGACTTTGACTAAATCCATCGTTTTGAAGCGGTTTCTCCCCGAGAAAATGTAACAGCGAAAACAGGGGGCCGTGGTTTGGCATTCACCCGCCTATTTTTTGTTACATCCCCTGGTCTTTTAGCCATTGAAACACCCTAGTGGGAGGATATCTATGGCCATTCTCATACTGAGTAATCGGAACATGGGACTTAAAACCAAGGAGAGCTGCAAGCTGTTTTTGGCTCAAGTGATTTCGCTTTCGGGCTTTTCGGAGACGAACTCCAACAGGGGTTACACTTGGCCTATAATTTTCAAGGGCCGCTTCGATTTTAAGACGAAATGCACGGCTGTTAATAATATTTGTCCGCAGTGTCCCTTCCAGGTGCCGGATCAAATCGATTCGCGATTGAATTGATGAGGGGTCGATAGGGCGATCGCGATCAGTGATGGTTTGATACGCCTTTTTTATGAGATAGCGTTTTATCTCGCTCGGATTAGCATTATGGTAATTGTAATTGGAGGCAACAGATAGTGATTTTGTTTCCTTTATAGCGAGGGAAGTGTTTGTATCTTTATGAAATAGACAGCGGGCTAGACCCGAATTGTTTAACTTAAGGCTAGATTTATTCTGAAGAATCTCCTTCAGGTCAGGTTTCTTAATCTCGTCGACATGGTCTGTCATCTAATTTTCCCTCACTTTTTGTTAATTCTGCCAAGAGCTCTTGATATCGAGCTACGACTTTTCCCTGGATCTTATCTCCTACCTCTCGGTTTAGGGGATGGAAACAGCTCACCCCCATCTTGGTGGGATAAACAAGCCGGAAACCCCCGGGGGTAGAAGGTGAAGTGTAAATAGCCACGCTGCCCACGAAAAAGTGGTTATCAATCAGGAAAGATGCGAAAGCTACAAGGCCGCTTTGAGGAGGGACAGGAGCTATCTCGACCTTGGATATCTCAATAGCATCCTGACACATTTTTGATCTCCATTTATAATTTCTTCGGATAAGCCGCATTATATAAAAAAGATTTTCCAGCTTGGGGCATCCCAAATTTGAAGCATCTCAAATTTATAGTTTACCCAAACTTTTTTTTGTTTAATAATATGAGGAAAGAAGTAATAAAAAGTAAGAAATTGAGATATAAGTTTGGTTTCCCATTTGATATGGCCCTAAAGGATCTAGACGAAAAACTTAAAGAAATATATGGATTTCCGCTCCTCAATTTTGCTTATGTCATAGCAGACGTTCTAGCAGAAGATACGATATTCATTAAAACAATCGGTGGCAGAAGTTATAAATCAATGAAGAGTGAGATCGAACGCCTGCAACATATAAAATCTGATCTCATTAAAAATCTAGAGCGACATTTCACAAAATATCTTCCATCTATCTATGATCAGAAATTTAAAAATCTTAATAGTAAAAATAAAGAAGCATTCTTCCTGGTCGGTTTTAAACTGAAGCCTTTTTTTGACACCCTCAATCGATTTATAAGGCCTTTAGAAAAGAGAATGAAAGTGCTTGAAAATATTCCGCTATCTTTTTTTAGGTTGCCGGATAGGACAAAAACTCCGACGACTTTTAGCTATGCTAACCAGATTTCATTCTTATGGTCATTAAAAATATCCAGCCTTCATAAAGAAGAACCAATCCATCAAATTAAATCCCGAAGAGATCTCTTTAATGTAGCTTTTCCAGAAAAACTAAAGATACATTGGACAAAAATCATTGACCTCATTAACTGGTTTAACCAAAAATTAAAAAAAGCTACTTATAAAAAAAAGCTATATTTTCATAGAAAAGAAGATGAAATTACGGGGCATCCAAAGGTACTCAAAAATCAATTCGAGGCTATCAGAGGCCAATATATCACCTTAATTTTGATCGAATCATTCTATAAATATTTTCCATCCACGAGTAATGCTTTTTGGCTTGATGAAACAATAGACATTTATAGCAGTCCCAAAGGAAAACCAATAATTGCTATAAAATTCTATAAGAACAAAATAAAGACAATCTTTAAAGATATGGATAAATTATCGGTAAGAGAAACTTCTTTTGAAAAGGGCAAACCCATATCTGTCTTTCGGGATTACGTCTATGAAGAGGAACAGCCCGACAGAAAAAATTTATTATTAGAAATTAGTTAGCTGGCCCTAAGGATGAAAATTCTTCGCTCCATATTCGTCTTTCTCCATGAGGCGATAATCCGCTTAGCGTCTTTTATGTTTCGGGAAGCCATGCCTTCGGGCCTCTCGCTTCCCCCGCGCCTCATCGCCAATTCGAAGCTCTCATGAAGAAATACGTGAGCCCTCAGCTTCAGCTTGTTGTTATGTTGAGCGCTGAATACTTCCCAATCTCTTTTCCACTATTTCCTCCACTGAAAAAGTAGACTGCGGCGTACCCTCGAAGCGCCGCTGAAGTTCATAGGCTTCACGTTCAAGAGGGATCGCAAAATAATTGAGTCCATTTTGAGCCCAGCCTTGAATATATTGCTTAGAGAATTCAGCGACCCCTAATAAACCATACTGGACAACATGGACTATTTCGTGAAATATCAAAGATATTAGTGGCTGAGTATGGGCATCTAGATCACTGATCAGTATTGTGTCGTCAAACGTAATTCCCGCCATCTGGCTGAAATCTAATGGAATTGCAACTCCTACTCGTGCAAGATCCGCATAGAAAGGCGGATTCTCTATTCGCGGCACATGCCTGACGCGAACTCGGTTAATCGTTGCTTCAAGATAGAAACTCTGGAGGATATCAATTTCTATTTTTGAGAGGGGAGCTGAATGTGGATTTTGCAAATCCCGTTGAGTTGAAATCCATTTTTGGGCATTTGGGATGAGGAAGGATATTAAAGCGTCAACGTCCATGGACTCTCTCCCGGAGATCAAGATCATTTGCTACTATCGATACGAAGGACAACCTAGCGTTCTGCTCCTACCGCAGCACCTGACCATGCCAAGCTCATCTCTTTGTAGTTGCCGCCAAGCGTCTTTCTCGCAACCGGGAAGCCGTGCTAAATGGCCTCTGGCTTCCCTCACGCCTCACACCATCAATAGACTAACCATTCGTACATTGGAGGTCAAGCCCTCAGCGGTTCGCCAATGTTGAAGTTCGCAGGGAAATAGACCGAAAAAAAGCAACGCTTAGATCAGGATCGCATCCCTTCTCTCCATTCCAGGCAATTGTTCTGTCTAATTGCGCGCATGGCGAATGCCAAGATAATCCGAACAGAACCCAGAGAGTTTTTTGGGCTTCCTTCACCGCGCAAAGAGGCCAGCACGACAAACCTTTACACAAGGCTCTTATGGGAATGCGAGTTTTTATACGCAGCAACTTTGCGAGGCTTTTTGACTTGGGTCACCTTTTATGCTACAAAATCAGGCGGGGAACAATAACGAAAGATGAGGTCCGAATTATGGAGGAGGATTGAATTTAGATGATAAAAACACGACATCCTAAAGCTCAGCTTGTCATAGAGCACGTGGAGGGTATATCGAGAGCCGCAATAAAGCGCTATCCGGAGATCCTTACGGAATTCGTCAGGGCAAGAAGCGGTGTCTATGCCCTTTATAAGGGCGACACGCTTTATTATGTTGGCCTAGCCAAGAATCTGCGATCAAGACTGCACAGTCACTTGCGTGATCGGCATGCTGAAGCTTGGGATCGCTTCAACGTCTATCTAACTCAGGGCGATGAACATCTTAGAGAGTTAGAATCACTGGTCTTGAGAATCGCGGCCCCAAAAGGAAACAGACTTGCTGGCAAATTTATGGGTTCCCGGGACCTTTTGAGGGCCTTCCGGCAACGGATAATCAACTCCCAAAAGCGAGAATTAGCTGACATCACGCTTAGGGAACCCCCGCGAGTTTCCGCGGATCGGGCTATTCGAAGGCGGCGAGGGGAATACGACACAATTGTCTGTCCGGCGCACAAGGATGGATTCGAGAAAGTGTTTCTAGGCCAGAGCAAGTGGCGCGCCATACGCATTTCAAAACACATCATTCCACGTTTGAAATATATCGCTATTTACCTAACGTCCCCAACAAGCCAGATAACTCACTTCGGCCGAATCCGATCAATCAAACCATGGCGCGACTCCGGCAAGTATGTGGTTATTCTCAAAGGCAAGCCAAAGCGCATTGGTCCAATCGGTTTTTCTCCAAAGGTCAACGTCCAGGCTCCCAGACTTGCACTAATGGCGAGGCTTATGCGAGCTCGTACGCTTGCAGATGCGCTATAGGGGCTAGAAGGAAATCAGGGAACTAAGAGAAACCTCTTCAAGAAAATGAGAATTCCTTATGCCTGAAGCTTCTAAAAAAATGAGGCGATTATCCGCATTAGCGGCTTATCTGCTCAAGGATTAATTTGAGTTGATACTTGTTATCTGAATAAATATTGGTCAGACCAATTTAGGAAAATTAACTACGTATCCGACATTGTTTTGTTTTTGAATTAGTTCCTTATTTTTTATTTAAGCTAAGGCGGCCCACTCCATACTGATTGTCTTTTCCGGCTTGACCCAGGTCAACGGCACGAATTTGTAACATATAATAGATTTGATCATATGAATAGGCGACCTTTTCTCTGATCGTGCCGAGCGCCCCTGCGACATGTGGAGTTGCTGCTGAAGTGCCATAAAAATTTGTGGTTCCGTAACTTACGGTTGAGACCCCGGAAGGAGCGGAAATATCGGGTTTAACCCTTCCATCATGAGTCGGTCCTCTCGAGCTGTACGAGTGGTACGTATCCGATGACCAATCTGTTGCACCTACGGTAATTGATGATGCTGAATCCGCGGGAATTGTCAGACTTCCTTCGGGAACGTTATATTCGATAGGTGCGGAATTTCCCTTTGTGAAGAGCTCTAATTTAACGTTTCGCGTGGCATTGAATTTGCGTATCGCAACCCCCCAGTATGTTGCTTTAGTTGCATACCAAGAGCCAATGTATTCAGTTGGCCATTGACTTCCTTCTTGCCAATCTAGTGAACTATCGACTAAATACCATAAGTTATTCGACCAGATATATAAATATAAATCATAATCCTGTCTTGATCCGGAGTAGTTGCCAAGATTCCAACTGCCCCAGTCATCCCAATTGAGAAAAACGCTTACATCAGTATACGCAGGCACCCAAAAATCGAGAATTTCGTCAACGCTGCCAAAGTTATGCCAGCGATCATTGTCTGGATCGCTATACGTTCCTTCCCAATGTTTCTCAGCTTCATTGCCGGCTGCGCCGACCCAGAAGATTCCTTGACTTTTCGCTTTTTCGACATCTTCGCATATCGGTCCCGTTCCGTTTCCTGCTCCGGAGTTTTCCCAGCCTATAGAATAGGAAATTATCTGGATACCTTGCGAAATCAACCAGTCTACGGCTTTGTGCTGTTCGACGTCAGTTGCGAAATTTACGAGCCAGAGATTGGCATTTGGCGACATATCATGTACAATTTCCGCACATGCTGTCCCATGGACTTGATTGGCAAAGATGTCTCCATCAGCTCTGAAGGATTTGGTGTTAACATCAGAAGGCAACTCGTTTCCAAGCAAGCTTTGATAGCCTTTGAATCCAATATCCAGAATGGCTATTTTCGGAGATTCTCCGTCTGATCTATATAGGGTAAGGTTTTGCCAGGAATTAGCCCCGGTTTTATTTACTCCCTCTGAAATCATCTCTAATGCTTGTGGCTTAAACGGGAGTCTGATATATCTCACGAAATCGTTGAGGGATAGTTCTTCAATAGTGGAAACAGGAAGACGACATTGAACAAGGTCTTTAAATGTAGTTTCGACTCTTCCCCCCAGGGCTAATACCATGTTTTTAGCTATATTAGCTCCGGCGTAAAGTTGCCTCGCAGAAAAAACAGATTTAGATTCGATTATGATCTGGATAGGATCTTCAACGGTAATTGGATTTCTCTGCAATCCGAAGGACCAGCCTGGAGCCTTTTTTTGAATCGTGGCCTCCTCTATCAATTTATAGAGCTCATACTCGATTTTGGGATTATGGAACTTGGGCGGAATTGTCTGATTGTAAAGGTCAGTGTCATGTAAGTTTTTCACGTTTAAGATATCGCCTTTTGAAACCAAGTATATTGCGGAGATTGTAATAAGAAAAAAAATAACAATGAAACGGGTCAAATATTGTTTTTTCATCGTGTCCCCCCTCAAAATGAATATTTAAGTCCTAGGGAAATAAGAATTGCTCCGAATTTTAAGTTATTAAGACTCCCGGATAACGATGCTCCTGTCCCGGTATCGGTCTGCCTCCAGGAACCTTCAGTCTCGGCCATCAGATATTTTACGTTCATATTTGCGAATAACTTTTTTATTAAAAAGAAGTCTACTCCGATTCCAGTATGATAAGTCATTGAGTTTTCTACTTTTTCTTCTATTGAGATGCCTGCGTTGTTCCAGGGTGCAGTCACCTGCGAATCTATAGAAAATTTATTCTTTTCATATCCGAACCCGACCATAATATAGGGGATGATCTTTTTTTCGCTGAGTGGGAGTCGGCCTTGAAGGGTGAACTCGAAAGGCACCAAGGACAAAGAACCCTTGCTCAGCCCTTCCCGACTGCCATCAACTGTATATTTATAAGTCATACCTCCGAATTCAACAGATAGATTGTCGATAATGATGTAGCCAATCTGCACGCCAACCGCGATTCCTCCCTTGTAGTTGCTATTAGATGGAATCGAATAAGCGCCACTCAAACCAATCCGGAGTTGAGCAATCGTGAATGTGACCGTTGATAAAACTAAAAGCGTCGCAATAAATACCTTTTTCATTAAATTGACTCCTTTTGCTTGTATGTTGAAGAGTGATTTCCATTTCTGCGTTTCATGACGCACCCCCTATTATTCTTATTCCAAATCCTGATAGCCTCTTCTGCGTTTCGAGTGAGATTCTACCTGACAACAGCGTCTTATCTGCTCAAGGATTAACTTGAGTTGACACCCGTTGTCAGGTTAAGTATTGGTCAGGCCAAATAATTATTTAGAAGGGAATCTTTTGTTTCTCTAGAACGGCGTCCACATTTTTCTGATCTAGGCTATACCATGCGCCGGTTGCGGCATCAATTATGACGGGAACTAGTCCGGCCAAAATATCTAGGACTATCCAGCCAGCACCTACATGATTCGTAATGCTTTTTGTAACGGACTTATAACCTTCCATCTTGAATTCAATGGTATAAGTCTTTTTTGATTCGAGCTTGAGAGAAACTGGAGTCTCGCCCATTTTAGCGCCATTAACCCAGACTTCCGCTCTTTGAGGATCACTACCGAATCTTACCTCTTCTGATGTGCCCTTAAATATTAAAGCACAACTCGAAGACATAAAAGCAAAAGCCGCAAGAATTGAGATTGTTAGAAATTTTCTCATTTACCCCTCCTTAAAGAGATTAGATTTATTTCGATCGCTGTTTATCTTGATCGTTTTCACTCACCTTTCCGGCTTCAACCCTCAAGAAAGGGGGTTTTGCCCCGGGGGACTTCATAATTTCGTTCTATAAAGAACGATCCCCGTTTCAAGAAAATAATCCTCTACTATATATAAGAACTGTAAAAAGCGATAATTTTTATCAATATTTTTTTAAATTTTTTGTTCCCCCCGAGAAATTGTTAGATTCTTTCGCCGCTACTGAGAATAAATATCTCGCCAATCGTCTCTTCTCATGAGGCGGTAATTCGCATCAAGCGTCCTTCTCGCAACCGGGAAGCCATGCTTGAGGCCTCCGGCTTCCCACGCGCCTCATTTGATATCAGACAAAAGGTTGTAATACCGCTGCAGCACCTTGTTACACTTGCTCTTTATATTCCCTGAAGCTATCAACCAACTGCCGGAATGATACGGGATTGTATTTCTCAAAGCTTTCTTGGTCTACATAAACGAAGTCATATTTCACTCCCGTTTGTACTTTGTTGATGTCCTCGCACCATTGCCGTAGCCGTTGCATCTTCAACGGCACGTCCAAGTCTTCCTGGCCTTTGGTTTCGACAATGAAAATTCGCTTGTTGGACAGCTTTACAAAAAAGTCCGGGTAGTAGTTGGAAATATCACGATCCGCATTCACGTAGTCCAGCTTGAAATGCACCGCCAGGTAATTCTTGGCATATGAAACTACATCGTCGCAGTCTTCTAGAAAGCGGGCGAATAACAGTTCAAAATGGCTGTCGCCAATGATCTTGTTAAAGACGCTCTTTTTCGGGATGAGGTAGCCCTGATCCCTAGCCACGAAGGGGCGCGTCTGCCGCAGCTTGATGGTGTCGCGGATTTCGGCGTCGCCTTTGTTCTGCACGGTGAGGGCGTTGATCGCCTTCTTGAAAGTCTCGATCAGCGTCTTGGTGGCGGCCAGTTCCGAAAGGTTGCGCAGTGTGTTGGTGCTTTCCAGTTCCACCGGGCGGTCAAACAACTGCTCTTGCACAAAAGCCTTGATTTTGCCATACAGCACATCATAGCCGCTGATTAGCCGCAAATCCTTCATGATGGTCTGTGTGAAGTAGCCGATCACGCTTCGGTAATCCGCAATGCCCGCCGTATCGAGGATAGTAGTGTGCGTCACCTCGCCTGTCGTGATGTCCTTGAAAACGATTTCCCGCTGTTCTTCCTCACTAAACTGCAAGTACAAAACTCGCTGATGTTCCAAAGCGCTCACATCCAACTCGCTCAGGTTCTTATATTCCCGGTAAACGCGCGGCGTCAGCACCGGTATTTCAATATCCAGTATATCGATTTTTTTTTTGACGTTTGCGCTGTCGACTTCCACAACCAACGGGGTCTTCGCCTGCGTACCCTCCCCCATCGGTTTGCGCTCCAGCACCACGCCTTCGGCCTGAATGGATTCTACGAAATCCATGAAGGCATTCGTGCCTACCACGCTGACGAATTCTTCCAGGCCGCCAGGGTACATTTTACGCAAACCCCGTCCCAACGTTTGCTCAGGCAGGATGTTGCTAGGTGCCGCATAGGGGCGCAGGCCAACAATCGTGGTGACGTTGCGCACGTCCCACCCCTCTTTGAGCACCATCACAGAGATGATGGCCTTGTAGGGGCTGTCCTGCTCGTCAATCGCGTTGGCCTGCTTTCTCAGCATCTCCAATTCTTCCTTTGCTTTGCCCGACGCAGATTCGGAAATCTCACCGTTGTTTTTGGTGTGAATAACCAGCACTGCCCCCTGCAAATCAGAATAGTTGCCTTCCAGATAAGCCGCCACATCGTCGCAGTTGCGGGTGTCGTCGGTCATCACGAACAGGATGGATTTCCTGCCCATTTTTTCATGTTCGGCATAGGCCTTACGCCATTCGATTACACCCAGGTGAATATAGTCGGCGTATTTCTCGGTGTACTTGGCGCTCTGGCGTTCCACCAACTTAGCACGGCTGGCAGCGTCGGGGAGCACCGGGTGTTTGACCACGTTTTGCGATATGGCTTCCACTAGCGGGTAATCGGCCACGGTCTGGACGAAGATTGCTCCGCTGTTGTGCTTGGGCGTGGCAGTCACATCGATTTGAAGGGAAAGGGAGGAGCCTTTTTGCTTCAGGCGGTTATGAATATCTTCGATGGATTTGAACCAGGCCATACGCGGGTCGTGAATATGGTGCGCCTCGTCGTTCAACACCATTAATTCGTCGATGTCCCTCACAATCATGCCCAAATCCACTTTTGAGTCGGTGGTCGCGCCGGTGGGACGCTTCCCCAGAAAATAATCTCGCAGGTCATCATCATCGGACGAAGCGGGAATGTCATCACCAGCATAGACGCGGTGGATGTTAGTCAGGAAGATGTTGCCGGTGGGACGGGTGATACGTATCTCGTCTTGCCGGTGTAGGGTCAGTTGAAAATCATCGCGCCAGTTGCGCCCGTCCACGCCGTTTTCCGGGATGACCGGGTCTTCAAAGAAAATGTGTAGTCCCTGAAAATCTTTGTAGATGCGGTCAAGCACGATGATGTTGGGGGCTATCACTAGAAAGTTGCGCGCCAGGCTAGATTCAGGCTCATATAGTTTATGGTAAAAGCTCCAGGCCAGCGCTAGCCCCAACACTTTGGTTTTGCCCGTACCGGTCGCCATCTTCACCACAAAACGCCGCCAGCTTTCGTCAAACATGCCAGAGGATACTGCCCCGGAACTGTCAAAGCGCATCAGGTCGTATTTGTCCTGCACTCCCACCACGTCATACAGATAGATGATTGTCTCTAGCGCCTCACGCTGGGCAAAGTAATACTGAAACTCGGCCATTGTGCCGTCGGCCTGGGGCAGCAGGTGCAAGGTGTTGAACCACCAGTTGAGCAGACTCTTGCTCGTGTTGGTCGAGCCGACGTATCCACTGTCCCGCCATTCCTTCACCTTGCGGCGAAGCTGCGGCACCAGGGGCGGCATGAGTTTGTCCATGCTGGTCTCGCGCAGGGCTTCATCGGCAGGAAACCAGCGTATAGCAGGGTCGAGGATGGCATAGGGCGATTCGGGGAAGCTGGGATGGAGCGCCATTATTTCTTTCCTCCCACATTGACTTCAACTATGGTCATGGTGTCGGTGCCAAAAATGTCAACCACCTTGACAGCCAGTTTGCGCCGCCCCGGCGGACATTCGTGAAAGATGCTGGTCAGCTCCAGATTTCGGTCTTTCTTAGTGCGGAAGGATTGCCACTCGTTTTCAAAGATGTAATCCCCAGTCCATCGCTCTTCCCACGCACCGCTTTCTTCGTTCTTCACACGGATAATCTCGCGCTTGCTCTCGAAGTTAAAATCTACCGCCCAGTAATCTATCCAGTCCACCCAATTTCGAGTGAGTAATTCTCTAGAGACAATGCCATGCGAGTCTTTGCTCACTTTGACGATTTGACCCTTCTCCACCACAATCTTACTGGCTTTGTCCTTGAGCGACGCTTCGGCGGCGGCAATCGAATCCTGTGAATAAAAAACCGAAAAGTCTGTCAGTTCCACCGCCACGCTGCTGCCCTTGAGGTGCTGCGTAACCTCAATATAGGAGACATCGTGGAAAACTACTTGGTTCCTTTCCACCGCCCGCTTGTCGAAAACCTCGGCAGGGATATATTTGGGAGCGATGTCAATGCCTTTGGCGCGGGCTTCATCCAGCACGTTGGGGAATAATCCCATTTCGAACTCAAAGCCCAGAATGTCGACGCGGGAAATATGCTTCCGGCGGCATTCCAGGATAACCTCTTCCACGAAAAGGCGTGTCACCGGCAGATTGACCGGCCCCACCGCCACCAGCCGTCCGGCTTTCTTGCCGTCGAAGGTCTTGAAACCCTCGGTCTTTTCAGCCCGGTAAGCACGTAGGATAAGGTCAACAAAGGCTGCTTCCTTTTCTTCCAACTGCTTTTGCTGTTCCGCCTCGCGTAGGTTGGGGTTGACGCCGATGTAGTGCTGACGTTCGTATTTGCCCAGGTTGAGGATTTCAAAGGCGCGGAAGTCCTTTCCTTCGGCTTTGAGCTGGCGTTGTACGCCTATCATACGCTTGCGGGTGGCGTGGATGGCGAATTTACCCAAGTCGGCGACTATCCACTTGCGCCCCAGTTTTTCCGCTACAACGGCAGTGGTGCCGGAGCCACCAAAAAAGTCGGCCACCAGGTCACCTTTGTTGGAAGACGCTTTGATGATGCGTCCGAGGAGGGCTTCGGGCTTTTGGGTGGGGTAGTCAACTTTTTCTTTTGCCTGTGAGTTAACGGGAAAAATGTCATCCCATAGGTTTTGAACAGGCTTACCCTTCCATTCATCTAGGAATTGTTTTCGCATTAATCTTTTGGTTTTGTCATTCGGAAAATATAACCTTCCCTCCCTATCCATTTGCTCCATTCGTTCTCTGGAAACGGCCCATCCTTTTTCTGGAGGAGCATATCCTTTGTATTCGTATTTCAGGGTAGGTCTGTTCGCCGGATTGCTTAAATCGCCGAGCTTGTAAACCCTTCCATCTGGTTCCTTATAGGTGTATCTTTCCTTGATATAGTCCTCTGTATCTTCTGTCGTAAACTGGGGGGAGAAAGTGAACTCATCAGTTTTGTTGTAGTAGAATAAGAAATCAGTGGTAATTCCAAACTGATTTGTTTTTTGTACTATGCCTGACCTTCTCTTCCAAATGACCATGCTATTGAAACCATTTTCGCCAAAGTGCTCATCTAGGACAAGCTTTAGAAAACTCCCAACTCTCACATCACAATGCACATAAATACTGCCATCTTCGGCCAGTAAATCGCGCATCAGCGCTAGCCGCTCGTATATCATGGCAATGAAGGAATCCGTGCCCTTCCCCCAGGTGTCTCGGTAGGCAATCTCTTCCAGAATGTTGGGCTTCTTGGTAAAGGTATCGCCGCCGATCTCGATGTCCATGCTGAAGTCCGCGCCCACATCGAAGGGCGGGTCGATGTAAATGAGCTTGAGGCCGCCCTGCTTTTCGATCTCCTCGCGCAGCGGGCCGTTCTTCAGAGATGAAAGGATGAGCTTGTTGTCGCCCCAGATCAGCTTGTTCGTCCAGCCCTTGAGCTGGCGGCCCCGGGCGTCCAGGTCGAACAGGCTCATCTGCAAGCGGGTGTCCTTCTCGGCGCGCGGCTCGTCCACCTGTTCGATGACCTGGAATGGCAGGACGATATTGCAGACCTCGCTAGTCTTGCCGTTCCAGACCAGTTCCACCTCCCGCTTTTCCTCGAACAGCAGAAAGCGGTACTTATCCGGCAGCGGTTTGTCGGCCTCCAGGTAGCGGATGATCTCTTGTTGTTCCTGTTCAGTTAGTCGCGCCATGAAGAATGTCCCTCGCTGTCTTCCCGGTTCCCATTATTTCCGCCTTTCCGTCTTGTTTGAATTTTATCATGCAAATAGCCCTCGTGACAAGCTGCAGGCTCCTCCTTTTGATTCGTAGTCGGGAGCTCCATCCAACTAAGCTTCTAGCGACATCTTTTTTCCATATCGAGTTTGTCCTCTTTTTTTTGAAGCGTATGCGTCGAGGTGCCTATCATCCTTAGCTTAGCTAATCTCTCCGCCAAGCGCAGTCTTTCTTATCTTCCATAGCTATACTAGCTATTCTTAGCTAAGAGCTATATAGCTATATAGCTAAGCTATAAGCGTGCTGATCAGCAAAGAGCAGGCATTTTGGCGATTCCTAGCTGCGTCCGCTATCCTCCAACAGGGACCTTGCGGGGGTCGCCCGCTATTAGCTTGGGACGAGATCCTCGCTCCTCTGGAAGACGCCCGCTTCATCCAACCCGCCTTCAGTCACCAGAAAATGCAGCTGCGGGTGTAAATTGATGCGGTCTCCAAAGGTCTGGATGACGGAGATAACGCCGGGTTCGAAGCGATCTCGCCAATCACACGAGTAGGTCGCCGTATTGATAAACTTTTTCAGCGGCTAGAGGTGAAACCGGAACTCCCGGAATTCCATCCCCAAGAAGTCAAATTTCTTGGCAAAAAGGTCTGCGATTCGGGTGTTCGCAGTGGCAAAGAACACCTGCCGGTCATTGAGAAGGACCAAATCACGGAGCATGTCCAGAAAAGAAAGGATGTTGAGGTCGTCCACATGCGCAACGGGTTCATCGAACAAGAGCCACGGCGCACGTATGCTGACACTGCTGTGCAAGCTGAGGAAGATGGACAGCGCCAGAGCGGCTCGTTGTCCGCCGCTAATTTCGGAAACGGGCGATTTTGCTCCCGTGTCGCGTTCCAGCAGCACGTCGGTGTCGATGTTCACGTCCTTGAATTCATGAGGCGCATGAATCCGGGAAAAGATGGTCGAGAGCTTCTCTTGGTGCTCGGCGATGACCTGCTGAAGGTAATCCGCCTTATAACCACTGCCGAGGAGTCGTGCCAACACGGTCAGCGCCGTCTTCGCACGTATGTGTCGAGGCTCCAATTTGGTAAGTTCCCCCTGAGCCTCGTCGAGACTGGTTGCGAGACGTTGTTCCAGTGCGTCCTTTTCCTCGATGCGCTTGAGCGCTTCTTGGATTCTGGCAACCGCTTTCGCAAAGGTGTCCAATCGGTTCGCGACGGATGAGAATTCCTCTGTATCGGAAACCTCGACCTCTTTTTGCGTGCTACGCACCTCGGCAAGCACTTCTTCCACGAGCGTCTCCCGACGTTCCAACTCCACGACGGCGTCCTCGACCGCTACGTCCTTCAGCAGCCGCCTGACAATACGGCGGAGTTCCGCATCGATCTCCTTCTGCGCCTTCTCCTTTTCGCGCTCGACAGTTCGCAGCGCGGCGAGCGCCTCGGCCTTTTCGGTAACTAACGCCTGCACCGCCTCTTTTTTCGCGAGTTTGGAGCGAGGGTGCGAATGGGCTTCCTGCGCCACATCGAAAAGATCCTTCAATTCCCCCTCCTCGAATCCCGCAAGTTTCATCCGTTTTTCCTTGGCGATCAGTTCGTCAAGTTTGGTCTTCTCTCTCGTCAGTTTTTCGCCTAGTGATGCGAGGCTAACGACGACTGACTTGATCGAGCGCGAGGCCAGTTGGTCGGCAGAAAAGACGACCCGAGCCGCGCGCCGAAGCTGGGTCATATAATCCGCAGTACTTTGCAGCTCAGCAAGAATCGCCTGCTCGCGGGCGGTTTCAGCGGTGAGTTTTTGAAGCAACGACTCCGTCGGCGCACCAAATTCGAGCGACGCGATCCGGGCGGACAGTTGATCATAATGCGCGCCACACAAGGGGCAATCTGCGCTGTGGGGGCTGAGCTCGCAAAACCGCCGTCCCAGCCCCTTGATTTGTTCCACCACGGTCTTTATCAAGCCGAGCTGGGTTTGCAGCTCCGCGGCCCGCGCCTTCTGTTTGGCCAAGTTTCGACGCCGTTTAACAATGTCGGCCTCTTGCTGATCAGCCATTTCGTCGAGCGTGGCGGCACATTCCTCAAATCTCTTGAGGTCCACAGCGCGCAGCAGGGCTACCGCTTCCTTCAATTGGGCGGCCTTCGTTCTTGTTTCTTTGACGGCCGCGCTGCTTCCGAGAAGTGACAACGCTTCGGGCTCGACATGGTATTCCCGCAAGCGCCGAAGAATCTTCAGTTCGGCTTCGACCTCAACCACGCCGGCCTTGGTCCGTTCCCACGCCGCGGAATTCCTCTTGGCTAGGTTCTTCTGCTGGGCCATTTCCTTGAGCGCCTCACCGAGTTGTTTCGCTTCCCGGCTGAGAGATGCATTTGAGATGCGGGCGAGCCAGGGCAACCGTCCCCAGTGTTGGGCCATCCGGGTCGCGCTATCCTCCACCGCTTCCTGCAAGACCGCCAAGTCGTCGAGCTTAAATTGCGCCGGCAATTTCTGCCAGCGGCAGCCTTCCGCCTTGGCCCGCAACTCCCGCAACAAGGCGTTCCGGGTGTCTTTGATGACCTTAAGCTGTTCGATTTGCTGCGAAGCTTTGTCGGCTTCTTGCCGGCGAATCTGCGCGCGCCGTCGGAGATCTCGTTCCTCCCGAGCGAAGCGTTCTTTGCACTGGACCATTCGTTCTTCAATAGTCGTCGCGAACTCGCCGAGAACCAGCGCATTGATCGCCCCCATAATTTCCACGCCGTTGGTCGCCGATGAAAGCTGAAAGGCAGCGTCGGAATCGAAGAAATTGAAGCGGCCAAAGTTGTGGCAGAGCTGGTTTCCCTGCCGATAATACCCACCATACCAAGCGAGGTCGCGCGCCCGGTAGCCCGCGGCGCTGGCCTCGGGGCAGCGTTCAAGTTGGTTCTGGCCAACAAATTGAATGCGCAGCTT
>Ga0315294_10003103_pt1 | contig 18068 bp, 24 predicted proteins | sample YL17G13_40_MG_FD_203626 | JGI IMG/M metagenome (GOLD analysis project Ga0315294, IMG submission 203626) | Sediment microbial communities from Yellowstone Lake, YNP, Wyoming, USA - YL17G13_40 | ecosystem: Environmental > Aquatic > Freshwater > Lake > Sediment | place: USA: Wyoming | collected...
GTTGTCCTCTACACCCTCGAGAAGTTGGCCCTTAGCAACGATTCTGAAAACCTCGGGTCTCCGAGCACACGCCCGAACACCGCAAACATAGGGTCCCTGCCAATCAGTGAGCAGGTGAAACTCGCCGAGGACCGGTTGGTAAAATTCGCCATCGGCTGATAGGGAGAGCAAACAATGTCCGACCTGAATTCTGTGTTCGATGTTCACTTTGGGTGGCCGAACAGCTGCGCCCTTTCTCACGACTTTCCGCCCAAGGATGGCGTAACGCTACCTGCCGGAACGATTGTGACCACTGGGACCACACAGTTGCGATCGGCTGTAGTACTGCGCATCAAAACCGACGCAACGGGCGGTGGCTCACCGCCGACGTTGGTCCTCGCCGACGCGGGCAAAGCCTACGTCGTCAACACCTGGGGTGTAGGGTACACCGATGGCGACATCGTCGAGTGGGACGGCACCAAGTTCAACGTGGTCGTCCCGAACGATGGATCATCCCCCCCGTACAACACCCGCGTGGTCGTGATCGAAGCTGGCGCGGCTGGTTCGTTCGCTGCCTCAGCCAACAAGGTCATGTACTTCAAGGAAGGGGACCACGACAAGGTCCCTGACGCCTGGACCGTGGCTGACACACCCACCAGCGGAAACAAGATCGACATCAACGGTGTCAACAGCATCTACTACCAGAAGCGTTTCCTGTACACCACCGCGTGGGCCTTGACAGACGAGGCCGCAGGCTACACACACGCGCACGTGGAAGCGCTCACGTCTCCCGCAAAGGCCAATCCCAAGAAGACCACCTGGATCGTGATCGAGGGCGATGACCAGTTCGACGGCGAGTTCACCAACTCCTGTACCTGCGTCAAGCTGGCCACGGGTTGCGCAGTCAAGGTCAAGTGCGCGGTGGCCAACACCCTGTCTCCGGGTGATTATGTCGACGCCAACGCGGGTCTCGTGGTCAAGAACGCGGACGTCCTCCATGCAATCGGTCGCGTAGACTGGTCCAACGCCACTTCTGGTTCGGGTGGCATCATCACCTTCACGGGCGTGTAAGGGAGAAACGCAATGTCCATCCTCTACTCGAAATTCCAAGTTCTGGCTGGTCTCCCCCCGCACGACAACAGCGCGCTGCGCCGGGACATCCAGCCAAAGAGTGCGGTGACCCTCACCGAGGGAAACATCGTCGATGTGGAAAATGCCGCGGGCACCGAGGTCGTCGATAAGATGACGTCGCTGGCCACGACAATCACCCCTCCGGACCAGCCGTGGTTAGTCATCGAGGGCAATGACCAGGGCGATGGAGCCATCGCCAACAAGTGCACCTGTCTGAAGTTGGGGACAGGGCTCATTTTTCAGATTGTCACCGCCGAGTCGTTCACCATCGGTGACCTGTGCCGCTCTCTCGCGGGCGTGCTCAAGCCACTGACTGGTGCCAACGAACAAGCAGTCGGACAGATCATCGGCGTCGACAGTGCCAACGGCACCGTCGTAGTCGCGTCGTAAAGGAGCCAAGCCATGTCGAGCCTCACTTCCATTTTCGATGTGGTCCGCGGTTGGCCGAACTCCTGCGCGCTGCAGTATAGCTTCAAGCAGAAGGCCGCCGTGTCCCCTGACATCGGCGAAGGAACAGTCGTCGCTATCGAGAACGAGGGCAGCCTCCCGGTAGTGGACCGCTGGACTTCAGACCTGCGTTCAACCGGTAACCTGGACCAGCCCTGGATCGTCATGCGTGGCCTGGACCAGACTGACGCAGAGTACTCGGAGAAACTGTCCTGCGCCAAACTGCGAACCGGAATCATGTTCAAGGTCGCTTGCACCGAGTCCCCCATTCCGGGTGACTCAGTGTACGCCAATGATGGTGCCCCTACGCTCGTCCAGCCGGATGGAACGGCTCCGGCGTTAGGCACTGTTGTCGCGTACAACGAATTCGAGGGCTGGATCACTGTCGAGTCCTGAGAACGAAAAAACCTTCTAGGCACAGGAGAAATACAATGAACGTTGAAACCCCCCAACTGGATGCCCGCTACATCAACCAGGGCTTCGTCAACAAGATTGAGCAGGGACGGATCAAGGAAGCGCAGGATGAGGGGACCGCCTTCATCCGCGTCAAGATGCGTCAGACCTCCTTCGCGCGCGAAATCATCCCGCCCATCGTGCTGGCTGACGATGAGATCGATCGTGACGAGTTCACCGATCTGCCCAAGAAGATCGTCGAGAAGGAGCCCGAATCCGAGGCCACCTTCGTGACCTTCAAGGGCACGGGCAAACGGCGCTGGTTCTCCGGTCCGCGCTATGCGGTCCACTTCGGCAAGGTCGAGTCGGATCGATTCGTCAAGAGCAAGTTCGAGCTCATGACCTACCAGAACGACATCCGCAAGATCCTCACCGACAACTCGGTGAAGGACATGGCGGACCAGGAAGACACGAAGTTCATGGAGACCGTGAACGCGCTGTGCACCGGCGCGCAGCACCTCACCCCAGGAACCGGTTTCGTCGCAGGGAACTTCGTCAACGCTTTCCAGTACTTGCTCTCGCAGAAGATCCCCATCGGGAAGATTCTGATGACGAAGGAGCTCTACTACGAGGCGCTGAACCTGCAGTACGCTTCCGTCGGCTCCGAGATCCTCAAGAGGCACTACGACGAGGGCATCGAGTCCGAGGAGAAGCTGTGGGGCATCCCGGTCGTGACGACCATCAAGCGTGACATCATCTCCCCGAGCGACTTCTACGTGTTCGGTCCCCAGGAGTACCTGGGCAACTTCTTCCTGCTCCAGGATGCGACCCTGTTCATCAAGCAGGAAGCGGACATCATCGAGTTCTGGAGCTACAGCGCTCCTGGCCTCGGCATCGGCAACACCAAGTCGATGATTCGCGTTACCCTCACCACCTGATAGCGAGGTACGCTGTGAAAGTGATCTACAACCTGCAGGACTCAATCACCGTGCTGGCTGATGGCAAGATTCGCCTACAACCGCGTAACACCACAGGTGCGCGCGTGACCACCACGGATGAGTTGGCCGATCACCCTCAGGTAGTGGCCTTCTCGGTGAATCGCCGGATCAACATCATGACGCTCGAGGAGAGTGCTGCGTACGAAGCGCAGCAGACCAAGGCAGAAGTGGCTGCGCCTCCTCCGGTAAAGCCCGCGCCTATCGTTGAACTACCGGCATTACCAGTTGTAAATCACGCAACACCGCTGGCGGCTCCCACACCACTTCCAGAATTGCCGGCGGTGCCTGCAACTTCAGCGGCCGAAGTGCTGACCGAAGTATCGGCGGAAGGTGACTCCGCCGACACAACCGAGAAGGACTCCGCGGAGAATTTCCGAAAACGCTCCCGTCGCCGATAGCGGCGTACTTCGTCGGTCCGGAGGGATGAAAAATGGCGCTAACTCTGGGCCAGGTGACGAGGTTCCTGCGCGACCACCCCAGCTACAACATCTTACTGGATGATGTCCACTTCTCCGAAGAAGACATCACCGACGCTATCCATTTTGCTACGGCGCAGTACAACGCCATGACCCCTATTACGCAGTACACCGAAAACAATTTCCCCAATGATTACCTACACTTGCTTGGAACTGCCGCGCACCTGATGCGCAGCGAGAGTTTCCTGCAGTTACGAAACCAACTGACCTACAACGACGGGGACGTAAATCCCATCGGTGTCGACGACAAGTTCGCGGCCTACACCGCGCTCCGGGATTCACTGCGCGCTGAGTGGCAAGAGACCGCCCGCGCCATGAAGACGCAGATGAACATGGAACAAGGGTATGGTATGTTGTCGTCTGGGTACTCCAGAATCAGAACGGGAATCAAATGACACGCAGAGAATACTTCCAGAAGCTGGCTTACGATCTGGGTAGGCAAGCTGCCATCAAAGAGATGGAGAAGCAAGCTGGCCTGGGAACAGGGTTGAAAGCAGCTTGGGGTCTTGGGAAAAACTTGTGGTCAGGGGCGTTCGAGGGTGTTTCTGGAGGCCTCGGACATCTTGGGAAGAGCTTGGCGACACCGGTCAAGTCAGTCTCTCCAAAAACATACTCCTGGTTGCGTACCGCGGGCAGAGGTATGCCCAAAGACATGGTAGGTTTCGGCCTCTTCGGTGGCGGCATCAATGCTGCCTTGGCGGACCCTGGGGACCGCATGAGCGCTTTTGGAAAGGGTTTTGCAGGTGGCGCACTGAGCGGAGTTGCGTGGCGTGGGGCTTCGAATGTACTACGTCGCGCACAGGTCGGTGGGTACAAGGCGCTGCATGGTGGTAAGCTTTACCCTGCCGGACAGGGCAAGGGTTTGTACGGGCGCGCACAAGGAGACGTCTTCAAATCCACGAAGTCACCTGCTGTGCAGGACGCCACCAAGGCGCATCAAGCAGCTGGAAATAGCTGGTTCACTAGCCCTGAGCGCTGGTACAACCGCTTCAACGAGGGTGCTGCGAAGCGGATCGGTGCCAAGGCCGCAGTGGGCACGCTTCCTGTGGCTGGAGCAATTGCCGCCAGCTCCTACACGCCGACGTTCGAGGGCCAAGACTCCAGTATGGGGGCTGCGCCGCAAGACGCAGGCCAGCAGTACGCTAACCCGTACACACAACAGCAACAGTGGAGATAACCCATGCCCTTGACCAAGAACCAGATCGTCAAGCTGGCTGCTGAAGTCTTACGCCGCTACGAGGAGAAGTACGGAGCTGCCCCCATAGCTCCGACTGTCAGTGTCATGGGCAACACCACTCGAACCAACCTCGGTAAGGGGTCAGCATTTTCCATCAAGCCCGCTACCACCAACCCGATGGGCACAAAACCCATGGCCAGCCAGGTAATGAGCCCGCGCGGAGCCGGGGGACTTGGTGGAGGTAGCGGAGGATTGAGCAAGGGAACAGGAGGCAAAGGTGCCAACCTATAAAACCATGGTCAAGTTGAGCGCCCCGCGCGGCATGGCGGGAATGCTCGGACGTCAGACCTTCGATATCCCCGACACGCTGGCGGGCGCGAAGTTCATGGGCTGGTGGGAAAAAGCGGCAGAGGACAAGCGTGTCGAGGTTCTGCAGTATGCACAAGACAACCAGCTGGGCGTGGTTGATGCCCTGGAAAAGGTACAGTGCGGCCAGTAGTCACAAAGATTATGCCCTGGCACCCCGCCAAGGTACGCATCCAGTGGGAACTGGAAGAGGTTGGTGAGCACGGAGTGTTTTTGTTCAGTGTGGAACGCTCCGGGTCGCCCAGCGGGCCATGGACTACCATCGCCAGCAGTCTAGCCGATGTGTACACCTACGATGACCTGCTCAACGATGCCGAAGCCGCCAATACCCTATCACTGGTACGCGACATCTACTACCGAATCAAGGCTGTACCCCCCAGTGGCGCCGCCAATGCCGTCTACTCACCCATCATCAATCTCGATGGGTTGGTAGAGAGTACGATGCTCTCCGAAGAGCCTGGCAATCCAGCCAGGCCAGTGCCCATGGCCCAGATTGAGGCAGACCCACAGACGAACATCACCCGTTACCCGCGACGTACCGATGATGTTCGTCGACGACTGTACAAGCGCGCGCTGATGCGCAACATGTACCTGATGCTGAAACACCTGAACGGCATCGAGTTTGCTTTGCTAAAACGCCGCCACTTCGGAACGCGCTGCACGTGCTACGAACCCATTTCCCGTACAGTCCTACGGTCACGTTGCCCCGTTTGCTACGGCACCTCCTGGGTCGGCGGGTACTTCAACCCGGTTCAAATTTTGGGGCGAATTGTCCATGGTGCAACGTCCGAGATTCAGAGTGACCTCTCGCCTCAGGGCAAGGATGACATCAGTAGCGCGCAGATCCAGGTCATGGACTTCCCTAAAGTAGACGAGGGTGACGTTTTGGTGGCCAAGCACCTGAATCGCCGCTTTCTGGTCCAGCGGCGATTCAACACGTCATTGAAAACAGTCATCGTACACCAGACGCTGACTACATCCGAGCTCGCGCGTGTCGCGCCCGAGTTCGCCATCGAAGTTGGAATTTGAAAGGGTTTACAGCGTAAATGTCAGACCCAATTCCAGTTGCAGGGCAGCACCCCTACGTGAACATCTCGAGCCCTCTGACCCTCATCGGCATCTTCGTTGAGGTCATTCGTGAGCTGTTCAAGGAGACGAATCCAGTAACCCCGGAGTTGCTCTGGCACTGGACCCCTGACCTTAAATCCACACCCCTGTTCGTAGAGAGCGCTGCCAACATCCACATGGAGGCGCGCAACACCAGACCAGGTGTGTGGGTTGACCAGGAGCAAACCGTCTTCGCGCGTGCGGTTGTTGGAGATCAGGACCAACTTCCGGAAAACCTCCCGACGGCGCTGAGGTGTTACTACTCCATGGTCGAGACAGATATGTCCGTCGACTGCACCGCGGGGGACCGCGGAGAAAGCCTCATGCTAGCCAGTATCGTGCACAATTTCCTGCAGATGTCCGGTCGAGTCATCATGGAATGGTTTGGATTACGCGATATCTCCCCTATCATCATGGGACGCACTGCCGCATTTGACAAGGATGTGAAGCTCATGACGACTGCGCTGCAATTTCGAGTAGGCTATGAAGCACGTTGGCGGACACGGCCTATTCTACCTATCTTGCGGAACATAGACATGCGCATCGCCGATTCAACAAGCCCGGAAGTGTACTTCCGGGAAATTTCTATTAGGAGATAACTGGTTGCTATCGTTGAGAAAATAGCCTATCATTGGATAAGCCATTCGCACGGGAGACAACGCAATGCCATTGACCCGACCAATTGTTGAAGTTTATCAGGACTATGCGTCTCTGACAACTTCTCCGGGAACACCGGACCTGAATTGCCTCGTTGTGGGGCCCTGCTATTTTATCCAGGACTTCCCGACGGACAAGGCCAACCTGGGTGTCGGCGCATTTGTAAAGGCCACCTACACCAAGGATGCCCCTTGCGATGCTTCAGGTGACAGCGAAGGGCGCCCGAACCCTGGCGCCACCTTCTTGACCCTGAGTGAGCCGCCCAACATCACCGCCGCTCCCGGGGCACTGCTCGACGCCGACAGTGTCGAGGTAGTGTTCGATGGCGCACTGATCCAGCTCACCAAGGGAACCAACGGCGTGGTGACAGAGAACAGCAACGTCTTCACATCGTCTGGGGCTGACTTTGTCACCGCAGGGGTTGTAGCCGGAGACCGCCTGGTCCTGACCGACACCGCGGGTGGCGATGATGCCACGGTGGTCTATACGGTCAACGCTGTACCGACATCCACCCCGACTACGCTGGTCCTGAACGATGAAGTCAGTAGTGACGACATCGCAAAAATCGGTGAAACAAGTATCCGTTTCCGGGTCGAACACATCTTTGTTGAGACCACCGAGCCCCAGGTCATTGACACCGATTACTACACAGTCACAGGCCAAGAAATCACCATCAAGACCGGAGTAACTGGGCTGCTGCTCACCTACAACGACAGCACCTACCCGGTCAACTACGCAACCCAGATGTACGTTGGATACCGCGCACTCCGTCAAGATCTCCAGGATGTGCTCACCCTGGAGGATTCCGATGCCATCGAGGCTGGCAAAGTCGGCCGCGTTGACGAGCGGAATCCGCTGGCTGTAGGCGCCTTTGTCGCCTTCCAGAACACCGGAACTTCGATACAAGTGTTCGGTGTGGTTTCCGACGACCTGGCTGGGCAAACGAGCGCGCGCGATCGCGTCACCACGCGCAATGACATCTACGCTGTTACCCCAGTCACCGATGGCTTGGGTGGCAGTGATTGGTTGTCCGTCATTACCATGTGGAAGGCCCACTGCGTCTCTTACGCTAACCCGACAAAGTCAAAGTTTCGTGTGGTTCTCGGGTCGTACGATACGCTCCCGACAGAGAAGAGCTCTGCCCCTCCGAGCTTGGTCGGCTCCACGATCGAAGACCCGAGCGAGAGTAACAACAGCATGTTCATCGACCCCGCTGACGCCACCGATTTCTTGGTGGCACAGGTCGGCGCCTCTCACCTGCTGGACATTACCAAGAACAGTGATGCTTACGCCGACCTCGTCACCCTCGAGAATCAGAAGACCATCTTCACCGTCGGCTACACTGGTGCGAAGGCGGTCCTGGGAGCCGTGGGCAAGAAGCGCCTACGCGTTGCTGTCGGCTCGGCCTTCACTACCAAACGACTGAACAAGACCGCCTGCTATGCGGTCCGTGGCCCGATCCTCAAGGCCGAGGGTGTGGCGACCAGCGCCATCAAAGCTGACGCGACTGGCGCCACCTGGGGCACTGATGGGGGAGGGAGCCCCAAGGCCCGTGTCACCAAGACCGGTGCATTCACCAACGTCCTGGTAGGTGATGTCGCCCACGTAAGTGATGGCGGGACCAGCGCCCACAACGACGGGTTCATCGTTCGCGGGGTCGACGTGAGCGGAAATTACATCGACCTGGAATCGACCAATGTCACCACCGACACAGTCGCAGTGCAAGTCTACCGCCCGCTGGCCTACAAGAACCTGGCCACGGTAGTCGGCACGACCCACCAGGTCACCACCACCGGCAACGGCTTCGCAGCCGTGGCTGTGGGGGACATCTGCTTCGTGCTCCAGTCGGGAACGGCCGGGAACAAGGGCATGTGGGTAGTGAGCAACAAGATCGACAACAACACCGTCGTTCTTGCCCTGCCCAGTAGCTTCTCCATGACCAACGGTACGGCCGACACGAACGTAGCCTTCTTCCGGCCGCAAACTTCGAACGGTACTGCCACGATCACCGTGCGCAAGCGGCTCACCCGTCTGCGCGACGACACGGCGAGCTTCCTGACCACGGTCAACGTGGGTGAGAACATCGAAATCCCGTACCCGGTCGATGTCGATATCGACCATTGGGATACGGCAACTACTCAATGGCCCGTCGAGACCATCGTCTCCAACCAGACACTTGAGGCGACACTGACGTCCCTTGAGGAACTTGCCCCTGAAGACTTCGTCAACGGGTTCAGCGGAGATTGCGCTTATCGCATCTCCATCGACCTCGATCGCACCGCTCAAGTGACCGAGCTCAACACCATCACCACTGGATTGGCCAACAGCCGCTGCGTCATGGTGTGGCCAAACGCGTGCAAGGTCGCCGGTGTCACGAACAAAAAAACAGGCGTACAGAATGTGCAAAAGGGTCAGTACCTTGCTTGTGCCGTCGGTGGAATGACCGCGGGTCTGCCCTCGCACCAAGGTTTCACCTTCATCGGCGCCGGTGGAATCGAACAAATCTTCAACTCAAACTTCTACTTCACCGACGATCAGATCGACGCCCTGTCTGAAAACGGCTGGTATGTCTTCCTGCAAGACAGTGAATCGAGCGCGCCGTACTCGGCCCACGAGGTCACCACCGACACCTCGGTGTACGAGATGGGTGAGTACATGAACGTGAAAAACTTCGACTACATCGCGTCCTTCTACCGCGACTTGATGCACCCATACCTCGGCAAGTACAACATCTACTCCGAAACTCTCGACGCTCTGCGCGATACGTTCAACAGTGGAACAGACTTCCTCCGCCTACGTATCTACCCGAAGATCGGCGCCCCGTTGCTGGACGGTGAGATCATAACCCTGTCCCAGCAAACTGGCGAGGATGACGGGCTCGGAATGTACGCCGAAGTGTCTCTACCCAGGGTTCTGAACAAGATCGGGCTCCATCTGAGGGCGTAAAACATGCCGTTCAAGAGCAAGGCACAGCAGCGATTTATGTTCGCCGCCGAGGATCGAGGCAAAATGCCTCAGGGTACCGCCAAACGATGGGCAGACCACACCCCAAGCATCAAGAAACTGCCCGAGTACACCAAGAAGAAGGACAAAACGACAATGTTACGAAAAATGGCCTTCGACCTAGGCAAAGTCCTTGCGCTGAATGCTCTACGTGAGCAGTTTGACCCACCGTTGGCAAAGACTGCTGGGCTGCCCCCGGGCGCGGCCGATATGTTCATGCACTACCTCCCGTACGTCGGCGGTCCTGCCGTTGGAGCATACCTGGCAGGCCCAGGCTACCGCCTTGAGGGTGGGCTAGCGGGATTTGGCGCCGCGCACGTGGCCAAGAACATCGCGCGGGGTATGGGAGCCAAGAAGAACCCCGCACTGTCCAAATACCTAGAGGCTGGGCATACCCCTGAACAGATCATGACTGGCCTGCACAGCGGAGCCGAAGGGTTCAAGGGATTGGACCCGTCAATTCTCAAAAATTTGAAGAATTACGAGTTGGGTGGCGCGCTCCTGGGTGGTGGAGCAGGCGGGTTGGCCACGGGGCGACTGATGGGTGCACAGAATCCATACGGACTGCAGCCTGTTTTCTCGGGTGTCGGTAAGGAGAACCCGACAGGTCAGCGTGACCCAAGCGACACGTTTTTCGGGCTGTGACATCGAAAAAATCCTTTTGAAAAGGGAGCAAATACATGCCGACTCCTACAATAACCACCAACAGCGCGACCTGGACCTTTCAGCAAAACAATATTGAAAGGTTGATGGATCATGCCGCGCTGACCAGCGCGCACCCAGATGACACACTCATCCTGGCCGGACCGGCAAGGTGGGGTGTCACGGGTACAGACGTAGCTCCCCATGACCAGTTGCTCCCTATCGGCATGGTCCAGAGCTTCAACGCGATGTTACAGAAGCCGACGCAGCCCATGCAGGCCATCGGCTCTGGCCGCACCTTCTTCGTCAGCGGCAAAGCACAGGGCAACGCGCAGATCGCGCGTCTGTTCGTGAACGGGCGCAATCTGCTTCGCGTGCTCTACACCAACGCGGTCCAAGCCGGGATAGACATATCCAGGTTCGATGACAGGGCAGCCCTCGCAAAGCCGACGAGTGCGCCGGATACCCAGTTCTTCATGAACCTGGACTCCGAGCTCTTCCTGATTCCCTTCGGCTTGGCCTGCTTCTTCCGGGACAAGATCCACTCCAAGCTCGGCGCCTTCTACCTCGAGCTCTGTGCCCTGAACAGCTACAACATCTCCTTCAACGCGGGTCAGAACATGATCCTGGAGAATGTTGCCATGATGTTCGACCGCGCTATCCCGATGGATATGGGCACGTGGGGAGCCCCGCAAGGCTACCCGGTTACCACCTCCGAAGACCCAATCCTGTCCCAAAAAATCCTGGGCACCCCCCTCACGTTTGCTACAGCATACCCCGGCCTGGCCGACAAATAAGTTCTGGAAACGCCCCTCCGCTTCACCTATAATTTCCTCAGCAAAATTGAAAACGTGGGTATCTAATGCCGCAGAATACTGTGTCAAATGAACCGATTGTGTTTGGTAGCGCGCTTACACCTGGCGTGGTTGGGGTCCGGCAGAGCCGCATTGGCGAGACACAGCACCTTCGCGCGACCATCTTGCGGGTGAACCCCAACAAGGGAAAGTGTGATGTTTACGGGTCCTGTCGCTACTTCAGTGACGTGCCCCTGCCCGGCATGAGCATCTCACCGGATGGGGCCGGTGGGACTGTGGAGATCCCCAAACGCGGCACCCTTGTGTTGTTGCGCATTACCGCTGGAACCGCCACCATTGCGGATATCCTGTCGACTCCCGCCGACCCATCTGTTGAAACTTACCCGCGTTACCCGATCTCCGAGACACAGACGGCAAACAACGCCCTCTTCTCTTCTGACGACGGACCAAGCTTTGGACAGTTGCCCACCGGGATGCTCCCGGGAGATTGGTGCAAAGTTGGCGAAGATGGTCAGTGCTTCGCCTTGCTCGAGGGTGGGGCGGTAAAGATGCGCGCTACCCCCCTCGCCCAGGTAGAGGCCACGCGCGCCAACGACACCCTGAACGTCGTGGGCCGGAACATGAACTTATTCACCGGCTTCGGGCGCGTACAGTTCGTTGACGACGGCGGGAAGAGCTCCTTCATTTTCGAAGGGGGCACTGACCAGCTGACCCAGGTGGGTGGACCAAACACAAACTGGCAAATACGCGCGCGGGTGGGCGGGGAAGCCGAAGGGCTCACCGACTTCCAGTTGCTCGATTTACGCGGTATACGTGTCTTTGGTGTCAACATCGAGTCAGACGGCAGCAGCCACCATCACCAGGAGGGAAACCACGATTTTTACTGCCGTGGAGCTTTTTCACAGGAGATCGGGAAGGGGTACAGTCAGTTCGTACGTACCGGTAGTCACAAGCTCACGGTCAACGACGGAAACTACGCCGAAGATATCAAGGGAAACCACACCTCGCTGATCTTCGGGTCCAAATCGACAAGCCTGACCGGATCCAGGGCAGACAACATTCGAAATGCCTGGACCATGATGGTGGGTAGAACAGCCTCATTCTCTATCTCGGGTGCCCCCATACCCACGCCCATCTCCAAGGCTTTTGCCTGTGAAGTGACCAATGGATCCGTAGTCTTCAACGTCGGTGACCCACTGGCCGGAGACACGCAGGCTGGGGTCAGTAGCTTCCGCGTCTTCACCAAGAGCGCCGGTGGTCAAATCGAGCTCCGCAGCGGGAAGACCGGTTTCACCTGGATCGACTCGGACAACCCGGCCGGAAGCATCATGATCGGTGGCAATCTCTTGAGTCCCGCTACCGAGCCCGCGGTACTTGGGCTGAAACTGATATCTCTGATCATGTCTATGGCCGCTGCGTTCGATGCGCACACGCACATATCGGCATCGCCTGGGTCACCGACAGCGGTCCCAGTCCCACTGCTCACATCAACTATCAGTAGCAAAGCCGTATCCATTCTTTCCAAAAAAGTCCTGATCGGGAAGTGAGGTTGCAGTGGCAAAAAGTTGGCAATTGACAAAGGACACACCGATCGTCAAGTTTCTGGATCAGCTGTCCAAGGTCTCCACACAACTTATCCAGCTACACTCCTTGCAACAGACGCATTTGGCCATGCGCCAAATCCAACTCATGAAGAAGAGGGCACAAGACGAACATGGGAATGCAAACGGGTTGGACCAAAGCTGACCTGAAGGGCACCCCTGATGCCCTGGAGGTCTTGCAGAATTTCAAGACGTCTGTCACGGCAGTAACCGATATCGTCACGACTGTTGTGGATATGGCCAAGACTGTCCTGGAGTTCGTCCTCAAATTCATGGTTAGCATGAAGGATCTTGAAGCCACAACCATGAAAGCGGCGATCGCTGCCGCGCGCGCCATCCTCAAGGACCTGACCGAAAGCGCCAGCGCCTATTTCCTGTTCGTGCCCATCCGCGCGGTTGATCCTGAGTCTTGGCTCGGAGACCCCAAAAACTACTACATTGGGCAGAGCGGGTTCAGGGGATTTCCGTGGCTCCAACCCTTGCAGGGGCCGAACCATATTGCCCAACCGTCCGGTGGTTCTGGGGGAAACTATGGATTCTACTCTCAGGTGGCTGAGTCGTTGCAAGACGACAAAGACATCATGCGCCCGACATACTCAGACGATTCCTATGTAGCGAGCATGGTGTTCCTGGCCGGAGCGGATCCGCTCAACGCGGCTAACCTCATCATCCTGTGGAAGAAGCTGATGAAGTTGTTCCGCAACGTCCCCGGTATCGACACGTTACCGCTTGGTCTCGCAGATCCGCCCAAGGGGTTTCGCGCCTCACTGGTTCCTATTCCCCCAACAGGGAAAAACAACCTGACCGATCAGTGGGTAACCGGGAAAGCCGACTTTACTCAACCGCTCGCTGTGCGATTGGATTGGGACAAACCGGAAAAGACTTGGGTCGCGCAGTCTTTCGGAAACATCGAGCTCGAGATTACCCATATCGTCTTCTGGCGCTGGAACAACGGCGCATACCAGCCTGAACAGGTCCAAGTAGCAGCACAGAACGCACTCTATGTCACAGAAGATTGGACATTCGAGAGCAAGGACCCAATTACCATGCAGAAGGAAATCAGGAGAAAAGAAGTAGAATTTCACGGTACCGCACCACTGTTCTACTTCGATACGACAGTAAAGACTGGAAATACGTACGAATACGGAATCTCATACAAGATGGTTCAAAAACTAGAGGAGGGGGATGTTCCATATGAGACTGACCTGATTCCCTTACGCGTTTCCATCCCAGCCAACCCACACATTGGTCCGCGGCAAGGAGTTCCTCCCGACTGGTTCGCCGCCAACATCTTCTCCACCATCCCCGGACTTGGCGACCTCGTTCTCAAGATCAACGCCTGGCTCGACACCCTCGAAGCGTCAATCAAAAAATCTAACGATGAGTTGCAAGACTACATCAACTTCCTGGAGGCCGAAATAACCCGCTACTCCTCGTGGATCAACGAGATATCCAATACGATTCAAGAACTCGTAGACGCCCTGACCTGGCCATCCGCTTACGTTGGTGTCTGGATCATGGAGCCCGGGATGGGTGGCAACGACTACTTCTTGAGCCAGCTGGGCAAGAGCTTATTCAACCAAGCAGACCCAGACCGCCCGCCCTTTGATTTGGGGTCTGAGCTTGTCTGTGGCTTCGTCCTGTACACTGGTTCAGAAACAGCTGGAGCTCTCCAGAAGTTTTCTGACACGATCCAGTTACTCTTCGGGAACCTCGTCGCGGGCACCAAAAACTCTTTCTTGGACGCCGCGGATTCACTGGGTGCTCTGGGGGAGAAACTTGATGACGAAATCTGCCTGACGCAAGCATTGGTTCGAGAAACTTGTGGGGGGAAGGAGTTGAAGTTGGGCACTACCTCCCAGTCCTTGGACGCTTCAGTGGAGTCCCCTGATTGCGCGCGTGCTGGGTTATCGTCTGTTGAGCCCAAATCGAAGTTTACTGAGACCAACGACATCTGGAAATGAGGTAATCATGGCCGGAACCCCAACCACCAAGTATGTCAACCTGGGCGCTGAAGACCAGGGCCGGAAACAACGAATGGTCAACGCCCTCAAGGCTCGAAACTTGCTCTCCGTCAGCGCGGAACGCTTTATCCTGAGTGGGAGGAGGTAGCACATGCGTGACGCCCTTGCGTGGATCCGCAACCGAAACCTGAAACGCCTGACCGACTCCATCTTAGATGGCCAACCGATCGACCGAGAGGCAGCCAGGAACGGGCTGGATACCCTCCAACTCGAGAGTCAAGCGACCATTCGGTCGAGAGTGACCACGGAGTACTATTCCCAGTACTATCCCACGCTGCGCAAGGGAGGTGCCTGGAGCGCGGGAAAGCCCGTAGGAGTCGTTGACCACTTCACGGGGGCCACCACCGCGGCCAGCACCTTGCGGTGGTTCTCCAGCGAGCCCCGTAAGCCAGGAGAGGGCAACTCTTCGGCCCACGTTGTCATCGACCGGGACGGGACCATCATGGTCGTCATCGACCCGCTGTCCAAGACCGCCTTCCATGCCACCGTGGCCAACGAGACCCACATCGGCATCGAACACGTCAACTGCGGTGAGCTCCAGCAGTCGCCCTCGGGGTTGGTCCTCTTCATGGGGACCTACAAATACCCCGCTGACCGGCTGAGCCAGATTCAGTTGGTTGGTACAGGTATGTGGGAACCATACACAGCCCTACAACTTGTGTCCAACATCGTGTTGAAGCGTCTGCTCCGCTACGCCATCCCCACACTGGAACGCTCGCGCTTCGTGCAACACAAGGACGTCAGCCCCATCCGGAAGACTGACTGTGGCCCGTTGTGGCCCGCCCCCGAGATCGATGACCTGGTCTTCAAGAACGTCGCTTTCCGCAACATGAATTGGACTCAACTGAACACCATGACCACCAAGGACATGACCAACTTCAAGCAGGAAGTCCGAGTCCTACTGGGACACGGCTAGGCGCGCCCGCGCAAGGATCTCGCGCCAGCTCTCGTCTTCCCGGGAAAACAAATCTCGAGTACGCTCGAGCTCCACCAGGGCACCCTCCAGAACTGGCTTCAGGTGGACCAACTTGTCCTCGATAATCTCGTTCAACTGCTGTGGAGATAATTGAACCTCATCTGCCCATTGGGTTGGTTCGTCATTTGGCATTTCGCTCCTCCCGCAGTTGATCACGAACGTAGAGTTTCAGCTCGCTGAGTGAGTGCGTAAAGGCCTCTTCTATCTTGGAGTTGACGTTGGGAAGAATCTCGCGAACAGCGATCTGCATCTGATCCACAACGCGAAACAGCGCATCGATCTTCGTGCCCCGCGTGCTGTCGATTTTCAGGTACTCGCGCAGGAACTCTTCCCAACGATCCCGAAGACGATCATGCGCCTCAAAGTACTGTGAAATGCGTTGGCTTTGCGCCTCTAGTGCCCCTTCCATCTGTCGGCGGGTTGATTCGGTATCCTTCACCAGCTGGTCAAACTTCTGTTTCCAGTAATTCCGCGCCGCCTTGTCCACCGCCCGAACGAGGAATCCCAGAAGAGTCCCAAAGGCCCCAAAGGCACCGACGATGATGGCCACCAAGTACTCCCAGGGAATTTGGGCGACAGGATTAGGCATCGCTGAACTTGCTCCGTACAAGGCCGGTCTGAATCTTGGCCTCATGAACTAGTTTCTGTATAGGTGTGCCCTTGATGTAAATCCCATTAGCACCATACTGTAGGGCCTTTACCTCCAGCGTATCACAGATAAACGCGGTCATCACGATAACCGGCAACTTCAAGTCATCCAGCTTCAACTTCTTCCGGATCATGTGCAAAAACTCCCAACCGTCGATTCGCGCCATCATGATGTCGGTGATCACCAGATCGATGTGATCGCCGCGAATGAGCACCTCGAGCGCCGCCTGTGCCGCATTAACTGGAGTAACCGAGAACCCCTCGATTTCCAGGTAATCCTGGAACAACCGGAGAGTCATCGCGTCGTCATCTACCAGGAGCACGCACGGTTTCTTTCGTTCCACGGACCACCCCGATCAAGGGAGAGTCTTGGTAATACTCTCCTTGAAGGAGATCCTCCCGCGCAAAATCGTATATGTCTTCAGGTTGGCCAGAGTAATGCGGATGTCCCACAGGTAAATACCCGGAGCAACAGTGAGAGTGTCATCCGGAACAATGTAGATTTCAGCTTTTCCACCCTCGGCGTTGACGAAATCAAATTCGTCGTCGCTCCCGCCCGCGCTGGAAGTCTTCTTCTGAAAAATAGCGGCGGCGTCGAGATCCGCACTCTTCTCCTTGACCGTGAAGATACCCTTACCCCCGGTCAGGTCCACGGGGGCGCCATCAGGGTATTTCAAGTTCAATGTCAGGGTACGATCTTCCCGGGTATACATATTGATGCGGATTTCACCAGTCGTTGACATCGTAGCACCCTCCTCCAGGATATACCCGATGAGCACTTCCTCTATATTTACCTCGGCGCTCAGGTCTTCACTGATAACCAGCTGGGCGCTGATTGGACCGCCTACTGTGTCTTCCCAGTCCAGCTCGCTGAGGACAACCTCATCCCATTCTAGCTCAGCCACCAACGGATCTTCCACAATCAATTCAGCCGCAAAAGAGTCCCCGATGACGTAGATTCTTCGACCCTCATCGTAACCGAGACCGCGTGTAACAATCGTCGGCATTGATCACACCGGTGCTCGCTCGAAGATGTTGATGTTAGAGGGGTGCCCCTGCAAATCTTTCAAAGCGAACTGGAGTAACGGAGCAGTCCCGTTGGTGTCATAGAAAGTCATGACCTCATCTTCGATCTTCCAACGCCCACTTTCAATTTTCTTGATGAATTCGACATCCACTTGCTTCGCAATATCGCGGATGTCCAAGTCCTCAACGGCGACGCACGTCGCGCTGTCAGGATCAGCGAGGGTGTACTCGGCAAAGTAGTGCCCCACCGGTAAAACTGTAGGCTCCCAGACGTAGCGCCAGGTATTGGTACTGCCAATCTGGGTCATGGCTGTCGACGCCAGAACCTCAACCTCGCCCGCGCCAGTGATGTGGTACACCCGCACGGTTGCCGCGGTCAACACTGTCTTGGGGGTTCCGTCCAGGTTTTGCGCCAGAACCTGGAGGGGGATACGACTGGGGTCTACGGTTTCGAGAATCATGCGTAATCCTCAACAAACCTTCGTAAACGCCTCGGAATGATCGTCCAGGAACTTGGCGATGGCCGCGGGGCTGGCCCACTGGGGCTCGGCAAAAGCTCCTGGCCACTTCTTGTTCAAGATAATCGCGAACAGCTCGGAACA
>Ga0315294_10003105_pt1 | contig 18062 bp, 23 predicted proteins | sample YL17G13_40_MG_FD_203626 | JGI IMG/M metagenome (GOLD analysis project Ga0315294, IMG submission 203626) | Sediment microbial communities from Yellowstone Lake, YNP, Wyoming, USA - YL17G13_40 | ecosystem: Environmental > Aquatic > Freshwater > Lake > Sediment | place: USA: Wyoming | collected...
GCAGGATCTATCCCGGAGGGAGTTCCATGAACCACTTGCTCCGCCTCAAACGTCATGCGGAAGATTTCTTCCTTCGACAATTTCACATCCAAAAGAGTACCTACAGCCAATGTTGAGGCTGCCACGACAGCTGCTGAAGAACCTAATCCTGCACCAACAGGAATAGTTGAGTTAATCTCAATATCCACACCGATATCTTGTCCACATTTTTCGCGTATTTTCTCGACTGCTTGTCGGATAGGCTCAAACTTCATTTTTGCTTCCTTTGCGTCGCCATGCTCTATTTTGAATGTGCTTTTCTCGAAATTTCCTGATAGGTTAAGGTTTGTGGAGCGAACATGGAGGTTGGTGTCGTTGCGTTTTTCTGCTTTCACATATGCTCTCTTGTCTATGGCGAGAACGATAGCAGGTTCCCCATAGACGACGAAGTGCTCTCCGAAAAGTATAATCTTCGCTGGTGCTGAAGCAACGATCCCCATTTTTCACCACTATTTTGTGAAACAGACGGCGGCATATCCGACCACGCTGGAATAGTCGCCAATTACATCTCCACTGGTCTTATAGCATAATAATTTTGCCTCTTTTCCACCCATAGCTTTTGAGGCAGCAATCAAGGCAGATATCGGACCGTAGCCGCAGGCGCTAACACCATAAGCTTCAATGACCGAGTAGAACTTGCTTTCATCCATCGACTCAACAGCCGCGAGAGCCATCAAATCGTTCTTGGAAGCCTTTTCCTGACTCACATAATGCGACATATCCGAAGACGCTATAACAAGCGCATTCTTGCCCGCTAGAACTCTGCCCACAGCTTGTCCAATTTCTCGGGCAGATGCAAGATCCTGAATCAGGAAGCAAATAGGCACGATTTGGAAGCCTGAACCATAGAGGTACTGGAGGAAGGGAAGCTGAACTTCAATAGAGTGCTCATGACTGTGAGCTGACTCATCAACATCCACTATCTGTGCCTCGCGCAAAATATTATTGGCTGTCTCGCTGTCTACTTCAACATCGCCAAGCGGCGTCCGCCACGCGCCTTCATTCATGAGAGACAGAGCGCTACCATATCCCGTGTGATTTGGACCAAAAATGACTATTATGTCAGGTTTACCGTCTAATGCGAGCTGATAGTAGGCGTGAGCAGCGACTGGACCTGAAAACATGTAGCCCGCATGTGGACAAACGAGCCCAACTATTTTCCTTGAACCCGCTTCATTCACCACTGGAAGCTTCTGAGGCCCAAGCTCATGAAGAAAACATTCATCAATTTGCTGCTTTAACGACCTAGCTGTTCCTTCGTAGAAGGCTCCGGCTTGACAAGGAAGCCGAACCTTCACCATTATTTTACATTTCCTCCTCTTCCTTGGAGATCTTCGCCTCGAAATCATCTATTGTTGACGGCAGATCCTTATCTTGCGCAAGTTCTCCTTTTTCACGGAGCACCTGTCTTGCCAACAGCCAATATATTACCGCTAGCGCTCTTCTGCCCTTATTGTTTGTAGGGATAACCAGGTCGACTCCAACGAACTCGTTGTCCGTGCTGCATAGCGCGACGACGGGTATGCCTACCGAAGCTGCTTCTTTGACTGCTTGAGCGTCTGCTCTTGGATCAGATACTATCAGCACTTCGGGTTCGATACGGTTTGGATACAGCGGGTTTGATAAGAGACCTGGAATGAAACGTCCGACTATAGGTGTGGCTTTAGTTGTTTCGCAGAATTTCTTGACCGGTTCTTGAGCATAGAGTCTTGATGCAGCTGCCGCGATCTTGCCTGGTTCAAACCGTGCCAAAAATTTCGCTGCTGCTTTTATTCGATCATCAGTCTTCTTGACATCTAACACGAATAGGCCATCAGGTCTGACACGGTATATGAATTGCTCCATGTCCCATGTCTTCATTCTCGTTCCAATATGTATTCCCGCAGATAGCAAAGTGTCTCGCGCAAGCAGAAACCCTTCATCCGCTGGAATGGGCGCTGACTCCGACTTCTCAGCCTCAACTGGAGCCTCAGTCTGAGGTTCAGTTTTCGGCTCTTCATCCAACGGCTTTGCCTCTATCTCGTTTTCAGCTTCTTTCTTGATTTCCTCGTCCTCTGACAAATTTTTCTTCCTCCTCATAGCATTGGGAGACCAGCCATTTTAGCTCTATCTCCAAGGAATTCTTCTATTCTCACTAGTTCGTTTATCTTGGCGATTCGCGCTCCCTCAACGATTCCTGTCTTGATTACAGGGCATTTGAACGCCACTGCCAAGTGTGCAATATGCCAGTCGCACGAATCACCTGAGCGGTGCGCCATGATAGGCACATACCCATTTTTCGTCGCCATTTCAACTGTCTCTGACGCCTCTGTAAGCGTCCCGATCTGATTCACTTTAATTATGATGGCATTAGCTGCTTTCATCTTAATTCCGCGGCTTAACCTCTCATTGTTCGTCGTGAACAAGTCATCGCCACAGACAAGACAATTCTTCGCTTTCTTGGCAAGTTCTTCAAAGCTTTTATAATCTTCCTCATGAAAAGCGTCTTCGACGTAAGAAAGATGATATTTCTTGATAAGATCTAGGATAAAGTCCAACTGTTCACCAGTATTCCGTTTCTTCCGTTCCCTCTCGTAAATGTAACTTTTTCCTTTGCCATTCCAAAGAGAAGAGGCTGCAACATCTAACCCTAAACCGCATTCGAATCCCAGTTCGCCGCCAACCTCCTCACATGCGTTTGATAGCGATTCCAGAGCTTCCAGATCGCTCATGCTTGATACCCATGCTCCCTCGTCGCTTTTTCCACCGTTGAACAGTTTGTTCTTCTTTTTGAAAACCTCGCCAACTCTCCGATGAATTTGCACGTTAGCAGATGCCGCCTCCATGAAGGAACCTGCGCCATGCGGTAGAACAAGAAACTCTTGCATGTCAGGAGTCTTCCCATATGTGTGCTGTCCGCCACTGATGACGTTTCCTATCGGATAGGGAAGTTGGTTCGCTAGGCGTCCACCCAGATACTGGAAAAGGAGCGACCCGCTGGAGTTTGCAGCTGCTTCAGCGTTGGCTAGCGATATGGAAAATGCAGTGTTTCCTCCGATTATCTTGAAGTCTTTTGAACCGTCAATCTCGTGCAAAGTTTTGTCAATTTCTTCTTGAAAATCAGCGTTCAGACCAACAATTTCGGGAGCTACAAGCTCTTCAACTTTCTTTATTGCCTGATCCACGCCGCCTTGCGGATAATAGGCTACTTCAGCCTTTCCTCGGCTTTTTCCAGCAGGGGCTGATACTCTGCCGAATCCAGACGTTGTTACAATGTCAACTTCTATTGTTTCCTCGCCACGGCTATTGAAAACTTTTCTTGCAATAATGTCTTCAATAATCGTTGACATGGCTTTCTCCTTTTCACTTGCTCTAGTAAGCGTTCCTTGCTTCTCTTCTCCTTTCAGCTTCTTCGTAGAACCGCAAAACCTCGTCCATGATCTCTACATGCGATAGCAGCATTCGACGACAGCAGTAGCGCTTGATTCCTAAGTCATCTAAGACTTCGCCTGCATTTTCTCCAGCCTTGACTCTTCGGGCAAACTCTTCCCATTTGTCACCAATCAGCTTGCCACAAGTGAAGCATCTTACAGGTATGATCATGCAGTAAACCTCAATCTATCGGTAACTCTTCTGCCCTTTTGCTCGCGCGCCAGGTCCACCAGATTTCTTGGGTTCCTTCCTCCTCGAATCTCCAACGATCATTGTTCTATCATATTCAGCGAAAGCAGTGCGAAGATGCGTGCTCTTGGTCCATTTCAACAAAGCGTTTGCCACAGCCATTCTTGCAGCTTCTGCTTGCCCCATGTAACCTCCTCCAAATACTTTCACATCGATGTCCAACTGTTTCCAGACGTCATCTCCGACCTGCAGAAGCGGTTCTCTGATTTTCTCACGAGAAATCTCCGGTTCAAGAATTTCCAGTGGGGTTCTGTTTATGCGTATTCTTCCAATACCAGATTTGACGACAGCGCGCGCTATGGCGGTTTTTCTTTTTCCACTAACAACTAAAACTTTCTTAACTGGCATAATTATTCACCTGCATTCCATCCTATTTCCTTTGCAAACTCAGCAACCGTGAAATACGGACATGTAAGCTTCTTGGCTTGGGCGTTTACGAATGTTTCCGTTTTTTGATCCTTGAATTCTTTTGGAATCTGCATGTAAACCTTGAGTCTCTTGTACGCTTGTTTGCCTTTGGGCCGTTTGTTTGGAAGCATGCCTTTCACGCATTTCCTGACTATTTTGTCAGGTCTCCTATAATGGAACGGTCCTCTTCCAGGTGCTCCAACACCAAGAAATTCTTTCGCATCAGCTATCTTTCCTCTTTTTTTCCCGGAAAGTATAGCTTTTTCAGCGTTAACGATAACTATCTCTTCGCCTTTCAAGAGTCGCTTAGCGACGTACGTAGCCATCCTTCCCAGGACAAGGCCTTCTGCGTCAATTACTGCGACTTGTTTGGTTGCTGTTTGCATTTTTTCACCCAATTATCTTGATGTTTGATCCCTTCGGATTCTTTTTGATCAAATCATGGAAGGACAGGATTTTGCCGTTCACGGCACCTATTTTTTCTTTTGCTTTTTCAGAGAAAGCAAAGGCTGCCACTGTTATTGGGTGGCTCAACTCACCTGTACTCAGCACTTTCCCCGGAACTACAACTGTCTCGTTCTTCTCAGAATACCTGCTCAGACGACTCAAATTCACGGATGGGCGGCTTCTTCGCGATTTTGCCAGCCTTTCCGCAAGGTCTCGCCAGATTTCCACCTCATTCTCCTTGCTCTGTTTTCTTAGAAAACGGATAAGCTCGATGAGCTCAGGGTTTGTCGTTTTAACTTTCTTCACTCTTTCTCACCTTGATGTGACTTTCAAACTCTTTCAATTGCTTGTCTAGAGTTTTGATGGCTTCTTCCATTATTCGCTCAGGTGGAAGAGCACCGGTAGATTCTAGATTGAATATAAATGTGTTCTCTTCCCAGCTGACACTTATTGCCTTCTTATCCTTTGGGCAGGCATCAACACAATCTTTGCAGAGCGTGCAAGCCTCCAGGTTCACGACTTCGATTTTCTTGTCCTTGTCAGCCAGAACTTTTTTCGGACATATCTCCACACATTTCCCGCAAGCATCGCAGTTCCTGCTTGAGATCTCGATCTTTGGGTAGTACTTGTAGGCACACATCGAAATTGGTTGCCATTTAGCGTGGTTCTTGCCTCTGCCGAGTCTCGCGTAAGCTTCTAGCCGAAGCTTTTGCGCTTTCGCTAGTTTTGCTATTGGTATTTTCTCGCTTACAGGCATTACTTCTTTGTTTTCTGAAGCTAGTTCGCTTGAGTAGACGGTGCGTGTTCCGTCTTTTGCCTCAACGTCCAATGTGAGTGTGACTCTGCAGAGATTACAGCCAAACTCGCTTTTGCATTCACATTCTTCAGGCAAGTTGTAGCTGTCTAGATCGGTTTTAAGGGGAACCAATCCAAGTCTGTGAGATATGGTTTCGTCTTGCATTATAGACGAGTTCTCCAAGATTACAACTTCATCTATTGCCATGCAGGGAACTTCAGAAGTGATTATTCTCCTCAAGGCATTCATGTAAGGAGTATCAACATCTCGAATAAGCAAACGTAAATTCTTATCGTTTTTCTCAAGCACTTTTATTTCCACTTATTTGGACACTCCATAACAGCCCATGATATCTGCCGTGCCGTTCAATAGAATCTTGGTGCATTATTTCAATTTTTCTGTTGCCAGAAGAACGATGCGAGCTGATTAGACTCTTCTTCCTCTTCTGCCACCTGGTCTCCGTGTTCCATCATGTGGCACAGGTGTGATTTCCTCGATACGTTCTATCCTGAAACCTGCCCTTGCCAAAGCCCTGATGGCTGCTTGTGCACCTGGACCAGGCGTTCTCGGTCCTGAGCCGCCTGGAGCTCGCACCTTGATGTGAATGGCAGTTATCCCCTTATCCTTTGCTACATCAGCTGCGGCACTAGCTGCCCGCATTGCAGCATAAGGTGACGATTCTAGTCGGTCAGCTTTAACGAACATTCCGCCTGATGTTCGAGCTATGGTTTCGGCACCTGAAATATCCGTTATGGTAATCAAAGTGTTATTGTATGAACTGAGAATGTGAACTACGGCCCATTTCTCGTTCCTCTTACTGCTACTCATTGTGCTTTCTCCCTTTCTTCTTTGCTTGTCCCTGTTGCAGTTGTTGGGGCAACAGATATTGTCTGGCGCAGCGGATGGCTTGGGTTTGCAATGGGGCTTTTAGGCGTATATGTTATTTTAGGTTCTTCCTCTTTTGCCACAATATAGCTTGGAATCGTAACTCGTCTATCGCCAATTGCGATGTGTCCGTGAGTTATGAGCTGACGACATTGTTGTATTGTCTTTCCGAAACCTTTGCGGAAAACGATTGTCTGCAGTCTACGCTCCAAAAGATCCTCTATAGCTAAGTCTAGCACGTCATCCAAGACCGCTGTTTCATCTAGAATCCCGATTTTCTTTAACCGCCTCAGCAGTTCGTCTTCCATTCGCTTTCGTTCTTCAGCAGATCTGCCAATGAGAGAACGTGCGATACCTCTAAAGTTAGAAAGGGAAGTTTCGTGCCGCCACAATTCATGTTTGTTTCTAAGGCCATATTGACCTAAAAGTTTGAGTTCTGCCTGCAAGATGTCGGTACGCCACGGAAACTTGGGGGTATTATACTTCTTTCTCTGTTTTTTCGGATCGCCCATAACTACTCACTCTTCGCTGCAGCTTGCTTTGCGACAAGATCTTTCTTCTTAACCCCGAGCGCTTTTCCAGCTCTTCCAGTGGTCTTTGTCCTTTGTCCTCGGACTTTTAATCCGTAAGCGTGACGATATCCTCGCCAAGATTTTATGTTCTTCATTTCATCAATATCCATCTTCGTCCTAAGAACAAGATCAGCGCTAATGAGGTGCGCATCTTTCCCAGATTCCAAGTTCTTTCTTCGATTAAAAAACCATGATGGCAACCCATGTTTTGTTAGGTCCTGGACTATTTCTTCAATCTTTTCAACTTCAGTTTCTGACAAGAAACCTGCCCTTTTATCGGGGTTTACTTCAGCTTTTCTCAGGATAGCTGTTGCAAGGTTTAGACTTACTCCTTTCACCTTTGCCAGTGCGTAGACGGATTTCAACGTGCCGTCTACGTCAGCATCTATTATTCGCAGCATGTGCCGGAATTCTTCTGACATTTGTCGACTTCCGAATGTTATTTAAGCTAACTACGAAGTAACCCAGATTTTATTTAAACCTTCCTAGCGGATATCAATGTTGATTAGGTCAAGTTTGCGTGATATTTAAGTAATGTTTTGGGTTTCTTTGAAAAGGTGTCGCATGGTCTAATACTGAAATGTCGTCTGTCTGAATGTTAAGGATTGTTAGAAAATGCTTTATTAGGGACTTGGCTTATTGCTGTGCAGAACGGGAAGGATAAACGTGAGTGATGAAGTTTCAGGGCTTCCGCCTCAGGTTCAAGAACGGTTGTTACGTTTACAACAGCTTCAGCAGACTCTTCAATCAATAATGGCGCAGAAGCAACAAATGGAGCTTGAGCTTTCAGAGACCAATCAAGCTTCAACCGAAGTTGAAAAACTGGCGGACGACGCGGTCATATACAAAGCGACTGGCTCGCTTATGATAAAGGCAGAAAAAACCAAGATAATAACGGAACTCGCTGAAAGGAAAGACTTGCTCAACACGAGAGTCACAATTCTGGGAAAACAAGAAGAACGTGTGCGTAGCCAACTGAAAGAGCTGCAAACAAAACTTCAACAAGACCTTAGCCCAGTGCCGCCTATGACACAACCTTAGTTGTTGCGGTTTTAGGAGAAACCTTGTTGGAGCATATAGGTATTCCAGAGTTGACCAGCGAACAAACGAAACAGCTATGCGTTATCGTCGAGGAGGCAGCGAGGAAATACGTATATTCACAGATTTCCAAAAAGAATATAGAAGCACTGAACATAAGTGTTGAGTTAGAAGGCACAAAACCCGTCACCTTGACTGTTGATGTAGATATTGATCTGTCCCCATCAATGGAAAATTTGGCACAGAAACTTGCAGATGAAGCCATGAAGGAAGCCTTCAGTTCATCTGAAAAATATCTGAGGGAACTAGCGTGTCGTTCGCAGAAATAACCAGAATCCTTGACACGTTAGGTGCCAGACGAGTCGTATTATTGTGCCATCATAACGCTGACCCAGACGCAATTTGCTCTGCTTATGCTTTCAGCAGCTTATTGAAGCAAACAAGACCTAACATTGAAGTTGAGATAGGAGCAGCCCATGGAATAAGCAGACTTTCAAAGCATCTGCTCCAATACCTGACGATAGACGTGAAAGAGCAGCCTAACACGGAAAACGCGAACGTCATAATTCTTCTTGACACAAACACGATTCAACAATTGGATAGTTTGGCTGAAAAGGTTAGAACAGGCAAAGCGCCTATCATAGTAATCGATCACCATGCACCCCATCCTGAGACTTTGCAGCTTGCCACACTCTGCATAACCAGCGAAGAAGCTTCCTCAACATGTGAAATCGTATACGGTTTCTATAAGCAGGTAAACCTCAAGCCGGGTCAAAACGAGGCGAAGGCTCTGTTTCTGGGCACAGCCTTTGACACGCGACACTTCGTGTTGGCTAACTCGAACACCATGAAGAACGTTGCTGGACTGATAGATTCAGGCGTGAATGTGCAAGAAACGCTTCCGCTGCTCTCATTGCCTATGGATTTTTCTGAAAAGGTAGCACGACTCAAAGCCTCTAGAAGGGCCAAACTCTTCAAGATTGATAAATGGATAGTTGCACTCTCACACGTCAGCGCATATCAGGCATCAGCAGCTCGAGCCCTGATTGACTTAGGCGCAGATGTGGCTGCATTGGCTGGACAGAAGAACGAGACAACGGAAGTCAGTCTGCGCGCCACACGCGAATTTCATAAACAAACAGGCGTGCACTTGGGCAAAGACATTGCAAAGCCTTTGGGCGAGTTTATTCACGGTATGGGCGGTGGACACGCCACTGCTGCAGGTGCCAACGGTGCTGGCGATGTTGAAACAGCGCTTAAGCGTTGTTTGCTGCTTCTTAAGGAAAAACTGGTTAAACAATAATAAGTAGCTACTCTTAAATGAGGCGAGTAAACCGCTTAGATATTCTGGCAGGCAACCAAGGCATGGCAGTTATAGAAACAAAAAACGTCACCTATGCATACCCGAGCGCCACTAAACCGTCAATCATAGACGTCTCCATAAAAATAGAGAAAGGGGAATTCACCCTCATTACAGGTCCAAGCGGCTGTGGAAAAACAACTCTTTGCAGATGCTTCAATGGACTCATTCCACACTTTTATCAGGGGGAACTTGAAGGCGGCATAACTGTCGCAGGATTGAACGTTGTCGAACATGAAATCTTTGAACTCGCAAGGCACGTTGGTCTTGTCTTCCAAAACCCTGAGAATCAGCTGTTTGCCCTTTCTGTTGAGAAAGATGTGGCTTTCGGACTCGAAAACTTGGGCATATCGAGAGAAGAGATGCGCAGAAGGGTGGACGAAGCCATGAAGCTTACTGGAATATATGAGTTGAGGGAAAGGGCTCCTCATGAGCTTTCTGGTGGCCAACAGCAACGTGTGGCTATAGCTTCAGTTCTCGCCATGCAACCGGAAGTCGTGATACTGGACGAGCCCACGAGCTTCCTCGACCCGTTGAGCGCCAAGAAAATTTTTCAAGTCATTTACGAGCTAAACAGGAAACTCGACATAACCGTTGTGCTTGTTGAACACAGACTTGATTTGACAGCCAGATACGCCAGTCACATTATCATAATGGATGAGGGAAAAATCGTTCAAGATGGAGACCCACGAGAAATACTCCGTTCCGAAGAAGCTCGCCTAGTCGGAATAGGAATTCCAAAGGCAACACGCCTCTATCAAATACTTACGAAAGAGAAGATAAGATTAGGCGACACTGTTCCGCTGTCATCGGAAGAAATGGCTGCTCTTGTGAAGGAGGCTTTGGCAAGAACATGATCGAGGCGAAGAACATCTCCTTCACTTATCCAAACGACGTGGAAGCGCTCAGGGGCGTTTCAGTAACCATAAAAGATGGGGAATTTGTGGCCATAATGGGACAGAATGGTGCTGGAAAAACTACATTGGTTAAACACTTCAACGGTTTGCTGAAACCGACGAAAGGCCAAGTAACGGTCAACGGAGTTGATGTCACTAAAGTCAGTGTGGCAAAACTGGCGAGAAATGTGGGGTTTGTCTTCCAAAATCCAGATCATCAGCTTTTCAGCGACTCTGTTGAAGAAGAGATATCGTTTGCCTTGAGGAATTTCGGATTTGAAGAAAGTGTCGTGGAGAGTCGAGTGACCTGGGCGCTGAACCTTCTGAACCTGACACAGTACAGAAAGACCTCTCCGTTCATGCTTAGCGGAGGAGAAAGGAAACGAGTGGCTCTCGCTTCAGTATTGGCATGGAACCCGGAAACACTGATACTTGACGAACCTACAATAGGACAGGACTATCAGCAGAAAGAGAAACTCCGCCAATTCATCCTGCAAATGAAGACTCAGGGAAAAACCGTCATAATGGTAACACATGACGTGGAGTTTGTGGCCGAATGCAATCCAAGAGTTCTTTTGATGCGAGAAGGAAAAATAGTGGACGACGGCGAAGCATCAAGAATTCTCACAAATCCAGAGACATTGGCAGCAGCTTCCATTGTGCCGCCCCAGATAGCCCAAATCTTCCTTGAACTATCCACCCAACTTCCAGAGTTAGAACTTCCGAAAGACATCATAGACGTCTACAAAGCAAAAGAAATCATTCTGAAAATGTTGAAGCGGGGGACCAAATGAGCGTCTTCAACGGACTCAAATTCCGCAAAATCTACTCGCCTATTCACAATCTGGACCCAAGAATCAAGTTCATATATGTATGTTCAATTTTTGCCGTGGCAATAATGTATTCGGAAATACTGCCTCTCATAGCGCTTTTCCTAATGCAGATACCATTCGTTCTGCTAGCAGGCGTCAGACGCGAGTGGCTCAGATCAATGCGTGGAGCAGCTTTCCTAGCCACACTAATCTTCCTCACAAACTTTGTTGTCGCCGTCATTGGCGCAGGTTACGTGATCACTGGAAAAAACTTGGAAAACGCTTTAGCAATGACTTTACGCTTCATAGTGCTCGTTGAATCTTTCTCAGTGTTCTTTCTTACAACCTCTCCAGATCACTTAGGTTTGGCTTTGGAACAGACTCGTGTGCCCTACGAAATCGTCTTCGCCTTCACAACCGCCGTACGCTTCGTTCCAGTTTTGGCTGAAGAAGCACAGACGATAATGGACGCACAGAAAGCCAGAGGCTTGGAACTTGAACGAGGAAACTTTCTGAAAAGAATCAGAAATTACATACCCATTCTCATACCGCTCATTGTGAGTGCTATCCGCAGAAGCCTTGAACTGGCCGAGGCCATGGAATCACGAGCTTGGGGAGCCACCAAGAAACGCACAAATCTCTATACACTTAAAATGCACAAAGGCGACATCGCTCTAATAGCGATAACGATCGGAATCGTTGCAACAGCCATTTATGTCCGCTGGTACTTGCCAATTCCAGCGTTGAACGACTTGTTGAGGATTTTCTGAACCACAAAACTTTTAATTCAGCCTCATTTGTAATGGGTTCTCGGAGTTAGAAAAGTTGAAGTGGCTTAAAGCGGCTTCAGAAGAGATCATAGACAGCATCAAAGCATGCATGGAAGAGCTCAACTTGAAAGAAGTGGAACACTTTATCAGCCTCCTACTTGAGGCAAAAGAGAAAAAAATATTCACTGTAGGCATGGGAAGAAGCGGATTTGTCGCCAGAGCCTTCGCCCTGCGTCTCATGAACCTGGGATTTAATGTCTATTTTCTCGGTGAAACCATCACACCTGCCGCTGAGAAAGGCGACATGCTCATTGCCATTTCAGGCACAGGCTCCACGAAGATGGTTCTAACTGCAAGCTCAGCTGCCAGAGATATCGGCGCAACCGTTGTCGCAATCACTTCATTTCCAGAATCACAATTGGGACAAATGGCTGATCTGGTAGTAACGATCAAGGGAAGAACCAAAGCAGGAATGCCAAAGGAAGAAGACTACCTAGCAAGACAGATCATTGGTGAACGTGAACCTTTAACGCCGCTTGGAAGCATCTTTGAGAACAACAGCATGGTTTTTCTGGACAGCTTAATCGTGGAACTGATGCATCGAATGGGACGCACAGAAGCAGACTTGAAGAGAAGACATGCCACTATCGAGTAAGACTATTCCTGCACCGTTCTCTTTGCGTATTCTTCCTCAAGTTTTGCGGCCAGCTTGCCGTCTTCAAGGATGAGCGCTCCACGGTAACCGCATTTTCTGCAGTCCCATATTGATCTAAGTTGAGGTAATCCTGAAGCGAAGAATATGTCAGTTGATCCGCATTTAGGACAGAACTTCACGGCTCGTTTTTTGGTTCCTGAATGTTTTTTCTTGGTTCTTTCCATTATAGGTCATGCTCTGAGTGGGGGTTGCCTTTGATTTATTTATTGTTAAGGGTGCTAAATATTAGGCATCCATAGCGCTTATTAAGACTTGCGACACAGTATAGTTCACGTTGAGACATAGCAGGGTCTAGACCAAGGAGGATTGCGCCGACGAGCAAAAGAACAGTAAAGACTCTAGAGAAAGCAGAGGAAACGCCGCCGATTCTGGTAAAAGAGGAGAATAGAAAACCTACTGTGTTCAGAGAGATCTACCCAATACAAGAGCCGTACGTTTATGCTGCCATAGTTAAAGATCCGGAAACACAGAAAACCAGATACGAAATTTTTGAGCCCACTCTGCAGAAAGATGAAGAAGATAAGCTATGCGACATCAAAAACTTCCTGATGGAAGAAGTAAATGTAAACCTAAAAGACATTGAAACCAAAGAAAGAGCAGAAACCTATCTGAGAGAAAAAACGAAAGAGATAATCAAAAGATATCACATCAAGATTCCTCCTGAAGCAGTTGACAAACTTGTATATTACATTGTAAGAGACTTCATTGGTTACGGCAAAATTGATCCGTTAATGAAAGATCAACTAATTGAAGACATATCAGCAGACGGTGTAAACATCCCGCTCTACGTGTGGCACAGAGTTTACGAGTCGCTGCCCACGAACATAATCTTCAAAGATGAGACAGAACTCAATTCATTCATAATCCGACTCGCATACTTAGCAGGAAAAAACATCTCAATAGCAGCTCCAATTCTAGACGCTTCACTTCCGGAAGGCAGTCGTATTCAGCTAACCTATGGAAGTGAGATAACAAGGAGAGGCTCAACATTCACGATCAGACGGTTCAAAGTTGATCCGCTCACCATCTCAGACCTGATAGCCTTCAAAACCGTTTCTTCTGAGATGGCAGCGTATCTCTGGTACATTATAGAGAATAGAGCCTCAGTGATAGTGGCAGGCGGTGTGGCAGCTGGAAAGACAACCATGCTGAACTGCTTGTCGATGTTCATCAAACCAGAAATGAAAATAGTAAGCGTAGAAGACACCCAAGAGCTTAACCTTCCACATGAAAACTGGATCCCGTCAGTGGCAAGACTAGGCTTTGGACATGATGAGAAGAAAAGCAGCTCAATAACTCTATTTGACTTGTTGAAGGCTGCAGTTAGACAGAGGCCAGATTACATTATCGTCGGCGAGGTGCGGGGAGAAGAAGCCTACACTCTGTTTCAGGCCATGGCAACAGGACACCTCGGAATGAGCACAATTCACGCTGAATCAGTTGAAGCCGTGATCAACAGGCTAGAATCGGAGCCCATGAACATACCAAAACCGCTCATAGCTATGACCGACGTAATAATGGTCGTTACAAGAACAGAAATCAACGGCAGACCAGCAAGAAGAACAAACACGACGACTGAGATCGTGGAGCTTGATCCGAAAACGAAGAACTTCATAACTGAAGAGATTTTTAACTGGAATCCCAAGGAAGACGAATTCGTCTTCTCAGGTCACAGCTCCATTTTGGAAAAACATGTGAAGAAACTGGGAACAAGCATAGAAGAAATCAGACGCGAACTGCAGGCTAGAAGAACCGTGTTAGAGTGGATAGTTCACAAAGGCATTCGACGCCACAGCGAAGTGGCCAACGTCATAAGAGAGTATTATGCCAATCCAAGCCGTGTACTACAAAAGGCCAGAGTTGGATTGAAATGAAAAGCAACAGAGCCATTCAGAGAATCCGAACACTTTTCAATCGCTTAAAAGTAAAACTGAAAACGGCTCTGGTCAAGAAGCACAAAAATAGAACTGAAGACAAACATAAACTAGTCTTTGAAAGCCCGCAATCAATAGCTTATCAAGTCATTGGAAAGAGAATAGGACAAATACTGCCATTGTTCAAGGGTTTAGACACAAATCTCCAGAAATCAGGAGTAAAAGTCAACTTTAGAGCATACATCAGTTTGACAGTTTTGGCAGCATTACTGACATCTGCTGCGGCTTTGGCTCTAATTCCGATTCTGCTTTTCTTTGTCTTCAAGCTCCAGTTCTTGCCAGCCATCTTATTTGGCGTTGGCGGAAGCTTATTCACATTCGCATTTCTAATTATTGGCTTCTATGCGTACCCGATTTATCGAGCAGACAAGCTCAGAAGAGAGTTGGATGATGAACTTCCATTCACAACGGGCTACATGGCAATTCTCACAAGTGCCGGAGTCTCTCCTGAAAAGATTTTTTATTCGCTTTCAAATCTGAGCGTTCCTCTAGCTATCTCAGCAGAGGCCAACGATGTAGTGAGGAACGTCAACCTTTTTGGACTGGACATTATTTCAGCTCTTGAGAGAACCTCAAAGAGAACGCCTTCAGAAAGACTGCGCGAGCTCCTTGAAGGATTCATTTCCACAATTCATTCTGGCAGCAATTCGACTGCATATCTTCATGAAAAGTCGCGACAATACATGAAACTCAAAAGAATAAGCCTAAAGAAGTTCTCAGACACGTTATCTGTTCTTTCAGAGTTTTACGTTGTGCTGCTCTTGACGGGTCCATTGCTTCTCGTCATAATGCTTGCGGTCATGGCTATGCTTGGCGGCGGAAGCCTAGGCTTACTTAGCCCGGATCTCTTGCTTGGATTGCTGACCTACATTGGACTCCCGTTAGGAGCAATAGTGTTCCTGATAATCCTGGATGCTGTCACACCAAAATGGTAGAGACAAAATGCCGAAAATAGACAAGAAAACAAAAAAGATCACGTGGGTTGCTTCCATTTTGATAGCTATCGCCATAATTGTCTTTGCCTATGTCGAGTTCAGGACAGCCGCCACGGTTCTTGATCAACTTGTTTTCTTTGCCATAATAATCGCTGTCTTTCCTCCCGCTGTGCTAAGCTACATTGATTACAAGTGGAGAAAAGCTGTAGATGAGCATCTGCCTGATCTCTTCAGAAGCATAGTTCAGGCTCAGGAAACAGGTATGACTCTGCCTAAGGCGCTGGAAGAAGCATCAAAACGAGACTATGGCCCACTGACTGCGGAATTGAAGAAAATGACTGCACAGATCTCATGGGGTATGAGTTTCGAACAGGCACTTCTCGATATGGGCAACCGTGTCAACACGGTTTTGATACAGAGAACTGTACCGATGATAATTGAGGCAAGCCGCTCTGGAGGACGTATAGAAAAGGTTTTTGATCCAATGGGCAAATTCATACAGACCACACTGCTACTGGACAAGGAACGCCGAACCCAAACTAGACCATATATCGCGATAATCTACGTGGCCTTCTTTGTTTTCCTTTTCACAATCATACTGCTTTTCAAATCATTCTTCGTCAGCATAGAAGGCCTACCTATACTCGGCAACGCAGTCATGTCGCCAGAGCAAACGCAGAGACTGTTTTTCCACATGACCGTGGTTCAAGCCTTCTTTGGAGGTTTAGTTGCTGGAAAAATGGGAGATGGAACGGTGAGCGCAGGGTTGAAGCATAGCTTGATTCTGATGCTGAGCGGCTACATCGCCCTGGAGTTATTTCTGTGAGGCGAGCAAGATGCGACGGAAACTGAGGCTGTTGCGTGATAGTCGGGCGATAACGCCTGTCTTGAGCAATCTGTTGCTTACCGTGGTGGCAGTGGCGGCTATGGCTCTTGCAACAAGTGCAACGTATGTCATAACTCTGAATCTGCGAGAGAACATGAGCGAGCGTCTCGTCATAGAGGACACGTGGTTTGACAGCGGAACAGGCAATATTGACTTGTACCTTCACAATGTCGGAAAGGTCGCAATCCATGTCGCGGCAGTATATGTGAACCACACGTCTCAACCTTTCGCCAAACCCTTTGATCTCGGGCTCAGCAGCCATGGTTGGCTCAATGTTTCTCTGAGCTGGACTTCAGGAAGCCTGTATTATATTGATGTTGTTACGACTAGGGGGGCCCATGTTGGCGGCTATTATAAGGCGTCTTAAACGCGACAGGCGCGGCGTCAGTAACGTCATTGTCGTAATGCTAAGCCTAGTTCTGATTGTGATCATAGTTGGCAACGTTGTTCTCTGGAGTTATCAGATGAACCAGTGGGATCTGGAAAGAATGCAGGAAAACGTGACGATCTCAGATGTTTCGAAAATCACACGTTCCACGTGGTTCACGGCGCAAACAGAGTACAAGATAAATGCGGGCAGCAGACTAGGTGGAACTTTTTCAGACACGAAAACGTTGGATGGTTCCTTCGAAACGTTTAGAGAGGAGAGAAATCAGATTTTCAATCCTTCAAGCTACATCTTGAATGGTCAAACAAGCTACGTGTCTGGCAACATTCTGAACCTAGCGGCAAACGACAATGCTTACATGAATTTCCGTAGTTACCCGAATTACGAAATCAGATACCAAGAAAGCTTGTCCGCTTCCTCGACTGCAAGCACAACTTATCAAGACAAGATTTCAATCAGCTTCACACCTCAGATCACTTCGAACTTCACAATAATTGCAACGGCTGAAGTTCAAGGTTCGAGCACCAGCTATCTCGCCAGAGCACAGCTTGCGGTAAATTCATCGACGTATCAGGAGCTTGTTTACAGGGTTAAGGATACGACAGATTGGTATCCGTTTTGTGGGCTGAAGCAATTAACATTGAATGGCGGTACAAACTACAATTTCAAGGTGCAGTTCTGCACAAGTAATGCGGCGGGAACAGCATACATTCGAAATGCAAGGCTCTTGGTGTTGAGTCTCGCTTCAGAATATGCGGAAAGCGAAGGTTTGTCTACATCTGGTAGCACTAACTGGCAAGAAAAAGCAACGCTATCTCTGACTCCTGCAACAAGCGACGATTACCTACTAATTGCCACAGCCAACTATAGAGGATCAAGCACCAGCCAAGACACCAAAATCCGATTAATACAAGACGATACAATAGTCCATGCGGACACCATAGGAAGACCAGGCGCGGGCACTACATCAAACTACTACACTTTCGCGGTTATCAGAAAAATCTCTCTTGACACGTCCACGCACAGTTTCAAACTGCAATATTGCTCTTCAGCCACTCCAGCAATAGCAGGAATAAACCACGCACACATTGCAGCGATAAAGCTGAGCCAGTTTGGCAGCAACAACTACGCGGAAGATGAAAACGAATCAATTCCAGCGGCCAGCAACACTTGGTACGACAAAATTGTGAATAGCTACACCGCCAGCAACGGCGAGTACATAACATTGGGTTCGATTCTGTACAAATCGGGTTCAACGTCAAACTCCGTTGGACTTGACTTCCAGACGCAATCCACTTCCTTACAGTCACCGTTAATCGAGCACCGTGACTCGACAACTTATGAATCGTCGTTCTTCATGACCAAACAATCATTGACAGCGGGCAATGTGACAGATAAGATACGATGGATGGGCGAAAGCACAAATGCGAGAGTGAAAAACGCCAGATTAATTTCATACAAACTGCCGACACTGACCGAAACTGCAGAAGCAGAATTTGCAGGTAGCGCGAACACTCAGAA
>Ga0315294_10003106_pt1 | contig 18056 bp, 13 predicted proteins | sample YL17G13_40_MG_FD_203626 | JGI IMG/M metagenome (GOLD analysis project Ga0315294, IMG submission 203626) | Sediment microbial communities from Yellowstone Lake, YNP, Wyoming, USA - YL17G13_40 | ecosystem: Environmental > Aquatic > Freshwater > Lake > Sediment | place: USA: Wyoming | collected...
GGATGAACCGGTTCCGCCGCATCTTGACACGTTGGGAAAAGAAACCTGAAAATTTTCTGGCCCTGCTTCACTTTGTCTGTGCCGTAATTACGTTTCGCTGCTCAGGGTTATTCGGATAGGCTCTTAGCCAAATGAGTTGACTGCGGTTTGAGAAAGCGTAAACTTGCCGACAATGGAACATCGACTAATAATAAACGCCGACGACTTCGGGCTTTGCGAAAGCGTCAACAAAGGAATTGTCGAGGCACACACCAAAGGTATCCTGACAAGCACGACCATTATGACCAATATGCCCGCCGCCGACCAGGCCGTCGAGTTGGCAAAAAATCTTCCCACACTCGGCGTCGGCGTCCATCTCAACCTGACCAACGGAAAACCCGTTTGTCAGGACGCAATCATAAAATATCTGCTCAATGCCGAAGGTAACTTCTCGCTGTCGCCGGGAAAACTCGCCCTCGCCTCGCTGATAACCGGCAAAGTCAGAACCGCCATCGAAACCGAACTCGCCTCCCAGATTCAATGGCTAATCGACAAAGACATAAAACCCACGCACCTCGATTCGCACAAGCACATCCACAGTTTCCCATCCATATTTCCGATTGTCTGCCGATTAGCCAAACGCTTCGGCATACCCGCTATTCGCTATACCTTCGAACCAAAACAGTTATGTCAACTGCCCTGGCCTGTAACCGACCGCGAAAGCAGAAAAAGGGCGTCGCTCGTGCGAACAATGGCAAAAATTAACCGCTGGCAAAATCCTGCGTTCTTCAAAACAGACGCACTTTTAGGCGTCGCGCACGTCGGAACAATAAATGCCGCTTTTATGCGGGCTGTTTCCCTGTATAATACCGCCTCGACAGCAGAGTTAATGACGCATCCTGGATACACCTACGACCTCGACGCAACTCGGACTCGCCTCGTCAAACAGCGGGAAGTTGAACTTGAGGCCCTTTGCAGCGAAAAAACCAAACAATATTTCAAGAACGCGGGTATAAAGCTTGTGCATTATGGGCAACTTTGAAAAGATGACAGCAATATCACCTAAACAAAGCAGAACAACCCGCTTGTCGAGTTGGAGATAAAGTTCATCCGCGGTTTATCCAAATAAATCGCAATGCTTACAGGACTGCAAAATGAATCTTAATGCTTCACAAGGATATCCCGGGACCGGACACAAATGGCTGTTTGTCGCGGTGCCGGCAATCATAATTGGATTAGCGATATGGGTCTGGTTTGATTTCGTCAAATACCGCCTTGTCCCCAAAAAATTCGGCGTGGTGGAACAGGGACGCATTTACCGCAGCGGACAGCTATCTGCCGCCCTGATCAAAAAGGTCTTGGCCGAACACAACATCCGTGTCATTGTTGACCTTACAACCAATGACCCCAACAACCCCGACAAACTGACCGAGGAAAAGGCCGTTGCCGAACTTAACATTAAGGTATTTAGGTTTCCTATGAGCGGCAATGGCACTGGAGATGTAAATGATTACGCCAGTGCAGTCGCCGCGATAGCCAATGCGGAAAAACAAAACCTGCCCGTGCTGGTGCATTGTACCGCCGGAGCGTATAGAACTGGTGGAATCATCGCGGCATACCGGCTTTTGGTGCAGAAAATCGACCCAAATATCGTCGAAGATGAAATAGAAAAATACGGATGTCCCATTGACGACAGACCGACTCTGCGCTCATTCCTCAACGATAATATGGTTGAGCTGGCCATCCGGCTCAAACAGTCCGGGGTTATAGATGAAATCCCCTCTCCGCTGCCGCAATTACCTCGGGACTAATCTTGCGGACAACTCATGCTGTTTCCCTGACATCAAAAAGAAGGCGTCAAAAAGATGGCCCCGCTGCACTTTCAACAACTCGCGATTGTTTTTGAAACAATCCTCCGGCAATCGGCTTGGTCTTGAACCGGTCGGCGCCTTCCTCAATATACACAAGTTGATATCGGCCGGTCTTCTGTAACACATCTATGTTCTCGCCAAACGCGACTATCCAACAACCCTCCTGATAGAGGTTGCCCACCTCGGATTCCGTCTCAACCTCCGGTACTATCCTGCCAACGTAGTTAATAAATTTAGGGGAAACTTCATTGTATGAAACCAGCTTGTCTGTCGTCGGAACCATTTTCGCAACGGCTATCCCAAAACGCTTTGAAGGCCCGTAATTATCAAGCGGGTTTACAAACCCGACAAAGATAACTACAATCACGGCGACAAGACCGGTAAATATTCCGCCGCAGGCAAGCCCCGGACGCCCACGGGAAAACAACACGCCCGCCGCAATCGCCATAACAACAATAATACCCGCCGTCACTCCCGCCGCAGGCAAAAACTGACGCCACCTCCAGAAACAATACCCAACCAGCCCGATTGACAGAACAAACGCCGCCGCAATATGCCCTGCCAGCAGACACTTCGCCTGCCGACCAACGAAAAGCTTACGCCCGAATATCGCGCCTTCCACAATTATCCCCGTCATAATCGCCATTATTGGCATCAGCGGAACAAGATAATTCTGACGTTTCCCCGCGGATAGCGTCAAAAACACAAAACCGGAAATAAACACCACCCACAAATACTGCATTATCGGCTTCTTTTCCCCAAGACAACGGTTCCACGGGGCAGCAATCGCCATCGGCACAAAAGCCGCCCATGGCAATATGAACAGAAATACCTGCGGCAAATAAAAATAAAACGGCTTCGGAAGAGACGTTCGCTCGCCGGTAAAACGGTCTATAAACTCCCGCTTCCATACGGTAATGTCCCAGTTCACTTTGTGCGCCACGGCAAGAGGCCACGGCAGCATTATCGCAAGAAATATCAGCGGCCCCAAAATCGGCAGCATCTTCGACGCCTGACCCCATCGCCGGGATATCGTGATATACAAAAACAGGCCGATAACAATAAACGGAACCGGCATAGGCCCCTTTGCGAGATTGCCCAGACCAAAACTAACCCAGAAAACAAGCATATAAACTATCTGGCTTTTCCGGCTGCACGCCGTGATTGCCGAATAAAAACTCAGAAAACACAGCGTTATAAAAAACGTCACCGACATGTCCGCACGCGCGGTATGCGAATACCGGATATAACATAACGACGTCAGCCATACCCCCGCGCATACAATTGCCACACGAAGCGACAACCACTGCCTCACAAAATATAAAATCGCGCAAACCGAAAAAACCGCGAATACCGCGCTCGGCAAACGCGTGGCAAACTCGTCAACCCTGCCCGTAAACCTCGCTACATTCGCCACAAGCCAGTACGAAAGAGGCGTCTTCGCCAACCTGGTGCGACCGTTGAACGTCGGCATTATCCAGTTGCCGTTTTGAAGCATCTCGCGAGCTGTAACGGAAACATAACATTCGTTATTCTCAAGCGATTCCCTCGAAAGCGCACACATCGCCGTCACTAATGATAAAACCAGTATCCCGGCAACCAGCAATGCCCCCCTGGGTTTGCCGCCGTCAACAACTGTCATCTCATCGTGTCCCATATTCGTAATCATCCGACTCGCCGCTGTGCCCGTCCGATTATCCGGCCAAAATTATTCCGCAGCGCCCTCACCAGGTTTTTGTATATGAAACAGCCCCCCGGCAACCGGCTTACCGTCGCTTTCATCAGCGTCCAGCTCCATATACACAAGTTCATATCGGCCGGTTTTACGCAACTCATCTATGCTCTTGCCGAACGCGGCAATCCAGCAGCCCTGCTGACAAAACCTGTCCGCTTCGGATTCTGACTGAATCTCCGGGACAACTCTGCCGACGTAGTAAATGAACTTGGCAGGAGCGTGATTGTATGAAAACAGCTTGTCCGTCGCCGGCGCCACCTCTGCAACTTTAAGAGCAAATTGCCTGGTCTGCTTGACCTGCTGGTCGGAACCAAGCAGATTCACCAAACCAGTGTAATGATGTGCCATTAACACGGTGATGCCACAAAAAAGCGCCACACAGGCGGCGCCTGAACGCCGTTTCACAAAAAGCACCGTGACAACTATGGTCATCACAATCAGAATTACAGAAATGGTAATCACGTATAGCCACGCCGTTGCGGATGTGAACGCCGGAATCTTCGCCTTCGCAAAATAAACTGGCAGCGATATCGAAACCCCGATGAAAAACAATACGTGACCTCGCAATATATTTGCCGCATATTTAGGCGTGAACACCTGACGTACAAACGCCATTTCATCTATCAGTATAGCGGTTAGTATCGACGTCGCTGGAATTAGCGGCAAAAGATAGTGCTGACGTTTGCCTCCCGACAGCATCAGAAAAACAAAATTGGCCACAAACCACAGCCATAGAAACTGCATAACCGGCCGCTTCTCGCCCCAGACCCTGTAGAAAGGCGAGACAAGGGCAATCGGAAGAAAAATGCACCACGGCGATGTGTATTTGAACACCATCCCAAAGTAATAATACCACGGATAATTGCCCGCCGCGTATTCGCCAAACAAACGGTCAATAAACTCCCGCTTCCATATCATCACGTCCCAGTTCATCTTATACGCGACGGCCACGGGCCAGGGCAATACAACAACAAGAAAAATAATAATCCCCCAGACCGGCAAAAGCTTTGGAATTACCCCCCATTCTCTCCTGACTGCGATATATAAACCGGCCGGCAGCAAAACATAAACAACTGGCGCAGGCCCTTTCGCGAGATTACCCAGCGCGAAACTCACCCAGAAGACAAGCATAAAGACAACACGACTCCGGCGGTCTTGGCTGATTATGGCTGAGTAAAAAGACAAAAGGCACAGTGTCACGAAAAAGGTCAACGCCATTTCTGGCCGGGCCGAATGTGACCAGTGAACGTATCCAATCGATGTTGCCCATACGGCCGTGGCAATAAGCGCGACCCGCAGCGACAGCCAGCGACTCACAAAATACAGCACAGTAGCTGCGGACAAAAACGCAAAAACCGCGCTCGGCAGCCGGGCGGTAAACTTATCAACCTTGCCTGTAACTTTCGCCACGCCGGCCACAAGCCAGTATGAAAGGGGCGTCTTCTGCAATCGTGGTTGGCCATTGAACATCGGCATAACCCAGTTGCCGCTTGCCAGCATCTCACGTGCGGTTACGGAAACGAAACACTCATGGTCATCCAGCGACCTTACAGACAGCATCCAACCCGCCGTTATTGCTGATAAAACCAGAACCCCCAAAACCACAAACACCACGCCGCGACTAATACTCAAATCCATTTTTTCCTGACCCAAATGTAGTTACCCGCAGAATTCAACCGACATCAAATCTTACCCTATTATGTTGTTTTACAAACTGCCCGCAAGATATTTCCGAAAACAGCGAACGCAAAATCGCAAATCCTCCTCGCCACAGGCGAGCAAGCTACGGCTTCGGCGGGTAAACTCCGGCGGACCCTGCTTCGCTAAAGCTACGCAGGGCGGCCCCTCGCCAAAGAACTGCGAGGGCAGGCAGCGGACGGTTCAAACTAACCCAAAGATTGTGGAGGAATTTTGGGGACAGTCATATAAAGCTGAAAATCTTGATTTTTAAGGGCAGATTTGATATACTATTCGCAATCAGGCGCAGCAGCGTAGCTGAGCAAGAATTTACAAGGTAAAAATAAAATGGAAGTTAATTTCAACGGCTCAAAAGAAGATTTGATTTGCCGCACTGAGAGATGTGATTATTGTATTTTCGAGGAGATACTCAGTGAAGAGCAGAGAAAGGTAAAGGTTCTCGACCTTCCCATCCCGCAAAGCCATGCCCACAGGGTAAGTATCGAATATGCCTGCGGGGAAAATTATGCCGGTGTTTGCCCCATTAAATATGCCGCAATGAGGGCTTTTCCTGATGATTGTACAGCATGCCAGTATGGAGCTATCAAGGACTTTATCTGGGATTTAGGCAAGGGAAGTAATAAAAAAACAGGTTATCATGAAGCAATTCAGGAATGGACTAAAAGCCAGGATTTGGGCAGAGGAATAAAAGAAAGCTATGCACAAAGATTCAGGGAAATATGGAATCTTGGGCTTAGAAAAATAAGCGAAGACAAACAGTCAGGAATGAGGCAGAATTTAACTGCTCCTCTGATTTATGAGATAGTGGTCGCAAGCCCGGCGGTTTATGAGTCGGCCTTAACTCTTTTGAAAAAATTAACAGAAGAATCCCGGCAGAGAGATTCTGTCGGAAAAAACAGATAAGTATTAACTCTCGTGCAGCCAGGCGGGATATTTACTATACGTCTTCTTCTGCCGGCTTAGAAAACCAGTTTACTTGGTAGAAAAAATTGTTACAGGCCATTTCATATGCTCAGAGTGCCTGTGGACGCACGTCATTGGTAAATCTCAGGTAAACAATTTAACATCTGCTTCCATCGCAGGCGAATAGCATCATCATCGAGATTGCCATATAAAGGCGGATTGGGTTCTTATTTACCGAATCGAAGGCGATTTGCTTGTTCTTGAGCGAATAGGAACGCATTCTGAATTATTCAAATAATCCCTGCTGCCGTTAAATAGAAAATCATAAATCATAAATAGGTAACCTTCCATTCCAGCGAATAAATTACAGCGTGCAGCCCGGCTTCGTCGGGAAACAACGCCTGGCGTTACATTGCATCTTCAATCACCATCGAATCGAAGACCTCCGCGGCCTTGTCGTTATCCTTCGCTGAGAAGACAATGGTCATCTTTTCCCCCGCCAGCGAACTTGTTCCGTAGACATACTGAAGGTCGATGGCGTGTTGCCGGAACTTCGCGGCCACTGCGGACAAAGAACCCGGACGATTCCACACGTGTACCACAATCACCTCCGTTTCCACCACACTGTATCCTTTTTTCTCCAACGCGTTTCTTGCCTTCTCATTGTCGTTGGTCAGAAGGTGAAAAACGGCCACGTCGCCGGCCGTATAGGCGCAGACATTCTCAATGTTCACTCCATTGTCTGCCACCACACCTGTGACTTCGGCGAGTGTTCCCGCCTCGTTCTGCGTGACAACCGTGAGTTGTTTTTCCTTCGTTACCTTTTCCATGTCTTCACCTCTCGCTTTAAAAACCTGTCCTTGTCGATAAACTCGGGGCAGGCGAACTACTAACTGATTTCAACAAGCGTGTATTTTCTGTTGCCGAGACCAATTTTTTCAGCGTGCTCGATTTGCCATTTGCCGTTGAGGTTCGGGTACTTCGATATTTTATCTAATGGTTTGCACGCTGTTTTTTCCATCAAATCAATCGCCGCGGCGTCAACAGCGACAGGGTCGGTTGAGCCCAGTATGCCGATATCCTTGACGATATTCTGGTCGGGGTTGCCCATACAGTCGCAGTCGCTTGTAATCGATATCGCGAAGTTTATAAACGCCGCACGTCCCTCTTTGCCCGCGAGCACTCCCTTCGCGTGTTCAGCGACGTTGCATTCGAGAATTTTGATGTCCTTGTCCCAGTCATGCTGGACCGCGCCGAACCTGCACACCGCCAGGCATTCCGCGCAGCCGACGCATTTGTCCTTGTTGATATGTGCTACGAGGTCTTCCATATTAATTGCTGCTTCCGGGCAATGCCGGTAACATTCGCCGCAGCCCACGCATTTGCCGATATCCACGCTCGGCTTGAAAGCCGCGTGCTGGCGCATCTTGCCTTTCCTGCTTGCGCAACCCATACCGAGCGTCTTGAGCGTTGCGGCAAAGCACGTCCCGATATGTCCTGTGACGTGCGATATCGCAAGAATCGACTGCACCCGCGCGATATCATAAGCGATGAATACCTCTTTATTAAGCTCGCCATCAATTTTGACTACTGTCTCGCTGGTTCCAAAAAGACCATCCGGCGGAATGAACGGTATGCCGAGACCTTTTATGTCGAAGCCGTGTTCAGAGGCCAATATCGCGTGGTCAATTGCGTTGTGCCGTTTGCCGGGATACAGCGTGCTTGTGTCGGTCAGGAACGGTTTTGTCTTTAAGCTTATAAGCTCGTCAACCAGGCCCTTTAAGCACGGCGCCTTAATGTATGTCTTATTTCCTTTTTCGCCGATGTGAATTTTCACCGCGGTAAAGTCATTTTTTTTGAAGCATTTTGCGAACCCCGCTTCTTTGAAGAGGCGCTTCGCCTTATCGGAGATAACTTTTTCGCCGTCTTCAATAGCCGACTTGATAAAATAGACCTTTGGAGGCATAGGTATAGCCTTATTTGTTTACGAAGATAATGATGCCGACCAGTATCAGTATCACGGCTATGCAGATACCAAGCGCCGAGTAAAACACCCACATCAGTTGCCTGGTTTGCCGCGTCACGACGAACTTCAGGTACCTGTCGCTGGCCGCGAACGTCCTGCTCATTTGCGATATGCCGTCGGTATGGTCTTTTGTGCTCTGGTTGAGTTTGGCGAGGGTTTCGTTGAATTTGCCGAACGTTTCGGTCATCTGGACATCGACGTCCGATGCCGCGGCTAACTGTCGGTCGATTGCCAGCAGGGCGTCGGTCTGCTTTGCGCTTTCCGCCGGGATTTTCTCCACCGCCGAAAGCAGTTGCTGGTCTTTTAGAATATTCGTCTTCAATTGCGAGACGAGCTGTTCTGTCAGGGCCTTTTGATTTTCGACGACGGTGGGGAAATTCTCGAGCAGCTTTGGGAACTGGTCAATGCGGGCGACGAGGTTTTCGTGCTGGGCGACCTGTTTGTTGAGGTGTTCGTTTATGTCTTGGAGCTGGTCAATGAGTTTGCCAAAGCCGGCCTGGAATTTTTCCACTTCGGGTTTGCCCCGCACAGCCACCGCCTGGAACGGGTTTTTATCCTCGTCCGGGGTCTGGTTGTGAATTATCAGACCGTCGTCGCCTAACTGTGGCCGGTCATAGTCGCTGTGAGAAGATGGCAACTGCTTTCGCAGCCAGTTTATTGCACGCGATAGTGTTTCCCGAAGTTCCATCCGTTTATAATCCTTGAAACGTTATTAAGCGTTCTTGCGGATTGATTATCGCACATACCGCCCATCTTGCCAAGAGCAAAACGTTGCTCGTCATCAGGCGATTGGTTTGTAGAAATCGGCTGGTTTTTGGGTGAGGGTGTTTTTCAGGATGCCAAGGTTCTCAATCCCGCACTCAATCGTATCTCCCGATTGCAGGAATCTCCCCGTTGCGACAGCTACGCCGGCGGGTGTGCCGGTCAAAATTATATCGCCCGGCTCAAGCGTCATAAGAAAACTCAAAAACGAGACGACATCCGCTACCGGGTAAATCATCTGGCCCGTATTGGCTTTCTGGCGGGTTTCATTATTTACTTTCAGTTCCATCCGGAGATTTTGAACGTCGGGTATCTCATCTGCCGTTACCAGGTATGGGCCAATTGGGCAAAAGCCGTCTGCCCATTTGCCCGCGAGCCAGTCGTAAAAATCGTCCCAAGGCCTTTCCGCCCGTCCCGCTTTGAACGTTACCGAACGGGCCGAGACATCATTGGCAATCATATATCCCGCGACGCAGCCGATTGCCTCTTTCGCCTCGACGCACTTTGCGCGTTTACCTATAACAACCGCCAGCTCAAGCTCATAGTCAATCTGTTCGCTGTATTCGGGCCAGGGGATTTTATCGTCCGGCCCGATGATAGTAGTCGCGGGCTTGAGAAAAGGTCTGGGGACAGTCGTTTGCTTTTGCGCATCCGACAGGCCGAGTTTGAACCCGCGTTTCAATGACGCTTCCTTGATATGTTCGCCGAAATTTCCCGCAAGGGCGAGTAATTTGCCGGGCTTTGATATTGGCGCGAGCAGTTTGACATTCTCAATCGGGATTACAATCTCGCTTGTTTCGGCTAACTCCCTAATCTTGGCAATCGCGTCCTGCCGTAAAATATCGATGATGCTTCTTGGCGGGCTTGGCCCCGGCCAATTTGTCGGTATATCGATTATCCCTTTTTCCGTCAAAACGCCGACCGATTCGACGCCGTCGCCTTTATACGCCGACAGTTTCATTTAGCGAAATCTCCAGTGGGTAATGTCATTGCGAGCTTTACCCGCCTTGGGCGGGAAAGCGAAGCAATCTCGCTTGTGGCACGGGCTTCCAGCCCGTGAAAAACACGGCCAAGATGGCCGTGCTACATTACGAGATTGCCGCGTCGCCCCGATAAATCGGGGCTCCTCGCAATGACAAGAGAGCGCTTATTATTTATCGAAGGGCAGTTTGACTCCGCCTTGCGGTGTCCGCTCGATGTTGCTTTTCATACCTTCCGGTTCCCCGGCCGGCAGCAGTTTCGGTCTGCAAACCAGACCCTGCGCGAGCTTCGATGCGTCGCCCGAAACAACCGAGCAATATGCAAAAGCCGGCGCAACTTTGTCGATGCGAATAGTCGCGACGAGTATTTCGGTTGAGCCGATTGTCTCTTTGGTGTCGGCGTCGGTAATCTGCTTATCGGCTTTGAAGACGTCTAAGAGCGTCCCCGTTACGAGCCGGTCGCCGCCCTGGTCGATTATGACGTTGCCGTCGGCTGCGATTGATGCGATTCGAGGCGGGTTCAGCCGGTCGCTCAATTTATTAACGACCTCGGCTGCTGCTTTGGCGATGAGATTATCGACAAGCTCCTTATAATCGAGGTCGGTCGGTTCCCATTTTGTGACGAGCTGCTTAACCTCGTTGGTTTCGAGACGCAGCCGGACTGAATCGGAGAACTTAACCTGCCGGGACGATGCGACGATGACGCGATAATCGAAAGCGAAGTCCGCGCGGTATTCCTTGAAGTTAACATTGGCGATGGCATCTTTTGTTGATTTTTTGATTCGCAGGCCCGCCTCGGTAATTGTTCCGACGAGCATATAATCGGCGCCGAGAACCTGCCCGATTCTCGCCTGTTCTTCGATGGGCGCCGAATAAAAGAGAACATTTTGCTCGTGCAGATATTCCTGTATGTTCTGCCTGTCTAATACGGCAAATTTATTTGTCTGCGTAAGCGCGGTGGTGATTTTTTGCGCAAGTTTATCCGCGAGCTGGTCGCCGGGCATAGTCAAGTTGATAAAGGAATACGACTGCGTCTCGGCCTTGAGGGGCATTACGGCTAATCGCAATCGTGCGTTTTTATCTGCGAGCTTATGGTCATAAACCCATACCTTGAGCGTAACCTGATATGTGCCGTCGGCGAGTTTCTTTTCGTCAATTACCTCGTATGTTTTGACAAGTCCCGCGATATCGGTTGTCTGGAGGGTTCCCTCGGTCTGGACTGATACGGCGTCGAACTCGACTCGTTTGCCGGTGTTGGTTCTGTTAATGTCCGCCGAGCCGGAACGATAGCCGAATGAGTAATCGCCTGAGCCGACCTTGACGCCTTTGGCCTGCGCGACCGCCTGGAAAAGGCCGTTCTTTATCGCGTCGTCTTTAGTCGGCCCCTGTCCCTGCACCTGTTTGAGCGTCGCGTCCTCAGCGTAAGCAAGTGAGCAGATGACAACCGTTATTGCGAACAAAACGCAAATCGTTTTCATTTTTAAACTCCCCAAAAGACAACCTACAAAAAACCAAACTGTAAGCCCCCAGGTTTATCCTGGGGGTTAACCCCCAACATAAAGTTGGGGGCTTGCGGCATAAATCCTCTGATTCAACTCACCACGGGACTTTTTTATCGCTGCCGCGTTTACCGATAATCTTTTCGTTCTGCCAGAAAACCAGGCCGTTGGTCAGATTGTTCATCTGGAGCTGGAAATAATACTCGACCTGCTGTTTATCGTTGTCATAGCGGACGTTTCTCTGGATGATTTTGCCGGAGATGCTAAGCTCAGGGGCGATAAGCTGGCCTTTCGCCTGGAGAGTGTCCTTGTTGAACTCATCGGCCTTGTCCGAGTCGCGGATTTCCCTGACGTCGTGGACCAAACTGTCTTTTGGCGCGTTGCCTGCGCCGACTGCCGCGGTCATAACAATCAGTCCAGACCTTGTCATCTCCTGCTCAACTTTGGCCATAAGCTGGTCGGTATCGACCCGCTGCATAGTGTCGTTGACGATTCGACCTTTGGCTACGACGTATCTTCCGCCGCCTCCCTTTTTGAATGTGCCCGATTCGATCATTGACTGGACCATTTCGCTTGCGGCCCTGTCGAAGTCACGGTAATCGAGCTGCATTACCGCTTTGCCCTGGTCGTTGATGGTGTCAACGTTTTCGGTTGGCGTATTGCAGCCGACAAGAGTTACTGTTGAAGCTAATAATACGAAAGCCAATAGTTTTTTAGTCATAGTCCTGTCTCCAAAATTATTTCGGTATTTGACGAGTGTTCATACGAAAATCGACCGCGGTTGTTCTCGGCGCTACGGCCTTGATGGTGAACGGGGATTTTCCCGCCGCGGACCAGGTAAGCCACTTGTTGGTTGTGGAATCGATAACCATCCCTGAGCCGTCGAGCCATTCGACCTTATATTCGAATTTTCTTACGTCGAACGATTTGTTGTAGCCGTTGACTTCAAGCTCCATAAAGCCGTCTTTGTTGACGCGGGTTACGGCCTGCTTGACCTCAAGGCCTTCGCCTATTAGTGCGCTAAAGGCGTGGATGACGGGGCGGGTAACGATGTTGTTCGCCAGCGTATCGCTTGCGACGCCTTCCTGCAGGATTACCCCTTTATCCTGCGACTGACAGCCAAACGACCAGAGCGTAATAACACACAGTAACGTATAAAGCGCCAATCTCATATTTCACCTCCGAAAAAGAATTCCTAAAATGCCAGGACCTCGCATACAGGCGTTGCCCCGGCGTTGATAATTCTAATATATACGATTGCGTTCTTGCAAGGGGGAATATTCACTTCAAAAGGAATGTTGCCCGCGGGGAAAATCTGTAGTTTTCGATTCTCAGGGATGACGCATCTGGCTATTTGGAAATCCTTTGGCAGTGCGCTCCAGATTCGCACATCCGCGGCGGTAGTCGCGGCGCTGTAAGCAGCCACGAGAAGGGCGGCCCAGGAGCCGTTTTTTTGGTTATTAAGCGAGGCCTGTGCGGTTGCTTTAATGACGGCGGAGGCGATGGCCCTTATCAGGATGCCCTTGAAGTCCTTGTTGAATTCGGTCTCGATTACTCTTTCCATATCGGCTGCCTGTCTGGTCTGGTATGCGCCGGCGTCGGTTTTGATAGTCAGATAAGGATATGCGATGCTTCTCGGACACAGCCGGGGCAATGCGACGCCTGTATAATAAATATTACTGGTCGCCAGAATCAAAGGCAGGTCGATTCGTATCTCTTCTTTGACAGGCCCCAGGCCGTTTTCAAATATGACCCAGCACTGGTTCTCAAGTTTCACCTTTCCGGCGGTTACGTCGTCGGCGAGCAGCAGGTCTTTTTTGATATAGTCGTTATCGGGGACCATTCCCGCGGATTCCTTCAACAGGTCGCTGGCCCTGCTGTTTTCGCCGATTAGCAGGAAATAAACTCCCGCCAGATACGTCGTGAAGGGATTCACAAAATCCGGGTATGGCTGGAACTGGCTGATGTTGGGATAATTGGCGTTTATGACTGCCATGACGTTGGGGTCTTCGGCGACGGTGCGGGCGTCGGTATTGGTTTTTTCTTTTTGCTTGTCGAGCTGGGCCTCGAGTTTTCTGATTTCCTCGTTGAAGTGTTCCCGTGCTCGCATCTGCCTGTCTAAGGCGCGGTTGAATTCGACCCTTGCCAGTTCGAGATTCTTTTCGGCGAGGAAATCGAGCGCCTTGTAGGTGTTGACCATTATGCCGTCGTATTCCTGACCTTTGTAGGGGACGACATTGTCGTTTACGATGGTTGAGCCGACGGTGTCGAGGGCCTCGGACTGCGGGGCGTAGTAGTTGAGCATTTCTTCGGCTTTATCGAAGGATGCGATGCTTTGCTGGTGATTTAGCTGAGTTTTTTCTGCGGAGGCAAGCTGAAGGGTCCAAAGCAGGTCGTCGCCTGATGGGTTTTTGCATTTTTTGATTTTGCTTTCGGCGAACAACCCCGCCTGGTTGTAATCACCGGCCTCGAATTGCCTGTTGAAAACGGCGAGATTGTTCATTGCCGGATTACAACCGGTCAGGCACAACCCAGATACTAACGCAAAAATCGCTATCGTAACTTTAGTGCGCATTCTTACCGTTTACCCTCTGCCCAATTTTGTCAGAGATTAGGATAGCGGACTGCCGGGTATTGTCAACAGTTATCAGGACTTGGATAAAAACCGGCGCCAATTGCGGCAAAGTCCCATAATTTCCTTGACAAATTGCCCCAAACCAGTACAATTCAAAGTAGAGCATTCTTATGACGGAAACTTGAGGTGGGGATTGTTTTTGCTCAAGATTTCGCCTTTTTGTTAGTATTTGCAACTTTTAGAGCTTCAACGCGACAGGTTATATAAATAATCAAGAGCTAAAGGTAGGAGGATGTAGAAGATGAAAGCAATTATCACGGCAAAATCATTATTCTCGCGTAACAATTAAGACTGTTCTTCGGTGGCATTCTATGGGTGGGTTATCAGACAAGAGAATGGGCATGGTGATCCTTTCGTCACTTTTTTTATTGCTGATGGTGGAGATTGCCATGGCGGTGCCGGCTAATGACCCCAATAGCAACTGCGGCTGCTCGACCAAATCAGAAGGGCAACCGTCCGGCCTTTCGGCAGAAAAAATCATAAATTGCAATGACATAATGAGTGGTTTTGAAAAGGGGGAACAGAGGGTAAAGGTCATTGTTAATTTGGCCGAGCCTGCAGAAACAAAGGCAAGAACAGATTGGCATTCAAAGCATTCCCTCAAATTGCTCCAGGATGAAATAAAAGCGACCCAGGTCCCCGTGTTGTCAGCGCTGAGCGAGGGTGAGTTCAAGCTGCGATATCGCTTCGATAATCAGGCGGGTTTTTCGGGAGAGGTCACACTACAGGGTTTAGAAAAGCTCAAAAACGACCCGCGAGTGATATCTGTTGAACCTGTGTATCTATTGGAGCCGCATCTTAGACAGGGCATTCCCTTAATGCACGCGGACACTTACCGCTCGAGTTATAATGGTGCAGGTGCTGCCATTGCGATTTGCGACACCGGAATTGATTATAGACATTCAATGCTCGGCAAGGGAGGGTTTCCGAACAGCAAGGTAATCGGTGGCTACGATTACGGGGATAATGATGCCGACCCGATGCCGGACAGCAGTCAGGCACACGGAACCTGCTGTGCCGGAATTGCCGCAGGCGATTTGGGGGATGTGGGCGATTACATAGGGGGCGCTGCTTACAATGCCAAGCTCTACGCATTAAAGATTACGGCTGGTTCTTCAGGCAGCGCTACAAGTGATGCCATGGTTGCGGCGTGGGATTGGTGTGTAACCCATCAGAATGATGATCCGGCACATCCTATCTTAGCGATAAGTACCAGTTTTGGCGGCGGGCGCAATTATAGCACTTGCGACAACTCTATTCCTTCTATGACACAAGCAGCAAATAGCGCCGTCGCCGCCGGAATTACGGTACTTGTTTCGTCAGGTAATGACGGATACTGCGATTCGATAGCGTGGCCGGCATGTATTTCAAGTGTGATTTCGGTGGGAGCCGTCTATGACGCAACACTGGGTAATATAGGTTTCTGCACAGACTCAGCCTCCTGTACCGGCCAGAGCTATCCATCGTGCTCGTCAAAGTGGGCATGCTTCAATAATCCTTCCGCCGCAGATATGGTGACGTGCTATTCCAATACGGCATCGTTCCTGAATTTACTGGCGCCATCCCACGACGCATATACCACAGATATTGTCGGCTCCGGGGGATATGATTCGGGGGATTACTATGCAGAGTTTGGCGGCACCTCGGCGGCATGTCCTTATACTGCCGGCGCTGTCGCGTGTCTGCAATCCGCTGCCAAAACCATCAGGGGCAGTTACCTTTCCCCCTCAGAGGTCAGAACTATCCTGACCTCCACGGGCGATAATATTACCGACGGCAAAGTTGCCATCATAAAGCCTCGTATTAACCTGGAGCGAGCGATTAATAATCTCCTCATCGGCAGCCCGCCCACAGCCAATAGTATTAATGTTACGACACCATTAAACACAGCGATAACAATCGCCTTTCAGGCCACCGATGACGGTCTGCCAAATCCGCCGAGCGATTTGAATTACATTATTACCTCACTGCCAACCAATGGCAGCTTGAGCGACCCCAATGGAGGCGGCATAGGTGTAGTTCCATACACTCTGATTGGCGGCGGCAATCAGGTTATTTACACTCCCGCCACCGGCTACAGCGGTACGGACAATTTTACGTTCAAAGCTAACGATGGCGGTGCCCCGCCGTATGGCGGCGATTCTAATCCGGCAAATGTATCTGTTAGCATAACCTCGCCGGGCTTTACGATATTTCTGACAGAGAGTTTCGAAACACCGTTTGTCAATGGGGCGCCAGTGGGCTGGAGCAGGTCGTTCCAGAGCAAAACGGTGGACTGGATCAGAAATAACGGGGATCACCGCAATGACGGCTCGCATGGCGGCGTCTATAACGCGCTGCTGTATGCGTCAAACAGAAGTAATCACGAAACATACCTTATTACTCCGGCGATTAATTTTGTCAGCGGCACACAGAATGCGACCTTGGAATTCTGGCATAAGCAGGCGTTCTGGTCGCCGAATCAGGACACTTTGGCGGTTTATTACAAAATCGGCGTCGGCGGAAGCTGGACGCAGTTGGCCAGTTATACAACTGATGTCTCCAGCTGGACTAAACGAACGATTTCGCTGCCAAATCCCGGCACCAATTATTATATCGGTTTCCTGGGCAATGCCAAATACGGTTACGGTGTTTGTATCGATGACGTAAAAGTTACGGGAATTATCCTGCAGTTGTGGACATTGACAATATCTTCGACGCCAGGCGGCCATACAGAACCGAACGAAGGAGACCACCAATTCAGCAATGGAACTGTAGTGGGTATCAATGCAATACCAGATTTGCACTACCACTTTGTTAATTGGACAGGTACCGGTGTTACCGCAGGCAAGGTAGCTGACGCGAATTCAGCCGGCACAACCGTTACTATGGATGCCAACTATACCGTCCAGGCAAACTTCGGAATAACTCAGTTTACAATACACGCTTCAGCAGGCGCTAACGGTATGGTAGAGCCGACCAGTGTAGTGGTCAATTACGGCAGCAATCAGTACTTCAACGCCATACCCAATATCGGTTATGAGGTCAATGAATGGTTCCTGGACGGCAACAGCGTGCAGCAAGGCGGGACCACTTATACATTGAGCAACATCACAGCCGCCCATACGGTTCACGTAGCATTCAAGATTTTGACCTACACCGTAACCGCTTCAGCAGGCGCTAACGGAAGTATCTCGCCGAACGGTGATATCACGAAAGATTACGGCTCAAGCCAAGTATTCAACGCGATACCCGCGACCGGCTACGATGTAAATACATGGTATGTCGACGGCAACAGCGTTCAGTCAGGCGGGACTACATATACCCTGCCCAGTATCACGGCGACCCATGCGGTAGCTGTGAGCTTCAGCCAGATTATTCTGTCAATTTCGGGTTATGTAGTCGAACTGGACGGCAACACGCCTGTTGCGGGAGTGTTGGTATCAACAGGCGACATCAATGCCGTAACCGAAGCAAACGGCTTCTACCAACTGCCGGTTGAATATGGATGGTCAGGTGTCGTAACACCGCAGAAGGAAGGATATGTTTTTGAGCCGAACAGCGATACATACGCCGATGTGAATAATGACTTCAACGACGCGAATTATACCGCTGCGTTGAAGACGTTTGTCCTCGCCGGCCACGTCTTTAAGACGGATTACATAACGCCGATAAACGACGTCAACGTAGCGGCGAAGAACGGCGGCGGGCCGTGGACGAGCAGGTATGGCGGAGGGGCGACGATTGCGGACGCTAACGGTTACTATGAAGTCATTGTGGATTACAACTGGTCGGGCGTGGTTGTGCCGACGAAATACGCATACGTCTTTGAGCCGAACGGCAGATATTACACGGACGTCAACCAGGATTATGTCGCAGGGCAGGATTACACGGGGATTTTGCTGACGTTTAGAATTGTCGGCTACATAAAGAACGGCTGCGACGTGCCGGTAGAAGGCGTTTCAGTCGATGCCAACAACGGTGGAGGC
>Ga0315294_10003107_pt1 | contig 18054 bp, 21 predicted proteins | sample YL17G13_40_MG_FD_203626 | JGI IMG/M metagenome (GOLD analysis project Ga0315294, IMG submission 203626) | Sediment microbial communities from Yellowstone Lake, YNP, Wyoming, USA - YL17G13_40 | ecosystem: Environmental > Aquatic > Freshwater > Lake > Sediment | place: USA: Wyoming | collected...
GTTTTGATGTTAAGTCTTTTCGTTCTTTCAATCCCGACAATATTTTCTGTGTGTATTCGGATTCTGGAATCACAAGATATTCTCTCGGAAATCTGGATATCTCCTCTTTCCCAAATGCTGGTTTCATTAACTTGAGACGGTCTCGGATGAAACCCATTGAATTAAACGGAACGCCACTTCCCGCATAAACTCTTTCAAGTTCGGTTGCCTCTTTTCCTATACCAAGCAAAACTGGATTAATTTTTTCGGCTGGTATAGGAGCGGTAACCCATTTTCCTTCGGCATTTTGATATGAAGTTCCGGGTGCCATCATCCACGGCTTGAGAGACTCTTTGAGTGCTTGTTCACCCATGGCATATTTATAGAAGGTTTCCGAAGGAAGGGCCTTTTCGTGGACTTCGCCTGTTTTGCGGTGATATTCAGCTAATGCCGCACGGCCAGGAGCTTCTGCCCTAATGTCCGCCATCTTCGTTTGATAACCGGCTCCCGTGGCGGCCATCTTTTCGAGTGTTCCTGCAAAGTTTTCGAGGGCATTTATCTGGTGAGGACGATAACCTCCGGCATAGGCTTGACGACCAGATGGAGAATATATTGCCCCACTCGGTGTCATCAAAATCTTTTGGATACCTTGAAGAGCCGTTCTAATTTCGCCAGGCATCTCATAACCTGGAACCTCTGGGGCACGGCCCGTCGGAATTGGTGCCTCTCCCATGGCAGACAACGGGATCGCTGATCCACCACCCGCTCCAATTCTTTCTCTCGCAAGTTGATCTCCACTCACGGCCCCAGGCGTACCCGCAGGAACTTCTCTTCCACCAGCGAAAAATCTTTCAGGGCCGACTGAATACGTTCCTTGCTTTGCCAATTCTCCCCTCCAATCCCATCCTCCGGGGACTGGTTTTTCTGCTTCAAAAGCTCCGGTAGGCCCAGGAGTCATGTTAATGACATTTCCTCCTCTTGCAAAGTCTGGCGGGATGGCGGCCTGAATGTCGGCGAGAGTTGGAGGAGCAAATCTATAGCCTGCGGCACCTAAACCTGTTTCGGTAATTGGCCTTAAAGTAGGGCCACCGGGTAAAAGTTCTTCCATTCTCTCGCCAATTCTTTGGGAAGACCAACGAGGAGGTTTGGTTGGCTCAATTCCAAGACCAGATTCTATTGCTTCTTGACCTCTTTGTGGCAAATATCCCATTCCCAACCCAAGATATTCTCCGGTTCCCAATGCAGTTTTACCAACTCCTTTCATCACATCGAGAACCCGACTGAACGTATCGGGATGAATGGATGCCGCAAGAATTTTATCCCTTTCCAGTTGGGCTTGATCTTTACTCATTGGGACGGGGGGTTCCGGCCCGCCCATATTCGTATAGGGAGCTTCCGGTGTTCCCTTCCCGGTTATGAGGGTCGGAAGGAACTTGTCCTGATAATCCGCCATAAATTGATCCACCTTCTCTTGATAAGGTCTGTTTGCCATTTCAATTCTCCTTACAGAGTATAGTTATAATTATAGTTCTCGTCTTTGCTTTCGCTATGCCTGAAATCAATACTTTCCGAAGCACTTCCCCTGGCATCAATTCCCGCAGAGACATGGATGGCGGTTAAGGCTCCGATAGCCAAAGATGAAGCGATCTGGGCCATACCTTTCATCGCCTCAATCTTCAATCCGGTCTCTGTTTCGAGGTTTTTAATCTCGATCCCTTTTGCTGCAATTTTCAAATTTGCCTTGGCGACCAAACCCTGTAATAGAGTACCATAGCCCTCAATGGCTTTGTGAACATTGGCCTGGGTAAGTTCCATGTTTTTTATTAAAACGTCTCGGCTCGTATCGGCCCGCTTTAAACCAAAACTCAATTCGATTTCTTCAATGGCCGCCACAAGAGTACCGTTCGGCAGAGGAGCCCTCTTCCGACTCCACTCGGCATTAATTCGATCAATCGTATCATTCTGAATCTGCAATGCCCTTTCGAGTTCTCGTGTAACCATCGCAGTCTCTACTTCTTCGGTAAAGGCCGGTTGGTTCCCTGCGAGCATTTCTTCCAGCTTCGCTTTCAACGCTTCGAGGATGGCCATATCAAATTCTTCATCGACAATAATGGGATCAATCGTTTTCGCAGTATCCATTAATGCCGTCAGGGCCGCATTCGCCATGCCGAAAGCACTCTGAGCATAGCCTTTGGCCAACTCAAAATTCTCAGTTACAAGGTCTTTTGCACCATAAAGAACATTTTCAATGTCTGTTTTGGTCTTGGTGTTTTCTGCCATTATCTTATTTTCCTCCGTATTGTATCGGTTGTGAAGCGGAGATTGTTATTATCGAAGTCACTTCCATCCACATTGCGAATTTCGAATGCCATGAAACGTTCCTTGATACCTTTCGGGAGTTTTCCACGAAGTTCAAGTGCTCTTCCCGTTTCCTCGAAAATATCCTCGTAAGGATCACCTTCTTCAAAATGAACCACGAGCATCATCTGTCCATCTGTTCGGCAGGTGAGCCAGGCATCTCTCGCTTTTTTAATTACATCCTGAAATGAATCGAGGATGGGCATCTTGGCCCTCGCATTGATATTTAATCCATTGTCTTTATTCCCACCAAACGAAAAAATTCCCTGATTGTTTCCTCCGAGAAATTTTCTATTGAAATAGGCCATACTGTTGAAATCATACCCGATATAATCGGTAACAGCGAAGTGACTCATGTTCATTACGAGACCCTTAATATAACGAGCCGCGAAGAATTGATCTCCCGTCATTATTAAAGTCGGGAGGGGCATACTAAGCAAAAGACTTCCCCTCGCCTCGATGAATCCGGTCATCAGAAGAGAAGGAGGATTGAGTTGAAGTGAGAGCGATCCGTGGATTTCGGAGAGATCATCAAAATCGTAAGGCTGTGCCTGACCTGTCATTTGAAGGACTGGCATTGGCATCGTGAGAATAAGGGCATTCGTCACGACGACTGTGGCAGAAATCGAAGTCGTAACTTGAAGGGGAGGAGAAGCAATCTCTATATTAATAAAATGTGCAACTAATTTTTTTGGTAAAAACTTCCAGCGTGGAGACCTCCCCTTCGGAAATCGTAATCCTGAAGGTGGCATTTTAGTTCAACATCTCCACAAGAAATTGGTGCAAGGTTAAACTCCCGGTTGCCTCGGTTTGGGTAAAGTATAAATCCAAGACATGAGAAATCGTGGTATCAAAATTACCACCGACGGCCGGGGCGGAATTCCAGGGCAAAATTGCCACAAGGACTCCCTTGGGTGCAGTTGCAGGAACTCCAAGAATATCTTCGCAAATCAATCTCCCTTGACCAAATAAATTCCCGGTTGCTCCAATGGCACGGCAAGTTAACATAATTTCCAATAACCAACCGACATTCGTATGGGCGGCCACGCTATCGAGAAGAATAGCAAGGCTGTCAAACACCACTGTTGATGTCATTCGGACATCAAATCGGGCCGTGCCCGGAGTTGTGATTGCACTACTAATTCTTCCCGAAGCCTTAATTCTCATTGCTCTTCCGACGGCCCAAAAATTCGGAGGCAAAGTTACCAATGCCGTTGCAGGAATGCACCTTGCCGCCGCCGCCGCAGTAAGGGCTGGCCCGTCTCCCGGTGCAACGATTAACGTTTCTTGCCAAGTTTGTAAACTCATTTTTTTTCTCCTTTATTCGTATTTTTTGTAACTATTTAAGCAATGACTATTTCAATATTTCCAACTGTAAAATTCTGTCCTGAACTCGCTTGTTGGTCTGCTCCAAAATCTATGTATCCAATCACCGTCTTATCCGGTGTGGTTTCATCTATGAGCAACGCACCGGGAGATGGGCCAATCATTCCTCCACTTGCCATCCAAATCGGATCATCACAAGTCATTTCGGCTCGATTATCCGTATCGTTTTCGGCCAAGGATTGAGTGGTAAGGGTCTTCGCATATTGCGTATAGCCATAGGCCGTAGGAATTTCATCATCCGAAGTTACCACCTTTGTCACCGGGCCTTCATTTGCAACGGTTTCACTCACAGTGATAATATACTGCGTGACATTTGTGATCGTGAATGGCCCTGGATTTGAAGTCGCATCGGTCGTGATCTTATTTCCGATGACAAATCCATCGGTGATGAAGGAACCCGTAATTCTTGTAATCGTCTTGGCCACAGCGAAGGTTATCGAGATCGCACCGGAGTTCGTTTTGAAATTGATCTTTGTCGCATGATCGTCCCGATTGAAAACGAAACCTTGTCGCATGAGGCAGATGATGATCGAATCGGCAGAAAGATCGATCTGCTTTTTACCAAGCTGGTACTTATAGTGGTTGCTTAGGGTTGCACTTATGGTCATGGTTTATCTCCACATTAACTGACTGGCAGATTGAAAACTGCCGTATCGATGGTAAGGATTGCATCTTTGACAAGATTGATATTCATGAGATTGAGTTCTGCACCGGTTGTCGAGACGGCTCCCTGAATCCTCTTTGCCGTTGTCAAAAGGGCTCCGGTATCATCGGGCCGGACGATCCTGAACCATGTCGCCGTTCCGGTGAGAAGATTGACGCCAGACCAAACCTCGGAAGGTTTTGCCATCTGAGCGTTCGACGGTGTTCCCCATTGAAGAGCATCGGATCGGACGTTGGCAATGGTATTGTCGGTTACTGACCATGTCGCTGTTCCGCCACCGCCTCCACCACCCTTTGCGATGGTAAAGGTAAGGCCAGCGATAGAACTTTTAACCGCAACCTTGCCGTCTCCAGCCGCAGTTGCGTGGGCGATTGCCTGGATTTCTGGAATACCTTCGAGCATGAGGGCGACTTTTCGGGCCACCTTTAATAAATTATCATCTGCGGTGACGGTTGCATAGGTATAATCTACAGCATTGATTGCCACGATGATTGTCTTACCGTCATTGGCCGCCACGGTAATATCAATAGATGCCTGTTTTGCAACGGAAAGTTCCGTGGAAAGGACTTCCTCGGAGGCTTTAGTGATGGTGCAGAGAAGCGATCCACTACCTTCCACCTGATCTGCATCGGATGGAGCAGTCCCGGAAAAAACCTTGATGATAAAATCATCAAATGCTTCTCCAAGACTCTTTCCTCTTTCCAGTAAATTTCTTAAACCAGTCGAATATTTTGTAGCCATCGTCTTTTTCTCCTTTTAATGACCTACCATCTCGATGGATGGCAGAGGCATTGTGAGATTAATTTCGCCACCACCTGCACTCTCAACTTTTTCGTAAAGACAAAGATATTGTCCGAAGCCTCGATCCCATTTATAGATCGCCGTGCCTTTTTCCCCATCCTTAACGGCATAACTTCCCTTGGTAACTTCTTTAACCTGACCCCCAGGAAGACCCAGATAAATACCATCTTCCGAGGCCCATAAAGCCGTCCTTCCAAGAAAACCTGGGCCAACGTCTTCCCCTTCAATGCTAATTGCGGAACCTTCGATTACCTTACTATCTGTAACTTTGTCGTAAAGAAATCCGCCGTCGAGAAGGGGATCATCTCCCAGAAGAAAAAAAACATCATCTCCGGCTCCGACATAAAGACCATCCTTCACGCCCTTGACCATGGTGATCCGGCCGCTAAATTGAAGAAAGTTCTTTCTCATGTCCATTCTCATGGGATGGGTTGCATCTGAAAAAAACGCTTTCCGTCCCTGGGCCGCATAGAGACGAGAATTATAGAATTCAATCAGATGACCGCCGACCATTCTTTTCTTGAATCTTAAATCGGGATTCGGAAAAGGATGGGGTTGGCCATCCTCGATGTAACCGACAATCGAACGGTTCGAGAAATAGATCGTGCCGTCAGATTCGATGAAGTTCATTTTCTCTTCCGGGTTCAAAATCGAAAGAAGGGTTTGGGTCGTATTGTTCTCAAAGAGTCTTTTGAGATAAATCCCTTCGCAGAAAAAACAAACCTTTCCATTCGACCAGAGGGAATGAATATTGCCGGAGTATTCTGGATTAAATCCTTTTCTTCTGTGGATCATCTTTTCGTCGTCAATGTCGATGTTTTCTCCGACTTCGAGATATACTCCACCTTTCCCAACCGATATTCTTAATGGATCAGCCAGGTTGTTTACTCCGAGAAAGTTTCTAAAATCAAGCCAGGGTTCAACCATCACATCGCTCCTGGGTGCGGCCTGAGAACACGACTCGAATGTCTCAGGCGATACTTCTCCTTTTTAGCGAGAACCTTGCTTGTTTCAAATAAAATCCTATGCCTGTCTGCGGCCTTGGGATCGTAGCATTCGGTATCCTGTTTGAGGTAAGCCTCTCTCAAAATTCCATCGATCAATTTCGGATGGTAATCGAAGTTGATTTCCGGCGACAGGCTTTCCCAGGCCGCAAGAGTTAATTGAACAAGCGGCAACCGAGAGGTAGAGAGCCACAACGAATCTCTAACTTTCTGTACAACCGTCGCAGGAACCGTTTCACCAATGACGGTTTCGGAAATGGTAAAATAGTTGGCGGTCGCCGTTACAATGGTTTTTGTCCCATTGTTCGATACCGACCCGGAGATCACGACTTGCGATCCAGCGGAGAGGTAAATTTCAAAATTCCCACCGACCATCTGAATTGTCTTGTCGCCTGCGGTAAAAATCATCTCTCCGGTGTAGTAACCTTCCGCATTGAAATAGGGAACAATTCTCAGTTTTGCCGCTTCGTAATCGGGCACGAGATAGCGAGGTTCGCCTACTCGTGTCTCCCATGAAAAGATATTGTCATCGAGCCAGAGTTCATCTTTGATTTCAATATTCGGCCATCCACTCAGGAGCCTTCCTTTGTGAAGGGCGACAATTCTCGAATCCATAGGAAAGATATATTGATTGGCAAGGAGAAGAATTTTACAGATGGCTTCGGTGGAGGAGTCTCGGAGGCAAAGGGTCTGCCTGCACCATTCATTTAGGACAGAATTCAGATGACGAAGCAGTTCATCATCTTTCCAGAGTTCATACCCTTTCCCATATCCCTTCACATCATCGAGTTTATCCACCCTCGTCGAAGTGAGGATTTCCTTCGTATTCATAAAACCTCCACACAGGGATCAGCCATTCAAGATAAAAACAGGGAGGGAGAATCGGCCCCCCCTGTGTTGATTGTTTTCAAAGTTTCATTCGGCTTCTGTTTCTACTTTTAGTCTGCCCCAGGGAATGTAACCCTTTCCATTACACATTCTGCATGTTGAGAGGACGGGTTCATTTTCGGAATAGGAATCTACGGTCTCCTTGACTCCTTCGCACCTGGGGCATATTTTCTGGATCTTTTGCCAGGCCATGTTTTATCTCCTTATCTGAGATTAACTGGATACGGCAACGCCTATGCCAGCAGCGTCATCGCCAGTGGAGCTATTGCAAACGAAGATTCTGGCGTTGGCCGATGCGTCGTATTCGGTAAATCCCATTCCAGAACAATTTGAAAAAATGATTTTACCCGCAGTCGGCGTTCCGGTAGTGCAAAGTCCGTTAACCGTAGTACCAAGACCAAGGAATTTGCACCTATCAAATAGGACATAGGCATTGACGTCGATCAGGTTTGAAATATTGATCGGGGACATTGTGGCCTGATTTGTGTACCACAACACAACGCAGTCCATGAAATGCGTTCCTGCGTTGCCATTGGTCCCGCCAACTCCGTAAATCTGAAAACCATCCGTGGCGGCCGCCAACTGGTTCCACTGTCCGATGGTGCATCTCCGAAAGGTATTCGATCTCGCACCATCTCCCAGGGTGAGATTCCGGTAGGCAGCAGCTCCAAGTGCTGCCATGATCGGAGAATCAAACTGGCAGTCCTCAAAATAGTTATACGAGGCGTTCGTGCCCAATGTGACATTCTGCACCCCCAGGGCACTATTGAAGTCTCTCTGCCAATGGATAGCCTTGAAGATATTCCCTATTCCCGTAATACTGAACAGCATTTCGTGAAACGCTGCCGTATCGTAAATCCTGTTTCTTCCACCATACACCCCAGGGCCAGCGAGACCGATCAAATGAGTAAAACTGTGTGCCCATACAAAATGATCGATCAATCCGTGGTAACTCGCCCCAGGAACCAGGATTAGTGCCTCGTTTTTATTTGTTCTCAATGCCGCATATCCGGCTGCCAATGTCTTTTTGGCGTTTGAAATGCTCTTTCCGGCATAGGCACTATCGCTTCCATTGACCGGATCAACGAAAATCTTTTTGGTGAACATATCGAGACTTGCACCGCCCCTAATCATGTCAACGGTTAATTCTCCAACCGAAAGTTGTTCATATCTCATGGTAATCCTCCTTTTTTATTCACAAGCGTCTGAGCTTCCCGGCCTTGTTACTCAAGGGGAGGCCCAATTAAGGGCCTCCCCGTCAAAAGGTTTATTCGGGTAAAAGCTGTATGCCATCAAGTACCACATCGAAGATGGCATCGGCGATGTCTGCCGTTGCGATCACTCCGTAGAGTATCGTGGCGACCTTGTAATACTTCGGCAGAGAAGTCGTGCCGTAGAACATCCCGGCTACGTTCATTATCTGAGCCGCAAGGGGAGTGATCGTCCCGTCTTGCAAGGTCATAGTTCCTGTCAAAGCACTTGCGGTCTTGACACGGAGGGCAGTCCCTTTGAGGGTAAATCCTGCCGGGATTTCTCCAAGGTAATATGTGTTCCCATTCACGAGACCACCGGACACCTTTGTCGCATCGACAGGTATTACGATGGCCGCATGAGCCCTGATCGCATCTGACGGAATGGCTCCAATCGTTTCTGTTCTGAGATCAATAGTTGCCATAATAGTTTCCTCCTTGAATTCAAAAAACTGGCATTTTAAATTTCACCATGATATAACAAAGCTTATGCTCTGCATTTGCGGTGAAAATCATGCCAGGCGCCGGTGTAAAATTTATCTTGCCGCCGTCTTCCAAAAATGGCAACAAGCCCATAGACAAGAGCGAACCGCCTATATGAGAAAATGGCGGCCCACCCATCCGCTAACGCTTGCTCAACGAAAAAAAGAATCTTGTCGAGCTTATACCAGAGTCTATGTTTCAAGAGGGCACTTAAATAAACAACCATGCGAAAAATGTGGTAATCCTGTAGCCGAAAAGCACCACTTAGATTATTCATGCCCTCTCGAAATCTCATGGCTTTGCACTCCATGCCACCGTTTATTTCATAAACAGAATTCTATTTGTGGCAATACAGAATTCCAACGCTCTCAGTCTTGAGAACCTTGAATCCCAGGATATTCAAGCCTCGCACGATATCTGCGAAGGCATCCTGAGACCGAAGGGTCTCCGTCTCGGTGATCTGAGAAGCGAAAGAAGGCCCACTTCGATGGCCGAACATTGACTTATAGCAAGTCACTCCATCGGAAGCCGTGGGGAGAAGATTCGAGGAATAAAGGGTGAATCGGTCGATCTGTCCCAATCTCCCATTCCGTATAATGGAAGTATTGTCTCCCGTGAGAGAGGCATCTTTCAGGTCAGACTTCTTGATGAGACCCGCCATCCAGATGGGGATAAGCATCCATCGACCGGTTTCGGGAACGTTCTGCTCATCGAGAACAGAACCGCAGTCCACGATGTAGTCAAGAACGTTTGCCTTATCAACGGTCTCAGGAGAACCTGTGGCCCCCAGGCTATAAGAAAGAGACTTCACGCCTGCGGTGAGGCCCTTATTTCTGGCATGAACACCAGCCGCCATCGTCACGAAACAATCCGTTTCGATGGTGATCTTCATCTGCTGACCGGCTTCCTCTGTCCACCTGTCGAGGAGATTGATGTCGGACTGCACATCCATCACATCGTCAAGCTCCACGTCCCAGTAATACCCTTGGTCAATAGAGAGAGAAGTCGGAACGGAAGTAGGTCGCTCTCTCGTGAGAGCCTGACCCACAACGTATTTGCGGATGGTGATGGGAGAGACGGTTCGGATCAGGACGGTATCACCATACTTCTTGATCTCGCCCTCGTAATCCGTATTGCTGATCTCCGACAAGCACGTGGAATCATAAAACTTTACAAGGATTTTTCCAGACCAAATTTCCCACTAACTTACGTTAGCTCGACTATCGCATCCATCAATGGGCTCAATTAATTTTATGAGCTTTTCGACGGCCTTCCCACTTAGTCTGTGCGGGTCAAGTTTCATAGCTTTTAATTCGTCTCGGACGCCTTGTCTAATAGACTCAACCGAATTGCCATTCGGATTCGTCGAACGGAGTTTATTAAACGGTCTGCCCATACACCTATCTATCCACCAGATGCAGAGTTTTGCCTGTTCCTGTTTGATGATAAGGTGATTGACGATATTTTGTAATAAAGGTCGAAGCTGTTTGCCTTGGAGTTGCCAGTAAAGGGCGGTCTGCCAATTGGGATTGTGATGATTTCTTTTGCATTCCCAAATGTTCCCGCCATGGTTCGTCTTTAGAAGGTCCAAGACATCCTTACCAACAATCGTCATCGCAATTCTTAACCTTGGAACAATATAAAGCCTCGGCTCTTTATCTCTTTGGTCTACATGACATTGAAAGTCTATACAACCTTCTCCATCGATGAGACCTGCTATGTATTTCCAACTTAGTCGCTTCATGGAATTCTCCGAACTGCGTCGTTGGATTTGTCCTTGTTCCCTCTGGTTAGGGCACCCGAAGTCCCCTTCCAGTTATTCAGGGAAGGTTTTACATCCCCAAAATTAATGGTTAGGGATAAATTGAGCTCCTGCCCTCGTATAATCGGGCACTTCATTAACTCGTGGGTATGCCATGGTAGTTCCTCCTATCCATTAACGATCAATCCTTTCGCCATGGCCTCGTCGATCTCGGCACTAATTTTTAATCGGTCTTTAAGTTTGTTCTTGTATCGACCAAGAGCAACATCGGTATGAAACTTCTTGACGAAGGATCGAGTAAAGGTTTTTGGTTTGCCATCGCCATCCCCCGGTTTCTTTGGAGGCGTTCCGCCACCAGGTCTCGAAGGAGCGAGGGCTTCATCACCTTCGACGGGTTTTTCTTCGCCGATAGGTGTTTCTATTTTAGGTGCAGGAGTCGCAGGCTTTTTAAGGGCCAGCCAGTCGTTGAAAAATTCTGCGACCGTATCCGCATCGGCATTAGTTAGGGCATTTCGCAAAAGATCAAAATCTGAGACCCCACGGTATTTCTTATTTTTGAGATGGTTGGTGAATTCCTTGTCGTCGTTGATCTGCCTCCAACAAGGATTACCGTTCTCGTCCTTAATTAACCGATCCAGTTTCCCGGTAAAGGTTTCTGCGGCGGATTGCTTCACATCCTTTTCTACCGATGCCACCCTGGGCTCAACCGTTCCCTTGAAGACCTCATCCACGATGGAATACACCATACCCTTGAATTCATCGGACTTGATCCATTGCTTCATCACAATGAGTTGGCCCCGATGGATTTCAGGATAGGCATCTTGGTAGGTTTGGAGGTCTTGAGCTTCTTGTGGATCGGGTTTAGCGGCAGGTTCTTCGGGTGGCTTAGTGGCCTTCGATTGAAGGTCTGAAATCGTCGATTGAAGTGTTGCAATCTGACCAGCCATCATTCGATTTACCGAAACGAGGTCTGGAACCTCACTGTCAATCTTGCCCTTTAAGACATTGATCTGATGGAGAGCTTCCTCATATTTCACCTTGTAACCGTCATCAGGCGGAGGAGCTTCCTTTCCAGGTTCAATATTGTCTCCCGGAGGAATAGCCGGATCGGGATTGGGTTCTATCGGGGGAGCCTCACCGGGAGGGATTTGGGTTTTCACGCCCAATTCCTGCGGGGTCTTCCCTTCGTCATAAACCTTCTTCCTAATCAGTTCCGCTCTCTCACCTTGTTTTGCGACATTCCGTGGTATAGCCATAATGATCTCCTTCTTTCTGGGAGCCGACCATAATGGGCTGTTTCCGTTATTCGGTCTTCCCTGTGCCGTTTATATTGATCGGAGCCGACTTGAACTAAACGGTCTTCCGATTACAGCCAAAAAATAAAAAAGCCCGGTAGGTTTCCCTACCGGGCTCGTAAGCCTTTAATTAGGCAATAAGCGAACGGTTTTGTGGCGGGGGTTTAACGTCTCACCGCCATCGACACTTTACCGTTCAATCCCTCTTTGGGGTGGTAAAATCATTATTGAACAAAATCCTTACAGCAAATTATTTGAAAAGTCAAGTCTTTTTTTAATTCAACATCTCCGGTTTGAACGGATAAACCCCATCCGGGGCCGGAAAAGTCTTCTCAACTTCGATCTCCGAGTCGTAAATCCCACCTGGAGAAGGAAAGGTTTTTTCTGCCATAAACTCATAAGAGAAGTCTGGTTGTATGTTTTCTACAAAGGCCGCAAGGAGGAGCAAAAGATCGATGGCTCCCAAACAAGGATAATCGGCAATTTGAGTAGCCTGTGGGATCAAAACAACCAAGATGTCTCCGAGGATTTGTTGGACGATGTATTCAACGACAGATGATGGAATTAAAGAAAGACCTATGTTGCCAGCAACTTCATAGCCAGCAGTCGGCCCGGTAACGCTCGCTTCTGGGAGCAGGGAAACCGGGATTGCACCAGCAAGAATGTAATCCCATATGTTTGCCGCCTGTGGGGTCAGGGAAAGCGATACTGCACCTTGACAAACATATTCTGGGATTGAAGTTGACCCAGGAGAAACGGAAAGAGAAATGTTTCCCTGAATCTCTACTTCTTCACCCCCCCAAGCTCCCCACGCTGGTTCTGTGGCTCTATAATTTCTAACGATAAAGTTATCAACCCAAGCGTCAACATTTGCCCCTGGTCCTCCGTAAAATCTTACCTTACCGTCGTCTCCGGCGCTCGCATAGGTGATATCGCATCCTGTCTTTGTATTTCCATCCACCTCTACGTCAACTGTTCCGCCAGACCAGTTAAAATTGTGTATATCGACGTACCCCCAACTATCTGCCAAACAATTCAGGGTAGTATCAACAAAGGTAGCCCCATCATAGACTCTCACATCCTCGGAGGCATCCATATAAAAAGATAAATCGTTTGAACCAGCCTGATCTCCATGCTGTAAAACAAACGCACAGGCTGTCTCTTTGTAATATCTGTATCTAATTGCTATGTTAGCGCTGGCTGAGACAGCAATCGATGCCTTTGCCGCGATGGATGCTTGACCGAGAAGTTTTAAGGACCTGGTCCCAAAGAATCCAGCTACGTTCCCAATGTCTTGATCTGTTGAAATGTGACAATGGACAGCATCCTCCGTCCAACTTCCGCCGACCGTGTCTCCGTCGGCACCCCTTTCAAAGTCATCAAACACAATGAATGTGTTGGCTCCACTTGAAACGGCAACTGCCGAAGCATACCCATAATACATATAAAACGTAGTCGCCCCGGTTCCTATCGAATCGAACTCGATCCACACGGTTGCCAGACAGTTTGGGGTTGATCCGGTAACAGACTCTATCCAGTAATCCAGAAGAGTTGTACCGTCAGACGTCGTAAACCTCAGATCATCGAAATCAGCCTGGACATGGGCCGCACAATCAACGTCCTCCCCGGTGGCACCGGAACTTTCCCCCACCAAGAGTTTCATCTGGTAGTTGGTTACAGTCCCAGAGGCACGGCTTAATGTGATCGCTTTTCTATAAGTATATCCAGATAGCCAGGCCACATTGCTCCTTTAGCTTGACAAATTGATTCCCTTTGTGCATTTAACTTTACATCGTTAAGCGTGTAAAGTTATGCCACCGTGACCTTCGGGGTGATCTTGATCGTCCCGCCAACCGGCACATTAAACGGGCCGCCCGTGAAATGCTCTACGGCGAGAAGTTTCCCGCTATTGTCCGAAGATGAGGCGATGAAATAACCATAGCAATTCGCCCATGTCCCGCCGGTTGCCGTAAAAGTCTGCTGTGCATAGTCGGCATGGTCAGCAGTAATCACCCATGTTCCACGGGCCAGGGGTATCCGGGCATAATTAAATTGCACCGTAAGTTCGGTGATTGGAACACCACCACCAGGAAGCGTCGCCGTTTCGCCCGGTTCTGCGGCATCAGTATAAATTCCCATGTAGGTATTGGCATCAACCGCCTGAGCCCCGAAAAGAATATTCGCAACCCTGTTTTCACCTTCATCTACCCACTTCGCCATTTGATTTGCCCTCCTGTATTTGGTTTTCGAGGAGCCTCTTCAATCCCCTTTCTCGACGCTCCACATCGCAGAGGCCCCCTTGTCCGATATGAAGAAGAACCTGTCCCACGTAATCGGGCGGAATGACCTTACACCGGATGAGAATTTCTATGATCTCTTTAGCAGGGGTCATACTCCTCCGAGTTTCTGATCCGCCCTTTGCTTCGCCACTTGAATTTTCTCCATGGCTTCTTTCGGAGATTCTGCGAAGATGTAAAGATCGTTCATGGCCCAGGCGAGGCCCTGAAAAAACCTCACCTTTTCCGCCGGAACATCTACGGCAAAAGCCGCCATCCTCTGCAAGGTCTCCTTTGATTCTCGAACCCACTTCTTAATCTCGAACCAATTCGGCTCCATGCTTGCGTTGAGATTTGCCATCGCTCTCAATGCTTCCTCCGTGATTTGAATCATCGAAATGTTCGATGCCATAAAATCCTTCCTCCCTCTGCGAATTTTTCAGAATCAAACATCCCTTATCACCGGAGACTCTTCGGGAGTCACCGGAACAACCTTGGTTGGCCCAACAACATCTTTTTCGGGACTGCACGGCAATCCTTCCTCGTGCATACAGATATGAGATTTCGCCTCAACCGTTAGTTCTTCGTTCTGATTTCCGACGTTAATCTTTGAAGCGAAAGATTTGAGTTGCCTGATGATTGTCTGAATTACCTCTATGCGAGTATCAGTCCCCAATCCGGGGATGTCACTGAGTTTAGATACAGCACGGAGAGCATTGGGCAGCCGATCCTGTGCGTCGAGTGGAATCGCAAGGTCTAAACGAAATCGAAGGTATTTCATATTGCCTCCTTATGATCTAAATTTGTGTCTCGTCAACTCATAATAATTTCTGATTTCCTGTGCTGAAAACGCCTTTGTAAATCCTTCATCTTCTGTTATTGTCCCACCAAAGAACGTCCCCGGCGTGTCATATGATCCGAGAGTGGTTAACGTCTGGTCATTATTTGCATCAAGAGTTTGATCTGTCCCGACCTGAATACCATTCTTGAAAAATTGAACTGTCGTCCCAGACCGCACAATTCCAATCATAGTAAAATTCGATACCCCACCACCATGAGCCTGTGAGAGTTCAGTGGCTCCAGCATTATAGTAGACGTTCGTTCCATCTATCGCCACGTGATAGTTTGCCGCCCCACCATGAATGACTCCTTTTGCATTATTGAATGACTGAATCCAATAGAGCAGAGAGTGAGTCTTGCCAAAATTGATAGAAGGATGAACGATAAGATCGTCAACATCATCAAAATACCATCCCTGAACCATCTTTGGCACCACACCGTAGATCTTCCAACTCGCTATCGTATTCGGATTAAACCCACTCTCAATGCTCGCCCAATCTCTCGTTGTGCCATTGAGAGAGGAGACAATATGGACAGCGGTTGAAGGAGGATCAAGGACTTTCTTAACCGAAAAATTATCGCAACTCAAATCAGATCCTCCAGCATATATTCTGAGTGATATATACTGATCTGACGCTTTTAGGGTAATATATTCCGTGAAGGTTCCACTTGAGTTGCGGTTTGTCCCCTTTACTGCATCATCTCCACCAAGCAAAAAAGCAACGGTTCCATCGGTATAGTCGGTTACATCAAAAACCACTTTACATAAAATGTTAGGGGTTATCCCTGTGACATTATGGTTATAGACCTGTGCAAGAATATTACTATTTAAAGCGACAGCCTTCCCACCTGAAATTGTAAATCCTACCCCCGTTGGAGTCCACTGACCAGACACATTGAACGGGACATCTGTGTTTATCTCTATATCAAGCGTCTCCCCTGCCCCAACTGCTGCAATGTAGCCAGTAGCTTTCTTGCCTGCACCGTCTAAGACTTCAATGTAATAAGGGGTAGAGCCTAAGTCAGTACCTTCATAAGGAGATAGATCGAGGGATGACCAGAGGAAAGCGTTGGTAGTGGTAAAGTCCCCACGGTTGAAGGTGGAACCAACAGAGGTCATCTGTGGGTTGCCAGGATAAGGGACAGCACCAGTGATCACTCCGTAATTGTTGTTGCCGGAGATGTCTAAAATCTTTCCGCTTACTGCCTGCCTATAGGCCCAAATGGGCAAATAGAGTTTGCAACCATTAAGACTCACTGGATAGAAATCTCTTTGTCTCATAATCTGAGCTTGAAGGTTTGGTCTCATGGCATCTCCTTTTTCTTAAACATAGTCCGGGATGAACGATACATCGATTGTAATCGTTGCCCCTCCTGCTCCGGGAGCTACGGTAAGGACTGCTTTGATCTGCTCCGAATTGACAAGGGGCAAACTAACCGGGATGATATAAGTCGCTCCCTTTGCAAGACCAGTCGCAATCGTGATCGGGTCTCCGTCTGGATCGAGAAGGAAAAGACTTGTCGCAGGATTCGCCGTCATAGCCGAAATAATCGCTTTGACAAGACACATTGTTCCCGACACCATCCCCGGTTTTCTTTGGCTTGAAAGATATTCTTGGTCTTCTGTTCCTGCCACCGCAATCGATAATGTAACTCTTGGAAGTCTTCGTGCCATTTTAAATTCCTCCTTTCATCGGGTCGGCGGAACCGGACTCGATGCCGGGCCTCCTCGCCCTGAGACTGTTTGAAAATCTGTTCCTTGAGCCGGTTCACCTGCGGCATTGAGTGTCGCTGGTTTCGCCAGGCTCGGAATTGCATTTGGCTGATAGCCAGCCATCGTTGAGAGTGGAATTGGAGAATCATCCATGATCTCTTTCGGATCGATCTCGTGGGACTTTAAAACTTTCTTGTATAACTTTCTCGTCTCTTGCGGTTGGAGAACCTGTGTCTGTGTTGAGATCGAAAGAAGTTCGGTCATCCGGCTGGCTTGTTGTTCTTTAGCGATCAAGGAGACAGAACCCTTCGCCACGATCTTCTGATCTCCCACGAGGCCAGAGTATTTCTTCCGCTCCATATTCCAATAGTATTGACGCCGGATAGAATCCTCGATGGTTTTCCGGTCAATATTTTTAATGAAGAGTTTGATTCCTCTGGCGGCCATGGTCATTAACATCGAGAGACCAGAAGCCGTGTTCCCGCCCCCGCCGACCTGGGGATCGCCGTGAGCATAGGCCGGGACACCGCTTGATTCATCGGCTTGCTTCATAAAGAATTCAAAGACGGAAATCAGTTGTTGGGCGATCAAGGTCGGTTGGTAAAATTCGATGGCCTTCCTTCCCGGTGCGGAGGCGTCGTTGTCATTGACCCACCATCTCTTCCACGGAACGAAGTCACCCTTCTCGAAATCGGCCAGCATTTCTTCGTTAATGACCACCTGTGGGCCGGAAGCCATGCCGACGTTATTCACGAGAGCACGGGCACACGCATTGCAGGCGGCTTGGAGATCGGCAATAACCTCTGGCAGGCCCACACCCCAGAACGAACCAGCTTTCTCGATAAAGGAAACCTTTGAATAAGGTTTCTTCCCCATCGGATCAGGATTCAAGATCGCCTTGATAACGTGGTTTCCCACCAGGTAAGCGTTGATCTCATAAAATTTGTCCTCATCGGGAGCTTTCTTTTTCAATGCCAAATCCCACTCGTGGAGAGTCTTTCCCTGCACCGGCCCCCAGAATTCAAGAACGTCAACCTCTTCCCAGTCACGGATCATTTCGACGGGTTTCTCTTCCATCTCCGCTCTTTCGGTATCAATGCTTGTCCATTCACGCAACGTCCCGCCTTCGCATTCTTGGAGAACCAGTCTGATTTCTTTTTCCTTGAATCCAGGTAATCCGATGAACCCTTGAATTTGAGATGGACTATAAGCGAGCTTATCGAAGAGGTAGGCATTATCGAATCCTGTCGCCCCAGGGCCAGGGTAAATATCGAGAGGAGGTCTTCGTTCATAGGTGGGAATTTTTGTTGGCTCTACGGTCAACGTTGGATTTCCCTCATCATCGATGTCCACC
>Ga0315294_10003108_pt1 | contig 18051 bp, 17 predicted proteins | sample YL17G13_40_MG_FD_203626 | JGI IMG/M metagenome (GOLD analysis project Ga0315294, IMG submission 203626) | Sediment microbial communities from Yellowstone Lake, YNP, Wyoming, USA - YL17G13_40 | ecosystem: Environmental > Aquatic > Freshwater > Lake > Sediment | place: USA: Wyoming | collected...
CTGTGGGTGCCCTGATTGAAACCCCCGAAATCTACCCCTCGCTAACGCCTAGAGAAGCGCTCATGATGATAGCTGAGATCAGAGGAGTGCCGAAAGCAGAGCGAAGCAAAAGAATAGAGGAAGCCGTCTCAGAAGTCCGAATGGAACAATGGATAGATAAGAGAGTTGGCAAGTTCTCCAAGGGAATGAAACAGAGAATCTGCATCGCGTCGGCACTTCTGAGCGATCCAACCATACTACTCTTGGACGAGCCTACTAACGGGCTTGACCCTAGAGGAATGAGCGAAGTTAGGGACATCGTGAAATCACTGAAGCGGAAGGAGAGGTTGATTTTCATGAGCTCCCATATTCTCAGTGAGGTGTCGGAAGTCTGCGACGAGGTCGCGATGATTGACCATGGCAAACTCGTCGTTTATGACACGATTTCCAACGTGTCGGCCAAGGTTTCAGGCGGAGAAAACATCGTGGAGGTTGGGCTGCAGCGTGCCATCGACTCTGAGCTAGTGACCAAAAAAATAGCTACTCTTGCTGACGTGGTCACGGCAGAGATAAAAGACGATAAAACTCTGAGAATCAATTTCAGCGGAGGCTTGGACGTGCAGGAACGCGTTCTGTCTGACCTAGTGAGAATGAACATTGGAGTAATCAGTTACAGACCAGCGTCATCGGAACTCGAAGACGCGTATCTCAAACTCATCACGAGTACGTTGTGATCAAACATGAATGAGACGAAGAAGGTATCCGAAAACAAGGTGCCGAGCAGCCTGACGCAGGTTGGTATCACGGCGAAGTACACGTTTCTCGATTACTTCAGGTCCCGCAGGTTCTTCATACTCCTAGTCATAACTCTTCTGATAAGTGCACTTCTCACTTTCATAGTGGGGTACTATCGTCCTGCGATTTTTCTGACTTCTGACCTGTCGTTCTATTCTGGTTGGTGGGGAATGTCCGTGACCTTTGTCATCGTACTTTCCGGCATTTTCTTCGGTGGCGATGCCATTTCAGGAGAATTTCAGAACAAGACGGGCTATTTTGGGGTCCCGAATCCGATTAGAAGGTCGTCCATTTATGTGGGTAAGTGGTTGGCAGCTTTCTTCGCGGCGACCGTAATATTGGTTGTGTTCACGGCGATCACTGTCGGTAACGGGATGTGCTATTTTGGCTTGACCGTGCCCTACCAGTTCGGCTTGTCTGTGCTTCTCGCATGGTTCTATCTCGCTGCCGTTCTCGGGTTCACGTTCTTTTTCAGTTCGCTGTTCAAGAGCAGCTCGATTTCCATTCTCGTGACTGCTATCCTCTTTCTGTTCGCTTTCACACTCATCGAGACGCTTGTTGCAGACCTCGTTCAGGTTGAGCCTTGGTTCATCCTGACCTACGGAGCAGGCATAATAGGAAACATACTAACTGTTCCCTACCCCGAACACATTCACACCCAAACCTTTGGTGAAGGAAGAATAACTATAACCACCTACAATGCCACGATCCCAGAAGGAATTGCCATATTGGGACTTTACTTCATCATCACCGCGGTCCTAGGACTAGTCCTCTTCGAGAGAAAAGAGTTCACCTGAGCTAGAGTCAAAGAATGCAGGCAATTGTATAACTGAATGTGAAACGTAAGATGTGAAATATCGGAGTTGAGTCCAAATATTCTTAGACGCGAACCCCAAGGCGTGTCTCGCAGAAAATAGGAATCCGTTGTCGCCAAAATCTTGGGCATCTATTTTCTCGAAAACGAGAGGGACCCCTTCCAGTTGCGATTATCTTACTCGCAAATTGTTGGTATGTGGAAAAGTCTGAATAGAGTTCGAAGCCTTTCCAAGACCCCGAGACTACTTGTATCAAGCAATCTTACCGGCCTTTCTTACACAGGTTAATATGGGACCATGCGTACTGTATCAGTGAGTAGAATTCTCTTAGAGAAGGATATTGACAAAAGAAGATTGTACCGGATTTTGTCATTTTTCTTAATTGTTCTACTGAAGAATCATGAGGTGTGAAAACTATGGAAGTATTAAACAAGCAGGTGAACACCCCGGCTCAATCGTGGACCGGCAGGGTGGAAAGAAGACGTCCAGTTAGAGTAGAATACTATTGTGAACTGAGAAGTTGGCTGAATCGCGCCATAGTGGAAGCAGAGAAGGACAAAGACTGGGACAAGAAAGATCAGCTCCTAGCGCTTCTGAAAGATCTCTAGGTTGGTTTTTTCGAATTTCTGTCGCGAAAATTGGAATAGCCCGAGGAAAAGAGTAGAAAAGTCTTGAAAAACAAACTGGCAGCCGTCGAGTATCTTGCTTATCTTTCAGTAAAATACGAGGTTGACCCTGATGAGCTTCTGAATGCGCTGGTGACGGCGGGGGAGGATAAGAAGTCTACTTGTGGGGGCCTCTCAATCGTGCGGCGCGGCAGTACGGAGGATACTGTTGCTTTCTTGATCATGAAGGACTCCAAGGTTGTTGCGCAATTTCCAGTCTCCAGGGAGTTTCTGTTGGAACGGTTCAACCCGATAAAGGATTTTATGAAGACCAGTATGGTTCAAAGACTTTTGGTTAAGAAAAGCATGGATTCTCGTTCTCTGCCCATCCGGGATTTGCGGCATGGGATGCGCAACGTGAGTCTGAAGGCTCGGGTTTTGGAAATTCCGGCGTCGAAACTTATCTGCACTCGGTTTGGGAACTATGCAAGTGTTGCGAACGCGTTGATAGCGGACGAAACTGGGACTGTCAAACTGTGTCTGTGGAATGAGCAGATTACCTCAGTTTCCAAAGGAGACACGATTCAAATCGAGAACGCGCGGATGTCCAGTTTCAGGGGAGAGAGACAGTTGAGCATAGGAAGAAAAGGAACGCTCAGCAGTGTTGCAGACTCTGGTTTTCCAGTTTGTGAGGAGCAGCTTGTAATAGGCGTTAGGTCAGGAGTTGATCGCGTGAGGGACGGTTTATGAGAATTTTGAAAGGTTGGAGAAAAATAGACAATCACAGAGAATACTTGAATGAAACCACAGGGCAGAATCTTACTGTTGCAAAGAAAGAGTTTGGCGAACATTACATAACCCGGCTTTTTCTTGACGCCAAAATTAGCCGTGAGGACGGAAGAACAATATCGCCAGAGTATGCGACTGAGTCAAAGGCGGAGGCATTTGCCGTAGATTGGATGAATAAGCATCCTGATGGAGCTAGATGAGTTCTTAGGGCGACTTATTCTGGGCGCTACTAAAGACTAAATCTGGTCACCAAAATCCTCTTATTGTGTTTTCCCGAATGTTTGGACGAGGAGGCTGGGCAGTTGTCAGGATCGGTTGCTAAGTGTGGCATAGATTGCGGTGTTTGTCCTTGGGGACCTTACCCGCGGAAGGGCATGACTGCTGAGGAGTTTGGGCAGTTAAGGAACAGTGCCAAGAGGATTCTTGGGTATATGCCGATCAAGACGCCGTGCCTTACGTGTCAGATTCCGGACGCGAAAATCCCGAAGGGATCGAAGCTGCCTAATCGCAAGTGCCTGATCCGCCAATGCGTAGACAGGTCGAAAGTGGCAAACTGTGCTTATTGTTCTCGGTTTCCGTGTGACACGTTGAAGGCAACGAGTGGCGTTTGGAACCGTGAGAATATTGAGAATAGGCTTGGCGCGCCGATTTCTGAAGAGGACTATCATGCGTTCGTTGAACCTTTCGAGGGAATAAGCCGTTTACAGACCGTTCGTGCTTCGCTGAAGCCGGAAGAGATTCTGGAACCTGCCAAAGCTCCAGTGTCTGAGACGAAGATCGTTGACTTTCCAGAGGATTTGCCCTTCTCTAAGGAAGAGAAGACATCGTTCAAGACGGTACACCAGTTGTTGGAGACCGTCAAGGGTTCTTCGTTAGGGATGCGCGATACTGACACGTTCGCTCAACAGCATAGACTTGAAAACCGGAGGGCGCATGTTTTGAGGTTCTTGTGGATACTCGGACGGTATGGCAGGTTTGAGAAAGATGGTTGGCTTGCGGTCGACGCCGGAACGTACGTGGCCAGCCGAGGTAGCGAGAAGATGCTGGCGATCTGGTCTTTTGTAAGAGACACAATTTTCAAGGTTTGGTCCGAATTCGGAGTCTGTTGCGAGCGTCGTGCATTGAAGGGGGTGAAGGAGGAAGACTTGACGACTGGCACAGGGTATCTGCGGAGCAAGGGTTGGGTCATGAAAATGCGGTTTGAGGATAAAATTGGCAGCACACCTGCTCTGGAGGCTTTGCAGAGTTACACGCGAAGACTGGACGGAAAATACGGCAAGAAAGCATTTGAACGCTTCTCAGAGGCAGATATGCGAATTCTGCTCGAAGAGTGATGCTTGAGAGAGTACCGTCTTTTCCTATGTGGGGAGAATAGAGCCCATGTAGTGCGCGGGAAAGAGAACCATCGGGTGTGACAGATTGAAATATGCACTTTTTTCTCAACTGGGACGGAAAAGCACTCATGGTTGTGAGGAATTTATCTGCAGTGCGGGGGGTGGGATTTGAACCCACGAACCTCTACAGGATAGGCGCCTCAGGCCTACGCCTTTGACCATGCTTGGCAACCCCCGCCCGTTTGCTGGATGCTCTATCTCCTAACCCTAGGTCTGAATTAAATCTTACCCATTCCCCTTTACACGAAAAAGAAAAAGATTGATGGTGCTTGAGGCTTTCTAGAGTATTCGAAAATCTTCCTTGATCGTTGTGAGCACTACGTGCGTATTCGTTCTCTCGACAAAAGGCAAAGACAATAGACGCTTCGTGAACCTACTGAGTTCTTCGCGGTTTTTGAATTTCGCGATTATCGCTGCGTCCGACAAACCGGTCAAATCGTAGACGCAGCAGACGTTGGGAATTCTAGCAATCTCATTTTCCATTTCCAGAAGCCTTCCTTTTGAGACCGTTATTTCTGTCACAACAGTCAGTTCGTAACCAAGTTTTTCCTGGTCTAGCAGAACGGTGTATCCCTTGATTATTCCACCTTCTTCCATCCTCTTTATCCTTGATAGAACGGTGCCGATCGATATTTCACATTGTTTCGCGATTTGTCTAGAAGAAAGCCTTGCGTCTTCCGTCAACACTTTCAGCACTTTGACATCTGTCTCGTCCAGGTTCATTTCAACATTTCACCTTTAAACATATATCCAATCTAGCAGTCAATTATTTAACATTTGCTCTGTATTATGGGAATAAGCCTTAAATATGTTCAGCACATCTTGATTTTGTTATATATTTGCTCGGCAGGGACCATCGTGGAATTTGCCAAACTTCAAGAAATCCAAAACCTCGAAACTTGCCTCAAACTCACGAAGAACGCTGACTTTATCCTTCTCCACTTCACCGACGTGCTCGGCTACCTAAAAGGCAGGACAATACCCGCAGAAGAGACCAGAAACGCTTTGACAAAAGGAGTAACTTTTGACGGTTCTTCGATGCTCGGAGGCGTCGGCATAGAAGACAGCGACATGATAATGAAACCCGACATGTCTACTTTCACCGCTGTTCCGTACTACTTCTACGACAAGAGCGTCGCCAGCTTCATCTGCGACATAAAGCGGCCAAATGAACAACAGTTTGAAGGAGACCCTAGAGACATTCTACGTAAAGAAGTGGACAAGATCAGAAAGGAAGGCTATTCACCGACAGCCGCAGCAGAACTGGAATTCTATCTGGTCAAGAAAAACGAAAAAGGCGAAATCATCCCGGTTGAAAACCACCTCATCGACAAGCAGCGCTACTTTGACATCGCCCCAGGGCGAGACCTCACAGAATCTTACCGCATGGAGTTAACAGAAGCGCTCTCGACCTTAGGAATCGTTGTTGAACGTCAGCACCACGAGGTTGGCTCCGCGCAGAACGAAATTACCTTCAAGTACTCCGACCCTTCTGCTACGGCTGACAGCATAATGCGCTACAAGTTCGCAGCAAAGGCTGTCGCCGAAAAGAAATACGGTTGGACAGCAACATTCATGCCCAAACCATGGCAAGGCAAAGCCGGCAGCGGAATGCACGTCCACCTGGGACTCCTTGACACAAAAAAAGGCGAAAACCCATTCTATGATCCTAACGGCTATGGGTACATCAGCCAAGAATGCCGATACTTCATCGGCGGAATACTCGAGCATGCTCGAGCGCTTTGTGCTATAGCAGCTCCAACCGTCAACAGCTATAAGAGACTCGTGCCAGGCTACGAAGCTCCGGTCTACATTGCATGGAGCAAAAAGAACCGCTCAGCCCTTGTTCGCATCCCAGCCTTTTCAGCGGACAACCCCAAAGAAGCACGTATCGAATTCCGATGTCCAGACCCGCTGTGCAACCCTTACCTGACCTATACAGCGGTCTTCGAAGCAGGGCTAGAAGGCATCAAAAAGAAAATAGACCCAGGCGACCCCGTCGACGCCAACATCTACCATATCAGCGAAGCAGACCGCAAAAACCTCGGCATTAAAACCCTCCCCGCGTCACTAGAAGAAGCCTTAGAAGAATGGTCGAGCGACGACGTCTGCACGCGAGCGCTGGGCAGAGACACCACAGAGAAGTATGCACAACTCAAGAACCAAGAATGGCAAGAATACCAGCCTCAAACGCCGAAAGACGCAAAAAGCGTGACAGCCTGGGAAGTCCAGAAGTATCTATTTACATGACTTCACTGGAGAATGAAATCGCCTAAAGTTTGAACACAGAACTATTGCATCCAGAAAATCTGCTTGTCTAGGTCAAGTTTTCTTCAGGAAACCCTCTCTGGGCTCGTAGATCGTGCCTTCACGTAGCAGTTGCCCCAACAGGCGACTTGATTCAGACCTTGGTATTTTGTATTTCTCATCAAGCTCTGTTTCCAGCGCGTCCTTTTGTACCATGCCCGTTTCTTTCTCCATCTCCATTAGAGTGCCCAAGATTATCTGCAGACGGTCACGCATGCTCTTGCTCTTCCCAGTCATGATGATGTCAATGTCGTACTTGTAGGAAGACAGGTCAATCCCAACCTCCTCCAGAGACCGTTTCATAATGGCAATGGCCGCTTCCGCGTCCTCAGCAGTCACTTCCCTCCTCAAAGCCGCTCGTGCCCTTGCCTCTGAGGTGCGAACAAGCGACTCCAGCTGGCGTGCAGTAATAGCGACGGGCGAACCTTCAGTCTCGCTGGCTGCGCGCATTGCCAAGTAGAAGTCGTTCAACCGCTTCAAAGCATCTTGGGTTAACACTGGCCTAACGCTCTTTGCATAACTGATGTACTTCCGCAACAAATCAACAGAGATCGGCGGCTCAATAGGGCTCGAACCTTTCCTGTGTAACTCCAGAATGTGCATTGACATCTTCAAGTCTAAATCCTTGTTCGGAACATCCCTCAAAACGAAAATCAAGTCAAACCTGGACAATATCGTAACAGGGAGCGAAATGTTCTCGGCCACAGTGCGATGAGGTTCATATCTGCCTAAAGTGGGGTTTGCAGCTGCTAGAATGGCTGTTCGCGCATTCAATGTTGCAACGATGCCGCCCTTTGCAACTGAGACTGTGTGCTGTTCCATAGCTTCATGAATGGCGACTCTGTCTTCAGGGCGCATCTTGTCCATTTCGTCGATGCACGCAATACCTTTGTCAGCAAGAACCAAAGCGCCAGCTTCAAGGCTCATGCCGCCGCCCTTCTCCCTGATGACCGCAGCCGTTAATCCAGCAGCCGTCGTTCCACGACCAGAAGTGTACAGGCCGCGCGGGGCAATCCTCGCAACGTACTGTAATAACTGGGATTTCGCTGTTCCAGGATCACCGACGAGTAGAGCGTTCATTTCGCCACGGATCGCGATGTCGGGCAAGGCTTTGGCCACACCGCCGAAGAGAAGGTACATGATTGCTTCCTTCACATGATCGTACCCGTAAATCGACGGTGCGATTGAGCTAATGATTTTACGGTGAACCCAAGGATCCTTCGCCAACTCAAGAATTTTCTCCTCTTCCTCAGGCGAGGGCATTGCGGTGTCGGGCTCTTTGCCCAAAACTTCAATCGAATTGGCGTCTAAGTGAAGAATGAAAGTGCGAAGCTTCCCCACACCTGGAAGTACAGGAGGCAAGGCCCGAACTGGACCTACGCAAGAAACATGGTCACCCGGTCTGGCTACATCAACGATCTCTCTGCCGACAAGTTTGATGCTAAGAGTCCTCGGAAGTTGACCAGGCGGCAGATCTTCGGGTCTCTCCTGAATCCGCAAATCTTGGGAATCTATGAAGGTTGAGTCTTCCTGAACAAACTCGTAAGGCCCTTTGCTTCCACAGCTCTGGTCACTGCAGGCGAAAGGCGCCCTCATGAAGATCCCGGTCTGGTTGACGGGCGTGATCGTTCCACAACTCTTGCACTTGAACGCTGCCTGCATCACCATTGGGCGCACAGGAGAGGAACGGACAACGATGCCCTCTACCATGACAAACTTTCCGATGTGCACTGAACCCAGTTTACGCAAAGGTGCGGGTTCCAGAAGTCTGACAATTCGTACGTCTATTACGGCGGTTTTCTCTGCGTACTCGGGGTCTTCGATCTGCAACTGTGCATAGGCAGCGTTGTTCGCGTGTTTAAGATACTCGTCAGGTTTGGCTAGAAGCTCTTCGGCCAGCGCCTGATCAAAGGCTAAGAGGTCTTCAAAATTAACTGTGAGCGACGTTTTTGCCGTCATTGCCATCTGCGAGAGTCTTTGTCTGTAATCTTCGGTTTTCAGGAAATTCTGAAAACGTTCTTGCGGGTCTCCAACCTCTATTTCTTCAACCATCCGTTTCCTTCTCCTTATGGTTCAAGATCTGAGTCTTCCAGTTGTTGATGACTTGGTAAAGCTGTTCGTACAAGAGCCTCTCTTCAACAGTCAGGTTTCTTAGAGTGCTTTCGGTTTGAACAGGTGTTGTAGCAATCGAAACTATCTTTTTCAGCCTTGAATTCACAATGTCTTTTCTGAGTTGGTCCGCTCTCTCGAACTCGCGCATCTTCTCTGGATTGTTCGCAATTTCTTGCCGTGCTCCTGTGATGTATCGGCGAAGCTTTGGGTAGAAGCCTTCTGGCAATTTTGACATTTGCCCAGCTGTTTGAACGCGTTCCATCCATTGAATTTTGCCCAGTTTGGCTACGTCCAGCATGTCTTCAGCATGAAACCGTGCTACTCCTGTTCTGACGAGTTCTAGAGCCACCCAGTAGCATACATCGTAATCGCTACCTTCATCAAACGGTCCGACGCTCAACCCGGCGAGTTTGATTTCTGGGTAGCTTCGGTTTGCGATGATTCGCACGGGAGAATTCTCAAAATCGAGGTCTGCGTTTCTTACGGAAGCGAATGCCCTGACCATCTTCCCCTCAGTCTCTCCGAACTTTCTAACCTACCAATACGCATATAAAAACTGTTGTGAAAAAAGTTAGATGAACAAATCAGTAATCTTTTTCAGCGAACGGGATGGGTTCTGAACGTGAAAATTCGATTTTTCATCGCGAATTCAGTGTGCCCAGAAGGCAATATTTAAAAGCGTCTGCTCCGAAACTCGATTCCGTATCTTTACAAATGTAAAGGTGAAGGATATTGGACAAATACATAGAGAGTATCTACAAGAGCCTTGTTGATAAGGACCCTCTCCAGAAGGAGTTCCACCAGGCAGCCTATGAGGTTCTGGCGACCATTGAGCCCGCGATTAAGAAGTTCCCCAAGTACCAGGAGAACGCCATTCTTGAGCGCATAGTTGAACCAGAAAGGATCATACAGTTCCGCGTCCCATGGAAGGACAAGAACGGAAAGATCCAAGTAAACCGCGGCTACCGTGTACAGTACAACTCCGCAATCGGTCCCTACAAGGGCGGATTCCGATTCCACCCCACAGTAAACCTCGGAGTCATGAAGTTCCTCGGCTTCGAGCAGACATTCAAGAACAGTCTGACCACTCTCCCCATGGGCGGTGCCAAGGGCGGCTCCGACTTCGACCCCAAGGGAAAGACCGACGCTGAGGTCGAGAGCTTCTGCACAAGCTTCATGTCCGAGATCTACAGGCACGTCGGCCAGTTCGTTGACGTTCCAGCAGGCGACATCGGTGTTGGCGGACGAGAGATCGGCTACATGTATGGTGTCTACCGCAGGATCACTAACAACCACGGAACATGCGTACTCACGGGCAAAGGCCTAACCTTTGGCGGCAGCCTCGTGAGGACAGAGGCAACAGGCTACGGCACAGTCTACTTCAGCGAGGAGATGCTGAAGACGAAGAAGGAGGCAATCAAGGGCAAAACCGCGATCGTCTCCGGCTCCGGAAACGTCGCCCAGTACGCAGTTCAGAAGCTCATTCAGCTCGGCGCAAAGGTTGTCACTCTGAGTGACTCCGACGGCTACATCTATGATCCGGCTGGCATCGATGAGAAGAAGCTCGCCTATGTGCTTGAACTCAAGAACGTAAAGAGGGGGCGCATCAGCGAGTACGCTGAGAAATTCAAAGGTGTTACATACGAGGTGAAGAAGACGCCGTGGGGCGTCAAGGGCGACCTCGCATACCCCTGCGCGACGCAGAACGAGCTCAACGATAAGGACGCGAAGAAGCTAGTAGACAACGGGGTCAAGGCGGTCACCGAAGGCGCAAACATGCCCTGCACACTTGAAGCGATCAAGGTCCTTCAAGACGCGGGTGTGCTCTACGCACCTGGCAAGGCCAGCAACGCGGGAGGAGTCGCCACAAGTGGCCTCGAGATGGTCCAGAACAGTCAGCGTTATTTCTGGAACTTCGAGGAGGTTGACCAGAAGCTACACGGCATCATGATCAACATCCACAAGAATGCCTACGACACCGCCAAGCTCTTCGGCCAACCCGGTAACTACGTCATGGGCGCCAACATCGCGGGTTTCCTCAAAGTAGCCGACGCGATGATCGCACAGGGCGTATACGCCTAAATTCTCCTTTTTCCTTTTTTGACATCCTTAACACTGTAATACGGTGCGCGAGCGCATCCAAATCATCTTCTCCCCTTTTCTATTTTCCTAAGTACCATCTGATTCCAGCATGCGCGCATTTCCACAAACAACGGTTCTTGATGGACTAGTAACAATTTTGCGGCAACAATCAGTAAAATTCCCGGTTCTTCCCTCATTTTCAAGAAGACATAGACGCAGCATCATTTCTCAGACTTTTCAAACTCCGTTACTCAGATCTGTTCTCAAGCGCACGCGCAAGACAGAAGAAAACGAGTACCCAAAGTTTACGGTGCAAATCCTAGAAGGTAAATCCGCATGAAAAGCGTAGCTAGGACTGTTCTTTCACCCGATCGCTGATGTCTTGGAGATCGAACATTTCGAAGCAGATCAGAGTTTCCGTTTTACGAACGTATGGCGACTTCCTCATCTCCATCAACCTCGCATCTATGTCCTCCATCTTCCCACCTAGTATCAAGACGAAGTCGTAGGGTCCGTGCACAAAATCCATTTTTTCCACTTTTGAATCTACGAGAAACCCTTTGGTCAAGATCTCTTCGGCAAACTCTTTCTCTTTTCCCGGTTGAATCTCTAAGAGTATATAAGCGCGTGCTCTGTCATCTCTAGGGTTCATAAGTAGTTTTGTGTTTGGTTGCCTTATTATTGTTTTTCGTATGATGATGTATGCCGGCGCTTGTGTTCTGCTGAGGAACTAATCCATCAATCTTGTCCGTCTTATTGGGATACTCTTTTATAAGCCGTAGAGGCATTTTTTTCCAATAGTACTTATTATGGAACAGCCAAGGAATTTGCATGCGGAATAATGCTGTTCTCGTGATTGGTGGAGGCATAGCGGGAATACAAGCCGCTTTGGATGTTGCCAATCGAGGAATCACTGTGTATCTCGTCGAAAAGTCTCCAAGCATCGGCGGAAGAATGGCCCAGCTTGACAAAACATTCCCTACAATGGACTGCTCCATATGTATACTTGCGCCCAAGATGATCGAATGTTTTCGCCATCCGAACATAAAGTTGCTTACATATTCGGAGGTCAAAGAGATCACGGGTTCCGCAGGCGCTTTTGTGGCAAAAGTCTTGAAGAAACCTAGGTTCGTTGATGTCGAAAAATGTACCGGCTGCGGTGAATGTACAGAAAAGTGTCCAGTCAGAGTTTCGAGCGAATTCGATATGGGCATTGGAAAACGGAAAGCAGTCTTCATGGTTTTTCCGCAAGCAGTACCACGTGTTGCTGTGATAGACACGGACAGCTGCCTCTTTTTCCAGAAGGGCATATGCAAAATCTGCGAAAAATTCTGTCAAGCTCAGGCAATCAACTTCGATCAGAAGCCAGAAGAGATAACTCTCAAAGTCTCCAGCATAATAATCGCCACAGGCTTGGAAAGCTGGAATCCTGCATCGATCACCGAATACGGCTACAAACGACACGAGAATGTTCTTCTATCGCTGGAGTTTGAAAGACTCATCAACGCATCAGGACCAACCCATGGAGAACTCCACAGACCTTCAGACGGAAAGAAACCTCGCGTCATAACTTTTGTGCAGTGCGTAGGGTCTAGAAGTGAAAAAAACGGCTTTCCATACTGCTCGAGCGTCTGTTGCATGTACGCCACAAAGGAGGCGATTCTGGTCAGGGAGCACAACCCCGAATGCACGGTCAACATCCTCTACATGGATCTAAGAGTGTTCGGAAAGCGTTTTCAGGAATTCGTCACGAGGGCGAAAGAAGAGTGGGGCGTCAACTATGTCAATGGGCGTGCAACCGTAATAATAGAAGACCCAGTTACAGGCAACCTTCTGGTCAGATATGAAAACATCGCAGAAGGGAAAATGGAAGAGCTATGTGCAGATCTCGTCGTGCTCTGTCCAGCACTGATTCCAAGAGAAGACAATAAGCTGTTGGCAAAAATCCTCAACCTGGAACTGGACAGCTACGGTTTCTTTAAAACGAAGGACCAACTGCTTATGCCCGTCGAGACAATCGTGGACGGAATCCTCGTTTGCGGATACTGCCAATCACCGAAAGACATCTCTGAATCAGTCACTCAGGCAAGTGCCGCTGCAGAAAAAGCCTCAGAAATAGCGGCCACTCCACGCCCACGGTAAGGTGACTTCAATGGAAGCAAGCAAAGCGGAACCAAGAATCGGAGTCTTCATATGTCGTTGCGGCTTCAACATCGGAGGAGTAATCGATGTCCCCGCGGTCGCTGAATACGCCAAAACCCTTCCACATGTGGTCTTCGCCGAAGAAGGCCTCTATACTTGTTCCTCCGCCGGCTTAGACTCCATTAAGAAACAGATAGAAAAGTTCAGACTAAACCGCGTCATAGTCGCATCCTGCACGCCTGCAACCCACGAGGGTCTCTTCCAGAAAACATGCGAAGAAGCCGGGTTGAACAAATATCTTTTCGAGATGGCCAACATTCGCGAACAGTGTTCATGGGTCCATATGCGTCTTCCCGCAGAAGCCACAGAGAAGGCGAAAGACCTAATCAGAATGGCCGCCGCAAAAGCAAGCTATCTTGAACCCCAGACCGAGACCGAACTAGACATAACCCCTTCGGCTTTGGTGATAGGTGGCGGAATAACAGGAATCACGGTAGCTCTGTCATTGGCAAGGCAGGGCTTCCAAGTCCATCTGGTTGAAAGAGAAGCTGGACTCGGCGGTATGTTGAAGCATCTTTACAAGCTGCAACCGACTGAACGCGAAGCCGCTGAAATTCTCCGTGAGGCTATCGCAGCTGTGAAGGCCAACAGTAACATTTGCTTGCACACGTCGACATATGTCACTCAGGTTAGTGGTTTCATCGGCAACTTCAACGTAACTCTGCAATCGAATAACTCTAGCCAAGCTGAACGAATCAAAGCGGGCACCATAATCGTGGCCACAGGAGCCGAAGAATTCAAACCCACAGGGCTCTACGGATACAAGGAAAATCAAAACGTCGTCACACAGCTGGATCTCGAGCAGCTTCTTCGAAATGGAAATCTGAAGAAACCTGAAAAAGTTGTAATGATCCAATGTGTCGGAGCAAGAGAGAGAACTGGGAGAACGTACTGTTCAAGAATATGCTGCCAAGTGGCTCTCAACAACGCCTTCCAGCTCAAAAAGCTATATCCAAACACTGACGTGACCATACTCTTTCGAGACATTCAAACCTACGGAGAAAACGAGCATTTCTACAAAGAAGCAAGGGACAACTTCGTGAACTTCATCCGTTATGACCCGAACCGACCCCCAAAAGTCACCACTGGACCGGATGGAAACTTGCTCGTGACAGTCTATGACACTTACCTAGGTGCAGAAATCGAACTGGAAAGCAACCTTGTGGTTTTATCTACTCCTCTAGTTCAGCATGAAGACGGAAAAAAGCTTTCTTCTGTTCTCAAGGTACCTTTGGGCGCTGATGGCTTCTTTTTCGAGGTACATCCAAAACTCAGACCTGTCGAATTCGCGTCCGAAGGGATATACGTCTGTGGCACAGCGCACGGTCCAAAAGATGTCGTTGAAAGCGTTTCTCAAGCCTACGCCGCGGCGTCCAAGGCATCCATTCCGATGGCTGCGGGAAAAATCAAGGCAGGTGCTGTAAAAGCATCGGTCAACACGGAAATATGCGTCAACTGCGATGCCTGCGTAGTCTCCTGCGCCTTCAACGCCATCGAAGCCTCGCCTTTCGGGCTCCCGAGAGTAATCGAGGCCAACTGCAAAGGCTGTGGTGTCTGTGCATCCGAATGCCCGATGGGGGCTATGCAGCTCAAACAGTTCAAGGATGACCAGATTATAGCGGCGATTGAGGCACTGTTCAAGACTGGTGAACATAAAGACGCAAAAGGTGACTTCAAGCCAGTTATACTGTGCTTCGCATGCCAATGGTGTTCTTACGCTGCCGCTGACCTCGCAGGAGTATCCAGAATCCAGTATCCGCCGAACGTAAGGGTTTTGCGGGTTCCGTGCAGCGGCAGAGTTGACGTGCTTCACGTTTTGAAGGCGTTTCAAAGCGGTGCAGACGGGGTTGTCATTACGGGCTGTCTCATAGGAGACTGTCATTACATAGACGGCAACGTGAAAGCCAAAGAAAGAGTAGACGTCATGAAAAAGTCCATGGAATCTCTAGGCATAGACCAGAAACGCCTTGAAATCGGGTTCGCCTCATCCTCCGAGGGCCAAAAATTCGCGACCATGATGACCGATTTCGTGAAACAAATCGAGAAACTCGGACCAAGCCCGTCAAGACCCAAGCCAAGGAGTGAAAAGCTTGTACACGATAGTGTCAAAACGTAGTCTGGCCCCGCACATCAACCTGTTCGACTTTTCAGCGAGGGAAGTGGCTGCAAAAACCAAGCCAGGACAATTCGTGATCGTGAGAATAGATGAGGACGGAGAAAGAATACCCCTAACGATCGCCAACGTAGACACAGAAATAGGAACAGTAGCCGTGGCTTGCCACGAGGTCGGCAAAACAACAACGCAGCTTGGAAGACTGAAGGAAGGAGACTCCATATTGGACTTGCTGGGTCCTCTCGGAAAACCAGCCAGAATCGAGAAATTCGGCACTGTCATATGCGTCGGCGGTGGGGTCATGACGGCTCCACTACACTTTCAAGCTAAAGCCTTTCGAGATGCGGGCAACAACGTTATCGGAATAGTCGGAGCAACGACAAAGGATCATCTGATTTTCTTGGATGAAATGGGCAAAACGTGCAACGAACTTTACGTAGCCACAGACGACGGAACAGAGGGATACAAAGGAATCGATTTTCTCAAAGACTTGCTTAGAGAAAGGAAGATTGATCGTGTCGTGGCAGAAGGGCCGATTCTGATGATGAAAGCTGTGTCTGACCTCACTCGCCAAGATGGGATACCTACAGTCGTAGATCTGATTCCGATAATGGTTGACGGCATGGGAATGTGTGGTGCGTGCAGGGTGACCGTTGGCGGAAAAATGTTGTTTGCCTGTGTGGACGGTCTAGAGTTCGATGGACACCAGGTCGACTTCGACGAGTTGCTGGCTCGCCTAAAGATGTACACGCCCCAAGAAAAGCTTGCGTACGTGTTCTGGGAGGAAGGAGAAAAACTCCGATGAGCTCACCCAAACCCAAGATCCGTAAAGAAGCTGTTCCGATGCCTAAACAATCTCCGGAAGAACGCGCGCGGAACTTCAGAGAAGTGGCTGTTGGTTACACAGAAGAAGATGCTTTGGCCGAGGCTGAAAGATGTCTCCAGTGTCGAGAAGCACCGTGTATCAAAGGGTGTCCGGTGGAGGTAGGCATCCCCGCGTTCATAAAGCTCGTTAGAGAACGCAGGTTCAAAGAGGCTGCTAAACAGATTAAGGAAAAAAACAGCCTCCCCGCAGTGTGTGGACGCGTCTGCCCCCAAGAGGAACAGTGCCAAGCCAAATGCACTGTTGGAAAGATAGGCGACCCAATTTCAGTCGGGAGACTAGAAAGGTTTGTGGCCGACTGGGAAAGACAACGCGGCTACGCAATCCCAGAAAGATGCGCACCCACAGGCAAGAAAGTGGCAGTCATCGGTGCTGGTCCCGCAGGGTTGACTGTTGCCGCGGACTTGATCAAACTTGGGCATGAAGTCACGATTTTCGAAGCCCTGCACAAGCCAGGAGGTGTTCTCACCTATGGCATTCCTGAGTTTCGGTTGCCTAAGAAGATCGTTGAGGCCGAAGCGGAATACATAGAGAAGCTAGGGGTCACGCTTAAAACTGACGCGTTAATCGGAAGATTGTACACGATAGAGGAGCTACTCCGCCACTTCAACGCGGTCTTCATAGGCAGCGGTGCAGGTCTTCCAACTTTCATGGGAATACCTGGTGAGAACCTCTGCGGGGTCTACTCAGCCAACGAGTTTCTCATACGAGTCAACCTCATGAGGTCATATGATTTTCCAAGAGCCGGTACGCCCATCTGCGGAGGTGAGAAAGTAGCCGTCATCGGAGGAGGAAACGTTGCCATGGACGCTGCCAGATGCGCCCTTAGATTAGGCGCAAAAGAAGTGAAAATCGTCTATCGCCGCTCCAAGGAAGAGATGCCAGCCAGAGCCGAGGAAATCGAAAACGCAGAAGAAGAGGGCATCGTATTTGAATTCTTGACGAGTCCCCTGAGACTCATAGGGAATGAAAGACGGGCAGTCAAGGCGATCGAATGCATAAGGATGCGTTTGGCAGAGCCAGACAAGAGCGGAAGGAGACGACCAGTGCCAATTGAAGGCTCAAACTTCGTAATGGACGTAGACACGGTCATAATGGCCATCGGAAGAACGCCCAACCCGATAATAAAGCAGACGACAGAAGGTCTGAAGACTGCAGAATGGGGAGGGATAGTGGTTGACGAGAACGGAAAAACAAGCATCGAGACCGTGTATGCTGGAGGAGACATAGTCACGGGAGAAGCAACAGTCATAAGTGCCATGGGAGCTGGTAGAAGAGCGGCAAAGGCCATTCATGAATTGCTGATGAAAAAGTGAATCAGAACCGTGAGTTCGTGCCTAAATCCAATAGACAGATAGAGGAAGTGACTGTAATCAGAGGGAACGACGTAAGAAAACCGTGTCAGACATGCGCAACATTATACGCGCATTTTTCTCGACACATCCACTTTCCATTTGTTCCCAATAAGTTCCAGAAACCGTGGCGTCTAGGAAAACAATAATAAGGCAGCCAGTAAGAGGGACACATATGAGTGCTCAAGATAAGGTCAAACGCGCCTATGTGCTGGTGGAAATTCAACCGGGAAAAGAGAAGGAGTTCAGCGACGAGATCCTCTCCAAGAAGTTGTTTGTAGATCGGGAAGTGGAGAGAATGGATTTTGTGCACGGACCCTACGATTTTGTCATAGTATTGTCTGGAACAACCAGGGACATGGATCGCAGGATCATTGAGATAAGAAAGTCACCGTTCATCGTAAAGACTGAAACCTTGATCTAATTTGAAAAGTCAAGCGAATCTTGCTTGATTGGAAAGCCTGGGACCCGTGCTACGTGTGGGAAGCGTGCATAGACTGTGAAGGAAAGACTGTCATTCCGAACTCTGGAGAGAGAAGTCGTCGAACCTGGGATTTGCGCGGCATGCTACGGATGCGTGAGCTTCTGCACGGCGAACGAGCTCAATGTTTTGAAGATCGAGA